>Ga0209988_10000554_pt1 | contig 23471 bp, 22 predicted proteins | sample N075metaG_FD_183115 | JGI IMG/M metagenome (GOLD analysis project Ga0209988, IMG submission 183115) | Deep subsurface microbial communities from Kermadec Trench to uncover new lineages of life (NeLLi) - N075 metaG (SPAdes) (version 2) | ecosystem: Environmental > Aquatic > Marine > Ocean trench... | reverse complement strand
CCCGGCGTAGTCGCCAGTGAAGGGCCTGCCGGTCCGGTTAGCGCCATGCATGCCGGGGGCCAGCCCGACGATCAACAGGCGTGCTTTTCGGTCACCGAAGGGCGGTACCGGCCGGCAGTAATAACCGGGATTACTTGCTGCGACCTGGTCGAGGAAAGTTGCCAGTCGTGGACACTGGCGGCAATTTATATCAAATACCTTAGTCATCCAGGTGCCGGATGACGGCGGCGCCAAATTCCCTGGTTCCGACCGGAGTTGCGCCCGGGATTAATTGCTCGAGTTCGCTGACCACCCGTTGCTTGTCCTGGGGGCGCTGTTTGATGAAGGGAATAATGGGATTGTCCGGCACGTTGAGCGAATGATCGCGGCTAATCGTTATCGCTGTGCCGTCCGCCGGCACGCTGATGCGGTCGTATTGCATCACCTAGTCGATGTCGGCGTAAGCCACCAGAGTGAGGAATGGCGTGCAGGTGTCCTGCAGTGTCATTTCGTCCAGCAACTGGGCGGCACGCCGGTAGTGGCCGTTTTCAAACGCTGAGTCGCCGACCTGTTCGCGGATCTTGTCCATTTCTTCCCGCAACAAGGCCCTGAACAGGTCGTAGTTGATATTACGGCCTTCATCCAGCACGCCGGTCGCGTGATGCACCCATTGCCAGACCTGGGCGCGTGATATTTCGGCCGTTGCCGCATCTTCCATGAGATGGTTGAGCGGCACACAGCCGCTGCCGCCGAGCCAGGCCGCCAAGTATTGTACGGTGACATTGATGTTGTCGCGCAACCCGGCCTCCGTAATCTTGCCTTTGACGACCTGCAAGAGATCTGCCGCAGTGACATGCACGTCCTCGAGCAGCCGGTCGATTTGATTGGACCCGGGCATGTGTTCATCGAAGATTTCCATGGCCAGTGGCACCAGTCCCGGGTGGGCAACCCAGGTACCGTCATGACCGTCACGAACTTCACGCTCCTTGTCCGCCCGTACCTTCGCCAATGCGCGTTCGTTGGCTGCCGCATCATTCTTGATCGGAATTTGTGCCGCCATGCCACCGATCGCATAGGCGCCGCGCCGATGGCAGGTCTGGATGAGCAGCTTCGAATACGAGCGCAGGAAGTGGCTGCTCATCGTGATCTCAGCGCGATCGGGCAATACGTACTCGGGATAGCGGCTGAACTTCTTGATGAAACTGAAGATGTAATCCCAGCGGCCGCAGTTTTGCCCGACGATGTACTCGCGCAGCTCATAAAGGATCTCATCCATCTCGAACGCGGCCAGGATGGTTTCGATCAGGACCGTCACCTTGATCTCGCCGGGTTCGACGATGCCCGCAGTCTCGGCAAATTCGAACACCTCACTCCACAAGCGTGCTTCGAGATGTGACTCGAGTTTCGGCAGGTAGAAATACGGCCCGGTTCCGTGTTTTTTCAACTCGGCGGCACTATGGAAGAGGTAAAGCCCGAAATCGACCAACGCGCCGGGAACTGCCTGTCCTGCCAGCAGCATGTGTTTCTCGGGCAGGTGCCAGCCGCGCGGGCGGATCATCAGGGTCGCAATTTGCTCGTTCAGTGCGTAGTGCTTGCCGTTCGCGTCGTGTTCGATCGTTCGGCTGGCTGCATCGCGCAGGTTGATGTGGCCCTGGACGACGTTGTCCCAGGTCGGCGTCTGTGAATCCTCGCAATCCGCCATGAATACCTTGGCCCCGGAATTCAGCGCGTTGATAATCATCTTGCGTTCGGTTGGACCGGTAATCTCTACGCGCCGGTCTTTAAGATCGTCCGGTATGGAACAGACTTTCCAGTCAGATTCACGGATATCCCGGGTCTCCGGAAGGAAATCCGGCATGCGCCCGCCATCGATGTCCTGCTGCCGTTGGTCGCGAAGTTCGAGTAGTTGTGCAACGCGCGGGGAGAATTCGTCAGCCAATGCGGTGATGAACGCGAGTGCCTGCTCGCTCAGGATCTCGGCATAGGCGGAACTGACCGCTCCGGTGACCTTGAGCGCAGTCGAATCATTACTCATTTTACTTGTCGCAGGCCTGCGATGCGCATCGCAATTTCCATGGCCTGCTCATAGTTCAGACGCGGGTCGACCGTCGATTTGTAGGCGCGGGTCAGGTCGGCATCGGTTAGGCCACGGGCGCCGCCGGTGCATTCCGTAACATTCTCACCCGTAAGTTCCAGGTGCACGCCGCCAAGTTGGCTGCCCATTCTTTCGTGGACTTTAAACGCAGATTCAAGTTCACTGACAATGTTGTCGAAGTGCCGGGTCTTCGTGCCATCGGCCGTGCTTTCCGTGTTGCCATGCATTGGATCGCAGATCCACAGCACGGGTGAGCCGGTTTCGCGGACTGCGGTGATCAACTCGGGTAGTCCGTCTTCAATCAGTTTCCGGCCGAAGCGGTGGATAAGGCTGATACGGCCGGGCTCGTTGTTCGGGTTCAGCACGCGGAGCAGGTTTTGCAACCATTCAACCGTCATGCCGGGCCCGATCTTGATGCCGATCGGGTTGGCGATGCCCCGGAAATACTCGACGTGTGCACCGTCTATGTTGGATGTGCGCATGCCGATCCAGGGGAAATGCGTGGTCAGGTTGTACCAGCGCTTGCGCTGCCCCAGGAATCGTGTCTGCGCCTGCTCGTAGGATAGATGCAGTCCCTCGTGCGCGGCATAGATGTCGGCACGCTGTGTGTGGTGCAGCGCCCGGCCGGTAATTGATTCGAGGAAGTCCAGTGAGTCCGAGATGGAGCGCACGATCTCGTGGTATTCGTCGCTCATCTTCGAATGACCCACCCAGTCGAGGTCCCAATTTTCAGGGTGATGCAGGTCGGCGAATCCGCCATCAATCAGGGATCTTACGAAGTTCAGCGTCAACGCGGCTCGTTCGTAGCCACGCAATATCAATTCCGGGTTCGGAATGCGGTCTTCTGCCGTAAATGGATTGCGATTGATCAGATCGCCACGGAAACTGGGCAGCGAGGTGCCGTCGCGGGTCTCGGTATCCGCGGACCGCGGTTTTGCATACTGGCCCGCCATGCGCCCTATTCGCACAACCGGTTTCTTGAGGCCGTAGAGCATAACCAGGCTCATCTGCAGCAGAATCTTGAGCTTGGCGACAATGTTTTCAGACGTGCACTCGTCGAAGCTCTCCGCACAATCGCCGCCTTGCAGAACAAACGCCTCGCCCCGCTGCGCTTTTGCGATCTGTTCTTTGAGTGCCTCGATTTCCCAGGTGGTGACAATCGGCGGCAACCGGCTCAGGTCGGAAATGGCACGCTCGAACGCAGCCTTGTCCGGGTAGGAAGGCTGTTGTGCGGCGGTAAGGCTTTGCCAGCTGGCTGGATGCCATTCAGTCCTGGCGACGGATCGTGTCACGTTGATTCCTGTCTGTTGTTGTGCGAAAAATAACCGCGAAGATCAATTTCGCGGACTATGCCATGCTACGGGCGAATGTAGCAAAAGTGCCTCTTGTAATCAGACGCTTACGCAAGTATTTTGAAAAAACCTGAAGATTATGCGGGCCAGCGGACGCCGGCCGGCGCCACTGGCTGAAAAGACGCTGGAAAGGAGCCAGCGACATTGGCACAATGCGCGGCTTCCGCGCGTCGAATGAAATCGGCGGCGCGCCAATTGAATTGATTCGGGGACTCCCATGCAAGATATCCTGGTCCTGGGTGCGGGCAAGATCGGCGCGCTTATTTCCGGCCTGCTGGCTGAAAGCGGTGATTACCGTGTGCAGCTCGTGGATGAGGCCGAAGGTGCAGCGGACGAAGTCACAACTGCGCATGACCTGCCGGGTATCCAGGCTTTCACGTTTGATGCGGCCGATAGCGACAGCCTCAGAGCGCACGTCAGGAAGCACAGGCCCATAGCCGTTATCTCGGGCCTGCCCTTTTTTTGCAACATCGGGGTCGCCGAGATTGCTCGCAGCGAGAATCTGCATTACTTCGATCTGACGGAAGATGTCGAGGTTACCAAGGCAGTGCGCAATCTTGCCGAGGGGGCGGAGACCGTATTTGTTCCGCAATGCGGGCTGGCGCCTGGCTTTATCAGCATCGCCGCCAACGAACTGATTCAGCATTTCGACGAATTGCGGTCCGTCAAACTTCGCGTCGGCGCATTGCCGCAACATCCCAACAACGTCCTCAAATACTCACTGACCTGGTCCACCGATGGCGTCATCAACGAATACGGCAACCTGTGTCATAGCATTATCAATGGCAGGGAAGTTGATGTGCTGCCGCTCGAAGGTCTCGAGGAGATCGAAATCGACGGCAAGCTGTACGAGGCGTTCAATACCTCCGGCGGCCTCGGGTCGCTCGCCGAGACCTATAAGGGCCGTGTGGTGACGATGAATTACAAGACCATCCGCTATCCGGGACATTGCGAGCAGATGCGCCTGTTGATGAACGGCCTGAAACTGAACAACGACCGGGGAACATTGAAGCGTATCCTCGAGACCGCCGTACCGCAGACACTGCAGGACGTCGTCATCATTTATGCAGCGGTTACCGGAATACAGGACGGCGAGTTACGGGAAGAGAACTACGTCAACAAGGTTTATCCGGAAGTCGTCGCCGGCCGGCTCTGGTCTGCTATCCAGATTACGACAGCGTCCGGCATTTGCAGCGTGATGGATCGCATCCTGCAGAGTTCCGACAAGTACCGGGGATTTCTCGCGCAGGAATCGTTCAGCCTGAAGGACATACTCGAGAATCGCTTCGGCGAGTATTACGCACATGGCGGCAGCAGTCAGTTGTCCGCGGAATTGGTTGCGCGCGGTGAGACAGGGCACCAACGGTGACTCCAGGTACCAACGCAGCTCCCGGAGGTAAGAGAATGAATGAGATATTGCAACGCCTTGGCCTGTCTGAGGTAAATCCCGGTACCTGGCTGGGTTCGAACTCGCTCGAAGACGAGTCGGCGGCATTGATTGAATCGGTCAATCCCGCGACTGGCGAAGTCATCGCCAGTGTACGCTCGACCACGCCGGCTGAATATGACGCTTTGATCGCACACGCACGGGAATCTTACCTGGCGTGGCGCAAAGTACCGGCTCCGGCACGCGGCGAAGCTATTCGTCTCATTGGCAACGCACTGCGTGACAACAAAGATGCGCTGGGCAGCCTGGTGACTCTTGAAATGGGCAAGATCAAGGTCGAAGGCGACGGTGAAGTGCAGGAAATGATCGATATCACCGATTTTTCCCTCGGGCAGTCACGCATGCTGTACGGCAAGGCCATGCATTCCGAGCGGCCTGAACATCGCATGTATGAGCAATGGCATCCGCTCGGTCTGGTCGGCATCATCACCGCGTTTAATTTCCCGGTAGCCGTCTGGTCGTGGAACGCCTGTATCGCAGCAATCTGCGGCAACATCAGCGTCTGGAAGCCCTCTCCCAAGACGCCGCTGTGCGGTATTGCCGTGCAGAAGATCTGCAATTCGGCACTTGCTGACGCTGGACTTCCGGAAATCTTTTACATTTTCAATGATGGCAGCAATGAACTTGCCCGGCAATTTGTGGATGACAGGCGCATCGACATGATTTCGTTCACGGGGTCGTGCGCGGTTGGCAGGCAAGTCGGCGAGCAGGTCGCACAGAGAATGGGCAAGGTCCTGCTCGAACTCGGCGGCAATAATGCGATCATCATTGATGAATTTGCGAATCTCGATATTGCGGTTCCGGGAATCGTATTTGGTTCCGTTGGCACTGCCGGCCAGCGCTGCACGACCACTCGCCGCATCATCTGCCACGAATCACGCATGGACGAACTGAAGGATCGCCTGGTTGGCGCTTATTCGCAGGTACGGATCGGCGATCCGCTGGACGGTGATACCCTTATGGGACCACTGATCGCCGAATCGGCAATGGACCGGCTTGACGATGCCGTTGCAGCCGTCAGGAAAGCGGGTGGCGAGATTCTTTGTGGCGGCAAGCGACTGGACGGACCAGGCAATTTTGTCGAACCGGTTATTGCGCTGGCGCAGAACGACTGGGACATCGTGCAGACCGAAACATTTGCGCCGATTCTCTACTTGATTCCCGCAAAGAATTTACAGGAGGCAGTCAATTACCAAAACGGTGTTGCGCAAGGTTTATCCTCCTCCATATTCACCGACAACCTGCAGCATGCCGAATATTTTCTTTCTAATACCGGATCCGATTGCGGTATTGCCAACGTCAACATCGGGACCTCGGGCGCCGAGATTGGCGGTGCGTTCGGCGGTGAGAAAGAGACTGGTGGCGGACGGGAAGCCGGTTCTGACTCATGGAAGGCGTACATGCGCCGCCAGACAACGACCATCAACTATGGCAAGGACCTGCCGTTAGCACAGGGCATTAACTTCGATCTGTAAAAATTGGCCCGGCAGGCCGGGCTGCTACAATATTTCTTCAAAGCGATTTTCCTTGCGGTTTTTGCGCACCCTGCCCGCCGCAAATATCTGCCCGTTGATCGCCAGGTAGACGCCGGGTCCGGCCGTCTGCACTGCAGCAACAGCCATGCCGACATTGAATACCGCGTCTGTGGTCTTGAAACGGGCCGGGCTTAGTGCGCCGGTCAGGACGATGGTCTTTCCGGCAATGGCCGCCAACACATCGGCGGTCTCGACCAGCGTATCGGTGCCGTGGCTGATGACGTAACGCCCGGCAGCATCGTCCTCAATATAATCCCTTAGTTCCTGACGGTCGTCGTCGGTCATATCCAGGCTGTCTTTTTGGAACATTGAAACGATGTCGTAATCAAAACTGACCAGGCCCTCGCCCAATATGTGTTCGACCTGAGATTCACCGACCTCGAACTGACTGATTGCATCGAAATATATTTTGTCTATTGTGCCACCCGTTGTTATGAATTTTATGAACATTGCGTTACAAACCGGCCAGGGAAATGCAAGCATGCCATGTCCGCGTGGCGGTCAGAAGACCCTTTGATTCCTTATTCCAAGCGCGACCAGCCCTGCTATGATGGTCGTATGAGCAGCTTTTCCCCCCGAACCGCATATTGGCTGCGGCGCGCGAGCGCATTGCTGGTGGTCGCCGGACTGGCATTCACCAGCATTGCACGAACCGAGGGCACCGCTGTTCTGCTCGAACTCGATGGCGCACTTGGCGTCGCCACCGCCGAATACATCATCGGCGGAATCGATGATGCCCGGGAACGCAACGCCAATCTCATCATCCTTCGCATGGACACGCCAGGCGGGCTCATGGAACCGATGCGGGATATCGTGCAGGCCATACTCGGTTCGAGTGTGCCGGTTGTTACCTGGGTGTCGCCGAGCGGCGCGCGGGCGGACAGCGCGGGCACCTACGTATTGCTGGCGAGTCATATCGCTGCCATGGCGCCGACGACGCATCTCGGCGCTGCCACACCAGTTTCGCTGATGGGTGACGATAACAAGGACGAGTCGAAACCGCTCAATCCTTTCGCGCCGCCGACACTCGACGACGAAACTACGGAGTCCGAAGAGGCAGAGGAAGGAGAATCCGATGCCGAACCACAGCCTTCTATCCCCGGCAGTGCGATGAACCGTAAGGTCATGAATGATGCGATCGCCTATATCCGGGGCCTTGCGGAGGCCCACGGCAGAAATGCCGACTGGGCGGAAGAGGCAGTGCGCACTGCGGCGACACTCACGGCGACTGAAGCGCTCGAGAAAAATGTCATCGACCTGATTGCCGCCAACCAGGCGGAACTACTGGCCGCCGTGCACGGCCGCGAAGTCAGCGTCAACAATAAACCCTTCACCATTGACGCCGAGGCGCTGATAGTCGAAAGCATCAAACCCGGCTGGCGTTTGAAAGTACTCGGCACGATCGCGACACCCGAGATCGCAATACTGTTGCTGATGGTCGGCCTGTACGGGCTGCTGTTTGAGGGTTATAACCCGGGTGCCATCATTCCCGGCGTTGCAGGCGTCATATGCCTGCTGCTTGCGGCATACGCGTTGCAGGTTTTGCCGGTTAATTATGTCGGACTCGCGTTGATTATCGTCGGCCTGGCATTGATCACGGCAGAGGCATTTGTACCCAGTTTTGGTGCGCTCGGAATCGGCGGTATTGCTGCAATCATATTCGGCTCAATCATGATGTTCGACAGCGGTATTCCCGGCTTCGGTATCTCCATAGCATTCATCACCGGTGTCGCGCTGGTCGCCGGATTGTTCCTGCTCTGGCTGGTGAGCTTTCTGGTCAAGACTCGACGCCAGGGAGCCGTGAGTGGCAGGGACAGGATTATTGGCGGCCAGGGCGTCGCTCTGGAGTCGTTCGTTGGCGAAGGCAAGGTATGGCTCGAGGGCGAGACCTGGTCTGCAACCAGCAAGAAACCGGTGGAAAAGGACCAGATGGTAGTCGTCCGAAATCTCGATGGACTCGTTCTCAGGGTTGATCCGCTGAGCACAGCGGAAGAAACCAGGATGGAATTACAAACTTGATATCAATAAAGGAAATTCAATGGGATTAGCGACATTCGGCATCATAGGTGCAATTCTTATTATCATCCTCGTCAATACGATCAAGATCCTGAAAGAGTATGAACGAGGCGTTATCTTTTTCCTTGGCCGCTTTTACAAGGTCAAGGGACCCGGGCTGATCATCCTGATTCCGTTTATCCAGACGATGACCAAGGTTGACCTGCGCGTCATCGTTATGGACGTACCGACGCAGGATGTAATCTCGCGCGATAACGTTTCGGTCAAAGTAAATGCCGTCATTTACTTTCGTATTGTCGATCCCGAAAAAGCGATCATCCAGGTTGCCAACGTATTCGAGGCGACCAGTCAGCTATCGCAGACTACGCTCAGATCGGTGCTTGGTCAGCACGAACTGGATGACATGCTTGCGGAACGCGACAAGCTGAACGCGGATATTCAGGCGATTCTCGATAAGCGCACCGACAACTGGGGCATCAAGGTTGCTAACGTCGAAATCAAGCACGTGGATCTCGATGAAAGCATGATTCGCGCAATTGCGCAGCAGGCTGAGGCGGAACGCGCGAGGCGTGCAAAGATCATCAATGCCCAAGGCGAAAAGCAGGCGGCTGCCATGCTCGCAGAAGCTGCGGCAATATTATCGTCTCAGAAGCAGGCATTGCAGCTCCGCTATTTGCAGACGCTGAAGGAAGTGGCCGGTGACAGGACAAACACCATTATTTTCCCGCTGCCGCTTGATCTCATCAAACCGCTCATGGATCTGGGCGACGCGATAAGCAAGGATCAGTAAAAAAATCTTCAGGTCGCACTTTTCGGCGCTATGGTCACCGTGATCGCGGCGCCGCCGAGATCTGAATTCGCAATTCTGACATCGCCGCCATATGCGGCGGCGATGTCTTTTACGACAGCAAGCCCGATGCCGTGACCGGGCTCTGACTCGTCCAGCCGCATGCCTCGCTGCAACAGGGCGTCAGCAGCCTGTTGCGGTATGCCCGGGCCGTCATCTTCAACCGTCAGACTCATCCCGCCACCATCCCGCTGCAGGGGTCGAATCGTCAGCCTGACGCGCTGCTTGCACCACTTGCAGGCGTTATCCAGCAGGTTTCCGGCCACTTCGAGGAAATCACCGGGTTCACCGTGAAAACGCATGCCCTCGGCAACATCGAGATCGATCTGCGGATGTTTCTCGCGGTACACCTTCGACAATCCCTCGACGAGCCGCGTCAGTTCTTGTCTTACGGGCACCGACACGACACCCAGGCTTTTCGTATGAATAGTCGCCGGTTTCCGCAACTGATAGCGAACGATGTCGTTCATGCGCTCGATCTGGGTTTCCATGCGTTCCGTCATTTCGCCTGATTTTTGTTCTGACAGTACGGTACGTATCGCCGCCAACGGCGTCTTGAGGCTGTGAGCCAGGTTGTCGAGCGTATTGCGATAACGTTCCGAACGCGCTCTTTCGCTGCCAATCAGAACATTCATGTTGCGCGCAACGCCGGTCAATTCCGTCGGATAATCGTCTGACAGGCTCTGTCGCCTGCCCTCTTCGACTTCGCTGATTTCAGACTCGATTTGACGCAGCGGTTTCAACAGTCCGCGCATTACAAAAGAAATGGAGGACAGCATAATCACGGCGACCGCGGCGAACCAGGTAAAGAGTTGCCGCCTGAATCTCGCGACCTGCGCGTTGAATGAATCGAGACTCTGGGCGACATTGAATGTGTAGGGTTTCAGCTCACCGTCATTGAGTTCCCACTGCACCGCGAGGCTGAGTGACATCAACGGCGTACCATCCTCGAGTTGCAATCTGGAAAACTTGTTAGTACCAGGTTCCGGAGACGGTCCATAAGGAACGTTTAGCCCGAGCGCGGATCGCGAAGCCCAGACTGGCGTATCGCTATTGTCGAACAAGGCACCGTATAAACCTGACCCGAGGTTGCCGAATCTCGGTTCACGCAAGTCCAGCGGCATCTCGAGTTCTCCCCTGGCATTGGGTTCTGCCTCGGCAATCAGCGCCATCAACATTCCGTCCAGGATATCTTCCTGCGCCTGTTCACCGGCTTCCCGAAAGGCGGAATCCAGCACAACGATCGTCGCACCGAAAAAGAAAACGAGTAGCAGCGTAACGGAAAATAACAACCTTGCGCTTAATGAGGACATAAGCGCAGGATCACTGGTCTTGATTACGCTCTAGTGCAAAGCGATAGCCGCGGCCGCGCAGCGTTTCGATCGGCTGCAGCGTATTGTCGGGATCCATTTTTTTGCGCAACCGGCCGATGAATACTTCGATCACGTTGCTGTCGCGTTCGAAATCCTGGTCGTACAGACGATCGGTCAGTTCCGTCTTCGAGATGACTTCTCCGGCGCGAATCATGAGATGCTCAATGATACGGTATTCATAGCTGGTCAATTCGATCCCGGCGCCGTCTATCTGGAGTTCCTGCCTGCGGGTGTCCAGAGATACCGGACCGGCACGCAAGGTCGAGGACGCCCAACCGCCACTGCGGCGCAGCAGCGCATTCACGCGGGCGGACACTTCCTCAAAATGAAACGGCTTGACGACATAGTCGTCGGCGCCGGCGCTCAGGCCATCCACTTTGTCCTGCCAGCGATCGCGAGCGGTCAGAATCAGGATCGGGTACACCTTACCCTTGTCGCGGACCTCTTTTATCAGGTCAATGCCTGGTATCTCGGGAAGCCCCAGGTCGACGATTACAAGATCCACGGGATATTCGAGGGCGAAATAAAGGCCTTCTTTGCCATCAGCAGCCTGCTCGATGCCGAATCCTGCGTCGCGTAGCTGCCTGCAAAGCGATTCCCGCAGCGTCGCATCGTCTTCGATAACTAACAAGCGCATGGAGATGCCTTAAGACTCAGCTGCGACGTTTGCCCGCAACCCGGACCGTCTTGACCTTACCATCCTGGGTAAGGACTTTGATGACGTGGGTTTCGCGGTCACCGCTAACCTGGGTTACGGCACCGACGATGCGGCCGTTGTACTGACGTCGCACCTGCTCGACGGCCTGGCTCAGGGTAACGCCGTCGCTCTGCATCACCGAGAGTGCCGGCGGTGGGAATTCCTGCGCGGCAGACGACTTGATCTGCATCGCCATGCCCTGCCCGCTGGCGGTCAACGCCATCGAGATCAGCAGTATTGTCGGCAAGGTGCGCATGGCATTACCCGGGGTTTGTCGTCATCAGTTTCGCAAGTGTGGTATGTCACCGGGCCGATTGCAACGGTGACTGTCACAAGCCGGCCCGGTGAATATTTTCAAGGGTTCCTAGAACGGATCAGGCCTTACATCGACCCGGATCCTGATCCGTTTGCCGGGATCGTAGGGGGTCCTGGTGGCGTATTTGCGGCCGTTGTAGGAATAGATCACCTCGTAGCCGTCGATCCGCTGTTCCTCGTGCGACTGATAACGAGTCTCACAACGCCGTACCGGGCGTGAATAACGGGTCGTATGGTAGGTCGGTGCATTGCTGCCAATGCCGGCACCAATCAGTGCGCCAGCGATGGTGGCCGCATCGTTGCCGTGGCCGCTACCAAACTGGTGCCCGATGACGCCCCCCAAAATCGCGCCAAAAAGCGTCCTTCCGGCCCTGCCCGGCTCGTAATACCGGGTCGAGTAGGTCTGTACGTCGTCCCAGCATTCCTTGACAGGCGTCGTCACGGTCACGTATCGAATAATCGGCTCAACGCTCAGTACACGGGCATAATCGTGAACCGCCCTGCTGTGTCCATAGCTGTATCCATTGCTGTATGCGTACTCCGATGCGTTAGCCGGGCTAACAACCAGGACCAGCGACGCGATGGCGAGACCCGACATTGTCGTAATCCAGGGTTTCAGTTTCATGTTCCTTACTCCTTCCAGATACGTGACCCGGAATCCACTCCGAGTCTGTGACCAAGCATAACCAGGGAGCAATGAACCATGGCTGAATAAAAACTGAACCGCTTATGAACGCCTGCCTTTCGCAGATTGCCAGTGGGATTCGAGGGTCTCGAGGTCCAGGTGCCGGATTGCCTGCCCGGCGGCGGTAATTTCCTGCTCCATTGACCGGAACCGCCGCTCAAACTTTCTGTTAGCCCCGATCAGTGCCTGCTCGGGGTCGATCCTGAGATGCCGCGCCAGGTTGACGACCGCGAATAACAGGTCACCGAGTTCCTCGACCATGTTCTGCTTGTCGCCTGCCTCGCGGGCCAGCGCCAACTCGCCGAGTTCCTCGTCAATCTTGTCTCCGGGTCCGCCCGCGTCCGGCCAGTCGAAGCCGGCTGCGGCAGCCCTTTTCCCCAGCTTCTCGGCGCGTTTCAGGGCCGGCAGGGCGAGCGCCACGCCATCAAGGGCACTGGAATTTACCTCCCCGTCCGCTCTTTCGGCCGCCTTGATCTTGTGCCAGGAGCCCTTTTCCGGGCCCTTTTTCCGTTCTTCAGCCGTCCCAAAAACATGCGGATGACGACGCGTCATCTTGTCGCAGATAGCCGTTGCCACGGCATTGAAATCGAAGGCGCCCTGCTCCTCGGCCATGCGGGCATGATAAGCAACCTGAAACAGCAGATCGCCAAGTTCGTCCCGCAGCCCGTCGAGGTCTTCCCGGGCGATCGCGTCAGCGACCTCGTAGGCCTCTTCCACCGTGTATGGCGCGATGCTCGAGAAATCCTGCTGCTGATCCCAGGGGCACCCGGTGTGCGGATCCCGCAGCATTGCCATGATCTCAAGTAAATTCTTGATAGATTCCATAACACATTATGTTTATTGATTTTTCATGAGAATTTTTCGAAATTCGATGAGCATGCCCGCGGTCGCTCCCCAGATGCAATACTGGCCATAATTGAATTCTGCAATCGGCACGCTAACGCCGGCAAATTCACGATGGGACAATTCCTGGTTGCGCTCGTCCATCAGAAACGGCAGCGGTACCTCGAATGCCGATTTCACCTCCAGCGGATCGATTGTCAGTTCGTGTCGCAATTCGACCAGCGCGACCACCGGTGTCACCGCATAGCCGGTAACCGTCGGGTTGGGATCGAGATAGCCGACGATTTCGACGTTGGCGGGGTCGATGCCCACCTCTTCCTGCGCCTCCCGCAAGGCTGTCGCCCGAATATCCCGGTCTTGCGGATCCATCCTGCCACCGGGAAAGCTGATTTGCCCGGCATGATGCGTGAGGTCGGGTGATCGTTCCGTCAACAATACTGAAAGTGATCCCTGCCGCTTGATGATAGGTATCAATACCGCGGCCGCCATCAGCTTGCTGGTTAACTTCTGTTGCAATGCGGCTGGCCAGCGCGGTGGCGGAATGACCACATCCAGGGGATCCTCCGGCATGGCGGTACCGGCGAACCGCTGTCTTATTTCGGTCGCCGTAATATGCAGCAGCGGATGTGGCATCAGTGTTTGATGCCGCCTTCCGTTAACGCGGCGGGGTCAAGCAGGCGGTCGAGTTCTTCATCACGCAGGTCCGTCATCTCGCGTGCCACCTCCTTGACCGGCCGGCCCTCGGCATAGGCAATCTTTGCGATGGCGGCGCCTTTTTCATAGCCAATAACGGGATTCAATGCCGTGATGAGGATCGGATTGCGCTCCAGAGCACGATCCAGGTTGGCCTGGTTGACACTAAAGCCTGCAATCGCGCTGTCCGCGAGACAGGTGCAGGCGTTGGCCAGGATCTCGATACTCTGCAGGAGATTGTGCGCGACGACCGGCAGCATGACGTTGAGCTGAAAATTTCCGGACTGCCCGGCGACCGCGATGGTGGTGTCGTTGCCCATAACCTGGGCACAAACCATTGCGACCGCTTCCGGGATCACCGGGTTTACCTTGCCCGGCATGATGCTGGATCCGGGCTGCAGTGCCGGCAATTCGATCTCGCCAATCCCGGCCAGCGGCCCCGAATTCATCCAGCGCAGGTCATTGGCAATTTTCATCAGGCTGACGGCAAGGACTTTGAGTTGCCCGGATGTTTCTACCGCCGCGTCCTGGCTGCTGAGGCCCTCGAACAGTGAATCCGCCTGTCTGAACGCAACACCAGTCCGTTCGGCCAGCAAGGTCGCAACCTTGGCGCCGAACTTCGGATGAGCATTGATGCCCGTACCGACGGCGGTACCGCCCAGCGCAAGCGCTGTCAGCCGTTTCATCGTATCGGTCAATCGTTCGCATGCATGGTCGATCTGCGAGCGCCAGCCATCCAGTTCCTGACCCAGCGTAACCGGCATGGCATCCATCAGGTGTGTGCGCCCGGTCTTGACCGTTGCGCCGAGCGCATCCGCTTTTTTCTCCAGCGTCGCCGCGAGATGTCTCAGGGCCGGCAACAATTCAGAGTGCACCGCGACCGCGGCACTGACGTGTACACAGGTCGGGATCACGTCGTTGCTGCTCTGGCTCATGTTCACATGGTCATTCGGATGTATTTCAAGGCCGGGATTGTCACTGGCGAGCGTGGCGATGACCTCGTTCGCGTTCATGTTGGAGCTGGTGCCCGATCCCGTTTGAAAGACGTCAATCGGGAAATCGGTATCGTGTTCACCGGCCGCCACCGCGAGCGCTGCTGTCTGAATTGCTACCGCCTCGTCGCTCGCAATGAGTCCAAGCTCGGCATTTGCGCTCGCAGCGGCCCATTTTATGAGCCCGAGCGCCGAGATGAATCGCCTGGGCATGGTCATGCCGCTGATCGGAAAGTTGTCGACCGCACGTTGTGTCTGGGCGCCCCAAAGCGCGTCTTCGGGTACCGTGAGTTCGCCCATGCTGTCACTCACCGTGCGGGATGATTTCTTGCTCATCTGCTGCTGTTCTCCGCGCGAATTCTCACTGGTTTCGCCGCTGCTGATCCCTTGACCTATGGTGTATGATTCGCGCTTTGCACGCCTAAGTCTAGTACCGGTAGAGGATGGAACAGACCCGCCTAAGAGCATTGTCTCCGGCCGATGGTCGCTACGCTGACAAGGTCGGCGATCTCCGGGATATCCTCAGTGAGTTCGGACTCATCCGCTACCGGGTTCTGGTTGAGATACGCTGGCTGCAATGGCTGGCCGATGAACCCGGCGTCGCGGAATTGCCGCCGCTCTCCTCCGTGATGAAAGATGTGCTCAATCGCATCGTCGATGACTTTAACGGCGACGATGCAGAACGCATCAAGAAAATCGAGGCAACGACCAATCACGATGTGAAGGCGGTCGAGTATTACCTTCGCGAGCGGATAGGCAGCGGTACCGACACCCGCAGGATTGGCGACTTCATACATTTTGCCTGCACCTCGGAAGATATCAATAATCTCGCATACGCACTGATGCTGCGTACGGCACGCGCAGAGGTGCTGCAACCGCAGATGCGTGAACTGACCACAAAGCTTCGTTCGATGTGTGCGCAATATGCGGGACTGGCAATGATGTCCCGCACGCACGGGCAGGCGGCCAGTCCGACAACGCTCGGCAAGGAACTGGCCAATGCCATTGCCCGACTGTCACGCGCAAGGGAACAGTTCGCTGCGGTCGAAATTCGCGGCAAGTTCAACGGGGCGGTTGGTAATTTCAACGCGCATGTTGCGGCCTATCCCGACGTTGACTGGCCCAGTGTAGCTGCAAAGTTTGTCGCATCCCTCGGCCTGGTTCCGAATGACCTCACAACGCAAATCGAACCGCACGACTGGACAGCGGAATACGCGCACGCCCTGGCTCGCTACGACACGGTACTACTGGATTTTTGCCGGGATATCTGGGGCTACGTCTCCCTTGGCTATTTCCGGCAGCGTCATGCGAAAGACGAGGTGGGTTCTTCAACCATGCCGCACAAGGTCAATCCGATCGACTTTGAAAATGCCGAGGGGAATCTGGGTCTGGCAAATGCATTACTCGATCATTTTGCCGCCAAACTTCCAATCTCACGGTGGCAACGCGACCTGACGGACTCCACGGTTCAAAGAAATTTCGGCGTTGCGATCGCTTACGTGCTGATCGCGATCAAGTCGGCAATCCGCGGGCTCGGCAAGTTACAGGCAAATCCGCAAGCGATCTCGCACGACATCGATCAAAGCTGGGAGGTCATTGGCGAAGCGGTACAAACCGTCATGCGACGTTATGGTGTTCCCGAACCCTACGAGAAGCTCAAGGAATTGACGCGTGGCCGGGTCGTTGACCAGAAATTAATGCAGGATTTCATCCAGTCGCTGAAAATACCGGACGACGCGAAGCAACGATTGCTGGAACTGACGCCCTCATCGTATACGGGTCTCGCTGAAGCACTCGCCAAAACTTGAGCTGATCGGCAGCGACTGCTTGCGAATTCCAAACGCATTGTCTCCCGAGGCATTTCTTACAAGCTTCTGGCAGAAGGGTCCGTTGTTCATGCCGGGCGCTTTGCCCGGTATCCACCCATCGCTCAGTTCGAGTGAGCTTGCCTGGCTGGCAACCCAGGAAGACGTGGAGTCCAGGCTCGTGTTCACACAAAGTGACGGCGAGGCTACGCACTATCAGGTCAGGCATGGCCCGTTTCAAAACGATGTCCTGTCCTCCCTGCCCCGGCAGAACTGGACCTTGCTGGTGCAGGACGTCGAGAAACACCTGCCGGACTTCCGCGCGCTGTTTGCCGCAGTCGATTTCATTCCGGATTGGCGTATTGATGATCTGATGGTCAGCTTCGCGGCGCCCGGGGGAAGTGTCGGGCCGCACAAGGATAACTACGATGTATTCCTGTGCCAGGGAGAGGGTCAGCGCGAATGGCACCTCGGTGACAAAGATATAGTGATTGACGACGCGACTTCGAGCGAATTGTTGTTACTCAAGCCTTTTGTGGACCAGGAACCGCAAACGGCCGGTGACGGGGATGTGCTCTATTTACCACCCGGCATCCCGCACTGGGGCATCGCACGGGATTTTTGCATGACCTACTCGATAGGAATGCGAGCGCCGAACCTCGCGGAATTGAGTGCGGCTGCCGTACGATTATTCGGCGAACTGGATGAGGTACCGACAAAATCATCGGCAACAGGCGCGGATGTTTTCTACCAAGACCCCGACCTGACAATTGACGAAGCAGCGCCCGGTTTGATTTCAGGCGCGGCAATTCGTCGCGCAAAACACACGTTGCGTAAAATTGCATCACTCGACGAGCAGCAGATCGCGATGATTCTCGGTTCGGTAGCAACGGATCCAAAAGCCTGGCTTGCGCCTGAATGCGTCACTGACGATGAAGCGAAAGACATGATCAATGCATTGGATAAGTATGCGAAGCTGTCTGTACACGGTATGGCGAGGATTGCATTTTGCGAAATCGGAGCATCGGGCCTGATTTTCGCCAATGGTCGTGCCAGGGGCTTATCGGCAGATCGCCTCGATTTAATTCGAGATGTCTGCAAAACCCGTACCGCCACGCGCGTCGTATTTTGCGCGGATGACGATACGGAGCTGCTGCATTGGCTGCTGAAGAGCGGTGTATTCGATCTGGCGGAGCAGCTTGAATGAATGCTTCCGGATCGTTCCGGGCGGGCGGCAGACAGTCGCGGAAAACTGCGGGCCATGCGCCGCAAGGCATTCATTCCTGAGGAGAAATTCCCGAAGTGGGAGCATTTGCAGGCGCGTTGAGAACAATTCTCATGTACTCGAATTGTCTGCAAAACGTGACGCAGTTGGCACTTGGCGTATTGGGCGACCGGTAATATTGTAAAACTTACGATGTAAGCCGGAATACCGCATGTTCCGGCAAGCTTGGATTCATAAGTCTGCAAAGAATGGAACAAACTCGGGAAAAAGGTCGCCGGTGGGTCATTTCAACCAAGGAAGAAATGCGCCTGGCCGTCATTGATTTAATAAGTGAGGCGTCCCGCAGAATTTCAATATTCACCCATGATCTCGACCCGGGGATTTATGACGACCCGGACTTCCTCGAGATTGTTAAGCATCTCATACTCTCGCAACGTTACTCAAGAATCCGCGTTTTGATCGCGGACCCGTCGCGAGCGATCAAGAACGGAAATAATTTTGTGCACCTTGGCCGCCGTCTGAATACCTACATCGAATTTCGCCTGGTGCGCGAAGACCTGCGTACCCACAGGGAGTCGTTCTTTATCGCTGATGAAACCGCCCTTGTTTATCGTCTGCAGCACGAAAAGTGGGATGGAATTGCAGACACCTACGAACCCTTGGTCGCCAAGCAATACGGAGATATGTTTGACGAGATCTGGCAAGCCAGTGAAGTCGAAATAGAATTCCGTCAGCTCGGCATATAACAAGTATTCAGCGCCGTGCTGCCGACGGACCTGACAGTTTCTGCTGTTATTGAACAAGCCGATCGCTTCCTGATGATCGAGCAGCGCACTGCAGGCAGTGTTATCGTCACACACCCTGGCGGCCATATTGAAACAGGCGAAGCCCCCGAGCAAGCCGTGGTCCGCGGGGCGATGGAGGGCACAGGCTGCGAGATTTCCGTTTCCGGATTGCTCGGTGTCTATCTCTGGATTCATCCGCAAACACGCCAACAGTTCCTGCGTATCGTTTATCGGGCGGACATGGTCAAAGAAGACATCAGCCGTCAACTGGATAGTGGTTTTTGCACCGTACACTGGTATTCGCTGGCGGATATCCGGCTTCGCAGCGGAGACCTGGGATCACCGATCGTTCTGCGCAGTGTTGAAGACTACAAAGCCGGCAAACGCCAGCCTGACGAACTGCTTGCCGGGATGATGCCGATCCAGCAAAATGTCGCCGCCGTCATGGCGACCGCCCGCCTCGTCTGAGCAGGAGCGGCGTCCCGCCGCTCCTGATAAAATGCATGGCCATGCCTGCATCTCCTGAAAATATCGAAGGAAAAAAAGTCATCCTGGGCCTGTCCGGCGGCGTGGATTCTGCGGTTGCTGCAATTCTCCTCAAGCAGCAAGGAGCCGAAGTCCATGCGCTGCACATGACCAACTGGGAAGACGACGACGGATACTGTACGTCGGCGGAAGATCTGCAGGATGCGCGCCTCGTGTGCGAGCAACTGGATATTCCCCTCCACCATGTGAATTTCGCACGCGAGTACCGCGACCGGGTTTTCAGTGTCTTTGTTGACGAATACCGGGCAGGCCGCACACCGAATCCCGATGTATTGTGCAATCGCGAGATCAAGTTCGGCGTGTTTCGTGAGTACGCCAGCCGCCTTGGCGGCGAGTATCTCGCCACCGGTCACTACGCCCGCAGTAAAACGGCAGACGGCCAGGTGCAGCTTCTGAAAGCAGCCGATGAATCGAAGGACCAGAGTTACTTCCTGCATGCGATCAAAGCTGAGGCATTGGCGGAAACAATTTTCCCGCTGGGTGATTTGCAAAAGGCAGAAGTCCGTGCCATCGCGCGCGACCATGCGCTGACGGTGTTCGACAAGAAGGACAGCACCGGGATCTGTTTTATTGGTGAACGGCCGTTCAGGGAATTCCTGTCGACCTACCTGCCCGGGAATCCGGGCGCCATACAAACGCCGGAGGGCCGAACAGTTGGCGAGCACGGTGGGCTGATGTATTACACGATTGGTCAGCGGCAGGGACTTGGCGTCGGTGGCCGCCGTGATTCCGGTGATGAGCCCTGGTACGTCGCCGGCAAGGACCTGGAATCCAATGTCCTTATCGTCGTGCAGGGAGAGCACCCGTTACTCTTCAGCGACCGCCTCGAGGCAAGCAATGCAAGCTGGATAGGTGAGCCGCCGCGTGAGATCGCAAGCGGCCAAGCACTGCGTTGCATGGTTAAAATCCGCTACCGGCAGCCCGACCAGGCTTGTGAAATCGCGCCAATCACCGATCGGTGCCTGGTAGTGACTTTCGATGTATCACAACGGGCGGTGGCACCCGGCCAGTTTGCGGTCTTCTATGACGGAGGCCGCTGTCTCGGCGGCGCCGTGATCGACCGTGTCATTGCTGCTGAGGATTCGCTGCGGAGAACTGGTTAGTACGCTATGCCTAGAGGGCTCGGAATTACTGGAAACTGTGTAATCGCTACCCTGACCTCTGGTTTGATTTTGACCGCCAATTTCGCCAGCGGACTCCCAACTACCCACAGCCCGTTCTTTGCTGAGGAAAACTACACGCTGCCAATGAATACCTGCGATCCGGTAAAAAAGGTGTCAGAGAATATGCACCCGGCATCGGGTTCAGTCACGTTCGCAGCTCCGGATGGCCGCACGTTGACGGTCACTATCTCTTGAAGAAAAGCAGAGAATGCTTGATGGAAGAAGCGCCACGGAAATTCCAAGCCGGTAGCTGCGTTAAGGCGTTGCCGTGGCAGTGACGTGCATTTGCTTTGGATTGATAATGGTTCAATGAAACATATGGCCGACCGCCAGGTCCCAGTCGATGCGGGCGTCGTCATACTTTGATACGCAGGTATTGGCATCGATAAACAGGTCTTGGTAACGATTACGCAGGCGTTCGCTCAGGTGGAAATTCAAAGGCAGGACCGGCATGCGACCCGCGCGGGCAATGAGGATGCCTTGAGGATTGCGAAATTCGACCTTTCCTTGTGAATTTTTCGTGCAGGTGAAACCGCCCTCATGCACCAGGCGGTGGTGATGCCGGCAAAGTAATACAAGGTTATCGAGACTGGTCTCGCCGCCGTCGGACCAGTGCTTGATGTGGTGGCCATCGATGTAATATTTGTGCGTACAGCCGGGAAAGCGGCAGTTTTCGTCCCTGGCTTTGAGCGCGCGGCGCATCGCCGGCGGAATGATGCGCGATTTGCGGCCGATATTGAGGATGGTGCCGTTTTCATCCTTGCTCAATACGCTGATACCGGCATCACAACAGATCCGCCGCGCGGTTTCCGCGGAAACACGCGCTCCATCCTCTATATGCGAGATGTCTCCTTCGTTGTTGGTCAGCGTTTCCGCGGAAACATGCAATACCACCTGGTAACGATCGGCAGAGGATGACGCAGTTGGCCCGTGAGCCAGGTAGCTCTCTGCCATATGGGTGAGGGCATCGGCCCGGCGATGGTCAAAGGGCAGGTGTTCGTCTTCGAATTCCGCGGAAACATCGGCATCGGCATATTCTTGCTCTGCGGCTCGTTCCCTGAGGCGGTCTTCCACGGCTTTTTCTTCATCCATCGCCAGCTCGATGGCCTTCAGAACGAGGGCGCCCTTCTCCGCCGGCAGGTGTACCTGCAGTGTGATCGAGCCGTCGTGTTCGTAAAACACCTGCAGCGAACGTTCATCGTGCTGCTTGTTGGCCTCCTGCAGATCCTGCAATCGCCTGGCACGCCGATATTTCCGCACCAGCGTCTCTACGTGATACGCAGTGCCGTGATGGGCGATCATCAATAGATAGTCTTCGTTGTCCGGCGTTGCCACACGCGTCATGGCGCGTACCTTGGAGTAGCTGATTTCGCCTTTGGCAAAGGACGCACTGATCTTCGGCAGCTCACCCAGGGCGTTGGCCACCCTGACTTTCTCCCTGGCCGCATTCATGCCCAATCCGCCTACGTCTTGCGGGTTGCACTTTTGGCCGGTGCGGATTGATCTTTAGTGACCCCGTACGTTTTCTGCACAATGCACTAAAGGTCAGTCCGCAACTAACAGAGCGTCTTTTTCTACCATGCAGGCAGACTGGGCAGCGATATAGCCGCACAGTTCGGTGATTTCATCGCCGAGGGTCTCGGAGCGCCGGCAATGTGCCGGCCAGTCATTGGTCAGTGGTGCGACATTTGCAGCAGCGGATGCAGACATGGGGAGCCTCAGGGAGAGTGGCTATAAGAGCTGTTTTTATAACCAGTAGTATACTCCTATATTACTGATTACTAAAGATAATGTTTCTTAATGTTTCTTAATGTTTTGCCCGGTTTTGCCCGCAGGGGTGAGCGCCTGCCCGGGCCGAAAATCCCAAATTGATCGAGTCCCCGCTTGCTCATCTAAGGCGCTATAATGCCGCCCCGCGACGGGCACCGCCCGCTGCAGATACTGGAAATTCCGGGGACGAACTATGACGGACAGCTTCGGCGCGCGTTCAACGTTTGCAGTTGGCGGCAACGATTACGAGATTTTCAGACTCGACGCCGTTAAAGAAGGCCATGTCGATCGCCTGCCCTACTCGCTCAAGATCCTGCTCGAAAATCTGTTGCGCAATGAAAACGGGCGGGATGTTACGCGAGAGGATATCCTGGCCCTTGCCAACTGGGATCCAAAAGCAACACCGGCTACAGAGATTTCCTTTACGCCGAGCCGTGTCATTCTGCAGGACTTCACCGGCGTGCCTGCGGTCGTCGATCTGGCCGCCATGCGTGATGCCGTCGTTAAACTGGGTGGCAGGGCAGACAGCATTAACCCGTTGTCGCCCGCAGAACTGGTCATCGACCATTCCGTGCAGATCGACAAATACGGAACGGCGGAGGCGCTGGACCTGAACAACCTGATCGAGTTTAAACGCAACCAGGAGCGGTATTCATTCCTGCGCTGGGGTCAGGGTGCGTTCGAGAATTTCCGTGTTGTGCCGCCGAACACCGGCATCGTGCACCAGGTCAATCTCGAATACCTCGGACGCGTGGTATTCGACGTCGAGAAGGACGGTCAGCGCCGGGCGTTTCCGGATACCGTTGTTGGCACCGACTCGCATACGACAATGATCAACGCCCTTGGAATTCTGGGCTGGGGCGTCGGTGGTATCGAGGCCGAAGCGGCGATGCTCGGCCAGCCCATTACGATGCTGATTCCCAACGTCATCGGATTCAAACTGAGCGGCACGCTGAAAGAAGGCACAACGGCGACGGACCTTGTCCTGACCGTGACCGAGATGCTGCGCAAGAAAGGCGTGGTTGGAAAATTTGTCGAATTTTTCGGCGACGGCCTGGACCAACTGCCGCTTGCCGATCGTGCAACCTTAGCCAACATGTCCCCTGAATTTGGCAGCACCTGCGCAATATTTCCGATTGATAGTGAAACGCTGCGTTACCTGGAATTATCCGGCCGTGCGCCAGAGCACATCAAGCTGATCGAGGCCTATGCCAAAGCACAGGGCATGTGGCGTCACTCGGGTCAGGCCGATCCGCTGTTTTCGGATTCGCTGGAACTGGACATGGGCACGGTCGAGCCAAGCCTCGC
>Ga0209988_10000553_pt1 | contig 23492 bp, 22 predicted proteins | sample N075metaG_FD_183115 | JGI IMG/M metagenome (GOLD analysis project Ga0209988, IMG submission 183115) | Deep subsurface microbial communities from Kermadec Trench to uncover new lineages of life (NeLLi) - N075 metaG (SPAdes) (version 2) | ecosystem: Environmental > Aquatic > Marine > Ocean trench... | reverse complement strand
GAACGCGGCCATCACCAGCAGCACCGACAAGACCAGCCCGTTGGCAACCCATCCCCGCGCCAGGTTCGACCCGCCAATCGCACTGCCGTCCCACGTCGCAGCCTCGATCCTCGTGTCCCCGAATGTTGCCAGGGCCGAGTTGATCGCGTGCCGTATCGGTGAGTCCGGTGGCAGGTCATCTGCACCGAGCGACTGCGGCTCATCGAAGACTTCGACATTCAACGACAGCCGCCGAGGACCATGGCTCGTAACAAAAGGCCAACCGCGTTCTTCGCGCCGGATAGCGATTCGAAACGCCCCGGTAAACGTGGCATCGCCACGGACGTCCGACGGGGGTAGTGGCGGGGGTGGCAACCACGCCCACACTCGCTCATCGGGATCTTCGTAGAGGTTGCCGGAGATCGTGAAGGGCTTATCGAGCCGGACGAATGAGCGATCGAGTACCCACGTGAGCGGCCACGCCGCCACCAGGGCGGTCACGACCGCAATGTCGAGAACGCGGCTCCACCGGTCGGACCGTCGTGTGGCCGAGTAGTACCGGATCAACCGGAGCCGCTTTCTGATTGCGCGCAACGGCATGTCATAACGATACACGGCGGTGACCACTGGGACAGCGGAGGCTATCCCCGTTTCTTCTAGCGTTTTGCCAAGACGAGGATTAGCCTTCAGTCAGGCGCCCAAAGGAGTTTGATCAGATGAAACATCGAGCCTCTGGCTGGCTGTTCGCGGCAGCCGGAGCGGTCTTGACATGCGGTGCTGCCTCGGCAGGGCCGTCCAGCTTCATCTGCCCCGCGATTCCCACTTCGTGTTACGACTCGTTTCTCACGATGCGCGAAGTGGTCGAGGACGACAGCCCGCTTGTGCTCGCGCCCGGTTTCCTGCTGACCACAGCAGGCCTCAACGGAAGCTGGCTCGCAATACCCGAACAGCCGGACCGCGAGGCCGTGGATATCAGCGGTATCACCGGCAACCCCGGCCAGGCCGGCGTACTGATTGCCCAGATCACGCTCACCCAGCCGTCCGCGGAGGGCCCGTCGTCGGTCGGCTACGCCGGCAATGTACGAATGTGGGCCGCCGGTGCCGGCGGGCAGGATGGCGCCGAGTCGAAGATGGCTTTCCTTGACTGCCCGTGGGATTGCGAACTCAACCCCGACGGCGACGTCGGCATCAACGATTTCCTCGAGGTCCTGGCTCAGTGGCCCTTGCCCGAGGGCACGTCGTGCGACTTCGACGGCGGGAGCGTCGGTATCACCGACTTCCTGGAACTCCTCGCGCACTGGGGTCCGTGCCCGGGTTGAAACCAGGTGGCGTGCCCGTTCTCTTATCGGTGCTTCAGATGCGCTGTGAGTGTCGCCTGCGCTTCTTCGGTTGCGGCGAGCTCGGCCGTCGCCCGCATCGGGCCGTCGAAGCGCGTGTCGTCGAGGGAACCGTCGAGCTCGTTGAGCCAGGCCTTCGTCGCGCGGACGGCGGTCGTGCCGTGTGACGCGATCGTGGTGCCCAGTTCCCGCGCGTCGCGCTCGACGGCGTCGTCGTCGGGGCTCACCCGGTCGGCAAGACCGATGCGTCTGGCGCCGGCGCCGTCGATCAAGGCTCCGCTCATGAGCAGCGCCCGCGCGGCGCCCGCGCCGATCGCCGGCAACAGCGTCGGGATCGTGACGGCCGGCGAGACGCCGAGGGCGTGGACCGGGTACCCCAGCTTCGCTGTTGCCGAGACCACGGTGAGGTCGCACGCCGACACCAGCGCGCAGCCGCCGGCAATGGCCGCGCCGTGCACGGCCGCGACGACCGGCTGTGGCGCCCGACGCAATGCGCGGAGCACCGCGCTCAGACGCCGGATGAACACCCCCATGATCGCCGGATCATCCGTGGCGGCGGTAAGGTCGAACCCGGCGCAGAAGCTCTTGCCGCGACCGCACAACAGGACCACGTGCACGGCCGTGTTCGACGACACGGCGGCGATCGCTTCGTCCAGGGCGTCGAACATGGCGAGCCCGAGCGCATTACGCCGGAGTGGGTCGTTCATCGCGACCGTTGCAACGTGCCCGTCGATCTCAGTCTGGACCGGAGCGTTGTCCATCAGAACACCAGCAGTCCGAGCGCCATCCACACGCCGGCGAAGACCATGACCACCGCGGTGTACCCGACGATGTCACGTGCCTTGCACCCGGTGATTCCGAGCAGCGGCAACGCCCAGAATGGCTGGAGCATGTTGGTCAGTTGATCGCCGTAGGCCACCGCCATGATCATCTTGCCCGGCGGTATGCCCGCCGCGAGTCCGGTCTGCAGTGCGATCGGTCCCTGGATACCCCACTGGCCGCCACCGGAGGGAACCAACAGGTTCACCACGCCCGCCGCGAGGAACGACAGCAACGGGATCGTCGTGTCGTTGCCGATGCCGGCGAACCGCTGGGCCGTCAGGCCGACGAGCCCCGAGACGGCCATCATCGCCATGATGCCCGCGTACAGCGGGAACTGAATAATGATGCCGGCGCAGCCGCGTGCCCCTTCGGCGACCGCATTCATGTACGCACGGGGCGAGCCGTGCAGGATCAACCCCAGTGCCAGCATGACGGCGTTGACCTGGTTGAGTCCGACACGACCAAGCCCGGTCACCTGCGTGTACCGGGCGATCGCCAGCAGCAATGGCACCGCGATCAGCCACGCGACCATCGGCGACGAGTCGAGTCGGTCGGGCAGCCCGGGCGTGCTCGCGTTGACGGGGTCGTCAACGGGCGGCATCGGCGGGTCGAAGTCGTCGATTGTGCGCACGTGTTGCGGGTCGGTCGGCGCCATGAGCATCAGCAGGATCGGTATGCCGATCACGAGACCGGCCGTGACCGCGAGATTCATTCCCGAGAACAACGTCTCCCGCAGGGGAATCCCGGCGTCGCCGAGTTGATCGACATACGCCTGGGGCAGCACCTTGGCGGCGCCCTCGATCGTGGTCATGGACAGCGGAGCCGATCCCGACAGGCCGCCGTGCCACACGAGCAGGCCCATGTACCCCGCTGCGCAGATCAGTGGATAGTGCGCCCTGTGTCCCTTGCTTGCGAGCGCCCGGCCAACCTCGCGTGCCAGCAGCGCTCCAACGATCAGACCGAGCCCCCAGTTGATCAGCGCTGCAACACACGCGACGACCGCCACGAGCCCGGCCGCCTGGGCGGTGTTGCGTGGCAGTCCGGCGAGCGTGTCAATCGCTCTACGGACCGGCCTGCTGGACGCCAGCGCGTGTCCGGTCACCAGGATCAGGCACATCTGCATGCCGAAGGCGAGGAAGAACCAGAGCCCAGAATCAGCCCGCCATGCGTCAAGCAAAGTCACCAGACGCGAAGCGTCCGGCGTTGTCTCAAAATCGCCGACCAACAGTGCGAGCACCGCGGTCAGCAGCGTCAGAAAGATCGCGATAACAAAGGGATCGGGTACACAACGCTGGAAGACCCGACTGACGGCGAGACCCACGCGACTGATCATCCCGGGAGAGTAGCGGAAGTCAGAAGTCGATACCCAGCGTGATGAAGAACTGCAGGTCGTTGGGATCGATACCGGGATCAGCGTCCGACTGGTACTCGTAGAAGTACCCCGCGTTGAGCGTGATCCCGTCGAGCCTGTCCAGCCGCAGCGACCAGTTCGCCCGGCTCACGAAGCGATATTCGCCGGAGACGCTGATACCGGGGAAGACCGTCCCGTCGATCGTGAATCGCTGCCGCGCGCTGATCCGCCACGCGAAATTGAGGCCGAGAATTCCCTCGTACTCGATCCCCGTGTTCAGCGAGCCGAACTCCTTGTTGAGCCCGATCCCCACGTTGGCACTGAGCGTGACGGTATCCGTCCGCTTGGTGTCGTCGTCCGGCCCGATACGATCGAGATCAACCAGGAGGTATGTGAAGCCGCCACCGGCGGTGACGCGATGACGCCACGACTGGAACTCGTCGAAGTCGTATCGGCCCTGGCCGAAGTAGCCCCAGGGTGAGCCTGCGAACGGCCAGTCGCCGCGGATACCCGCCGTGAGCTTGTTCTCGGTGGAGATATTGTCAGTCTGTTTGAAAAGATAGAAGCTGTCGAAGGTGTATTTCTTGTTCGGATCTTCGTACACCGAGTCGAGACTCAACCGGAACGAACTCTCGGTGGTTTTGCCGGAACTCGCATTGAGACCCAGGCTGAACCTGGAATCCCAGCTGCCCTTCACCTTCTCGATCGGTTTTACGTCGATTGCGTCGTCCATGACCGCCGGCTCGCTCGGGGCCGCAACGGCGGCAGCCGATGTCGACTCGGTCGCGGGGTCGGGCGTCTGCAACTCGCGCAGCGTCTTCACGGAGTCTGCAGGGATCGTCAGGCGGCCCAGGACCGGGTGTTCGAAGACAATCGACTCCTCGTTCCGCTGTACAAGTTGGCCCCGCAGGACTTCGCCGGTCGTCAGCACCAACTCCCACGTCGGGTCCGCGGCGAAGGTCATGACGGCAAGGAGTACGAGCAGGGTCTTCATGGTGAATCCACAACACGTGGGTGTGAGGAAAGCGTACCATCTGATCCGCCGGGGCAGGGAACCGTCAGATGAGTGAGAAAAAACCAGACAAGTCATACGGACTCGATCCGGTGGATGAAGAGAAGACCCCGCCGGCAACGACAAGCGCGCCGGACGACTCGCCGCCGCGACAAATCGACGAAGCTGAAGACGACCAGCCGGCCCCGGACCCGCCGGACGAGTCGAGCCACATCAAGGCGCTGGACGTCTGCCCGAATTGCGCGTCGCCGCTAGCAGGCGTGGATGCGGTGGTGTGCCTTCGGTGCGGTTTCGATATGAAGACACTCAAGGTCCTGGAGGTCAAGACCGGCGAAACCGTGGAGCCCGAAACCGACGAATCGGAACCGGCCGAGCCGTTGTGTGGGCCCGGTGTGGGCGGGGTCGGTCTGCCGGGTGCGATGGCAGTCGTGAGCCTTGTAATTCTGTCGCTCGGTTACCTGTTCGGAGCGCGCGGGCTGGTCGGTGTGCCTGTCGAGGAAACGGTCGGCTTCAATGCCCGCGTGGGGGGCTTGCTCGGGATGTTCGTGCGGACCGGGGGTCTTACGCTCGCCGGTATGGGCGGTTTGTCGGTGCTCTCCCACATGCTCGACCGGCGTTTCGGCGACATGCAGCTTGCCGCCGTGCGTCTGCTGGGGATCTTCGCGGCCCTCGGCCTGCTGACGTTCTTCAACCTCGAATCGTCGGCGCTGGAATGGACCATGGAATCGATTTTCCAAGCGGTCATTTTCGTGGGCCTTGCGTCGGTGTTCTTCGCGCTGAGTGTGCGCGACGCGGCAACGCTCATGGGTGTCACGGTGTTCTCCGTGATCATCCTCCTGCTGGTTTCGGCGCTGGTGTTATGGTCGGCCGGTCTGCTCGGCCAGGGTCCCTAATCGATCGAGTCCAATTCGACTTCGATCGTCAGCGTCTCGTTGGCCGGGATCGCGCCGTTGCCGTACTGACCGCGGCCCCAGTGCCGGTGCGGCGGACAAAGGATCTTGCGTGTTCCGGTGATCCGCATGCCCAGGACCGCATCATCGATGCCGGCGATCACCGAGCCGGTGCCGAGGATGAACCGGTATTCCGTACCGGCGAGCACTTCGCGACCGTCCTCCAGGAAGATGCGGTAGTCGATGGTGACCAGGTCGCCACTTGATGCGGGGCGACCCACGCCCTCGGTCTCCGACACCACCTTGACCGGCGTTGACCGGACCGTCGGGACCTCGGGCGGACGACAGGCGGGCAGGAGCAGCAGCAGGCCCAGGGTGGCGAGGCTCAGTGACCGTGAACGGATCATCAATGATTCTTCGACGGTTTTCGGCCTCCAGTGAAGCCGGCAGATCACCTCGCCGGGATACCGACGCCGGTCGCACCGTCAGGGAGGTCCGTGACAGCGACCGCACCGGCCCCGAGCGTCGCCGAGGCACCGATCCGCACACCCGGAAGCACAGAAGCGTTGAGACCGATGGTGCTCTGCTCGCCGGCGACGGCCGCACCGCCCATCGCGGCCCCCGGCGCGACGTGGCAGAAAGCCTCGAGCACGCAATCGTGTTCGACGATCGCCGCGGTGTTGACGATGACGCCGCGACCGACGATCGCACCCGCGTTGACCACCGCGCGTGGACCGACGAACGAACCCTGGGCGAGCGAGGCCGACGGCGACACGACGGCCGTCTCGTGGACGATCGCCGGTGCGGCGCGATCGCCCAGTGCGTCAAGCCATTGCCGTCGGAGCTTCGCATCGCCGATCGCGGCGTGCCCCAGGGCCGCTGTCGGGATTCGGTCGATGTCACGGATCGCGCCCAGGCGTTGGAGACCCAGGTGTATTGCAATCTCGGTGTCCTGGGCGTCGTCGAGATAGCCGCACAGGGTCCAGCCGGCGCTTCGGGCCGCCTCGGCGACCACCGCCGCATGGCCACCTCCGCCGAGCAGTACGAGCGAGCGCCCGTCGTTCATGCAATTGATCTCTTCTTGCCGCCGGTCGCGGTCGAGGAGCGGATCCACCGCAGTCGCGGCAGCCAGGGGCCGGGGCGTCTGGGGTTGTCCGGCGGGGCGTGTCGTTCGGCGATCGCGCGGTCCCATCGTCGGTGGTACCGCGCGATTGCAAGATCGTGATAGCTGGTGCGGCACTGATGGCATACCAACCGCTCGCGTGAGAGCAGCAGGATCGCGATGTCGGCGACGAGCACCAGCACCATCGCGATGAGGATCGGGGGCGTCGTCGCCAGCCCCAGGGCGCCGATGACCGCACCGGCGAAGGCGAGTACGACCACGAAGCCGGTGACCTGTGGGAACGCTTTGGTACGGAACAGGTCCGGGCAGCTGCAAACGACACAGCGTCGCAGGTGACCGGCGTCATCGAGCGCGGTGTCCCAGTCAAGGAAGACCTCGCGATCGCTGCCCTGGACGTGCACCCGCGTCGGTCGTTCGGCCGGATCGAGATCGATACGGCCGTCCTTCCGACGCTCGGCGTCGCGAAGCTCGATCAGCATGCTATAAGGATAGCGGAGGTAGTCGCCAGTGATGGCACAGTGGATACAAAGTCTTGGTGGCCGGTTCATCGTCTTTGACGGCCCGGACGGGTCCGGCAAGAGCACGCAGTTCGCGCGGTTCGCCGCGCATTGCCGCTCGGCGGGGCTGGCCGTCTGCGAGGTCCGGGAGCCGGGCGGCACATCGATCGGTGAGGAGATCCGGATGGTCCTGCTCGATCCGGCCAACACGCAAATGAGCCTGCGGTGCGAGATGATGCTCTACATGGCCAGCCGATCGCAGCTCATGGAAGAGACGATCGGGCCGGCACTGCAGCGGGGGGATCTGGTCCTGGCCGACCGGTTCATCTCGTCAACCCTCGCCTACCAGGGGAGCGCCGGCGGTATGGACCGGCAGGAGATCCTGGCGGTCGGCCGCGTCGCCGTCGCCGGGCACTGGCCCGACCTGACCGTCATCTTCGACGTCGATGGCGAGGTCGCCGGCACACGTCTTGACCCGCAACCGGACCGCGTCGAACTCAAGGGCGCCAAGTACCAGCGGAAGGTCCGCCAGGGATTCCTCGAACAGGCCGCCGCCGACCCCGACACGTACCTGGTCATCGACGCGGCACCGGACACCGACGCCGTTTTCGCGGCGCTGCTGGACGGCGTAGCACAACGGTTCGGGTAGTTCGTCTCAGGAACACGCTCCCCACTGTGCGAGCAGGCTCAGCAAATCGTTGATCCCGACCATGCCGTCACCATCGAGGTCGGCCGGATGATCTGGGTTCGGTCCCCACGCCGCCAGCAGATCGAGGAAATCGTTGATCCCGACCGTGTTGTCACCGTCAATGTCTGCCGGGCAACCCAGGTCGTCGCAGAACCGCGTGAAGATCTGCACCAGGTCCAGGCCGGCCTCGACGATGTTGCCGCCGCCCGTGTCCGACGCGTGGAACCGTAGGCGGAACTGGTCGGTGTTGGTCATGCCAGGGATGTCACTGATCACGAAGGCGGCCTCGACCCAGCCGCCATCGGTGCCGGAGCCCGTCGGGCCGACTGTCTCGAGGTTGAACCAGTTGGCCCCGTCGTCATCGGAGACCTCGACCACGAAGGCATCGTCCTGCAGGTTGCCGCCGCTGCCGTTGGAGAACCAGCGGATGTAGCCGATGCTTGCGTCGGGGTCGGTTGCGTCGAGTGTCGGCGAGGTGAGCGTGGTCGTGCCGCCGTCGACGTCGAAATCGCCGTCGATGTTCTGCGTGACGTAGCAGAAGCCGCTGCCATCAGCGTCGTTGGGTGGGTCGCCCCGGTCGCCGCCGCCGATCGGTATGCCGCGTTCCCAGGTTCCCGTCGTCAGACCGGCGCCGTCTGTGACGGTCCAGCCGGTGTCGGAGGAAAACTTGTCGACGAAGCTGAACACCGTGCCCGAGTACGCGTCTGCGGCGTACGTCGAGTCCGGCGCGTCGAAGGGGTTGAAGGCGGTCTCGCCGTCCAGCACGCCGATGCTGAAGTAGTAGTCGACGTTCGCCAGGCAGGCGACGGCGGGGAATACCGCGTCGTACTCCCCGGGTGCCGTCTCGATCATCGGGATCCCGGTGAACCCGCCGCCGGTCGAGAGGTGCAGCGTCGCGGAGTCGGGCTCGATGACCGCCGAGCCGGTGGCGACGACCTGGATCACCGTGCCGCCGGCCGGGTCGATGATGTCGGGGCGACCGGACGGGAACGAGAAGAACAGGCTGACGCCCGTGGACTGCTGCACCGCCTCGAACGCGTCGATCATGCCCCAGCCGTACTGGTTGTCGTCACCGGCGACGCCGAGATCAAAGGCCGTGTCGTAAATGATCTGCTTGATGTCATCCGTCGGGAGGTCGGGGTTCGCCTGACGCATCAGTGCAACAACGCCGTTGACGTGTGGCGCCGCCATCGATGTACCGGTCAGTGTCCCGTAGCCGCCGCCGGGTACCGACGACCGGACGCTCACCGCCGGCGCGGCGATCTCCGGCTTTGTCACGCTCTCGCCGTTCGGGCCGCAATCGGTCGGCCCGGTGGAGGAACCGCTGTATGCGGGCAACCCGCCGACGTTGGCGTTTACGCCGCCGACGGCAAAGGTGCGGTAGTCGTCGGTGCCGCGATCGGCCGGGCGACGCAGCCCGCCGCTGCCCTCGTTGCCCGCGGCGAAGACGATGACGATCCCGGCGGCCTCGCAGGCGTCCAGGGCCGACCAGAAGAAGTCGTCGCAATCCGGAACGCCGTGCGCGTCGGAGAGACCCCACGAGTTGGAGCAGACGTCCGGGACGTCGAAGTCGGTTGCCGGGTTGCCGTCGGGATCGATCACCCACTGGAATGCGAGCAATGCGTCGGTGATCGTCTGCGCGATGCTCACGCGATCGATGACCGCCGCGTGAATCCACTGGGCACCCGGTGCGACGCCGACCTGGTCGCCAGGCGCGCCGCCGCACACGGAGCCCATCGTGTGTGTGCCGTGGCTGCTGCCGAATGACTGCGGAAACGTGGTATTTGTGACCGGATCGAACCACGCCCAGCCGGGGTTGCCGAGATAGGCCGGGTCAAGGCCCCGCCAGCGGCTCGCCAGCGCCGCGTGATTTCCGTCAACGCCGGTGTCGAGCGAAGCGACGAGTACGCCCGTGCCCGTGATGCCCAGCGCCCAGACCTCCGGTGCCCGGACGGCCACGATACCCGGCTCGGCGCCGCCCTCCGCCGGCGGATTGCCCCGGCCACCGGCCTCGGGCTCGATGAGTTCGATCGGGTAGTTGAAGTGCACACGCTCGATGTCCGGGCGCACGGCGATCGCCTCGATCTCGGCCGGCACCGCGTCGAGCATGAAGACATTGTCGATCCAATAAAACCGGAAGCCGTCGATCCGGCCCTGGGCCAGCAACGCGCTGAGATAGAGATCGAGTTCGCCCTGCGTGGCGGCTGCCTTTTCCTGCAACGACCGCACGACGAATTCGTGCCGCTGGGCCAGCGGGGCCCGCTGCACGTTCAGGTCATGGTTGACAGCCGCGATGTTGACGCGGTCCTGGAGCCAGACGAGCACCGAGACGATTTCGTCCGCGGGTGTCTCCAACAGAATGCGTTCGAGATTTGGATCGAGTTCGCCGGCGGTCGCCGGTGACATGGACAGCAGGAGGCTGACCACTCCGGCGGTCACGATTCGTACGCGGGATACCGGTCGCTTCATCAACGGCCTTCTCCTTTTCCGTGGGCTGGTGCGGGCGCGGGGCAGCCACTGTACGGGCGCCCGGACGGGCCCGCAAGAGAGCTGGTCTGGAGCTGTTGATCAGTCGGCGGGCTCGATCGTGACCTTCAGCCGCTTGCTCTGGAATTGCTCGTCGAGCAGCTCGGCGTGCTCGCGATGGGTGGTGAGCAGAAGCGACAGGCCCCTGGTATGGGCCTCAAGCATCCGACTCACTGCATCGTGTCGATTGAGCCTTGTCAACGCAACTATCGTCTCGACGACATACGGCATGTCGTTGACATTGTCATTGTGGAGCAGGATCCGCCACGGCGGGAGACGCCTGGTCCGAGGGCGTACGCGTGCAGTTCCAAGAGCCGTCCCCACCTGCTGGTTATCCGATACGCCCATGCGAGCCTCCATCCGGAGTCGAGCCTTTGCCGGTCTCTACATTCATAGCCGCCGGAACGCCCAGGGGCGAGTGGCGCTGCTGCAACTCCATGAGACCGCTGACAACCTCACGCATGTCTCCGGTCCGCCGGTAGATCTCTCGCTGGTGAGCGGCACCCGTGCCGTTTTCGAGGATGTCGTTGACACTCTCGAGCTCGGTGGCGCAGCCGAGCCGCTCGGCGTGGGGCCGGCAGCGGTCCAGCAGCGTTCGGACCGTCTCGACCGCGGACACCGCCTTCATCGTATCCGGATCGACGAAGTCGGCTTCCATGCCGAAACGCTCGGCGTGCCACTTGTTCTGCTTGGCGATCATCGGGTGACAGTCGAACAGGTACGCGCCGCGATCGATGTCCTCCGAGATTCCCGCGACCAGTGACTGTGTCAACGCCACCAGCGCCAGCAGGTGCGGCATGTTCATCGGCATGTCCATCACACGGACCTCGACCGTTCCGAACTCGGCGTGTGGGCGGATGTCCCACCAGATCTCGCGGATGGAGTGGATGAAGTTCGTGGCGATGAGATGGTCGACCAGCCACACGTACTCCGACCAGTTGCGCATGTGATACGGGAGCCCGGCGGTCGGCAGGGCTTCCATGACCTTTGAACGGTACGAGGCAAGCCCCGTGTCGCGGCCGTTCCACATCGGCGAGTTCGTGCTGAGTGCAAGCAGTGTCGGCAGGTGGCGGAGCAGGCGATCGCAGAGCTGGATCGCCTTGTCACCGGAGTTCACGCCGACGTGCACGTGCAGACCGAAGACCACCAGTCTCCGGCTGATGTCACGCATCGCGTGGGTGAGCCACTCGTAACGCTCGCCCGGACTGTACCGTTGTTCCGACCACGGGCTGAAGGGGTGGGTGCCGCCCCAACAAAGGTTGAGTCCGAGTTCCTGGGCGACGCCGCGACTCCAATCGAGCTTCTCGCCCAGGTCGCGCTCGACGTCCTTGACCGTCGTGCAGATGCCGGTGTTGAACTCGCAGTAGCTCTGCATGAGTTCGGGTTTGATCTGGTCCGCCCACCGCTCGGGCACCCGGTCGAGGATCTGCTGGACCGAGCTGGATAACGCCAGGGTCTCGCGATCGACGACCTGCAACTCAATCTCGACACCGAGGGTGTGGGTCGGGTTGCCTTTGAAGACATACGGCATGGCCCCATTCTACGGAGCTGCCGCCAAGGTGGGCAGCCGATCGGACCGATGTTGTGATCAAAGGATCATCGATCGAAAGGCCATCGGCAATGATCGTCCAGCGGACCAACGGGATGAAAGCGGTCGGTGTCGCCAACATCATCATCGGTGCCATGTTCGGCCTCATCGGCCTGCTCATGGCGATCGTTGGTGGGGGCTTCATGCCGTTCGCTGCCGCCAACGCGGTGGGTCTTGCAGGAGAATTCGTTCTGGCCTGCGGTCTCGGCACCATCCTGGCCAACGCGATGCTGATCGCCGGGGGCATGGGCCTGCTCCGGGTGAGGTCGTGGGCGCGCACACTCTGTATCGCGCACGCGGCCACCGCCGGTGTCGTCTACGGCACCTGGCTCATCGGAGGCGATTTCGACATCTTCTTCGTCGCCGCACTCCTGTACGCCGGCGTCCTGGCCTGGCTCTTCTACGCCACGCCATGGAGAGAACTGGGTGGCACGGTTGACGTCGCGTAGTCCGCCGCCGGCGGATCGGCCGTGTCTTACCACCGAATAGCAACCTTGCCGAACTGATCGCCGGATTCCAGTCGCGCGTAGGCATCCGCCGCATCGCTGGCGTCGAAGACCTTGTCGATCACCGGCCGCAACGCGCCACAGCCCAACAGCGAGATGACCTGGCGGAACTCGTCCATGTCACCCATCGTCGAGCCGACGAAGGTGAGCTGGTTCCAGAACATCCGCGTGAGGTCCGTGACCGCGTCCGACCCGGTCGTCGCCCCGCACGTCACGAACGTTCCACCGCGGGCCAGTGACTTGACGCACGGCAGGTGAACCGCCTTTCCGATGGAGTCGGCGCACACGTCCACGCCACGTCTGCCGGTCAGGCCGCGCACCTCGCGTGAGAAATCCTCGCCGCGGTCCAGGACCGCGTAATCGGCCCCCAACTCGACCGCCTTGTCGAGTTTCCATTGGTGGCGGCTCGTGACGAGGGTGGTGCAGCCGAGGTGCCGGCAGATCCCCAGCAACGCCAACGCGACGCCGCCGCCGATCCCGGTGATCAGAACGGACTGGCCCGCCTGCAGCCGCGCCCGTGTCACGAGCATTCGCCAGGCGGTCAGGTGCACGAGGGCGAATGCGGCGGCCTCGACCGGGTCGGCGGCGCCGATGTCCAGGACGTTGGCCGCGGGTGCGACGAACTTCTCGGCATGCGTGCCCGGGTCGTGCTCGCCGATCAGGCGCAGGTCGACGCCGGCCGGCGTGACATCGGGCACCGGTGGGGCCGGAACCGGCACGGCCGCATTGAGTACCACTCGTTGGCCGACCCATGACGACTCAACGCCCGTGCCGACTGCCTCGACGGTCCCGCAGCCGTCGCAACCGCCGGTGAACGGCCAGGTGGTGTCAAGATTCGGCAGGCCGCGGCCGACCCAGAGGTCCAGCTGGTTCAGCGCACTGCCCTCGGTGCGCACGAGCACCTGGCCCGGCCCCGGCTTCGGCTCCGGCAGATCGACGACCTGCACGTTCGGCGCGACCGGCGTGCCTTGCCTGGATATCACCGCTGCCCGCATGGCAGAGGAGCTTAACTGGTTTTCCCTCAGTCGCACCCCGTCCAGTTCGCCAGCAGCTCCAGGAAGTCGTCGATCCCGACGTCACCGCTGTCGTTGAAATCGGGCGGGCCGCCCGGGTCCGTGGTCCACGCCGCCAGCAGCGCCAGGAGGTCTTCAACGCTGACCAGGCCGTCCCCGTTGAGGTCGTACCGGCACCGTTCATAGGCACCGATGTCAACGGTGCTGTCGAGAACGCGTCGGGCCATGTGGAGGTCCAGCGGTGTCGGCTCGTCGGTCTGGAGATCGCCGTCGAGATCGGCAACGTCCTGCGACAGGGCACTTGCATTACCCGCATCGAGACACGGCGAATCCAGGGCCAGCCGATAGTCGCCGCCGCCGGCATCGGCGAACAGCGGGTGGGCATCGATGTTGCCTTCACCGGTATGACCGCCCTCGACGCACGAGTAGGTGACGCTGCCGGTTCCGTAGACAGAGGTGGAACCGTTGCCCCAGAAGATGCAGTTGGCGATCTCGGATACCTCGTAGGCGGCGATCCCGTGACTGGCGGAGAAGTTCCCGACGAACGTGCTGTTCACGATCGTGACAAGGCTGTCCGGATCGGCGTATACGCCGCTGCCGGCACCCTCGTCGGCGGCGTTGCCCGTGAACAGGCAGTTGGCCAGCGTGGCGTCGGCGTAATTAACGTACATCGCGCCGCCAAGAAACGCCTGGTTGGCTTCAAACCTGCAGTTGACGACGTGAGCGACACCGCCGGTGATCGCCAGGCCGCCACCGTACTCGGCCTGGTTGCCGGTGAACGTGCAGTTGGCGATGACCACCGGCCCGCCGGCATATCCGCAGCGCATTCCGCCGCCGTAGTAGATATACGGATCTACGGCGGGCGCACCAACCGCCGAACCGTCGCGAATCGTGAAGCCGTCGAGAAGGATGCTCTGCCCGATGCCGAGTGCCGTGACCGTCGCCCGACCCTCACAGATGTCGACTGCCGCATACGCGCATTGCTGGTCCCATCCCATGACACAGCAGAAAGGAATCTGGTCGCACACCTGTGTGCAGCAGGACCCGTTGACGCAACCGGTGGTCCAGGGCGTGGCGGTGAAACAATCGGCCGCGCCGCTGTCGGCATCGCCGCAACTGGCGTAGGCGTCCTGTGCCAGTCCGAGGATGTCGCCGCTGAGAATAGCCGGCCATGACGCAGGGTCCCGTGTTGCAAACGGCCCGCCGCCGGGCGGGAAACCGCCGTAGACCGCGACACCGGGGCGGAGCTCGAATGACTCGGTCAGGTCGCCGGAGCCGTTGGGCGAACCGACATACCGGTCGGGCAGATACGTGCCTGCAGCGACGTGGATTGCGTCGCCCGCGGCCAGGTCGGACTCGTGCAACGCATCCTGGAGATATTGGAAGGCCCCGGACCACGATCGACCGTTGCCCGGGTTTGAGACTGCGGCGTCCACGAACCAGGTCTCTGCCCTGGCCCCCGGTACTGCGACCGCAAGGGTAATCACGACCATGGCGGGGCAACGATTCATGCCGAAACTCCTTCCGGAAGCCCTCCATTCATAGATATGCGTGTTTTTGGGTGTTCCTGCGCGCCGTCGGAAAGAAAAGGAAGCGTTCCCACTTACAGTGGCTTGCATGGGGCGTGCAGCCACCGGGTGCAATCTTGTCGTCGCCATGGCATGGCCCGCTGCCGCGGTGTGGGGGCAGCCCGCAGTGCCGGCGGCCCCGGAGAACCACCCACAGTTGAAAATCGTCCGGACCGCGACGCCGCCGATCATCGACGGCGTGCTCGACGACGCCGTCTGGGCCGACGCGGCCGTGATCGACGACCTCCGCCAGGTCGTGCCGATCGAGGACGCCGACCCGACCCAACCGACCGAGATCCGTGTCCTGTTCGACGAGAACGCGATGTACTTCGGCGTCCGGTGCTTTGACAGTGATCCGCAGGCCATCATCGCGACGCAGTTGCGACGCGACGCCTCGCTCGACGCCGACGACCGCATCGAGCTGGTGATCGACCCGTTCTTTGACCGCCGCAACGGTTTCTACTTCGCGATCAACCCGGTCGGCGCGAAGGTGGACGGCCTGGTCGTCAACAACACGGAAATACTTCGGGACTGGGACGGCATCTGGTACGGGAAGGCAACACGCGACGACCAGGGGTGGGTCGCGGAGATCGCCATCCCGTACAAGACGATCTCGTTCAATCCCGACAGCAGCCGATGGAGCTTCAACCTCCAGCGGATCGTGCGTCGCAACAATGAGAAGAGTCGTTGGTCCGCTCCGCAGCAGAACAAGGACCTGGAGTCCGTCGCTGACGCCGGCGTGCTCGACGGCATCGAGAACATCTCCCAGGGGATCGGCCTCGACGTCAAGCCATACCTCAAGATCGCACCACGTCACGACGCGACCGGTGACGCTGTGGACATCGACGCTGGCGCCGACCTTTTCTACAAGATCACGCCGTCGATGACCCTGACATTGACCTTCAACACGGACTTCGCCGAGACGGAGGTCGACGAGCGGCTGGTCAACCTTACCCGCTTCCCGTTGTTCTTCCCCGAGAAACGCGACTTCTTCCTCCAGGACGAGGGGATCTTCGCGTTCGGCGGGATCCGGCGGAACCCGTTGCCGTTCCAGTCACGCAGGATCGGACTGGACGATTCCGGCCAGCCCGTCCCTATCCTCTTCGGTGCCAAGCTCACCGGTCGCACCGGTCCGGTCAACATCGGCGTGCTCAGCACATACATGGATTCGACGGTAACGGTAGACAACAAGCTACTGACCGTCGGCCGGGTGTCGGTGAACGTCCTCGACGAGTCGACCGTCGGAATGATCACGACGATCGGCGATCCGATTCACAACGGCGACAACTTCGTCGCCGGGCCCGACTTCAACTACCGAAGCAGCACGATCTTCGGCGACAAGATCGTCGAGGCTCATGCGTGGTTCCTCTACAGCGATACTTCAGGCGACCCGACCGGTATTCAGGGCCACGACACCGCGTGGGGCCTCAAGCTGAGCTACCCCAACGACCGGATCAACTGGATCGTCAGCGCGACAGAAATCGGCGAACGGTTCAACGCAGCGCTGGGCTTTGTGCCCCGCTCCGGTATCCGCGAGTACTTCGGCCGCTGGCGGTATCGGTGGCGGCCGACCGACTCGTGGATCCGGACCATCGACAGCGGCGTGCGTGCGGAGGTCATCACGAACCTGGACGACGAGATCGAGACCCGCGAGTTGGAGATCGAGGCCATCGAGATCACCTCCAATGCCGGCGACAGCTTAGGCCTCGAGATCGAATTCGACCGGGAGGTGCTGACGGCGCCCTTCGAGATCCAGCCGGGCATCGTGATCCCGCCGGGTGACTACGAGTTCATCCGGGCTCGCATCGAGGCCGAGACCGCCGACAGCCGGTTGGTAAGCCTCCGCGCCGAGGTGGACGTCGGCGGGTTCTTCGACGGCGACCGGTTTGACACAACGCTGGCCCTCCAGTTGCGACCGTCACCGCATTTCTTCGGCAGCCTCGAATGGCAACGGAGCGACGTGGACCTGCCCAGCGGCAGCTTCATAGTCAACATCGCCCGCGTACGCGCCGACGTACTGTTCTCGACCGACGTCTCGTGGACCAACTTCATCCAGTGGGACAATACGACGGATCAACTGGGCCTCAACAGCCGGGTCCGCTGGATCATCCAGCCGGGCAACGAAATGTTCTTCGTGCTCAACCAGTCCTTTGACACGAACGGCACCTTCGCGACGACGGGTACCGAGCTCATCGGGAAAGTCGTCTGGACGTTCCGGTTCTGAAGGGCTACCGGTACTGGGGACCCAGCTCGGTACGCACCCGCTCAAGCAACGCTTTCGTGGCCGCGGTGCCCTCTTCTTCGGGCAGACTCTCGCCCTCGTACTCGATCCCGACGAATCCCCGGTAGCCGGCATCCAGGACGATCCGCATCATCCGGACGTAATCCGTGTGGGTTTCGTTGCCATCGAGGTCGAAGTCGTGGCTCTTGGCGCTGACGGCCTTTGCGAACGGCATGAGCTCTTCGACGCCCTTGTAGCGGTCATACCACTGGTCAGGGCCGATCAGGAAGTTGCCGAAGTCCGGGAGCGTGCCGCAGTTGGGATGATTCACTTTTCGGATCACGCTCGCCAGCCACGCGCCGTTGGACGAGAGCCCGCCATGATTCTCGACGATCACGTTCAGGCCGTGGCCCGCGGCATGCTCGGTGAGGCGACCCAGCCCGTCGGCGGCGAGATCACGCTGCTGGTCGGGGGTTCCCGACGACGCCGCGTTGACGCGGATGCTGTGGCACCCGAGCACCACGGCGGCGTCGACCCACTTGTAGTGATTCTCGACGGACCTGGTGCGTTGCGCGGCGTCGGCATCGCCAAGTGCCCCTTCGCCGTCCACCATGATGAGCAGGCTCCGCACATCGTTGTCGTCGCAGCGGCGTTTCAGCGTGTCGAGGAAGGCATCCTCGGGGTTGCCGTCGTTGATGAACACGTTGACGTACTCGACGGCGCTGATGTCGAAGCGTTCCCGTGCGAATGCCGGGAAGTCCAGTGGCTCGAGATCGCCGGCGTTTAACGCCCGGTGAAATGACCACTGGGCGAGCGAGATGTCGTACACGGGTGGGGCCCCTGCGGTTGGAGAGGTCGTGAGCGATGACCGCGTCCCGGCACCGCAACCCGTCAGGGAGCCGGTCGCCGCGACCGCCGCGGCAGACCGTCGAAGGAACTCACGTCGCCTCATTCTTCCTTTTTAGCAGGCAATGGAACCCGATGCACGGGATCTCCTCGGTCCGCTTCAGCTCGGCGTCGTGAAGGATCTTCTGCACCTGTTCGAGCATGTCGGGGTCAAGAGCCGCTGAGACCAGCGCCTGGCCGCTCGCTCCGGCCACGATTGCCGTGATCACCGCCACCGTGTTCGGGTCCTGAAGGGCGGTGAGGATGTGCTCACCTATCTGCTGCTCGGCGCTCTTGATCAGCGTGACGAATTGCCTGAGCTGCCCGGCGTCCTGGTTGGTCACGGCAGGCAGGTTGTTCTCGTCGTGGGGCAGGCTGTTCTGGGGTGTGTTGTTCATGAGAGTTTGCTCTGGGCGAAGGCCCTGGCGGCGGTGATGGCCTCACGGACCCTCTGAGGATCTTTGCCGCCGGCCTGGGCCATATCCGGTCTCCCGCCGCCACGGCCTCCGCAGATCTCTGCCGGTTCTCGCACCCAGTCGCCGGCCTTGAGTCCCTTGCCGATGAGGCCCTTTGGGACGCGCGCGACGATCGTGACACGCCCGGCATCGTCGTCGACGCCAAGCAGCATAACCGCCGACTCGTCGTGTGTTGCCCGGATTGCATCCATCGCGCTCAAGAGGTTCTCGCGGTCGGCATCGGGCAGCATGCTGACGATCACCGGCCCGTCCATCTCGGTGGCGATCTGGCGGGCGGCCTCGATCACGCCGGATCGTGCCGCTGCTTTGTGTTCCTTGCGAAGACCGCGGACACGTGTCTTGAGTGACTTGAGCAACGCGTCGATCCGGCGGTGGGCCGTGGCGCCGATGGTCAGCTCCTGGGTCAGCTCCGCGATTTCATCGTGCTCCGAGATCAAGTCGTCGCCGTCGAGTTCAGCCGCGCGGCGAGCGCGTTGTTCGAGACCCTCGCCGGCCTTGACCGCGGCGAGCGCTGCGGTGCCCGTGACGGCGGTGATACGCCGCACACCCGCCGCCAGCGCCTGCTCGTGCACAATCACACAGCGCCGCGTCGCGGACGTGTCCGGTACGTGCGTTCCCCCGCACAGCTCGATCGAGAACTCAGACCACCGCTCGTTGGTCGGGTCGGCCAGTATGTCGGTCATGGCGGCCCCGATGGCGACGACACGCACCGGGTCGGGGTACTTCTCGCCGAAGATCGCGCGCACGCCGGCGATGCTGCGGGCAGTCTCCAGTGGGACCACGGCGGCGTCCACGGGCAGGGCACTGTCGATCCGCTCATTGACCACCTGTTCGGCGTCGTCGATCTGTTCGTCGCTCAGGGCGTGCGTGCACGCAAAGTCGAACCGCAGGCGATCGGGGGCGACGAGCGACCCGCGCTGGTCCTCCTCCGGGCCCAGCACATACCGCAACGCGAAGTTCAGCAGGTGCGTGGCTGTATGGTTGGCGCGGATTGGCTCGCGACGGTGCCGGTCAACCGTGACGTTCACCGGCGCGCCGACGACAAGCTGGTGCTCGGTGACGTGCCCGATGTGCAGGACGTATCCGCCGAAGGCCCGCGTGTCCTCGACATCGAAGTGCGCGTCGAGGTGGCCCTCGCCCTGGGCCTCGGAGCTCTCGAGTATGTTGCCGTGGTCGCCGAGCTGGCCGCCACCCTGGGCGTAGTGGTTCGTGCGGTTGAGTATCAGCGCCACCCGCGTGCCGACCTCCGCCACCTCGTCGAAATCATGGCCGTTGTAGATGGCCCGCAGTTCGGCGGTGATGGGCTTGGCGTCGTCCCGGGCGCTGTCGTCGGTCGGCTCGACACCCATGTGGCTCAGGCCGGCGATCGCCTCCGGTGGCAGCGTGATCGTGTCGTCGTCGTCTGCCGTGCGTCGGCTTCGCTGCCGCGCGGCCTCCATCAGTGTCTCGAAGCCCGTCTCGTCGACCGCCAGTCCACGCTCCTTCGCCATGACGCGTGTCAGGTCGATGGGGAATCCATAGGTGTCGTGGAGTTTGAAGGCCTCGGCGGCCTGGACCGATCCCTTCTCGCCCGAGGCGGTTACGGCCTTGTCGAACAACGCGATGCCCCGGTCAAGGGTGCGTAGAAAGCTCTCTTCCTCGTCGTGGATGACCGCGGCCACCTTGAGCGGGTGCTCGGTCAGCTCGGGGAACGCCTCGCCGAGGGTGGCGACCACGGTCGGCACCAGCTCATGCAGCCACGGGCCGCGTGTCTTGAGGGTCTGGTGTGCGTGACGCACGGCGCGACGCAGAATGCGTCGCAGAACGTAGCCGCGCCCCTCGTTGCCCGGCCAGGCGCCGTCGGTGATCGCCATGGTCAGGCACCGGATGTGGTCGGCGATGACGCGGTAGGCGATATCGACGGGATCGGCGAGCTCGCCGCGGTAGGGGTGGGCGCCGCTGTGCGTCTCGATCGCGGCAAAGATCGGCGTGAACAGGTCGATGTCGTAGTTGCTGTCCTTGTGCTGCAGCACACGGACCAGACGTTCGAGACCCATCCCCGTGTCAACGTGCTTCGCCGGGAGCGGCGACAGTCCGCGATCGCGATGGCGACTGTACTGGATGAATACGAGGTTCCACAGCTCGACAACACGCGGGTCGTCGAGGTTGACAAGCCCGGCCCCGGACTTATCCGGTGTGAAGTCGTAGTGGATCTCGCTGCACGGGCCGCACGGTCCCGTGTCGCCCATCTCCCAGAAGTTGTCTTTCCTGCCCCAGCGCGAGATCCGCGACGGGTCGACATGGCGCTTCCAGAGTTCCTCGGCTTCGAGATCCGGGGACAGCCCCTCCTTTTCGTCGCCGCCGAAGACGGTCACGAACAGGCGGTTCTTGTCGAGCCCCCAGCCGCCGGGGGCGGGGCTCGTCAGCAGCTCCCACGCCCACTCGATCGCCTCGGCCTTGAAATAGTCGCCGAACGACCAGTTGCCGAGCATCTCGAAGAACGTGTGGTGGTAGTGGTCCCGGCCGACGTCCTCGAGGTCATTGTGCTTGCCGCCGGCGCGGATGCACTTCTGGCTGTTGACCGCCCGTCGGTAGTCCCGGGTGCCCTGGCCGAGGAAGACGTCCTTGAACTGGTTCATCCCGGCATTGGTGAACAGCAGCGTCGGGTCGTCGTGTGGCGCAACCAGGCTGCTGGGCACGAACGTGTGGCCGTGCCGCTCGGCAAAGAAGTCGATGAACTGCTTCCGGATCCGGGCCGCCGTCCGGGTGCCCAGGGTTGTGCTCGTGCGAGGCATGGCTGTGGGCAAAGTGTAGCACGGGCACTATCCTGTGGGCGTGAAACGCCGCATGCCCTTCGTCGCTGGTAACTGGAAGATGAACACCGACCTCGCCGCGGCGGTCGAGCTCACCGAGAAGATCGTTGCGGGGTGCAGTGGATACCTCGACCGATGCGACATCGCGTTGTTCCCGCCGTTCCCGTACCTGCAGGTGGTGGGGCGTGCGCTCGGCCAAGACGGCTTCCTGCTGGGGGCCCAGGACGTGTATCCCATGCCCGACGGGGCGTTCACCGGCGAGGTCTCGACAAGCATGTTGCTGGACCTCAATGTCAAGGTTGTCCTGGTCGGTCACTCCGAACGACGGCATGTCATCGGCGAGGATGACCTCCTGGTCAACGCCAAGGTGCTGGCGGCGGTCGCCGCCGGTCTCGACGTCGTGTTGTGCGTGGGCGAAACGCTGCAGCAGCGAGAGGCGGGCCGGACGGAGCACGTCAACGTCGGCCAGCTCACGTCGGGGCTCCGCGGCGTAGACGCGGGCCGGATGGATCAGCTGACGATCGCCTACGAGCCGGTCTGGGCGATCGGTACCGGAAAAGTCGCGGGTCCGGACCAGGCCGCCGAGGTTCATCGGGTTCTGAGGGCCACGATCGGCGATCTCTATGACGACGACGTTGCCGAGGCGATTCGCCTACAGTATGGCGGTTCGGTCAAAGCGAAGGACGCCCCCGGGCTCTTTGCCTGCCCGGAGATCGACGGTGGGTTGATCGGCGGGGCGTCGCTCGACTCTGAGCAGTTCAAGGCCATTGTCGGGGCCGCCGTCGATGCGGCCCCTTAGGAAACAGGAAACGGTTCGCACATGAGTACCTGGTTCTGGATCGCAACGATTGTGTTCGCGCTGGTCGCGCTGGTGATGATCCTGATCATCCTGGTCCAGCGCCCGCAGGGCGGCGGGCTGGCCGGTGCATTCGGTGGAGCCGGCGGGTCCAGTACGGAGACAGTCTTTGGCGGGCGTGTCGGTGACGCCCTGACCTACGCCACCGTCGCAACCTTTGTGCTGTACCTCGGTCTGGCGATCTCGTTGAACCTTCTCGACAGCACAGCGGCGCCCGGCAGCGGGGCGACACCCAGCCAGGTGGATTCGACGGACGATCCCGCGAACTCGACGCCCGTCCTACCCGGTCGATAGGCCAGCGAACGGAGCGGCGCACGATGATTCGCTCGATGACGGGTTTTGGTACGGCCTCGACCGAGGTCAACGGCGCGCGTTACGTGGTCGAGCTCCGCTCGCTCAACAGCAAGTATTTCAAGGCGCTCATCCGGCTGCCGGACGAGTTGCAGGGGGCCGAGGCGGAGGTCGAGCCGGAGCTCTCGCGGCGGCTGACGCGAGGCAGTGTCGTGCTGACCGTGCGGTTCTCCGATTCCTCCGCCGGCGCAGCGGCGCAGATCAATACCAAGGCGCTGGCCAGCTACGTCGAACAGCTGCGATCAATCGCCGGTGACGGGCAGTCGATCGACGTCTCGCAACTCGTGTCGTTGCCCGGTGTCCTCGTATCCGGAACCGGCGAGGAAGTGCTGCAGCAGGCGCGACCCGTTCTCAAGAAGCTGGTGGCGGAGGCCTGCGATGGTGTGCTTGCGATGCGGGAACGCGAGGGCTTGATGCTTCACGACGAACTGCACCGGCACCGCCGCGCGATCGCCGGCCACCTGGAGATCATCGCCCGCCGAGCACCGATCGTGGTCGAGAAGTACCGGCACCGGCTCAGCGAGCGGATCAACGCGTTGCTCGCCGAGTCGAGCACGGCCCTGCGTGAGGAGGACCTCATCCGAGAGGTCGCGGTCTACGCCGAGCGCTCCGACATCACCGAAGAGGTCACGCGTCTGAAGGGCCACCTCGATCAGTTCTCGGAGATCATCGACGGCGACGGCAATGGGCCGACCGGACGAACCCTCGACTTCCTGACCCAGGAGATGCTCCGCGAGGCGAACACGATCGCCAGCAAGTGCCTGGACGTCGAGATCAGCCGCGAGATCGTCGAGGTGAAGGGCGACATCGACCGCATCAAGGAGCAGGTGCAGAACGTCGAATAACAGGCCCATTCCCCCCAGATCGCACCGTTCCTGTTGAGAATCAGCGACAACTCTTGCAGGGCCCCGAATCCGCGTTCCAATAGAGATATGTCGACCGCTGAACCGCTGCCGGAACCGATGCCGCATATCGGCCCGATCCTCGATCATCGGGTGCGACCGATGCGGT
>Ga0209988_10000552_pt1 | contig 23505 bp, 22 predicted proteins | sample N075metaG_FD_183115 | JGI IMG/M metagenome (GOLD analysis project Ga0209988, IMG submission 183115) | Deep subsurface microbial communities from Kermadec Trench to uncover new lineages of life (NeLLi) - N075 metaG (SPAdes) (version 2) | ecosystem: Environmental > Aquatic > Marine > Ocean trench... | reverse complement strand
TTCTGGGACAGAATCGGTCGCAGCATCCTTACTCGCAGGCGTTTCTGTAGTTTCGTTGCTATTGTCATCGCTCACGGGATGCCCTCCGATTGTATTGAGGCGGCCCGACTGTCGTCGGTGAGGACGTATTTTGGCATACGCGGTCCCGTGTAGGGATAATTTCGCGCCCTGCGGACGCGGGGTGATGCTACTTTAGACGCACGCGCTGTGGGACTGTAGGGACAGCACACATCACGCCCCCGCTACCAACCCACCCAACCTTGGCCCATCCCTGATGATTTTCTGTCATAGCTGAGGCCAAACACCCCGGTTTATGCGAGTATCTGTGCTCGTTCTAATCCAAGGCACATATGTCGCTAATTCAAGAGCTTAAACGTCGCAACATCATCCGTGTCGGCGTCCTTTATTTAGTGGCCGCGTGGTTGCTGTTGCAGCTAACCGATGTGCTGTCTTCATTGCTACCGGTGCCGGAGTCGGCGGGATCACTCGTCATTCTGTTGCTGGTGTTGGGTTTCTTTCCGGTTGTGATTTTGCCTGGGTCTATGAGATGACCCCGGAGGGTCTGAAACGCGAAGTCGACATCGATCGCTCGCAATCCGTCGCGCCCGACACCGGGAAGAAGATCAACACGCTGATTGTTGTTTTGTTGGTTATTGCCATTGGCGGATTGATCGCTGATCGAATGATTCCGGAGTCCTCGGTCGATACGGAGGGCGCAGCCGATGACGTTGTCGATGCACCGCTGTCCGACGCCGGGGAGATGGCTGATACCGGCAGCCTGCCAGCAGAAGCCGAAGACTCCTCCGCTCCGCCCGAAAAATCGATTGGGGATGCTGTTGCAATCACATCCGTCCGCATCCTCGACGTGGTGGCCGGGCGGATCGTTCCCGATCAGACGGTGGTCGTGGTGGATGGCCTGATCGTTTCCGTCGGGGCGGCGGGCGAGACGCAGATCCCCGAAGGCGCGCGCCGGATCGAAGGCAACGACCGGGTGCTGGCTCCCGGTTTAGCAGACATGCATGCCCATCTTGGCTTTAACTATGATATGGGACTGCCAATCAGCGAGCACGAATTGGCCGTTTACCTGGCCCATGGCGTCACCAGCATTCTCAGCCAGGGCGATTTCGGCAGCCCAATCGGAATCGTACACCTACTCTCAGTTCAATAATGAGATCGTGCCAGAGCAGCTTTCTGACGCTGTAGACGTGACACGGGAGTATCAGCCGTGGATCGCGACAACCTTGTTGTTGGAGGATCTTGTCCTGGCGATAGCTACCGGTGGCGATGAAGCAATCGAGTCCTTCATGGCACGGCCGGAAACCCGGTTCGTGCACCCGCTCGTGCAAGAGGGCTGGCGTGAGCGTCATTTCCCGCGTTGGCAGGATCCGAGTCGTTCGGTAGAGCATTATCGCGACACGGCACAATTCATCATCGAGATTTTCCAGGCGCTCTATGCCAGCGATGCGCGATATTTATTGGGGACGGATGGTCCCATCGTCGCTTCGGTGCCGGGCATAAACGTGCACCAGGAGATGACCTACCTCACCAAGCTGGGTGCTTCTCCACGGGACGTGATCCGTATGGCGACGCTAAATCCAGGAATGTTCCTCGCTGAACACGGGGTAATCGACAAACCGCAAGGGCAGGTTACAGTCGGCTCCCAAGCCGATCTGGTTCTGCTGCGGGGCAATCCGCTAGACGCCTTGGAACACTATCAGGCAATTGATTTCGTATTCAGTGATGGACGCGTTTACGATCGAGTTGCGCTGGACGCGCTCCTTGATGCAGCTGCGGCAGCGAACGCCTCAGCAGGTGAAAATTAGAAATCCGTTGGCGGCAAGCCTACGGGGGATAGGTGATGTAATGGGTAGAGATTTTGATATCCACTTCAAGTACACGCTGCCAAGTTAACGACCAAACCCCGCCAGTTGCGACCCATCCCTGATGATTTTTCCGTCATACCTGAGGCCAAACACCCCGGTTACTGCGCTAACGGGCGCTGGCCAAGTTCATCGCTTGGAGCGCCCCGCTGAATCACTCCTTGAATTTATTCCGGTAGATCGCGAATCAGCGTATCCTCACCGGTTGAATAACAATTCAAATAGCAAACAACAATATCTCTCGGGGAGAACGTCATGAAGCGTCTGTTCCTTGCCACAAGCCTGATTCTTCTTACCTTTACTGCCAATGCGGCCGAGATGGATGATGTTGGCTCGGTCGATTTTCCGACGTCAGGATCGCCGGAAGCGCAGCAGCATTTTCTGCGTGGCGTTGCGATATTGCATAGCTTTGGCTGGAAGCAGGCGAGAACCGCATTCCAGCAAGCCCAGGCGGTTGATCCGGATTTCGCGATGGCCTACTGGGGCGAAGCGATGACCTATAACCATCCGCTCATTGCCGAGATGGATCTCGAGACGCCACGAGTGGTCTTAAGCAAATTGGGCTCGACCTCTGCAGAACGGATCGCAAGCGCACCGACGGATCGCGAGAAAGGATTTATTGCTGCCGTTGATGCACTATTTTTTGGTGAAGGCGACACGATGGCGCGGCGTACGGCGCATATGCAGGTGATGCGCGGCCTGCACGAACGCTTTCCTGACGACGACGAGATTGCGGCAGATTATGCGCTGTCACTTTTAAGTTCTGCAGGACCTGACAATATGGGTCATCGTCAGAATGTACTGGCCGGTTCGATCGCCATGGAGATCTCGAGCCGCAACCCGAATCATCCGGGCGCCGTTCACTACACGATTCACGCCTTCGACGATCCGGTGCATGCACCACTCGCATTACCGGCAGCGTGGGTGTTCGCTGACATCGCCGGCACGGTTTCTCATGCACAGCATATGCCGACACATATTTTCATTCAGCACGGCATGTGGCAGCAGGTATCTGATTCGAACCAGGTCGCCTATGACACAGCGGTCGCCCTGTGGGTGCCGGGCGATAACGCTGGCTCCATGACCCATTCACTCGACTGGGGTCAGTATGGCGACCTACAGCTCGGCGACTACGATAAAGCCGCCCTGTGGATTAAGCGCATGGAAGGGATCGTCGAGAGAAATTCAGGTCAAAAACGAGTTATTGAGGCATTGCCGCGCGTCAGAGCAAGAATGATTCTTGAGACGCAGAAATGGGAAATTACACCGATCACCGACTCTTCCCAGGATACCGAACTGTTGGCGACCGGTATCAGCGCGGTTCACTTGGGTGATCTGACGACCGCGGCGAGAGCAGCCGAGCGGCTGTTGGCAAAAGCGGCTGAACTGGACAATGACGACCGGTCCTACTATGCGGAAAGTGCCAAACCGGCAGAAATCATGTACCTGTCTGTCGCGGGTCTGGCCGCCATAGCGGAAGGCAATAAAGACAAAGGCCTGGATATGCTGGCGGAGGGCGTTGATATTGCTGAATCGATGCGGCCACCGAATGGCCCGCCGAATCCGCTAAAGCCGATTCACGAGTTGTACGGCGAAGAATTGCTGACAGCCGGCATGGCGGATCAAGCGGCGGCGCAATTCAGTGCATCATTGTTACGTACGCCGAACCGTCCAATGTCACTGCTTGGCCTGGCACGCTCCTATGCGGCACTTGGCGACGAAGAAGCCGCCAAGAAGCAATATCAGAAGCTGGCGGGCGTCTGGAAAGACCGGGACTTTGCGGTTCTTGTGGAAGCGAATCGTTACCTGGCATCGACGGGCGAATAACGAATCGCGAACTGAACCTCGAGGTCCCCAGCCCGCTCGCGGAGAGAGTTCGCATTCACCGCCTCCCAGTCGTAGTATCAGAATCATGAGCTGCATGCTTAAAAGGGGTGGTGGGCTTTATCCGCGACTGCACATTGGTGCGGTCCTGCTGGCTGCTGGTGAAGGTCGGCGCATGGGCGGCGTGGCCAAGCCACTAATAAGACTGCAAGGGGTCCCGTTAATCAGCCGGAAACTCGTGGCCTTAAGCGGCGCGGGTGTCGACGAGGTCGTCGTCGTGACCGGCTACGCGGGTGATGAGGTGGAGCAGCAGGTGCAGGCCTTTCCCGTGACGGTGGTGCACAACCCGTCACATGCCGAAGGGCAGGAGGGCTCCGTGCGCTTGGGCCTGGCGGCACTGAACGGTGAGTTTGATGCAGTGTTTATCATGCCCTCAGACCAACCGTTGATTGAATCCGATGACCTGATCGAACTCATCGGCGCGTTCAAGAAGCGAGCCGCGGGTCATGTTGTTATTCCATTTGTGAATGGGCAGCGCGGCAACCCCATTTTGCTCGACGAGACGGCGCTCGTAGAAATACTCGCCAGCGATACCAACCTGGCCTGCCGCCACTTGATTGATAATAATCCTGAACTGGTGCACATTCATGACACCGGCAACACGCACTTCATTACCGATCTGGATACACCGGGCGATCTGCAAGTGCTTGCCGAACGTACTGGCTGGCGTCTGGAGATGCCGGCGTAAGACCTTAGTTAACAAACAATAAGACTTCGGGAGGAGCGATCCATGATTCCCCGCCACTTCGAATATCACGCGCCGCAAACTGTGCCTGAGGCGATCGCGTTGCTGCAAAAATACGGCGATACCGCCAAACTATTGGCGGGCGGCCACAGCCTGCTGCCGATGATGAAGATCCGTTTTGCCGAGCCGGGGCACCTGGTTGATCTCGGCAAGATTGCCGACCTGAGGGGCATACGCGAGAAGGGCAAGGAGCTGCGCATCGGTGCGATGACTACCGAGAACGATCTCATTTGGTCGACGCTGGTGCAGGAGAAATGTCCCTTGCTCGTCGAAGCCGCGCGCCTGATTGGCGATCCGCAAGTTCGCTACAAGGGCACGCTCGGCGGCGATATCTCGCACGGCGATCCCGGTAATGATCATCCGGCCATCATGCTCGCAATCGGCGCATCGTTCGTGCTCGCGGGCAGTGACGGCGAACGTGTCGTGGCCGCCGACGATTTCTTTCTCGGTTTGTACGACACCGCGCTGGCAGCCGATGAAGTGCTCACGGAGATCCGAATTCCGGCCATGGCTAAGGGTACGGGTTGGTGTTACGCCAAACTCAAGCGCAAGATCGGCGACTTTGCGACCGCCGCCGCAGCCGTATTGCTGACGATGAAAGGCGATACGGTCAAGGAGGCCTCGATTGCGCTGACCAACGCCGGCGCGATGGCGCTCAAGGCGCGCGCGGCCGAGGATTCCCTGCGTGGCAAGAAATTGGATGATGCGGCGATTGCCGAAGCGGCCCGACTCGCAATGTCGATCTGCGACCCGGCAGAAGATCTGCGCGGCAGCGTTGAGTACAAAACCGCGATGACCGGCGAAATGGTCCACCGGGCGCTGCGCACAGCGCACGAACGCGCCAAATAGGTTCACGAGGAACAATACTATGGCAAACAAACATACCGTGTCGTTCAAGCTGAATGGCAATGATGTCGACGTCGTCGTCGAGCCTCGGGAATTACTCATTCATACGCTGCGCGAGCGGCTGGCGACTACCGGCCCGCACATTGGTTGCGAAACATCGCACTGCGGTGCTTGCACCGTTGATCTCGATGGCATGTCGGTCAAATCCTGCACGGTTCTAACGGTGCAATGCCAGGACGCCGACGTGCTGACGATCGAGGGGCTCGAGCAAAACGGGGAATTGCATGCGCTTCAAGAGGGCTTTATGCAGGAGCACGGATTGCAATGCGGCTACTGCACACCGGGCATGATCACGCGTGCCTACCGGCTGTTGCAGGAAATCCCAAACCCGAGCGAAGAGGACATCCGTTACTGGATGGCGGGCAACCTGTGCCGCTGCACGGGCTACCAGAACATCGTCAAGGCAGTGCAGTACGCGGCTGAAAAGTTGTCGCCGGCACAGGAGGTATCGTAATGGCTGCTTCACCCGATTTGAGCGAACGCGAAGCCGCGCTGCAGGGACTGGGCGTTTCCCGCTTACGAAAGGAGGATGCCCGCTTCATCCGCGGCCAAGGCACCTACATCGATGACATCAAGCTACCGGGTATGTTGTTCGGGGCCATGGTGCGCAGCCCATACGCGCATGCGCGTATCAAGTCGATCAACAAGGAAAAAGCCCTCGCCATGCCGGGCGTCACGGCGGTCCTGACCGCGGATGATTTAAGGCCGTTGGGACTGCACTGGATGCCGACGATCGGCGGCGACACGCAGGCGGTGCTGGCGGACGAAAAAGTCTGTTTTCAGATGCAGGAAGTGGCGATGGTGATCGCCAGCGATCGCTACACGGCCGCCGATGCCGCAGACGCGGTGGAAGTCGAGTACGAAGAGTTGCAGGCGATCGTGGATCCGCACAAGGCCATGGATGACGACGCGCCCATCATTCGCGAAGACATTGCCGACAAGGACGAAGTCAGCCACGGCCCGCGCACGCACCCGAACCACATCTTTACCTGGGAAGCGGGCGACAAGGACGCGACCGACGCGGTGTTCGACAACGCCGAGGTGACCGTCAAGGAAGAAATCCTCAATCCGCGCGTGCATCCGTGTCCCATAGAAACTTGCGGCTGCGTGGCATCGTTCGACAAGGTTACGGGTAAGCTGACGGTCAATGTGACGTCGCAGGTCCCGCATCTGTTTCGCACCGTGCTTGCCATGCTGTCGGGAATCCCGGAAAGCAAGATTCGTGTTATCAGTGGCGATATTGGCGGTGGCTTCGGCAACAAGGTGCCGATCTATCCGGGCTACGTGATCGCCGTCGTCGCGTCGATTGTCACGGGCCTGCCGATCAAGTGGATTGAATCCCGCATCGAAAATATTTCGACGACGGGATTTGCGCGCGACTATCACGGCATCGGCGAACTCGCCGCCGACAAGAATGGCCGCATCAAGGCGTTGCGTTTTTTCGCGCTGGCCGACCATGGGGCGTTCAATTCACACGTATCGGCAACCGTGTTGCCGGCCGGATTGTTCAGCATCTGCACGGGTTCCTACGACATCCCCGCGGCGTACTGCCGCGTCGATGCCGTCTATACGAACAAGGCGCCGGGCGGGGTGGCCTATCGCTGCTCGTTGCGGGTCACCGAAGCGGTCTACCTCATCGAGCGCATGATCGATGTGCTGGCGCAGAAGCTGGGCATTGATAAAGCGGAGATACGCAGGCGCAACTTCATCAAAGAGGACATGTTCCCGTACACCACATCCCTGGGATGGACAGTCGACAGCGGTAGTTATCACAACGCGCTCGACAAGGTATTGAAGGCAGTTGACTACGAGGGGCTCTTGAAGGAACAGGCCGAAAAGCGCGCCAACGGCGAACTGATGGGCATCGGCATAAGCACTTTTACCGAGATCGTGGGCGCCGGACCGACCAAGATCTGCGACATTCTCGGTATCGGCCTGTTCGACAGTTGCGAGATACGCGTTAACCCGACGGGCAGTGCCATTGCCCGACTGGGCACGATGAGCCAGGGGCAGGGGCACGCGACCACGTATGCGCAGATCATTGCCACGGAACTCGGCCTGCCGTCGGAAGAAATCCAGATCGAGGAAGGCGATACCGACACGGCGCCATACGGCGCGGGCACGTGGGGCTCGCGGTCGACGCCCGTAGGCGGTGCCGCCGCGGCATTGGCGGCCCGCAAAATCCGGGCGAAAGCGAAAACTATCGCCGCACATCTGTTGGAGGTTGGCGAAGCCGACCTGGAGTGGGAGATCGACCGCTTCAAGGTTAAAGGCAATCCTGAACAGTCGAAGACGATGAAGGAAATCGCCATGGTGGCGCACACGGGTAACCTGCCGGACGGCATGCAACAGGGCCTGGATGCATCCGAATACTACGATCCACCGAACCTGACGTTTCCATTCGGCGCTTATGTCTGCGTGGTCGATATCGATCGTTTCACCGGGGAAACCAAGGTGCGGCGATTCTATGCATTGGACGATTGCGGCACACGGATCAACCCGATGATCATCGAGGGCCAGATTCACGGCGGCCTCACGGAAGCGTTTGCGGTCGCCTTTGGCCAGGAGATCCCGTTCGACGAAAACGGCAATCATCTCGGCAACAGCCTGATGGACTATTTCCTGCCCACCTCGTTTGAAACGCCACATTGGGAAACCGATGAGACCGTGACACCCTCACCGCACCATCCGATCGGTGCCAAGGGCGTCGCGGAATCGCCTCATGTCGGTGGCATTCCCTGTTTCTCCAACGCGGTTGTGGATGCGTTTTCGCATTTGGGCGTGACGCATATGGACATGCCGCACTCGGCGTATCGCGTGTGGCAGCAGTGCAAGGCGTTGGGAATCGAAAAGCGCGACAACGCGTAGCAGGTATTTGACATGAAGGTTCAACTCGACAAAACATTTCCCATGCCCAGTTCACCCGAGATTGCCTGGAAATTTCTGCAGGACCTCGAAGCGGTAGCAGCGTGCATGCCTGGCGCGAAGCTCACCGAGAAAGTGGATGAGAACCGTCACAAGGGAACGGTGACGGTCAGGGTAGGGCCGGCGACGATGTCGTTCAGAGGCGAAGTTGAGGTGCAGGATATCGACCCGACGACGCAGTCTCTGCGTCTCATAGGCAAGGGCACGGACAGCACCGGGAATTCCGGTGTGTCGATGAACCTGCTCGCGCGTATCGACGCCGTCGACGGCGGGTTAAGCGAGTTGGTCGGTTCGAGTGAAGTGTCGATGAGTGGCAGGGCAGCGGCCTTTGGTGGGCGCATGATGGACGCGGTCGCCGACAAAATATTGCTGCAGTTTGCAGATAATTTCGCGGCAGAGGTCGCCGCGTTGCAAAACCCGGGCTCAGGCGCTGCGGATGCAGCCGACGGCGAACCGACCGAGGTGGCCCCGGCAACGCGTGCCACGGAACTCAACGCGCTCGCACTTGGATGGGCGGTTTTCAAAGACTGGCTGCGCGGTCTTTTCGCCAAGAAAAAGGCGTGACGCTCGCGGACGACCGAATAGCGGATATTGCTGGCTTACAGGGCCAGCTTGAGTCTGCCGGCTACGTCGCTGAAGCCTCGCTCGCGGCAACATTGCTGCTGACACTCGACCTCGGTCGTCCATTGCTGGTCGAAGGGGACGCCGGCGTCGGCAAGACGGAAATCGCGAAGGCGTTCGCGACGGTGCGCAGCGCACGCCTCATCCGACTGCAGTGTTACGAAGGGCTCGATGTGCACGCCGCCATGTACGAATGGAATTACCAGCGGCAGTTATTGGCGATCAAGCTGCTCGAGCAAGATGATCGCCCGCTGGCCGACAAAGAGAAGGACATCTTCTCCGAAACGTATTTGCTGAAGCGGCCACTGCTGGAGGCCATCAGTTGCGACGAACCGCCCGTATTGCTCATCGATGAGGTGGATCGTGCCGACGAGGCGTTTGAAGCCTATCTCCTCGAATTGTTGTCCGACTTCCAGATTTCCATTCCGGAACTGGGCACGGTAAAGGCGATTACGCGACCGTTGGTTATCATCACCTCCAACGGCACCCGGGAACTCTCGGACGCGCTGCGCCGTCGCTGTCTATACCAGTTCATCGACTATCCGGATTTTGCGAAGGAACTGGCGATCGTCAAAATCAAGGCGCCGCAGGCAGCGGACGAGTTCGCCCGCCAGGTGGTCGCATTCGTGCAGCAGGTTCGTCGTATGGAGTTGCAGAAAAAGCCGGGCATTGCAGAAACACTGGATTGGACGGCGGCCCTGCTGCGCATGGGAATCACCGTCATCGACGACGATGGCGCGGATCGCATCATCGATACCTTGAGTGCGCTCATCAAGACGCGCGAAGACCGCACCGAATTTACTCCCGATGTGGTGGCGCGGATCGCGGCGACATGTTGACGACTGCCGCAGCCGAGCGGAGCGATATCGGCAACTTTTTATTGACGCGCATCGCGGGGTTTACTGGATTTCTGCATGCCAACGGTTACGGCGTCAGCGCGGCCGATTCGGTGGATATCGTCGACACGGCCGCGCAGACGGGGATATTGAATCAGCCGGTCCTGCGCTGGAATCTGAAATCATTGCTGTGCAAGCGTTACGAAGAATGGCAGCGCTTCGACGCCTTGTTCGATGCCTTTTTTCTACCGCCGAACAAGAGCGTATTCGAGCAGAGCGACGCGGCGGCCGATAGCGAGGAAGTGACTGGCGGGGGTGACGACGACGGCGCGCACGAATCGCCGGCCATGATAGACGATGCGGTAGTCGACGAGACGGATGCCGCCGGACATGGCGCTAGTCGTGGGGAAAATCTGTCGTCAACGGATTTTAGTGAGCTCAACCAGGCCGACCAGGCGCGCAAAGTCGAAGCGTTGATGCGCCGCCTGGCGCGACGTCTGAAACACCTGAAACTGCGTCGTGAGGTGCGCTCGACACGTGGACGGCGGCTCGATTTGCAAAGCACGATACGTCAAAGTGTCGCGAGCGGCGGTACACCCTTGCGGCTTGCCTGGAAGACCCACCGTCGCGTGCGCCCGCGTTTGGTGTTGCTGCTGGATGTGAGTCGCTCAATGAATGCCTACAGTTTTTTTTACCTGCGCCTCGCACGTGCGTTGTGCAATGAGCTTAAGGACGTGCATTGCTTCATTTTTCACACGCGCATCACGAGCGTCGGTGAGGCATTGCGAGACCCGGATCCATGGCGAGCACAAGAACGCCTGAATGTGCTGGCAGTCGGTTGGGCCGGCGGTACGCGCATCGGTGAATGCCTGCAGGCATTCAATCGTGAGCAAGGATCGCGCCTCGTGCATTCGCGCACCGGCGTCATCATCGTCAGTGACGGCTACGACACGGGTGATACGGCACAGTTGGCGGACGCCCTCGGCACGCTGCGGAGACGAGCGCGTCGCATGGTATGGTTGAATCCGTTATTGAATCGGCCCGATTACACGCCCGTGGCTAGCGGCATGCGCGCGGCCATGCCCTATCTCGATTTACTGGCACCGGGCGCCGACCTCGCGGCCATCGAACGCGTATTGCCGCAACTGATTGAGTCATTACAATGAGTTCGCAAGACATCAAAGAAGCCATCGAGCAACTGACAGCGTCCGGCAAAGCCTACGTTGTTGCCACCGTAGTTCGCACGGAGGCCCCAAGCTCGGCGAAAGCCGGCGACAGGGCCGTACTCGATTTCGAGGGCATCCTCGCCGGCTGGGTTGGTGGCGGTTGCGCAAAGCCGGCGGTAACCAGCAACGCTGTCGAAGCACTTCGCGATGGGCAGACACGTCTGATCCGCATCAGCCGTAATCTTGAAGGACTTGAAAGCGGTATCATGGGTTACCCAATGACCTGCCAGAGCGGCGGGACATTGGATATTTTCATCGAGCCCATTATGCCCAAACCTTTACTCGTCGTGATTGGACAGACCGCTATTGCCCAGGCGCTTTGCGGACTTGCCGTGGGCGCCGGGTTTGACGTTGTCGTCGCAGCGCTGGGGGGCAAACGAGAAAGATTTCCAACGGCGAGCGACTGGATCGAGGACCTTGATGATGTCGCCAAGATTGAACGTACGGTATCGGCCATTGTCGTCGCCACGCAGGGCTCCGGCGATACTCTCGGTCTGGACGTAGCGCTGACTTTGGGTGCCGCCTACATCGGCCTGATCGCCAGTCCGAAAAAAAGTGCGCGTCTTAAGGAGACGCTGAAGAAACGGGGCTTCGATGCAAATGCGGTCGATAGCATCGATGCTCCTGCAGGACTTGATATCGGTGCAGTCACGGCAGAAGAAATCGCCGTCTCCGTGTTGGCCGAGTTGGTGCAACGTCGACGGCTGGGTAGTGTGGAGAGCGACATAGCAGGCGAGAATGCAGGAGCCTGCTGAGGTTCTTAGCACGGCACTTGCCTGGCTTGAGGCCGGCCGACAAGTTGCGTTGGCGACCGTGGTGGAGACCGGTGGCTCGTCGCCGCGGCCCGTCGGCAGTAACCTGGTCGTTGCGGCAGATGGCGCGTTTGAAGGATCTGTATCCGGTGGCTGTGTCGAAAGTGCAGTAGTCAGCGCCGCGCAGGACGTGATTGCGAGCGGCGAATCGATCATCATGGACTTCGGCTACACGGATGCAGAGGCTTGGGACGTGGGCCTGGCCTGCGGTGGATCTATCCAGGTTTTCGTGGAGCGTCTCGAGTGAGGCGCGAATTGCTGGGCGCGTTGGTTGCGGCTCGGCAAAAAAAACAGCCCGCGGTTCTCGTGCGCGGTCTGACGACCGGCAAGCATTTCGTGCTTACGCGGCAGGAAAGTCTGGGCGACATCGCCGACATTGACCCCGTCGTCGTTGACGCGGCGCGCAAAGCACTGGACTCCGATGGAGCACACACGATCGAGGCAGAGGGCGAGCGCTACCTGGTCCAGACGCTGGCGAGCAAGGCAAGGATGCTCATCGTCGGCGCGGTGCACATTGCACAGTCGCTGATTCCAATGGCTATGCAAGTCGGATATGAAATTGTCCTCATTGATCCACGCACCGCATTCGCCAATCCGGAACGCTTCCCCAACATCCGTATCGACAACCGTTGGCCACACGAAGCAATGTCCGATCTCGATCTGGATGCTCGCACGGCGGTCGTGGCGCTGAGTCATGATCCGAAGATTGATGAACCGACGCTTCAGGCGGCAATGGATTCGAACGTTTTTTACATCGGCGTCCTCGGCAGCAAAGGCAACCATGCAAAAAGACTCGAGCGGCTCGCAGCGGCTGGTTACTCGCAGGAACAGCTAAGCCGGGTTCACGGACCGATAGGCCTGTCGCTTGGCGGCCGGTCGCCGGCTGAGATCGCCGTGGCTATATTGGCAGAGGTGATTCAGTTACGTAATCAGTAACTGTCTTCTCTAAAGAGTTGAATCGACATGCCAGGACGGGCCGAATGCCGCTGCGATCCCGGCAAAATTCGTGGGCGCGTACCTGACACCTTTTTCCACAACTGGTTGAATAGTGCTCGCGCGTCTTGAAGAGGAGCCTGCAATCGTGCAAATGACACACTTACTGGTAGCATCGACTCTGATGCTTGCAATCGTCGCAATGCCAGCATGTACAGACAACGCCAAATCCGAATCCGATGAGCCGATAACGATTGCTTTTGCTCGCACGATGCATTCGGACATCCTCGACGAGGACAGGACACTCAACGTCTACCTTCCGAACGGATACGATCCGGCACACAGCGAGAGATATCCACTTTTCTTCTACCTGGATGGACGTACCAATGTAAAAGCAACATCAAGCATTATTCACGCCCTCTCGGAGGGCGGCGTCATCCCGCGCATGGTCGTGGTGGGCATCTCGAACACCAACCGTGATCGGGACCTCATTCCGATGCAGGTCGTCGGCAACGAGGATGCGGGCGGTGGAGCAAATTTTCTTGCCAGCATCAAAAATGAAGTGATCCCCTACATCGACGCTCATTGGCCGACCAACGGGTTCCGCACCATCTCCGGCCATTCACTGGGTGGGCTGACCGTCCTCAACTTTTTGGTCAACGAGCCTGATCTGTTCGATGCTTATATCTCACTGACGCCCTCGATGGAGGTCGGCGACGGACTCATGCTGGACCAGGTCAGGGAGTTTCTGGGCGGGAGAAAAAAGCTGGACAGAATGCTGTACCTCTCGATCGCGGACGAGCAGTGGGAGCGCATCTATTTCGATCAACTGGTCGAGTTCCTGGAGGACGACTCGCCAGAAGGTTTCCTCTGGGAGTCGGGCGTCTTCGAGGACGAGGACGATCACCAGTCAATTCGGGTAACGGGCAACCTGGCCGGGATTCGCTGGGTGTTCCGCGACTGGCGCTTGACCTCGAAGCGTATCTTCGCCATGACGAGCGAAGAGATTACGGCGCACTACAACGAGGCGACACTTCGTTTTAAACAAGACCGTTCGCCAAGCATGATGGAAATCACCGATGCCGGATATTGGGGCTTATACCGGCCCGACCGGATCGGCCGTTCGATGGAGCTGTTTCGCTTAGGCATCCAGATGTGGCCTGATGAAGCCTACCCCCACTCCGCACTCGGTGAAGGACTGGAACGGACCGGAAAGCCCGAAGAGGCGCTGCTAGAAATGGAACTTGCCCTGGAGATGGGTATGGCGTCGGGCGACTGGGCCGTCCCTTACTATCAAGAAATGGTGACTCGCGTCCGACGCAAGCTGGGAAAGTGACGATCTGATCCCGGATCCTAAGCAAGTGAGATCAGCGACAACTGATCAAGCTGAATTAGAACTCGCACTCAATACGCCCGTGTTGGCACAGCGTCAATTACCTGCGATATTGTTTAGCCCTGTATTAGAGAACCACGACCATGAGTATTTCCATCTACGATCAAAGTATCGCTCGCATGAGCCACATGCTGCACAACCTGGACAATTTTGTTTCCAAGGCCGAAGCCTACGCCGAAGCAAATGATATCGAGCCCTCGGCACTGTTGCAGGCGCGTCTGTTTCCGACTATGGGAAACTTTATCTTTCAGGTTCAGGTTGCGACCGACGTGGCCAAGGGCTGTGCCGCGAGACTGGCAGGCACCGATATGCCGAGTTGGAGCGATGACGAAGAGTCGTTCGCGGATGTTCATGCGCGGATCAACAAATCACTCGATTTTCTTGCGACGTTCAAACCCGAGCAATTCGAAGGTTGCGAGACCAAGGAGATCGAGCTAAAGCTCGGCAGTCACACGATCAATTTGACCGGCCAAAGCTATTTGCTGAACTTCGTGTTGCCGAATGTGTATTTTCACGTGACGACCGCCTACAACCTGCTGAGACACAACGGAGTCGACCTGGGCAAACGGGATTTTATTGGCGAGTTTTAGCGCGGCGGTCACCCATTGAGTTAGTCATGAATAATTGCTGCCGCGGTGGCGTATAAGCCAAGCGCCAGCAGTATGACCACTGAAGAAAAGGGGTTGATTCGACTATCCTGAATGCCGATCGATCCTGTTTATTAGAGAACGGAGAGAAGTTTGATGTCAAAACAACAGATTGTCCGGTCTTTCGTCCACATCGTCGGAACTTCCATGATGGTTAACGGAATATGGATGGTCTCGCGAGCGATTGAGTGGTTTTTCAATATTCCTGCAGACATGCAGGCGACAGGTGAGCCAAACGGTCATTTAATTCGTGATGTCGGGTTTGCTTACATCGTTTTTGGATTCGCACTCAACTGGTGCGCGATGCAGTTGGACCGTCGTCGATCGGTGTTCTTGATGGTCGCATTTTTTATGGTCGCACACGCGCTCGGGCACGTGGTCGAAATCATGCTTGGCCTGTTGCCGCCGTCACATTGGTGGATCGATTTCCCGCTGGTCTTGTTGCCCGGCTTGAGTCTTGGCCTACTGGCTATTCCCGGCGTTTGGGCGAGAACAGTTCAGCACGAATAAAGGGCTCAGGAAAAACGTATCAGGTTTGTTTTCGGATAATAAACTCTGACACCTTTTCCAACGCGCAATCGCCCAAACCCGACGCCCCCGCGGGGACGCCGAGCCGCGAATTCTTGAGAATGTATGAGAATCTGAGTAACTGTCCATCACTAATCCCGGTAACGGTTAGTGTTGATCAGCTTCGAGAATTTTCTCGGACTCAGAAAAACTCGGTTCGACCCCTTACTTTCTTGATCCATTCAAGGCAGTCTACTGTCACGCAAACACCCGCAACCAACAGCGCACAATCCGACAGTGCAAGGGAAAATTATGCGATGCATCCTAACCACCAACACAATCTTAATCTTTCTCCTGGCCACCTTCCCCACGAACGCACAGGACACCACAACGGCAAATCAAATGCCTGAAACCAACAAACAATTCCTACTGACCTATCCCAACCTGGACAACCCAGATGGCGAGGTGCTGCTGGAAAATGAGCACGTCGTATTGCAACGGTTTGTCGTGGGGCCTGGGGAGTGGGAGGGTATTCACTCTCATCCCGGCAACCAGGTTTACGTGCACATCAAGGGCGGGGAGTGGTCTGGCCGCGCCGGTGGCAAACCCACCTATTCGGCAGAGGTCGATGTGGATGGGGCAGTGGGCTGGATGCCTGCGATTCCGCTCAGCGAAGGACACGAATCCGGCAACACCGGCGATACGCCCATCGATCTGATCTGGGTGACCTTGAAGGGTGATGGCCCGATTGCTCCCGAGGTCGAGCATGCGCCGCAGATTTACCCCGACATTCCCCTGGAATTGTTGCTGGAAAACGACCGGGTCATCGTACAGCGAGTGCAGGTCGAGCCGGGCCAGTGGGAGGGCATCCACTCACATTCCGGTAACCAGATCTATATCCACATCAAGGGCGGCATCTGGTCGGAGCGCCGTGGTGGCGAGCAATTACCGCCGTCATCGTTTTCGGAAACGGGCTCTGTGGGTTGGATGGAGGCCATCGATATGAGCGTGGCACACGAATCCGGTAACACCGGTGACACCACCATCGATCTTGTCTGGATCACACTCAAGTAAGTGCAGCTTTAGGTTTTTACTCTGACCCCATATTTCCTGGCTGCCGGTCGCGCTCATCAATTGCCCGCGTTTCTCTGTCGGCTCAATAGGAACGGATTTATGGCCTCTATCAAAATGCGGCGACAGGATTTTCTTCAAAGCGTCCTCGTTTTCTGCTGCGCTGTTATTTCGACAACGGATGTTCTTGCGTCGGGATTCGCCGATACGATATTCGTCAATGGCAAGATTTTAACCGTAGACGAGCAATTCAGTATCGTTGAAGCGCTCGCTATCACGAATGGAAAGTTTAGCGCTGTTGGCAACAGTGGTGAGATCATTGAGTTGGCGGGGCCTGCGACGGAAATCATAGACCTGCGGGGAAAGACCGTCGTTCCTGGTTTCATCGATGGCCACGCTCACATGGATCGCGAAGGCCTTAAGCACATCTTGCCGTCGATGCACGGCGTGCGATCCATTGACGATATTCTCGACGTCATCGAAAAAGAGGTACGTACCAAGAAGCCCGGTGAGTGGATTGTGACCATGCCGATCGGCGATTATCCGTATTTTTCGAGTGGATCGGATCTGCTTAAGGAGCAGCGATACCCGACTCGCTGGGATCTGGATCGCGTGGCACCCGAGAATCCAGTCTACATAAAAGGTATCTGGTATTACTGGAGTGGCCGATCGCCGATAGTATCAATCGCCAATAGTTACGCTTTACGACTGGCAGGAATCACCAAAGACACGCAGCCACCGCACGCCGGTGTCGATATTGGCAAAGACGAAAAAACTGGCGAGCCAAATGGAATATTCAGAGAAACCGGCGCTATCGGCACAATCGAATACAGCCTGATGCGGCTGGCGCCGCGGTTCACTCCGGAGCAGAGACGGGCGGCACTCAAGGATTCCATGAGGCGATACAACGCAGCGGGCACGACAAGCGTATTCGAAGGACATGGGCTTGCGCCTGTGGTCATCCGCGCGTACAAAAAATTGTGGGAAAACGACGAAATGACAGTGCGGAGTCATCTGGTCATGAGTCCTACCTGGGATGCTTCCCCTGGTGTGCCGCTCGCGAAGGCGCTGGGCAGTTGGGCAGAATATGCGAGTGGGCGAGGGCTGGGCGACGATATGCTGCGCATCAGCAGTATTCATGTTGCCGTCGGCGATTCTGTACAAGATGATATTCGCAAGAACGACAGCTCAAATCCTGGTTGGGCCGGCTACAGCGTTGACAGTATTTTGCCGACGGATAGGGGTTCCTTCCAGGACCTCGTTTACGCGTCGGCGAAATCCGACTTGAGAATCAACGTCATTACCTACAATGAGGCGACGCTCGAGGAGGGTTTATCGGCGCTCGAAGAAATCAGCAAAGAGATGATGATCAGTGACCGGCGCTTTGTGTTCCAGCACCTGAGTTTCGTAAGCGAGGATCACTTGAAAAGGCTCAAGGCACTGGGGATCGTTCCGGTAATCATACCGGGGACAACCATATGGAAGAATGGCCTGAAACGGACAGAGAGTTTGTCGGACGAGGATGCGAATACCTACGTACCGCTGCAAAGTTTTGTAGACCAGGGTATTCGCTTTGTATTTGCGACAGACAATGTACCGGTCGAGCCGCTCAAGACAATGTGGGGCGCCATCGCCCGCAAAGACATGGAAACCGGCACCGTCATTGCGAGCGATCAGCGACTATCTCGCTCAGATGCACTTCGGGCATTCACCATCAACGGCGCTTATTTGACGTTTGAGGAAGACAAAAAGGGATCTATTGAAGTCGGTAAATTCGCCGACCTCGCCGTGCTCTCCGCCGATCTAATGACAATCCCGGCAGACGATATTTACGACATTCAAGTATTGATGACCGTGATCGGAGGGGTTACGGTTTTCAACGCCATGAGTTCACACTAGCAAGCAGGCGGTACGTAACAATGACAGCAGGAAGCAACAAAATCACGCGGCGTTCAGTTCTTTCGAACCTGGCGCTTGGCAGCGCAGCTGCGTTGACAGCCTCGGTGTCGGGAAGCGTGGCGGCACAAGCCAAAGGACCCATCGTCTGGCTGGATATGGATCAAGAAGAACTCAACGACGCTTATTCGCAGTTCATCCATGCACCGAATATCAGCCAGGTCATTGATCGCTGGGGGAGCAACAGCGAACTGGCGCGCAGTCGCTTGGGCAATCCACTGAGCTTCTCGTACGGTGATGACGAGATAGAGTCGCTGGACGTCTATCCGACCGCAGAGTCAAATGCTCCCGTACATATTTTTATTCACGGGGGCGCGTGGCAGCAGGGAACGGCCGGAGGTTACGGTTTTCCGGCAGAGCTTTTCGTTAATTCTGGCATCCACTATGTCGTACCCAATTTCAGTTGGATCCAGGACGTTGGCGACAGTCTATATCCTCTTGCTGATCAGTTGCGCAGGGCAATCGCGTGGGTTTATCGTAACGCCGCGAAGTTCGGCGGGAATTCCGATCGGCTCTATCTATCCGGCCACTCCTCCGGGGCGCATCTGGCGGGTGTAATGCTGACAACCGATTGGCAAACAGAAGCGAATCTACCGAATGACATCATAAAAGGCGGTCTGTGTTGCAGCGGCATATTCGATCTAAAGCCCGTACGGCTTTCCCACCGGGGTGAGTACGTAAAATTTACGGACGAAATGGAAGATGCCCTCAGCCCCATACGACATCTCGATAACTTGCATGCACCTTTGGTGGTCGCCTATGGCAGCTATGAGACTCCCGAATTCAAACGCCAGTCGCGGGCCTTCGCTGAGGCCGTTGCTGCAGCAGGTAAGTCTGTCCAATTGATTGTCGCCGAGAATTACAACCACTTCGAAGTTATTGAGACACTGGCAAATCCTTACGGAATTCTCGGTCGAGCTGTGCTTGAGCAAATGCGGTCAGAGCGAGTTTCTACGACGAACTTACTCTGACCCCATTAATTACTCGCCGGCTGGCCATGAAAACAACAGGGAAATAAGTATGAAAGGTACTCGCTGGGTCGTTCTTTCCATCATCATCTTCGCGAGTTTTATCGCCTACGTGTTGCGCACGAATCTATCCATCGTCAGCGAGACGATGATGCATGACCTTGGCATGAACGAATATGAACTCGGCATGGTGTTTTCAGCCTTTGCAGCAGGCTATGCAATTTTTCAGTTCCCCGGCGGTATTTTTGGTGACCGGTTCGGACCCCGATTTGCGATAACGGCCATGGCGATAGCGTGGGCACTGCTGACGGTCGTCACTGCTCTCATCCCCGGAACGGATGTGTGGTCAACCGGAATGATCGTAGCGGCTCTTATTGCTACCCGGTTTCTGGTTGGCATGGTGCATGCTCCGTTTTTCCCCGTCACCATAGGCGGCACGATTGCAAACTGGTTTCCCGTCAAGCAGTGGGGATTGCCGAACGGTCTGACGAGTACCGGCTTGACTCTGGGCGCCGCAGCGACGGCACCTATTGTTGTCTGGCTCTTGGGTGAGTATGGCTGGCGAGGAGCTTTGCTGATAACAGCACCGACAGCGCTTGTTGTTGCTGCACTCTTTCGTTGGTATGTAACCGATGACCCCAAAGATCATCCACGCATCAGTGCTGCGGAACTTGATCTCATCAAGTCAGATCGGCCCGCGGCGGAGTCCGGACCTGAGAAGGGAGCCTGGAAGATTGCGCTAAAAAACAAGAACGTTCTGTTGATTACGATCAGTTATTTCCAGCTCTTCTATTTACAGATTCCCCCGCAGAATCTCCTCAGTAGACCTGACGACACAGAATTCACCGTGCAGGCTTGCCAGGTGGATGTTGTGGATTTCATCAGCTGAATATTCAACGCCATCGTGACCAATCCGATCAAACGTCGCTGTTGCATCCGATACGAGAGTCACATGGAAGCCGAGATTTCCTGCCATTCGAGTTGTCGTCGATACGCAGTGATCGGTCGTTAGCCCGGCAATCACAATGTTTTCTATGCCGTTATCCCTGAGGTGCGACTCAAGGTTAGTGCCAATAAATGCGCTGTTAACCATTTTTACGAACGTAATCTCACCTTCAATCGGTGTGGCTTCGGGTTTGAATTGAAAACCAGGCAGCTCAGCTCGTAAAGGTGAATCAGGCTCCACAGAGCGATGTTGAACATGCAACACCGGGCCTTTCTCACTTCGCCACAACTTGATCAGATTTGAGATATTGGTTTCAGCATCAGGGTTATTTCTCGCGCCCCACTTCGGGTCATCAAAACCTTGCTGCACATCAATTATCAACAGCGCTGCATCAGACGGGGTTGCGGCGTCCAAATCACTCTCCTTTTCATGTGTCTACTTGCCGAACATTTGGGCATGTTTTTTTGCCGACCCGAAGACTGACCTGCCATCTCATCGTTGAATATTTCCGTACAGGGGGTGTAATCAATAGAATGTCCAGACTGTTGCCACTGTCTGTGATCGATCGGCAGAGGCCCTCAGGACTCTATCACGCCTATGCTTGCATTCGGCGTAACTTGGGTCCGGCATAATAAACCCGGTAGTGAGGTTCCTGATAAACCCTACTGGGACCAGCCTTCAAAACCGTCGATGCGATCGGATTACTGCGCCGATTTTGCGTGCCGCAGTGCGATATCCAGCGCATCAGCTGCGGTCGTTGCAATGTCGACATCGATTCCGACCCCTTCGATCCGGCCATTGTTTATCGAGTAGTAATCTGCTATCGGCAAACTCAATTGAAAGCCTCCGACCACATCGTAAATCTTCTGTGAAAGCATCTGGCCAGCTGTCTTTTCACCAACGATGATCGCGCGGCCTGAACCTTTTAGTGCATCGACAGCCAATTCGGCTGCGCTCGCTGTGCGTTCGCTGGTGAGGACGTAAACCGGACCCGCAAAGATGGGTTCAGTCGGAGCGAATCTTATGCGGGTAAGAGGATTCTTCTGTACATCAACCCAGAAGGCTCGGATAGACCAACCTTCCCACGGTTTAACGGACAGCACATCTTCTACAATCGGCGGTCGGTCGAACTCTGCATTCCAGTGTTGCGAAACGAAGCTCCCGGCGTCGACAGCATCGTCGATCAGATGGGCAACCAATGGGCGGACCGCGAAGGCACCGCCACCATTTTCCCGAACGTCTATTATGAGTGCTTTTGTATCCGTGTCAGCGATCTCGTCGTACGCGGCATTGATCTCATCAATCGTGTCGAGGCCCATCATAGTGTTGACAGTGAGAATTGCGACGTCACCCTCCCACGTCAGTACAGCGCCACCACCGCCGACGCGCAAATTGTCCAGGTAAGCAGCCATATCATCGGCAGACTGTTGTGCCATTCGAAGCTCCACGTGTGAAAAGGGACCGTCTTCCCATATTTTCTGAAATCCTTCGACAAAGTCTTCATCAGATGAGCTGGTTTCCGCTAACTCGGCCAGTGCCGCCTCAATCTTTTTGTATCCGGGCTTGTCCAGTGCGGCGGGATCATAGTGATTTTCACGCATTGTCTCGTTGATGGCCGCAGTTACTGCTGTGTATTCCGTTTTTGCAATAACTCCCTCTTCAGCATGTGCCTGTGCAAGTGTGTAACCAAAAACAATGAGGACGACGATATTCTTTATCATGTTTTATTCCCTTCAAATTTTACGGTGCCAATAGAACTCCATTGCCCAAACAGAGCGACATGCAGGCTGTCATGCTGCATTTTCTAATTGACGAAGCTATTCCAGGCATTGTTATGGACTAGGATGCATGGGAACTGCGGTTTGGATGCACGGACAAACAAAAAGAGTAAGAGGGGTCGCAGTGTCGGGAGAAACGTTGCTCAAATCATGGACGCGTATCTTGTGGCCAAAAACTCCAGCTTCTGCGTTGCGAATCCAGCCAATCGCTGGCTATCAGCTTCGATCCGCGCCTTGAAGCTGAATATTCCAACTCACAATCTACTTCGCCCGGAATTAATCAAATTCTCTAGCAGTCTGTTGAAAAGCCATCCATGGCTTTTTCAACAGACTGCTAGTCTTGATAATAGAACTCGTAACGGTAGGTTAACCGGGAAGTTTCGACCATTGAACCATCTTCCATCCTGGGCCGGTGCATCGTGTCTTCAAGTGCACGGGCAAGACGTTCCTCAATCATTGCCAGTCCAGACGGTTGAGATTCCACGACGTTGATGTTGATGGTTCTTCCTGAGGAGGCCAGGTCGAATTCGGCTGTAATCGTACCGGTTAAAAAGTCGTCGGTATTCGATGGCGGATATATTGGAGTTTGTTTGTGATAAAACTCCGGCAAATACGGTTCTTCCAGTCGGCTTGGGCTCCCCAGTTTTTCCTGACGTGCAATCAACCCATCTTCCTGGCGCGACATTCCCTTCCACGCCCTGGTATAGGCATATCTTGCACGGGAGAAGCGGCCTGCCAGCGTGAAATAATCGCCAACAGCAATCCTTGTGTCTGCGGTAATTTCCCATTCGGATTCGGGTTGCGCTGCTGCGATCTTCATGGCGCGATTCAGGTAATGATCCGGCCCCGTTATCCTGCCGTGATAACGGGTATCCCATGGCACCTTGCGGTAGTTGTTTGGGGTGATGGCCAATGCAATAAGCGTCGGTATCATTTCCACGTCATCGTCGTCGAGGTGTGTCTTCTGGAGTCTTAGAATTTGCCGCTGGGCGGCTTTGGCGCGATTGTGGAGTCGCAATCGCGTCATCCAGTCCGCGTAATGTTGCAATGCCGGGATAAACTCTTCGCTTCCAATGCCAAGGTCACGCGCGTTCAGCGAGTAGATGCTCGTCAGAATATCCAGCGAGCCCTTGACTTCGCCCGCCGCAAAATAGGTCTCAGCAATGGCCTCAAGCGATTCGATCTGGGCCGGATTCTGCGGGCCGTTATTGACGTGGCTTATGTGCACAGCGCGCTGAAACAGTTGCCGGGCACCATTGATCTCATTGATCGCCAGCGCTGTCTCGCCTAAACCCTGCAAAGGTTCAATCAAATCGGAGCTGAGTGGTCCGTCGACTTGTTCAATGCTGCGAATCGCGGCTTCAAAATTCAGCCTCGCCGGATCGTATTGTTTCTGGCGTTGTTGCACCAAAGCAAGATTGGTGAGTGCATGCGCGGAATCGATGCTTTCAAGGCCGTTGACAAGGATGGA
>Ga0209988_10000551_pt1 | contig 23514 bp, 20 predicted proteins | sample N075metaG_FD_183115 | JGI IMG/M metagenome (GOLD analysis project Ga0209988, IMG submission 183115) | Deep subsurface microbial communities from Kermadec Trench to uncover new lineages of life (NeLLi) - N075 metaG (SPAdes) (version 2) | ecosystem: Environmental > Aquatic > Marine > Ocean trench... | reverse complement strand
GGCCGAGCTCGGTGTCCTGGACGGCAAGGCCATCGCCGCTCTTGCGGGCGTTGCGCCGATGAATTGGGACTCCGGCGACATGCGTGGCCAGCGTCATATCAAGGGCGGCCGCAGCCATGTGCGCAACCATCAGACAGACTCCTTCACACAAGCGGGAAACTCAGCGCGGCGCGGCAGATCGGCGCCGCGCCTCTCGCAGCTCAAAAGATCTCCGTCGTAGTCAACTCGCGCATTCGGTCGCTATGACCGCCGGGTTTGTGCGCCCGGCCCACCGCCTTCTGGCCGCGCAACGTCCACAGCGCGAAAGCGAAGAGGCTGGTGTAGAACATGACACACACCGTCAGAACGATCTCGCCTGAGAAGGGGCCGATCGCGGCCCGAGCGAACAGCTCGTCAAACGAAGCGAGCGCGGTTGGATGAATGCCGAGTTTGCCCAGATAGGCCAGCAACTGCACGGCGAAGATCGCGGTGTAGTTCCGGCGCAGCCGCCTACCCAGCGCCTCGCAATACGAGATGTGGTAGTAGACCCCGGTGTAGTCGTCCGCCAATGCGTCGTTCCATCCGTTTGAGGTGTCCAAGCCCCGCCCGCGCAGAATCGGGCCGTAAAAGCTGGTCTCCATCACGCGGACCCGGACCCGCCAGATGTCAAAGAACCGGTAGCGGCGCGCCTCGAACATCAGGAACACGCACAGCAGCGCCCCGACCAGGACCAAAGGCAGCACCGACGCGCTCTCATCGCTGAACGTCACGGAAAATGCGATGCCGACCGTGACGACGGCCCAGTTCGTGGTCGCGTCCAACCGAGTCCGCCAGATTTTGCTCCGGTACATCTCGCCGCGATAGAGATGCGCGATCGCGCCCACCTCTGGCGCCCCGAACACTTCCGCAGCCGCCTCGCTCGCTTTCGTACTCATCCCGTTTTCCTCCTTCATTCAGCCCGCCAACGACTCAACTGTGCGACAGAATGGCAGCAGGCTCGCGGCGTCAATGCGCATAGGTGAGCACCTGGACGAGCTCATCCTCGGTCAATTCGATCGGATTGCCGCGCATCGACGAGGCACGCGTGGATTTTCCGGCGACGTCGCGGAATGCGCCCCATTTGAGGCCGATCGCGCCGAGGCGGGCGACGCCCAGCAGGTCGACGCGCGACTCGAGAAACTCGAACGCCTCGTCTAGCGTCGAGTCGTGGGCGTCGGCGATCCAGCCGGCGACCTCGTCGAGCCGCCGCCGCGCGGGGTTGGCGGGATCGCGATCCCGAAGTGCCCGCACGTTCAACATAAGGACATGTGGTAACAACCGGCCGCAAATCGCGCCATGCGCGCCGCCGGTCCTACCGCCGATCACCCCAGCGAGGCCATGCACCGCGCCGAGCTTGGCGTTCGCCAGCGCCAGACCGCCGAGCAGGCTGGCGAGCGCCATGTCGGAGCGTGCCGCAAGATCACTCGGACGAGCGATTGCCCGCGGCAAAGCGTGGAGCGCATTCGGAATCCCCTCGCGGCAGAATGCGTCGGTGATCGGCGTCGAGAACGGCGACAGATACAGCTCGATCAACTGGGTGATCGCGTCGAGGCCAGTCTCCGCGGTCAACCTCGGCGACAGCGACAAGGTGAGGGTAGGGTCGACCAGCGCGAGCGCCGGCAGTAGCCGATCGTCGCGCAGACTGACCTTCACGCCATGCTCCGGTGCCCCAGCACCGCGTTGCGGGTCACCTCGGCGCCGGTACCTGCGGTGGTCGGGATCGCGATGATCGGCAGCGATGCGGCCGAGAGCGCGCGCTCGACCCCCACGACTTCCAGATAGTCCAGCGCGTCCCCATCTTCCCGCGCAAGCGCGCCAATCGCCTTGCCGGCGTCTATCGCCGAGCCGCCACCGAGCGCAATCACTGCCTCGGCGCGAGAGCGACGCGCGACCGCCAGGCCCGCCCGTACGATCTCGACCGTGGGTTCATCCGCGACACTGAAGACCTCGACGGCGATATTCTCGTGTCGCAGATCGTCGAGGAGCCACGTCGCGCGCTCCAGCGAAACTCCGGTGACGACCAGCGCGCGGGACCCTCCGAGCTTGCGCAACTCCGGGGCGGCCAGCCGCGCGGCGCCCTCGCCGAACTCGATCCGCCGCATAGTGGAAAATAGAAACCGCATCTTCTTTCCTTACTCTGTCAGGTGCGCACGTCGGGGGCGTCGCGGCCGGTGCGGGTGCCGATGCCGGCGATCGCGTCGGCGGCGGCGATGACCGGGGCGAGCGCCGCCTGCGGGTCCAGATCATGCCGTGCAGGGTCGGGCTCGAAACGCTCCAGATAGACCCGGAGCGTCGCGCCCTCGGTGCCGGTCGCCGAAAGGCGGAATACTGCCCGCGCTCCGTCCGTAAAGGCGATGCGGATGCCCTGGCGCTCGGAGATCGAGCCGTCAACCGGATCTGTGTAGGCGAAATCATCCGCCGTCTCGACGGTCAGCCCGGCGACCGCGGTCCCAGGCAGGGTGGGCAGCGTTGCCCGCAAATCGTCAATCAAGGCGGCGGCGGCCGCCACGTCGAGGCCCTCGTAATCGTGGCGCGAATAGTAGTCGCGGCCGAACTCGGCCCAGTGCGCCTTGAGGATTTCGGCCACCGACTCGCGCCGCGCGGCGAGGATGTTGAGCCACAGCAGCACCGCCCACAACCCGTCCTTCTCGCGCACATGGTCCGAGCCGGTGCCGGCGCTCTCCTCGCCGCAGAGCGTGGCCATGCCGGCGTCGAGCAGATTGCCGAAGAACTTCCAGCCGGTAGGCGTCTCGTAGCTGCCGATGCCGAGTTTCTCGGCGACGCGGTCGGCGGCGCGGGAAGTCGGCATCGACCGGGCGACGCCCGCGAGCCCGTCCTTGTAGCCCGGCGCCAAATGCGCGTTCGCGGCCAAAACCGCCAGGCTGTCCGAGGGCGTCACATAGGCGCCGCGCCCGACGATCATGTTGCGGTCGCCGTCGCCGTCCGACGCGGCGCCGAAATCCGGCGCGTCCTCCGAGAACATCAGGTCCATCAGCGGCTTCGCCCAGACCGGGTTCGGGTCGGGATGCCCGCCACCGAAGTCGGGCAAGGGAATGGCGTTGACCACTGTCCCTTCGGGCGCCCCTAACGCGCCTTCGAGGATTGCCTTCGCATAGGGGCCGGTCGCGGCGTGCATCGCGTCGAACTGCATGGTGAACCCGGAGGCGAACAGCGCGCGGATCGCTTCGAAGTCGAACAAGGTCTCCATCAGCGCTCGATAGTCCGCCACCGGGTCGATCACCTCGGCAGCCATGTCGCCGATCCCGGTTTCACCCAGCGCGTCGAGGTCGAGATCAGGCGCGTCGACGATCCGGTATTCGGTTATCTCGCGCGTCCGCGCGAAGATCGCGTCGGTCACCGCCTCGGGCGCCGGCCCGCCGTTTGCGATGTTGTATTTGACGCCGAAGTCCGCGTTCGGGCCGCCGGGATTGTGGCTCGCCGACAGCACCAGTCCGCCGTCGGCGGCGCGGCCGCGGATCACGCAGGAGACCGCCGGAGTCGACAGCAGCCCGCCTTGGCCGACGATCACCCGGGCCGCGCCGTTTGCCGCCGCCATCTTAAGGATCACTTGCGCCGCCTCGCGGTTGAAATAGCGGCCGTCGCCCCCCAGCACCAGCGTCTTGCCGGAAAGCCCGCCGATCGCGTCGAACACCGATTGGATGAAATTCTCCAGATAGCCGGGCCGCATAAAAATCGATGTCTTCTTGCGCAATCCCGAGGTTCCCGGCTTCTGGCCCTCGATGGGACTCGTCCCGACGGTCCGGATGGTCATGGCGTCTCCCTTCGTCTGGTCTTCGCGGTCCAAGTATTCTGTGGCTCGGTCATTCCGCGGCGTCCGTCTCCGTGTGCAAGTCGATCAGGCGCTGAACCTCGTCGCGCGAGCCGAGGATAACCGGAACGCGCTGATGCGTACTCTCCGGCTTGAGTTCGAGGATGCGTCGGCGTCCGGTCGACGCGAGCCCGCCCGCCTGCTCTATGAGGAAGCTCATTGGGTTCGCCTCATAGAGCAGCCGCAGCCGCCCGCCAGACTGTCTTAGCTTTTCGTCCATCGGATACAGGAACACCCCGCCGCGCAGCAGGATGCGGTGCACCTCGGCCACCATCGAGCCGATCCAGCGCATGTTGAAGGTCCGGCCGCGCGGGCCGCGCGGGCCGGCGAGGCACTCGTCGATGTAGCGCTTGACCGGAGGCTCCCACCACTGCATGCGCGAGGCGTTGATCGCGAATTCGCTGGTCTCCGCCGGCAGCCGGATGTCGGGATGCGTCAGGCGGAACTCGCCGATGTCGCCGTCCAGCGTGAACCCGTTCACGCCGTGGCCGGTGGTCAACACCAGCATGGTGGACGGACCGTAGAGCGAATAACCTGCGCAGACCTGCTCGACGCCGGGCTGCAGCACCGTGTCGATCGTGGCTTCGGTCTGGCCGTTAGGCAGCTTTAGGATCGAGAAGATCGAGCCGACCGAGACGTTGACATCGATGTTCGAGGAGCCGTCGAGCGGATCGAACAGCAGGATGTAGCGCCCCTTCGGATACTGGTCCGGGATCGGCTGGATCTCATCCATCTCCTCCGAGACCATCGCCGCGAGGTTGCCGCCGAACTCGCAGCGGCGCAGGAAGATGTCGTTCGACAGCACGTCGAGCTTCTTCTGCGTCTCGCCTTGCACGTTCTCGGATTCCAGGCTCCCGAGCACGTCGACGAGCGCCCCGTTCTTCAGCGCGTTCGAGATCGCCTTGCACGCGGTGCCGATGTCGTGCAGTAGCATCGTCAGGCTGTCGTCACCGCTGTGGCGGCGCTGTTCCTCGATGACGAACTGAATGAATGTCTTGTCGGTGTCGGTCATGTGAATGCTCCAGCTTTGCGAATTCGGTGGCGCGTCTCAGTTCACGCGCTGGTCGAGCGCACCGTCAGCGTAGCGTGCCGCCATGCCGGACAGCGTGATCGGCGCGATTTTCGATCCGTTTCCGGCGCAGCCGAAGCGCTCGAACCGCTCGGTGCACAGGCTCGCGATGGCCTCGATCGCAGGCTTCATGTAGCCGCGCACGTCGAAAGAGGATGGATTCTCAGCGAAGTATTTGCGGAGCGTGCCGGTTAGCGCCATGCGGATGTCGGTGTCGATGTTCACTTTCCGCACGCCGTTGCGGATGCCGATCTCGACCTCGGAGAGCGGCACGCCATAGGTCTGCGGAATCTCGCCGCCATACTCGTTAATGAGATCCTGAAGCTCCTGGGGCACGGTCGACGCGCCGTGCATCACCAGATGGGTCAACGGCAGCCGTTCGTGAATCGCCTTGAGCACGTCCATCTTCAGGATGTCGCCGGTCGGCTTGCGGGTGAACTTGTAGGCGCCGTGCGAGGTGCCGATGGCGATCGCCAGTGCATCGATATTGGTGTCGGCGACGAACTCGGCGGCCTCGTCGGGACTGGTGACCAGCATCTCCTTATCGAGCTCGCCCTCGAAGCCGTGGCCGTCCTCTTGGTCGCCCCTGCCGGTCTCCAGCGAGCCGAGACAGCCGATCTCGCCCTCGACTGAAACGCCAACCGCATGCGACGCGTCGACGACCGAGCGGGTGACGCGCACGTTATAGGCGTAGTCCGCCGGGGTCGTGCCGTCCTCCTCCAACGAGCCGTCCATCATCACCGACGAGAACCCGAGATCGATGGCCGACTGGCAGGTCGCGAGATTGTTGCCGTGGTCCTGATGCATGCAGACCGGGAGATGCGGATAGAGTTCGACCGCGGACTTCACCAGATTGCGGAGGACGACATCACCGGCGTATTTCCGCGCGCTGCGGGTCGCCTGCAGGATGACCGGGCTGTCAGTCCTGTCCGCGGCGGCCATCACCCCCAGCATGGTTTCCATGTTGGTGATGTTGAACGCTGGCATCCCGTAGTCGTTTTCGGCGGCGTGATCCAGGATCTGCCGAAGTGAAACCAAAGCCATCGAGCTACTTCCTTCCTTGCAACGTCTCGCTGTGGCGGGCGCGCCGCCAGTCAGTTCGCCTCCGCCAGGCGCGGCTCGGCGTCGCGCGTCCGACCCGATCGCGCGGCCTTATCGAACAGAATCACGCGGTTCGTTGACCTTATCTCCACGCCTCGCTGTACGCAAAGTCGCGCGAGCTTCGGCGACAGCGCGCAGTCGGTGAATGGAGCAGCCCCCTGGAAGTGGTCCGACTTGATGTATGGGTATTGACCCGAACAAGGAGGACCAGAGGATGGCGAGGAAGCGTTTCAAGCCCGAGGAGATCGTCGCGAAGCTGCGGCAGGTTGAGGTTCTGCAGTCACATGGGATGGCGGCGGCGGATGCGGTCCGGCAGATCGGTGTGACCGAGGTGACATACTACCGCTGGCACCGCGAGTACGGCGGCATGAGGACCGCTCAGTTGAAGCGCGTCAAGGTGCTGGAGAAAGAGAATGCCAGGCTTCGGCGGGCGGTGTCCGATCTGACACTGGACAAGATGATCCTGACGGAAGCTACGAGGGGAAACTACTGAGCCCTTCGCGTCGACGGCGCTGTATCGACCGCGTGCGGCAAACCCTCAGCGTTTCCGAGCGCAGGATCTGCCGCACGCTCGGCCAGCACCGCTCCACGCGAGCCGCAAGGTTCCCCGTGGCCGCGACGATGAGGAACGGCTGACCACCGACATCATCGAGTTGGCCCGCCAGTACGGCCGCTACGGGTATCGCCGGGTCACGTCCATGCTCGGTGACGCAGGTTGGCGTGTGAACCACAAGAGGGTGGAGCGGATCTGGAAGCGTGAAGGGCTGAAAGTCCCACAGAAACAGCCGAAGCGGGCCAGGCTCTGGCTCAATGACGGCTCATGCGTCCGGCTGAGGCCGGAACGGCCGAACCATGTTTGGTCCTATGATGTCGTCCATGACCAAACCCATGACGGCAGGACCTATCGAACACTGGACATCATCGATAAGTTCACCAGGGAGGCGCTGATGATCCGCGTCGATCGCAAGCTCAACTCCACCAATGTGGTGGATGCTCTGACGGACCTGTTCATCCTGTGTGGCCCCCCAGACTACATCCGCTCCGACAATGGCCCCGAGTTCATCGCCCACTCGGTGCGCAACTGGATCGCCGCCGTCGGCGCCAAGACCGCCTATATCGAACCCGGCTCACCATGGGAGAACGGCTATTGCGAGAGCTTCAACGCGAGGTTCCGAGACGAGTTGCTCAACGGCGAGATCTTCCACACCCTGAAGGAGGCCAGGATCGTCATCGAGAAATGGTGTCGCCACTACAACACCGTCCGGCCGCACAGCGCCCTGGGTTGGAGACCACCCGCACCGGAAAGCATCGTCCCGATGGACCAGAGGCCCGTCATGCACTAACAATCAAACTGGACCACTCAATGGGGGCCGACCACATGACCTACGGCGCCTCGCACGCCACCAACGCCTCGCGAACGTTGCTCTACAACATCCGCGAGGGCCGCTGGGACGAAGAATTGTGCGCGCTGCTGGGCGTGCCGATGTCGATGCTGCCCGAGGTCAAGGACTCCTCGGCCGATTTCGGCGCCTCTCGTTCCGACCTGTTCGGGCGCGAGATCCCGATCTACGGCGTCGCCGGCGACCAGAAGGCGACGACGGTCGGACAGGCGTGCTTCGAGCCCGGCATGACGAAGTCGACCTACGGCACGGGCTGCTTCGCGCTGCTGAACACCGGTGACACGCCGATCTTGTCAAAGAACCGGCTGCTGACCACCATCGCCTACCAGCTCGACGGCAAGCCGACATACGCGCTTGAGGCTTCGATCTTCATCGCCGGCGCGGTGGTGCAATGGCTGCGCGACGAGCTGAAGATCATCCGCAAGGCGTCCGAGACTCAGGCGTTGGCCGAGCAGGCGGATCCGGCGCAGAACATCTACCTCGTCCCCGAGTTCGTGGGCCTGGGTGCGCCCTACTGGGACCCGGAGTGCCGCGGGGCGATCTTCGGGCTGACCCGCGGAACCGGCCCGGCCGAGATCACCAAGGCGGCGCTGGAGAGCGTGGGCTACCAGACCCGCGACCTGCTGGATGCGATGAAGGGTGACTGGACCGCGCCCGCCTCGGCGACACCGTGCTGCGGGTCGACGGCGGCATGACCGCCTCGGATTGGGCGATGCAGTTCCTCGCCGACATCATCGACGCGCCGATGGACCGGCCGAAGGTGGCTGAGACCACGGCGCTCGGCGCTGGAGCGCCGTTTCGAGCCGATACTGGACGCGGCGGCGCAGGCCGCAAAGTACGGGGCCTGGAAAGACGCAGTGCGGCGGACGCTGACCGCCAGTTGAGCGCGCACTTTCGGATTCAGGAAAACAGGATAGGCGAGAATCGAGATGAGTGAGATCGAGAATGCGTGGGCCGCCGTGCGGCGCGAAGCCGCTCGTCTGAAGCCCGTACATCTGCGCACTCTTTTCGCTGAAGACTCTGAGCGCTTCGCGTTGATGTCGGCACGGCTCGACGATCTGTTGATTGACTACTCGAAGGAGAAGCTCGACGCGAGCGCGATGGCCGCTCTGTTCGACCTGGCGCGGACGGTCGGGCTGGAGCGCAAGCGCGACGCGATGTTCGCCGGCGAGCCGATCAATCTGACTGAAGGCCGCGCCGTGCTGCATACGGCTCTGCGTGGCGGCGCTGGCGAGCGCGTGTTCTTGAACGGCGAGGACATCATGCCGGCGGTGCGCGAGACGCTCGATCGCTTCCTCGCCTTCGCCGAGGACGCACGGTCCGGGCGGTACGCTTCCCTCTCCGGCGCGCCGTTCACGGACGTGGTCAATATAGGCATCGGCGGTTCCGATCTCGGACCGGCGATGGCGACGCGCGCGCTCGCGCCCTACTGCGACGGGCCGCGGCTCCACTTCGTCTCGAACGTCGACGGCGCGCACCTCGCCGACACGCTCAAGGGTCTCGATTCCGCGCGCACGCTGGTCGTCATCGCTTCAAAGACTTTCACCACGCAGGAGACCATGACCAACGCCCTTTCGGCGCGTAATTGGCTAGCCGAAAAGCTGGGCGACGCGGCGGGCCGCCACGTCGCCGCCGTCTCAACAAATCTGGAGGCGACTCGGAGCTTCGGCGTCGACGATGACCGGGTATTCGGATTCTGGGACTGGGTCGGCGGACGCTACTCGATCTGGTCGGCGATCGGCCTCCCGCTTGCCATTGCGATCGGTGAACGCGACTTTCGTGCCTTCCTCGGAGGCGCCCGTCGGATGGACGAGCATTTCCGGACGGCGCCGCTGGAAGAGAACCTGGCGGTGCTGCTCGCGCTGATCGGGATCTGGCGGCGCAACGGCATGGCCTGTCAGACCGTGGGGCTGATGCCCTACGACCAGCGGCTGGCGCGGTTTCCGGCCTATGTGCAGCAGATGGACATGGAATCGAACGGCAAGCGCGTCACCCGCGAGGGTGCGCCGGTCGAGATCGCGACTGGTCCCGTGGTCTGGGGCGAGCCGGGGACAAACAGCCAGCACTCATTCTTCCAGCTCATCCATCAGGGGACCGACACGATCCCGGTCGATTTTCTGCTTGCGGCCGAGCCGCACGAGGGCATGGGCGATCACCACGCCAAGCTGGCCGCCAACGCTCTGGCGCAGGCCGCGGCGTTGGCCTTTGGCAAGACCGAGGCCGAGGTGCGCGCCGAGATGAAATCGGCTGGAGCGCCAGCGGACGATATCGAACGCCTCGCGCCGCACCGGACTTTTCCAGGCGACCGGCCGTCAACGACGATCCTGTATCGACGGCTTGATCCGGCCGCGTTGGGTCGCCTGGTCGCGTTGTTCGAGCATAAGGTTTTCACGCAGGGCGCGATCTGGAACGTTAACTCATTCGACCAATGGGGCGTCGAACTGGGCAAAGTTCTGGCGCAAAACCTATTGCCTGCTGTGAAAAGCGGCAGCGCACCGAGCGGATTCGACGGGTCGACGGCCGGGCTCATCGCCCATTTCAGCGCGTTACGGGGCGACGCCTGCAGGTGACGCAGTGACGGTCGCCCGGCCAGGTTCGGCAAGTGAGGAACAGAGCAAGATGAACATGATGGCGAGAGCAGCCACTACCGATCTCAGAAGCGAGATCGAGCGCCATCTGAAATATTCGCTCGGAAAGGACGGCGCCCATGCGTCGCGCTACGATTGGCGCATGGCGCTGTCGCTCACCCTGCGGGATGCGATCGTCGATCCATGGTTCGCCAGCATGAGGCGCACCTACGAGGAGCAGCACAAGCGGGTGTACTATCTTTCGATGGAGTTCCTGATCGGGCGGCTGCTCGAGGACGCGGCTGTCAATCTTGGCGTCGACGAGATCGCCAAGGAGGCGATCGAATCGCTCGGGCAGGACTATCGCGCCGTGGTCGCCGACGAGCCCGACGCCGCGCTCGGCAATGGCGGTCTGGGGCGGCTGGCGGCCTGCTTCCTGGACTCGCTGTCGACGCTCGGCATCGCCGCTTACGGCTATGGGATTCGTTACGAGCACGGTCTGTTTCACCAGCGCTTCGAGAGCGGCCGGCAGGTGGAGACCGCAGAAACCTGGCTAACTCAACGCCACGCCTGGGAGTTCGAACGCCCTGAGGCCGCCTACGAGATCGGCTTTGGCGGCTATGTGCACGAGGGCGGCGGCCGCGCCGACTGGCGCGCTGAGGAAACAGTGATCGCGGCGGCCTATGACACCCCGATCGTGGGATGGAAAGGCCGTTGGGCGAACACGCTGAGGCTGTGGTCGGCAGAACCGACCACTATTTTCGATCTAGAGCGTTTCAACAGGGGCGAATACCTGGCGGCGAGCGAACCGGAAGCGCTCGCGCGGACCATCTCGCGCGTTCTGTATCCGGACGATACGACGGATCAGGGCAAGGAGCTTCGCCTCAAGCAGGAGTATTTCTTCACCGCCGCCTCGATCCAGGATCTTCTGCGCCGCTTTCTTAGTGAGTACGACAATCTGCACGCTCTGCCCGAAAAGGTCGCGATCCAGCTCAATGACACCCACCCGGCGATCGCCGGACCCGAACTAATCCGGCTGCTGATCGACGAGCACGGGTTCGAGACCGGCGCGGCGATCGAGACGGCGCAAGGCTGTCTGGCCTACACTAACCACTCCCTGCTGCCCGAGGCGTTGGAGCGCTGGCCGGAGTCGCTGATAGCGCGGGTGCTGCCGCGCCATCACCAGATTATCGAACGCATAGACGACTGGCACGCGAAGCGTTCTGGCAGCGGCGTCCGGATCATCGAGAACGGGTCCGTGAAGATGGGCGAGCTGGCCTTCATCACCGCGCATCGGGTCAACGGCGTGTCCGCGCTGCACACCGACCTGATGAAGCAGACCGTGTTCGCCGAGCTGAACAGGCTCCACCCGGGCAGGATCGTCAACGAGACCAACGGCGTCACGCCGCGGCGCTGGCTTTACGCCTGCAACCCGCCGCTGCGGAACCTGATCACCGAGACGATCGGCGCCGATTGGCCGGGTGATCTGGAGCAGCTTGAACGGCTTGTCCCTCATATCGACGATGCGGCGTTTCTGGAGCGGTTCGGCGCCGCAAAGCGCGAGAACAAGCTGCGCCTCGCCCGCTGGCTCAAGGCGCGCGATGGCGTGGACGTCGATCCGGCGGCGATGTTCGATGTTCAGATCAAGCGCATCCACGAATACAAGCGCCAGCTCATGAACCTGCTGGAGACGGTGGCGCTGTGGAACGCGATGCGCGACGAGCCGAACGCAGAGTGGACTCCGCGAGTGAAAATTTTCGGCGGCAAGGCGGCGCCCGGTTACGCGGTTGCGAAGCAGATCATCCGGCTGGTCAACGACGTCGCCGACGTGATCAACGGCGACCCGGTCACGCGCGACCGGCTGCAGATCGTCTTCCCCGAGAATTACAATGTCTCGATGGCCGAGCTGCTGATTCCGGCGGCGGACCTCTCCGAGCAGATCTCCACCGCGGGCAAAGAGGCGTCGGGAACCGGCAACATGAAATTCGCCCTCAACGGCGCACCGACCATTGGCACCCTGGACGGAGCGAATGTCGAGATCCGCGAGCGGGTGGGCGAGGAGAACTTCTTCCTGTTCGGCCTGACCGCAATGGAGGCGGAGGCGCGCCGCTCCGAGCCCGACTTCGCCCGCCGCGCCATCGAGGCGAGCCCGCATCTTGCGCGCGCGCTCGGTCAGATTGCGGGCGGCCGGTTCTCGCCGGGCGACATGGATCGTTACGAATCGCTGGTGCAGCGGCTCTACATAGACGACTATTTCTTGGTGACCTGCGATTTCGACTCCTATTACGCCAAACAGCGTGAGATAGACGCCGCGTTCCGCGACGCTAGGGGCTGGAGGCGCATGGCGGCGCTCAACACCGCGCGGGTCGGCTGGTTCTCGTCGGATCGCACGATCCGGGGATATGCGCGCGATATCTGGGGCGTCGAGCCGCAATTCTGACGCATAGTGGGGCCGGAGCACGATGACCAAAACAGTGAAACCGGCCACGAAACGCAGAGTGAGAGCGCTCGCGAAGGCGCCCGCGAAGACCTCTGCGAAGACGACTTCGACCACCACGCCGCCGCCGATCGACCCGGACGAAGCCGCCGCGATCGCGCGGGGCGATCACGGCGACCCGTTCGCCGTTCTTGGCCTGCACGAGGTCGACGGCGCGCTGGCGATCCGAGCGTTCGCGCCCGGCGCCGAGAGCGTCGAGGCGGTCGACGTGAAGAGCGGACGGTTTATCGCCGCGCTCGACCCGGTCGCGGGCGCAGACGGGGTGTTCGCCGGCGCGGCGCCGCGCCGCCGGAAGCGGTTCGCCTACCGGCTGCGGATGCGCCGCGGCGCCGACGAGTGGTTCGCCGAAGACCCCTATCGTTTCGGCCCGGTGCTCGGGGAGCTCGACGAGCACCTGTTGGGCGAGGGATCGCACCAGCGGCTCTGGGAGGCGCTTGGCGCGCATGTGATGCGCCACGAGGGCGTCGACGGAACCCATTTCGCCGTCTGGGCGCCGAACGCCGCACGGGTTTCGGTGGTCGGAAACTTCAATAACTGGGACGGCCGCCGCCATGTGATGCGGCACCGTGGGGTCACCGGAGTCTTGGAGATCTTCATCCCCGGGGTCGGCGATGGCGCGGCATATAAATACGAGATCAAGGGCGCAGATGGCGCGCTCCTGCCGCTGAAGGCCGACCCGGTGGGCTTCGGCGCCGAGCACCCGCCGGCCACCGCCTCGGTGGTCCGCGACCTGCGCGGGCGCGACTGGCGCGACGCCGCGTGGATGGCGCGGCGCGGCGAAGCGCAGCGGGTGGACGCGCCGATTTCGATCTACGAGGTGCATCTCGGCTCGTGGCGCCGGGTCCCGGAGGAGGGCGGCCGCCCGCTGAGCTATCGCGAACTCGCCGACCAGCTGGTCGGTTACGTCAGCGAGATGGGCTTCACCCATCTCGAGCTGATGCCGATCTCGGAGTTCCCCTTCGACGGCTCGTGGGGCTACCAGCCGATCGGGATGTTCGCGCCAACGATCCGCCACGGGACACCGAACGAGTTCCGCGACTTCGCCGAAGCCTGCCATGCGGCGGATCTTGGCCTGATCCTCGACTGGGTGCCGGGGCATTTTCCCACCGACCCGCACGGGCTCGGACGCTTCGACGGAACGCCGCTCTACGAGCACGCCGATCCGCGCGAGGGTTTCCACCCCGACTGGAGCACGCTGGTTTACAATTACGGCCGGCGCGAGGTGTCGAATTATCTGATCGCCAACGCCCTCTACTGGCTGCGCGAGCACCATATCGACGGGCTGCGCGTCGACGCAGTCGCCTCGATGCTCTACCGCGACTACTCGCGCAAGGAGGGCGAATGGATCCCCAATGTCCACGGCGGGCGCGAGAACCTGGAGGCGATCGCGCTGCTGCAACGGATGAACGAGGTGGTCTACGCCGAGGTTCCCGGAATCATGATGATGGCCGAGGAGTCGACCGCCTGGCCCGGCGTGTCGCAACCGACCTCGCAGGGCGGTCTCGGCTTCGGCTACAAGTGGAACATGGGCTGGATGAACGACACGCTCGACTATATCGGGCGCGATCCTGTCCACCGCCGCCACCACCATCACCAGATGACCTTCGGGCTGCACCACGCCTTTTCCGAGAACTTCGTGCTGCCGCTCAGCCATGATGAGGTGGTGCACGGCAAGGGCTCGATTCTGGCGCGGATGCCGGGCGAGGGCTTCGACAAGTTCGCCAATCTGCGCGCCTATTACGGGTTCATGTGGGGGCATCCGGGCAAGAAGCTGTTGTTCATGGGCTCGGAATTCGGGCAAGGAGCCGAATGGAACCATGACGCCAGCCTGGACTGGCGCCTGCTCGATATCGACTGGCATGCGGGCGTCCGGCGGCTGGTGCGCGACCTCAACTGCCTTTACCGCGACGTCCCGGCGCTGCACCAGCGCGACTGCCAGAGCGACGGTTTCGAATGGGTGGAGGCGAACGCGGCCGAGGAATCGGTCTTCGTCTGGATCCGCTACGGCGACGGCGACACGCCGCCGGCGCTGATCGTGTGCAACTTCACCCCGGTCGAACGCTCAAGCTGGCGCGTCGGAGTTCCAGCACCCGGCCGCTGGGTCGAGCGGCTCAACACCGACGCCGAGTTCTACGGCGGCGGCGGCCGCGGCAATCTCGGCGGCGTCGACAGCCGCGAGGTAGCGGCGAATGGCCGGTCGCACTCGATCGAGATCACCCTGCCGCCGCTCTCGACGCTGATCTTCGAGCTGGCGCGGGAGTGAACCGAGCTTACCGTGCCGGATACCACAGGAGGAAACCATGCCCGAACCGAACCAGTTGCACAGGATGTCCCAGCAGACGATGGCCTTCGTGCTCGCCGGAGGGCGTGGCAGCCGCCTGATGGAGCTCACCGATAAGCGCGCCAAGCCGGCGGTTTATTTCGGCGGCAAGAGCCGGATCATCGACTTCGCCCTGTCGAATGCGATCAATTCGGGCATCCGGCGGATCGGGGTCGCGACCCAGTACAAGGCGCACAGCCTGATCCGGCATCTACAGCGCGGCTGGAACTTCTTCCGCGCCGAGCGCAACGAGTCGCTCGACATCCTTCCGGCCTCGCAGCGGGTCAATGAGGGGCAATGGTATCTTGGCACCGCCGACGCCGTGACGCAGAACATCGACATCATCGAGAGCTACGCGCCGAAATACATCATCATTCTCGCCGGCGACCACATCTACAAGCAGGACTACGCGCTCATGCTCGAGCAGCACGTCGCCGGCGGTGCCGACGTAACCGTGGGCTGCATCGAGGTGCCTCGCGCGGAAGCGACCGGATTCGGGGTGATGAAGATCGACGAGCGCGACCGGATCGTCGACTTTATCGAAAAGCCCGCCGACCCGCCGGCAATGCCGGGCAAGCCGGACACTGCGCTGGCCAGCATGGGCATCTACGTATTCGAAACCGCGTTCCTGATCAATTTGTTGAAGCAGGACGCCGCCGACCCGAACTCCAGCCATGATTTCGGCAAGGATCTGATCCCCCACATCGTGAAGAATGGCAAGGCGGTCGCGCACAGCTTCAGTCGGTCCTGCGTGATGAGCGGTCGGGAGTCCGAGCCCTACTGGCGCGACGTCGGCACTGTGGACGCGTTCTGGCAGGCGAACATCGACCTCACCGATTTTATGCCGGAGCTCGACCTTTACGATCACGACTGGCCGATCTGGACCTACGCCGAGATCACGCCACCGGCGAAATTCATCCACGACGAGGAGGGCAGGCGGGGCATGGCGGTCAGCTCGATGGTGTCGGGCGGTTGCGTCATCTCGGGCGCGAAACTCGACCAGTGCCTGCTGTTCACTGGTGTGCACGCCCACTCCTACTCCGACCTCAAGGGTGTCGTCGCCATGCCCTATGTCGAGATTGGCCGAAAGTCGCAGTTGACCAACGTTGTCATCGACCGCGGCGTTCGCATTCCGGAGGGGTTGGTCGTCGGCGAGGACCCGGAGCTCGACGCGCGGCGCTTCCGGTGCACGGAAAACGGCGTCTGCCTGATCACCCAGCCGATGATCGATCTGTTGGGAGGCTGAATGTGAAAGTTCTCTTCATCGCGTCAGAATGCGCACCCTTCGTGAAGACCGGCGGGCTGGCGGATGTGGTCGGCGCGCTGCCGAAGGCGCTGGCGCCGCTCGGAGTCGAGGTGCGGGTGATGTTGCCGGCCTATCCGGCGCTGGCCGAGGTCGTGACGACCGGCGACGAGGCGCTGAATCTCGGGACATTGCATGGCGGGCCGGCGCGGCTGGTCGCCGCCCGGGCGGCGGGGCTCGATCTGCTGCTTCTCGACGCGCCGCATCTGTTCGACCGCCCCGGAAATCCGTATCTCGGCGCCGACGGCGCGGACTGGCCCGACAACCATCTCCGCTTCGGCGCGCTGTCGCTGGCGGCGGCGCAGGTCGCCCGCGGCGCGCTCGACGATTGGCGGCCCGACCTGGTGCACGCGCATGACTGGCAGGCGGGCCTGGTTCCGGCCTATCTCAGGCTCGACACCGAGCCGGCGCCGCCGACAGTGCTGACGATTCACAACATCGCGTTTCAGGGGCTGTTTCCCGCCGCGACGATCACCGAGCTCGGCCTGTCGCAGGCCGCGTTCAACGCTGACGGCTACGAGTATTACGGCCATGTCGGCTTCCTGAAGGCCGGGCTGATCTACGCCGACCGGATCACCACCGTCAGCCCGACCTATGCGCGTGAACTGATGTCGCCCGACTACGGGCTGGGGCTGGAGGGCGTGCTGGCGGCGCGGCGCGCCGATCTGACCGGGATTCTGAACGGCGTCGATCTCGATGTCTGGAATCCTGAGACCGACCCGGCGATCGCATCGGTCTATTCTAACCGCGCGCTAAAGAAAAAGGCCGCGAACAAGGCGGCGCTGGAGGCGCGGTTCGGCCTGACGGCGAATGCGGACGCGCCGCTGTTCTGCGTCGTCAGCCGTCTGACCCGGCAGAAGGGTCTCGATCTCTTGCTTGAGACGCTGCCGAGGCTTCGGTCGCGCGGCGCTCGGCTGGTCGTGCTTGGCGCCGGCGAAGCCGATCTGCAGGCCGGGTTCCTGGAGGCGACGCGGCGCGATCCCGGCTCGGTGGGCGTGGTCATCGGCTATGACGAGCCGCTCTCGCATCTGATGCAGGCCGGGTCAGACTCGATCCTGATACCTTCGCGGTTCGAGCCCTGCGGTCTGACTCAGCTCTACGGGTTGCGCTATGGGACGCTGCCGGTGGTGGCGCGCACCGGCGGCCTCGCCGACACCGTGATCGACGCCAACGATGCCGCGCTCGCGGCCGGCTGCGCGACGGGGTTCCAGTTCGCGCCGGTCACGGCCGCGGCGCTCGGCGACGCGATCGACCGGGTCTGCGACGCCTACGCCGACGTGCCAACCTGGCGGTCCATGATCCGCCGGGCGATGCGGCATCCGGTCGGCTGGGACCGGTCAGCGGCGACCTATGCCGCGCTCTACGAGACACTCGTCGGAGATGCCGCGGAGTCGTGAACGGATGGGGCCGATGACGGCAGTTGAACTCAAGGCGGGGCGGCCCTTCCCGATGGGCGCGCATTGGGACGGCGACGGCGTGAACTTTGTCGTGTTCTCTGAGAACGCGGCGAAGGTCGAACTCTGTCTGTTCGCCGCCGACGGCGAGGCCGAGATCGCGCGCGTCGCGCTCCCTGAGCGCACCGGACCGGTCTGGCACGGTTACGCGCCCGGGCTGGGACCGGGTGCACTCTACGGGTTCCGCGCGCATGGGCCCTACGCCCCGGAGCGGGGTCACCGTTTCAATCCGAATAAGCTGCTGCTCGACCCCTATGCGCGCGAGCTTTGCGGCCGCTGGAGTGCAAGCGACGCGCTGCTCGGCTACGATCCGTGCTCGCCCGAGCGCGACCTCTCCTTCGACGCGCGCGACAGCGCGCCGTTCGTTCCGAAATCGGTCGTGGTTGACACGAGCTGGGATTGGGAGGAGGACCGGCGCCCGCAGCGCGGTTGGGAGGAGACGTTTATCTACGAGGCGCATGTGAAGGGCCTCACGCGCCAGCGCGCGGATGTCGCCGATGGATTGCGCGGAACTTATGAGGGCCTCGCCGCTGACCCGATCCTCGAGCATCTCGATAGGCTCGGCGTCACCGCGATCGAGCTGATGCCGGTCCACGCCTTCGTCGACGAGGGCGCCCTGCTGGAGCGCGGGCATAAGAACTACTGGGGCTACAATTCGATCGGCTTTTTCGCGCTCGAGCCGCGCTATTTCGGGCCGGCCGGCGCCGCCGGCTTCCGGGCCATGGTCCGGCGTTTCCACGCCGCCGGGATCGAGGTGATCCTCGACGTCGTCTACAATCACACCGCCGAGGGCGATCATCGCGGCCCGACCTTGTGCTTCCGCGGGCTCGACAACGCCTCCTACTATCGGCTGCACACCGGGCGGCCGCGCTACTATGTGAACGACACCGGCTGCGGTAACACGCTCAACGTCGCCCACCCATTTGTTCTGCGCATGGTGCTCGACAGCCTGCGCTACTGGGTCGAGGAAATGCATGTCGACGGGTTCCGGCTCGACCTCGCGACGACGCTCGGGCGCGAGGAGCACGGTTTCGACCCGTCAAGCGGATTTTTCGACGCGATCCGCCAAGACCCGGTGCTCTCCACCGTGAAGCTGATCGCCGAGCCGTGGGATGTCGGTCCCGGAGGCTACCGTCTCGGCGAGTTTCCACCCGAATTCGCCGAATGGAACGACGCCTTTCGCGATTCCGCGCGCAAGTTCTGGCGCGGCGACGCGCGCAGCGCCCAGGACCTGGCCGCGCGGCTGCTCGGCTCCGCGGGAGATTTCGACCGCGGCGGGCGGCGCGTCTGGTCGTCGGTGAACTTTCTCGCCGCGCATGACGGCTTCACCCTGGCCGACGCCACCAGCTATGCAAGGAAGCGCAACGAGGCCAACGGCGAGGCCAATCGCGACGGCCATCACAACAATTTCAGCGACGATTGCGGCGCCGACGGCGAAACCGACGACGAGGTCGTGATCGAGCGCCGCGCGCGCCGCCGCCGCAACCTGCTGGCGACGATGTTCCTGGCGCAGGGAACCCCGATGTTGCTGGCGGGCGACGAGATCGGCAACTCGCAGCAGGGCAACAACAACGCCTATTGTCAGGACAACCCGATCGGCTGGGTCGACTGGGAGAACGCGGACACCGCGCTTCTCGACTTCGTCCGCCGCCTGTCGGCCTTCCGCCGCGGCCACCGTGCGCTACGCCAGTCGCGCTTCCTGCATGGCGCGGTTCGGCCCGAGGACGGTGCGCCGGACGTGGAGTGGCGCGCGCTCGACGGAGCGACGCTGAACTGGCGCGACCCCGGTCTCTCAAGTTTCGGTCTGGTTGTGCGCTGCTCGGGCGAGGCGCCGGATTACGACCGCAACGGCGACACCGTGTTCCTGGTGTTCAATGGCGAGTACCACTCGGCGGTGGCCGAATTGCCCGAACCGCCGGAGGGACGGCGCTGGCGCCGCGCGTTGGACACCGCGCGCCCCGGCGACGGCGAGATGTTTTGCGCGCCGGGGCGACCACAGCCGATCTCGAAACGCTCGGTGGTCGCCTTCGCGCTCGACGACGGAGAAGGCGCATCGTGACCCGTGCGACGGCACTCGACCGCCTTGCCGCGCGAATGGGCGTCGTCGACGCCCATGTGGGCTTTGACCGGGTCGAGCGCCGCGCGTCGCCCGACACCCAGCGCGCGCTGCTGGCGGCCATGGGGTGCGCCGTCGACGACGAACGTCAGGCCGCCGAGGCGTTGGCGGCGGCCGAGGCCGAGGACGCGCGAAGGCGCGCGCCGCGCGAGGTCGTCGCCCGCGCGGGCGAGCCGATCGCGATCCCCGTGCGCGGCTCGCTGAGCTGGCGCCTGGTCCCCGAGCGCGGCGCGGCCGAGGGCCAGGAGGATCGGTGCGACGACGAGATCGCGCTTCCGCCCCTGCCCTGCGGGCTGCACACCGTCGAGGTCGAACATCGAGGCGAAATCGAGAATATCTCGCTCATCGTGGCGCCGCAGCGCGCGCCCAGCGTGGCCGACCTTGCCGGGGTCGAGCGGCTCTGGGGCGTCACAGCGGCGCTCTACGGCCTGCGCTCGAACCGGAACCTCGGTCTCGGCGACTACGCCGATCTCGGCGCGGCAGCGGAGGCGCTTGCGGCGCACGGGGCCGATTTTCTCGGGGTCAATCCGGTCCATGCTCTAGGCGTGGGGCAAGGGATCGCGATCAGCCCGTATTCGCCGACGCATCGCGCCTTCCTCAACACCGCCCATATCGCCGTGGACGCGATCAAAGAGTTCGATGCCTGCCACGAAGCTCGGCGGATCCTGAGCGACAACGCCAGCGAGCTCGACGCGCTTCGCTCGACGGAACTGGTCGATTATCAGGCGATCGCGCCCATTCGCGCGGCGCTGCTCGATCAGCTCTTCGAGACTTTCGAGGAGACGGCGCCCGGCGCCAATCGCGGCGCGGAGTTCGAGGCCTATATGGCGTCGCGCGGCGAGTCGCTCCGCGAGTTCGCCGTGTTCGAAGCGATCAGCGAGTCTTTCGGCGGGAATTGGACCGCCTGGCCGACCGAGTTGCGGGCGCCCGAGGCGCCCGGCGTCGCCGCCTTTGCCCGTCGGCGGGGCGAGCGGGTGCGCATTCACGCCTGGATGCAGTGGCTCGCGGAAAGCCAACTCTGCGCGGCGCAGGCGCGGGCGAAGGCCGCGGGGATGGCGCTCGGCCTCTATCTCGACCTCGCGGTCGGCGCGCGTCCCGGCGGCGCCGAGGTGTGGGCGCGCCGCGACGCGCTCACCACGGGCGTCTCGCTGGGCGCGCCGCCCGACGCCTTCAGCCCGGAGGGGCAGAACTGGGCGCTGGCGCCGTTCTCGCCTGAGGGGCTGCGCCGCGCCGGCTACGCGCCGTTCATCGAGCTGCTGCGCGCGACCATGCGCCATGCTGGGCTGGTCCGCATCGACCACGCGCTCGGCCTGAGCCGGAGCTTCTGGATCCCGCAAACCGGCGAGCCGGGCGGCTATGTCCGCAATCCGCTCGACGCACTGCTCGCCATCGTCGCCATCGAGGCGCGGCGCGCCGGAACCGTCGTCGTCGGCGAGGATCTCGGCCTCGTGCCGGCGGAATTCCGCGACCGCCTCGCCGAGGCGGGGCTGTACGGCTGCGCCGTTATGCAGTTCGAGCGCGATGCGAGCGGCGCCTTCCGCGATCCGCGCTCCTATCGAGCGCAGAGTCTCGCCAGTTTTGGAACCCACGACACACCGACATTGAACGGGTTCTCCGCCGGGCGCGACATCGACTGGTGGGCGCGTCTCGGCCGGATCCCCCCCGACGGCGTCGCCGCCGCCCGCGCCGAGCGCGCCGAGGCGCGGACGGCGCTGGCGCGGCTCTGCGAGTCGGACGACGCGCCGCTCGGCGCCGCCTGCGGAAACGCAGCGGCGACCGACGAGATCGCGCCGGACTCGATGCACCGCGCCCTCGCACGCGCCGGCTCCGCGCTCGTGGCCGTGCAACTCGACGACGCGCTCGGCACGGTCGAACAGCAGAACCTGCCCGGCACGATCGACGAGCATCCGAACTGGCGCCGCCGCGCCGCCGCGCCGGTGGAGCGGCTGGCGGACGACCCACGGCTCGCCCGGCTCGGACGAATGATGTCCAACGCGGGGCGCGCAACCTCGCGGCCGTCGGCTGAGGAGGAGACGACATGAAGATGATCCGCATCGCGACCGCGCTGAGACAGAGCTGAGCGCCCGAGAGCCCATGACCGATTTCCGTCCGACCGTATCCAACCCGGCGAAACCCGTCGTGCTGTGCATCCTAGACGGCTGGGGGTTGCGCGAGGCGCGCGAGGCGAACGCCGTCGCGCAGGCCGACACCCCGACCTTCGACCGCATCATGGCAACCTGCCCGCACGCCACGTAGAAGACCAGCCGTGCCGACGTGGGGCTGTCGGACGGGCAGATGGGCAATTCCGAGGTCGGCCACATGAACATCGGCGCCAGCCGCGTGGTGTTCTTGGACCTGCCGAAGATCGACAAGCCGATCGCCGAGGGGGATTTCGCCGCCAACGCCGCACTCGGCGACTCCGTCGCCAAGCTGAAGACGAGCGGCGGGACCGCGCACCTGATGGGGCTGCTCAGCCCCGGCGGCGTGCACGCCCGCCAGCGCCACATCGCCGAGGCGGCGAAGCTGATCGCAGCCGCCGGCGTTCCGGTGGCGATCCACGCTTTCCTCGACGGGCGCGACACCCCGCCCCGCAGCGCGCTCGGCCACATGTCCGACTTCATCGCCGATCTCGGCGGCGCCGAGGGCATCTCGATCGCGTCGACCTCCGGCCGGTTCTTCGCCCTAGACCGCGACAAACGCTGGGAGCGCGTCAGCCAGGCCTTCGACGTAATCGTCGCCGCCAAGGCGCGCGCGGCCGCCAGTGCGACTGCGGCCATCGAGATGGCCTATGAGTACGGCGAGTCCGACGAGTTCGTCCTTCCGACCGCGATCGCCGGCTATGACGGCGCGCAGGACGGCGATGGCGTGCTGTTCGTCAATTTCCGCGCCGACCGCGCCCGCGAGGTCCTCTCGGCGCTCGGGGATCCGGATTTCTCGGGGTTTGACGTCGCAACGCGGCCCGATTTCGCCGCGCTCTGCGGCATAGTCGAGCATGCGGCATCGGTGACAGTGGATCGACAATGAAGATCAGCGCATCCAATTGGCCTTCGGCGATCAGCGCGCCGATCTGCTGATCGCCGCCGAGCGGACCGCTCTTCAGGCGTACGATATCGAGGCTCGGAAGCGCCTCCTGAACCCTGGTTCCGGTCGTGCCGGTGGCGTATATCTGTGCCCCCTCGATCAAGGAAAGGTGCTTGGCGACCCAATCGACAAGACTTTGTTTTTTCGCGTCATGTGCAACGACTGCAATACACAGGGTCTCGGCATGACGGCGTTCATCGGGTTCGTTCAGCATCAGTGCTCCAGTGCAAATTGAGATCAATCATCGTAATTCTAAATCCCCCCCTAAGCGCGACAGAGTGCGGCTGACGGCATCCTTCCAACCCGCATATTTCGCCTCTCGATGACGCGCCTCCATTGCCGGCTCGAACCGGCGCTCCAGCGCCCAGTCGGCGGCGAACACCTCTGGACCCGGAATAGAGCCCGGCCCGCATCCCCGCGAGCCAGGCGACGCCGAGCACGGTGGTCTCGGCCACCACCGGGCGGTCGACCGGGGCGCCGAGAATGCCGGCGAGAAACTGCATCGCCCAGTCGAACAGGATCGCCCGGCTCGACGTCGTTCCCTGGTCAATTGCAAGAACGGATTCGGGCATCGCCTCTACTCCGCTGCACGGGTGGTGTCATCGCTCCGGTGCGCGCGCATCCATGCGTCGAGCGCGTCGCGCTCGGCCTCGCTCAGGCGCAGGCCCAGCTTGGTGCGCCGCCACAGCACGTCGGCCGCGCTGCGCGCCCATTCGCGGGTCATCAGCCAGCGCACCTCGCGCTCGGTGAGGTTCCAGC
>Ga0209988_10000550_pt1 | contig 23517 bp, 11 predicted proteins | sample N075metaG_FD_183115 | JGI IMG/M metagenome (GOLD analysis project Ga0209988, IMG submission 183115) | Deep subsurface microbial communities from Kermadec Trench to uncover new lineages of life (NeLLi) - N075 metaG (SPAdes) (version 2) | ecosystem: Environmental > Aquatic > Marine > Ocean trench... | reverse complement strand
CGCAGGCATTTTTAATGGTGTTTCCAGCGTCACTTTTGATAATGGCGCCCATGGTACTTACAACGTGGATTTCCCCGATGGTATTAAGCCCGTTGACGGTGCAGTACTAAGTATGGCGTATAATGGCTTCAGTGCAGCAAGCTTTGGCGGCGCCGGCATCCAATATGCGGGGCCTTTTGGAAATAGCACTATTGCTGGTAAACTGGTCTATTTAGGTTTTCCCTTTGAGACCATCTATCCTGAAAGTTCGCGTGATCTGGTCATGAAGGCCGTGTTGAAATTTTTGGGTGGAACGCTTACCGGTGTGGAGGCTCCTCTTGCTGAAACCGCACCAATAAATGAATTCGAACTGATTCGGAACTACCCCAATCCTTTTAATCCATCGACAACCATCGTTTTTCGATTAACGGGTTCTGCTCCGCTGCGGACCAGATTGAAAATCTATAACCTGAGAGGCCGGGAGATTATTACTTTAATGGATGAATCAAAATCAGTGGGACGGTATTCGGTTCAATGGGATGGCCGGGATAGTCTTGGTAAGTTGGTGGCCAGCGGTAAGTTTATTTATCGCTTGCAGGTAGGGGAGAGGGCGCAAGCGAAAACGATGACGTTGCTGAGATAGGATCCACTCAAGAAATTAAAGACTATGATTGACAAACTTGATTGAGTTGATTTATATTCAATCCTTCAATGTCTTCAGTCTATAGCCAGTCAGAAAAATATAGAGCAACAAAAGCTACCAAGACAAAATGCAGAAATTGTCAATTCAAACTGAATTGGGATCCTCAAAAAAGGAAAGATGGAAAATAGTCTACAAATTCAAGGGATCTGGTACAATTGTTAGCATCCTGATCGCGGTAGCATTGTCAATTAATTGTGCAACCTATGGGCAAACAATATCAGGATGGCAAACGCTCCGAAATGCACCCGTCGTACCACGGCACAACGATGTTTTTTTCGTGACGCCCAAGCTTGGCTGGATTGTAAACGGATCGGGACAAATATACAAAACAATAGATGGCGGCAACTCGTGGCAGCTGCAATTCGAGCAAAATGTAACGCACTTTCGCTGCGTCGGGTTCCTTGATTCTTTGCGCGGCTGGGCAGGCAATGTCGGCTTTGGTGAATTTGGCACCACCGATACGACTGTTATGTACCGCACAATTGATGGCGGTACCAACTGGTCGCCATTTAACTCTTTCACAGGGCCCAAGCCGAAAGGTCTTTGCGGAATGTATGTGCTGAATGATTCCGCCATCTTTGCTGTCGGCCGGGTACGTGGTCCAAGTTTTTTTGCGAAAACAACCGGCAGTGGGAATACCTGGATATCGAAAGATATGAGTGCATATGCAGCCGGATTGATCGACGTATACTTCTTTCATCCCGATTCCGGCTATGCAGTGGGATTGACAAACGTGGAACATTCTAACTCAAGTGGTGTAGTCCTTTTCACATCTGACGGCGGTGAAACCTGGGAGGAACGATTCAAAACCGGCCGAACAGGGGAGTGGTGCTGGAAAATTTCGTTTCCTTCGCGTAAAGTCGGGTACGTCTCGCTGCAGCGCAATAGTAAGAGGCCCATCTATTTTTTGAAGACAAGCGATGGCGGTGAAACATGGGAGAGCAAGGTGTTTTCTAATTCCTATTATTTTGTGCAAGGAATCGGTTTTGTGACGGAGGAACTTGGCTGGATTGGCGGCAACAGCAGCTTGCCAGCATTTCAAACAAACGACGGTGGGGAAACTTGGCAGCGGGCAGACTTTAGCGCTCGCTTGAATCGCCTGCGCTTTTTGGGCGATTCGCTCGGATACGCTGTGGGGCGGTCGGTTTACAAATATACGCCGCTGCCACCCGTCAGCGTGGCCACAGAAGAAAATGAGACGCCTCATTCATTCGATTTCGAACAGAATTATCCAAACCCATTTAATCCAAGCACAATCATCAATTACCAGTTGCCGGTTCAAAGCGAAGTTGAATTAACCATTTATGATTTGCTTGGGGAAAAGATTAGAATTTTGGTTAAGGAGAATCAATGGCCTGGATTCTATGTGGTTCAATGGGATGGAAAAAACCGGAATGGCGCACAATCACCCAGCGGTATCTATTTCTATCAAGTCAAATCTGAAAAATTTACTCAAACGAAGAGAATGTTATTATTGCGATAATTCCAGCAGGAAAATCCCAGCTCTCCAAATCTCGATAATAAAATGATAAAATCAATCGCCTATATTTTATTTAGTGATTGAGGTTTGGTCATTGGAATTTTAAACTTGCGGCGGGATTATAAGTTGATTCTGTTACTTACTCATAATCATTTTGCGGACAAACCGCTGTCCCCCTACCTCGAAGCTGTACAGATAAATTCCACCGGGAAGTTCTCTGCCTTTAGAATCTTTGCCATCCCACACCACAGAATATTCCCCCGAAGGTTGAATTTCATTCACTAAAGAAACAACTTTCTGCCCGCGTAGATTATATATGGACAAGGTTACGCTTCCGGAAGAAAGATGTCGGTAACGAATGAAAGTACCTGCATTGAACGGATTAGGATAGTTCTGAAATAACGAAAACATTTTTGGCTGGTTTAGGACTTCCTCTCCTGATTCAACCGAGGTAACCACACTTGCAAGGGATGCAACCGTTGCCAGAGTTAATTTGGTGATCTTCTCAACTTGCTCCAAATTAAGCGTCGCAAACTTATCACTCTCACGGTGGTAAAATGGATTGGCCGTATAAAATGGCAGGCTGTTTTGCCAGGGCGGGGCGTTCTCAATTATTAAGATGGCTTTGTATCGATACAGCCAAAACTGATCGTGATCGGAATATGTGGCTTCGGGAAACGGCGGTGCATTGGATGTCAGGCCTATTTGATAAACCGAGTTTACGGCGAGCATTTTTTCTCCCAAATCACGCGATTTGTTGTTAGACACAATATTGAAATAAACTTTGCCCGTGCTGTTATGCCCTATCATGTCTACAATATAAACCCCTAAGATTTCTTCACCCTGCATAAATGCTCGCTGCGCATAATGCTTGCTTCCCAAATGATTATTGTTGTTGTAAGCCGGGTGTCGTTCTTCTGCGCCAAAAGCTATAAATTTAATTGTATAGCTGTTATTAAATGCATTGTTTGGATCGCTCAGAATGCGCGCAATTTCCAAAATAGCCGCTACCCCGGAAGCATTATCGTCGGCGCCCGGCGCTTTTGCAGTTGGCCAGTCTGTTTCCCAGTTTAAATTATTATCTAAATTGGCGGTTGCATCCAGGTGTCCGCCAATAATGTAAATTTGAGATGGATTCTCCTTGCCTTCAAACGTGGCCACCACATTAAATAGCGGCTCCGAATCGTGCGGTTGGCTGGCGTTGGCAACAAAAAAGGTGTCGAGAATCACTGAAGAGAGACCGGCAAAACTTTCAAAGGTTTCTTTGATATAATTCACCGACCAACGATTGCCTTCAGTGTAGGTGACGCGAGATTGGTAGCCATCAGCATTAGCTAAATCTTGGACATATCTACTAATGTTCTCTTGAGAAACCTGGCTTACCAAGTTGGCGATTGTGTAATCAAAACTCGCTGACTGCGTCTGCGACCATATGGGTACGGTTAAAACAAGAGCTGAACACTGAAGTAGTGAATGGATATAAACTACTTTGGTCGTTTTTGAAGCTTTTAAGTGTTGGTTATTAATTTAAACAACCCAATTGTAACATCCGAATTTCGAGATTCGATATTAGAATTTATTTCAATAAGGTCATGCGCTGTGATTTTCTAAATTCACCGGATTTCAAGGTAAGCAAGTAAATCCCGCTCACAACGGAATTTCTAAAATTATTCCTGCCGTCCCAGGTTACGGAATAGTCACCCGCAAGTTGATTCTCATCCACGAGTGTTCTGATTTCTTCGCCCAGTAAATTGTAAATTTTCAATGTGGTTTGACCTGATTTCGCTAACACATAGTCAATAGTGGTACTGGGATTAAACGGATTTGGATAGTTGGCTTCTAAGCGATACGCTGTTGGAATTAAGTTAGTTTGGCTTTCCACGCTTACCGGCGTCGTCACCGTTAGGGTTTCCGGACTAGTAGTGATAAAGCTATTGGTCGGTCCCTCTCCGGGTGGTGAAAGAAAGAATATGTGCTCATTCGAATTCTCCAGGAGGATGATGTTGCCCGCAGCATCCATGCCGATGGCAGCACGATCGTTGAGGTTGGCGCTATCGTCAAAACCAAATAGATCCATTTCATCTATCAAATTGCTAACAGTTGGAAAGGGAAAATTAATATCGTCCACCCGCCACAAACCGTCTTCGAAAAGACCATCGCCGGCTCGTGTGGAATAATAGAGGATATCATCCGTTGAAGTGGCGCGGTCTTGGCCGTGATCAATTAACAAATCGGCAATTCTGAATGTCTGGTCGGGGTTCAATAACCACACTGCATCATTATCCGTAACCGGCAGGGTACCGCTAATGTCGAATTTCTTAAATCTTACTTGGTCGCTTGCAAAATCGTTACTCTGGCGAAACGTAACGTACATGCCACCGTCATCATCGATGGCAAGGTTCCGGGGAAGACCCTCGGTAAATTTACCTACGAGCTCGAGTGTACCTGTAAAAACGTCTTCATTCCCAATAGCCGCGCACACCACGGTGCTGTCGTCACAAATGTAAAGCACCCGGTCGGCCCCAGTGCCCGCCATATACAACCCCTTTGGATTCGTAAGGCCTGTAATGACGGTGGTTAAAGTGTTGACGGTATTTAGACGACGAATTTCGCCAGTGTCAACAGCCGATACATAGAAGCGTTCTTTGTCATCCAGTACCCCTGAAAACATCGACTGCGTCCCGCCGCCCCAGTCGATAGTGCCGCCACTGGCAATATCTGCAGCCACTAGAAAAGGATCGTGAAAAGAGCCATCTGCATTATATATGGTAATGCCTTTTTCAAGTGGGCCGCCGGTGTTAGGTGCATAAAATAAACCAAACAGAGGACTGTTCATGTCTGTCACCACGTCGCAACCACGGGTAAAAATGTCGATATCTCCAGAATCAAAAAAAACGGTCCAGTCTGTGTTTGAAGCATTCGACTGCTCCGCTTTAACTTGAAAAAGATATTGCTTGCCTGCTTCTCCACCCGAACCGTCCCACTCTACCGATTGCATGCCAGCGCTCATTGCGCCGGCATCGATCTGGGCTACCGCCGTACCGGTTGCAACGTCAATTATCTCAACGGTTATAACGCTGGCGGTATCATTTAGAATAAATGAAAACCTGGCGCCCGTACCATCAGAAAAATTTTCATCAAAGGGCGAGCCATCCGGATTGGTTATTGTTAATTGTGAGGCATAAACTTTCGCAAAGACGTTTGAAGGATTTATGATGACAAGGACTAAAACACAAGACAGCAAGAATCGGTAAATTGTTCTCATAACTTTTTCCCTCCAAGTATTTATAAAATAAATTCCAGGGTCCAAAACCCAACCTCAATTAAACCTTGGATTTAGGGTAAGTAAATTTCAGGTCGAGACTTCTTGTGCCAACCCGAGGCCACCCAAGACTGCGGAAGAAATTTTACCTGATCAAAGCCATTTTCTTTGTGGTTTTGAGCAAACCTGCTTCTAAGGTGTAGTAATATATACCATTTGGAATTTCATTTGAATTAAAAATAGTTTTATAAGCGCCTGGTGTGAGTCGCTCATTTACCAGCGTCGCCACCTTTTGTCCCAGCGTGTTATAGACTGTTAAAGTAACGAGCGCGGTATTCTGTAAGTCAAATTCGATGGCAGTGCTCGGATTAAAAGGATTGGGATAGTTTTGTTTCAAGGCAAAAGTGGCCGGAATTGTTTGTGCGATCTGCTCAACACTGACGATGAGGCTGAGATCGCCGTCATACCGCCATTTTTCTACTTGCCAGCCGTAATAGGATTGGAAATACAAGGCCTGTTCAAAAGCCTCCACATCGGTATCGTATGTGGAAGTATAACCGCTCCAAAGTCCGTCTGAAGATCCGGAAGAATAACCACCGGCATGATCAAAATTCCACTGCGCCACGTCAATAGTGTCAACATTGGCGCCGGTAGCGCCGTCGATGACATAGATTCGGCCATAGGGATAGCCTCCACCGGACTCACCTGCAAAGAAAAGCGTGTCCGCGGCTGCAAAGACTATCCCGGGATTATCCAAGTAACTCAAACCAAGCAAAGTTGGCGTGAAGGTTCCTGCTTCATTTGTACCAACGTCACTGGGATCAAGTGTCAAATCGAATGAATTGTCTGCTGAATATCCAACGGTGGGACTGCCGGTAAATTTAAGCATTTTTCGTTCGGAAGATTGACTCACAAACACCTGGGAGCCGTCACCGGAGGCGGCAATGCCACGATACTCACCGGGGGGAAGATCGATTGTAGACATAGGCGCGCTATCATGGGTGGTTGCCCAGGCCGCGTTTGCATCGGTGACCGGAGGATAGACCTTGACTTCCTCGGTGTTGGTGTCGTCGCCGGTGACCGTGCAAACGTATACATATCCGTTAGCGTCTACATCGATAGCCCAGATGTCTGCATCACCGGTCTGCATACGATACTGAGAACCTGCTACTTCAGTCGAGGTTAGTTCAAATACGAGAATATTATGAGACACATCGTTGTTTGCGAGATAAACCAGATTATCGGGTCCACCAGCTAATTGGAAAGCATCCGTCAAATTGATCTTATCTAACGCGAACTCCCAGGATCCAATGCCGCCTGCAGGAGGGGCATTCAGTCTGCCATTCGCCGAATCCGCCCCGGAATAACCGACTAGGTAATTTATCAAATTGCCACCGGCTGAGGACCCCCGAGCTACCAGGGCTACAAAATTGTTGGGACCGACGACCCCGACACTCGGTGTGCGATTTTCGGTTCCGTTGACAGCGTCGTCAAATGTAACGTACTGGGTTGCCCATTCGTTTGTTTGTGCTAACAAGGCTAGCGGCAAAAGAAGTAAAACAGTGACTGGAAAAGTTAACCAATTTTTCATTTTTCGCTCCATTATTTTGTTAAGTAGAAGCTGAGAAATCTTGAATATTATTTGGGAAAATTATCCTACAAGGTAAAAAAATGAGTTCTTCCTGCAGGATGATTTTACCGCACCAAAGACATGGTCTTAGACTTAGAGAAATTACCAAAAATCAGTTTGTAAATATATACACCACTAGCAGCGGGAGACCCAAAGTTGTCATGCGTATCCCATTGAACTGCGTGTGTTCCCTCGGGATAAGTTTCGTTGTCAATTAAGGTCCGGACTTCCTGGCCTAAGGAATTATAGATTTTCAAGCTAATACGTTTGTCTAAAGGCAGAGTAAAGCGAATGTTGGTCGTTGGGTTGAATGGATTGGGGTAATTTTGCTCTAAATGATAATCGTCGGGGGTAATCACCGTCCAAATACTGCTTCTGTTCTCCACATCTGTAGTCAAAGTAACAGGAATGGACTGGGTGGAGTCGCCCCACTCGAAGACGAAAAAGCCGTAGGAGTTTACTCTAAAAGGTTCACCCTGGAGAACATCTCCTGCATCTCCACAAGCGCCTTTATAACCGACCACGATATCCCGATTGCCATCCCCGTCTATGTCCATACCTGGATAGGTATAAATTGAATTAAAAAGTCCATCGCTTACATCATAGGCCTCATCAAGATTGAATTGGCCAAGTCGACCATGGTTTATATAGCTGGTGGGATCGTTAAGGGCGCCTGTGCCGTTGTACTCAATATTTAGAACTTCTGGAACATTAGTAACGTAAATATCAAAACCGTCTGACCCGCTGCCGTGATCCTGGTCACCAATGGCCATAATTCCCCATCGGGTAATATTAATGTCGTCTAGCAGAACGTTAATGTCATTTTCACTCACAAATGCCTCGCTAACAATATTGCTGATTGCGTAAACTCGGCCAATTGCACTTCCACTACCGCCCGCAAAGATGACAACCTTTTCCCCGCCGGCATCAACAATGTCAACCCCCGCCTTTACAACAAATATGCTGATATTAAGATCAGAGTCTATAGGTACGACGCTTCCCGGGGTATAAGTATCGACCCCGGATATTTCGATAAATCCTATGCCTGCTCCCGAGTTAATATTCGTCCAACCAAGCACAACAATTTCATCTAATCCATCATTGTCAATATCACCGACGGCCGTGCTAACCGGTGTGTAGCCATCATCGCCAAAATCAATTACTTTTGCCATATCAGTGTATTTATACTCAAGCCTGACGTTGGCGCTGCCGTCTGCAAATGTACCGCTTTCAACTTCAAGGATATAGAGGTTGCCGTTTTCAAGATTTCCAAAGGATCTCGGTGTGAAAAGAAGCTCGCTTTTGTTGTCGCCGTCGATATCGGCAACAGTAAGGGGGTTTTCCGCCCGCCCCAAATTAGCCTGGTCGAATTCGGTATCAATCTCTTCAAACTTTATGTGCCAGGCAGGTTCGGTTCCGTAATCGTTATCGTTTCCAGTAAATTCATAAAAATAGATGCCGCGCTGCGCTTTTTCCAGGCTGTCACTGGCAAAATATCCAACCTGGAAGATAATTTCCATCTTGCCATTGTTGTCGAAGTCACCAACCGAGACGGAGCGCGGAGTGGAACCACCTCCAAAGACACCTGGATTGAGCCTCTTCGATGCCCAGACATATTCAAGTTTATTGTCGCCAACCACTTCAAAAACCAAAATCCGCCCACCATCACGGTACTCTGTCACCAAAATCTCTGGCTTGCCATCTCCATCCAAATCGGGATTGGCAGCGACAAAAATGCCACGGCCTGACGTGCAACTAATGGTATCGGGTTCAGATAAAATGCGTGGATTTACGGCAGTCAGACGGTAGCTGTTGTCGCCATCGACCGGTTGCTGAGCCTGGACCTCCGCAGACAAATAAAAAACCACCATGAAATTGAAAGCAGTAACAAATAGTTTTTTCATGTCACACCCTCCTTTAGAAACTAAGTGCTAGTAGTTAATCCAAAAACCCAAATTGATGAGTAGGAAATTAATTAGCTAAAAGTTAAAGAAACTTAACGAAATAATTTAGCATGTGGGAAATGAATGTCAAGCATTTTTTGTTGGTGTAATTTTTTACTTGACAAAAAAGAATTAAATTCTATCTTATTTAATTGAATACTAGCTTCCTCTAAGTTATTGTGATTCCCATAACTTGCTCAGTTAACAACATGTAACAATGATTGCCGTCTGCCTTATTATTCGGATAAAATAGTGTTACTTTTTTTTAAAATGTTGTGGAAACCCTGCATAAAAATGCTTTGTTTTGGTGAAGGGCCTTTCGATGGAATTTCTTTCTTAACAATATAGAATAGCACCGGAACACGAAAACACTATTATGCACATTGCGATGATATTTAGAGATCACATTACTAGGAGTCGAAAATTTTCTTGTACAAAAACCAACAGGTTCACTTGATGAAAAAATTATTTTTTTTTATGGTGATTGTCTTGCTTAGTTATTCCTTCATTTTTGCAGGCACAACTGGCAAAATATCGGGCAAAATCACTGATGCCGAAACCGGCGAAGGATTGCCTGGCGCCAACATACAAATTGAAGGATCTTTTTTTGGTGCCGCAACCAACGTCAATGGAAATTATACCATCCTTAACGTGCCGCCCGGGCTGTATACGATCAAAATTTCGTTCATTGGCTATCAGACTTTGCTCGTGAAAGAGGTACGAGTAAACGTTGATTTTACTGTACGCGTAGAGCAGCAACTGCAACCTAGTGCCGTGGAAATGGCAGCGGTTGAAGTCTTCGGGGAACGTAATCCGCTGGTACGCCAGGATTTAACAAATACGCTCGTCGCCGTCACGGCTGAACAAATCAAGGCATTGCCGGTCGACCAAATCAGGGACGTCATTGCTTTACAGGCAGGCATTGTGCAGGACAATTCCGGGGCATTGCATATTCGCGGCGGCCGCTCGAACGAAGTGGCCTTCCAGGTCAACGGCATATCAATCAACAATCCTTTGAGCAATCTGCAGGGCGTCGGAATTGCTATCAACGCTATCGAGGAAGTATCGGTTTCCACAGGCACATTCAGTGCTGAATACGGCAATGCGTTGAGCGGCGTCATTAACTTTGTGACAAAAGATGGCGGTCCCGATTATCAGGGCACTTTTAGAACCTCTACCGGCGGTAACTTCAGTACAAGAGATGACATATTTTTTAAGATTGGCGATGTTGACTTGTTGAATCACAACCGAATGGAGTGGACATTTGGAGGACCCGTTCCTTTATTTGGTAACTTGACTTTCTTTATTTCCGGTGTTCGTGAAATAGACGACGGCCATCTTTTTGGTCTGCGTGTCTATAATCGGGAAGAAATCCTTTTTATTGATGAGGCCCTTCTCATCATTGACCCGTTCGGAGCTTCCGGTGAACCCTTCCAGGCGGATGGTGACCGCGAAATTGTGCCTATGGTTACCAGTGAAAATTTGAATTTAACCGCCAAGCTAACCTGGAAGCCGAGCCCTAAATTAAAATTTACTTATGATCTGCTTTTGGATGACGGCGAAAGATTCGCAAGCAGTAATTTTCGCCGTTATCGGTTTAACCCTGATGGTCGGCCCAAATCCTTAAGCAATGCCAGTAATCATTCCATTGGTATCACCCATACTCTGAGCAACACGACCTTCTACACTCTAAAATTGGGTGCGGGGTTTACCCATGATCGAACTCATGTTTTTGAAGATCCGTTTGACGAGAACTATGTCCGCAGTTTTGATAGCCGCATCACGAACAATCTTATTCAACCAACAGACTATTTAGCTGGAGGAACCAGCCTGGACCGCTCTTTCAGCAAAACACGGGCCCTTATTGGGAAACTTGATGTTGTCAGCCAGGTTCATCCGGCTCATGAACTAAGATTCGGTGGTGAATTTCAGCACAATCGATTAGAGACCGAAGCCTACACCTTGCTCTATGACGTAAATCTTTTCAATCAGCCACAGCCATGCATTGATGAATTTGGCGACCGGCCCTGCATACCTTTCCCTTCGTTAGACAGTGCATTTACGAGTTACCAGGCCTACGTTCGTCAACCCATTCAGGGCGCATTCTACTTCCTGGACAAGATAGAACTATCAAAATCCTTTATCCTGAATATTGGCGCCAGATATGATTTTTTTGACGCCCGCGCATTCTACAATCCTGATCTGGTTGGAACCGTTGATTCGGGTGTCGAAAAAAATTTAATTAAAACTACGGCAAAACACCGCCTGGCGCCGCGCATAGGTTTGAGTTTCCCAATCACTGATCGCGGTATTATTCGCTTTTCTTACGGTCATTATTACCAAAATCCCCGGTTAAGCCAGATCTATCGAAATTCAAGATTTGAAGATTTTAATTTCGCGGCGCTGCCAACTTTCGGAAACGCCAATCTCGACCCAAAACGGAGCATCCAGTATGAAATGGGCTTGCAACAGCAGTTCACAGATGACTTCAAAATTGATTTGCTCGTTTTTTACAAAGATGTGACCAATCTGATCCAAACGCGCCGGGTCATTGCCGGTGAAGTCGCGGCATCTAAAGAATTCAATTTGGTGACTACCATTAGTTATGCCAATGTAAAGGGGTTTACGCTTTCGTTATTGAAACGGCAATCACCGGGCGGGATTCTCTCTGCTTCATTGGATTACACCTTTCAAGTGGGTGAAGGCGCCTTTGATGACCCCTTAAGAACGGCAATTGACACGCGTTCTGATCGCGATACGGAACAAACATTTGTCCCATTGCCTTTTGACAGAACGCACACCATCAATGGAACGTTGACTTTAAGAAAAGCCAACAATTGGACCTTCAGTGTCATCGGAAATCTCTGGACCGGGACCCCATACACTCCGTCTCTTCCTTCTTCGGTTCAGGCGGTGGAGTTTCAGGTAAGAAGCGCGCGCAGGCCTATAAATAAAAATATAGATTTAAGAATCGAAAAATTTTTCAGGCCGAAAGGCGTACAATTTTCTATATTCATGCAAGTAGAGAACGTTTTAGATGCAATAAATGAACGATTCGTGCATTTAAACACGGGAAGTTCTTTAACCTCTTTGGCCGAGTCAACGAATCCCACTCTTTTCGATAATTTAGAAAGACGTATCGAGTCGGAATCCGGAAACTTTTTCCCGATCAGATTTATCGAGGAGTTTTATCAAAGGGAAGATTGGCTTGGGCCGCCAAGGGAAATTCGCTGGGGAATTGCATTTGAATTCTAAATCCAATGTTAACTGAAATCCCAAGAACCAAAAAGCGTTTGAAAAAAGAAAAATCCGAGGGTCATATATGCTTAAGCTATCTTCAAAAGTAACACCCTTATTCATAGTAACCTTATTACTGATTACCTGTAACGTATTCAGTCAGAATAAAAAGGCAGAAGATTTAAAATATCTGTCAGCCAATGAACGATATCAAATTGTGAGAGATCACTATCGTGCTTTTAACCAGGTGCTGCAAGATGACCCCGCGCACGAGAAGAAAAAAGAAACCACAATATTCGGAAACGAAATTCGGGTACTTTTAACCAACCTGGGATCAATTTCAACGCCGGACGCAGACAATTCGGATGCCGATTTGTTTTGGCCCAAAAATCCTGCTGTGGGATTGGGTTATGCATATGAATTCGGACCTCTGGTAGCGGCGGAGGTGCCTCACGCCTTTATTCCGGACAGTATGATTCATATCGTTAACGACGGTTTTGTCATGTTATCAGACGGCGATTTTGCTCCCGGCACCGCGGAAAAATGGGGCTGGCTCCCCAAAGTAGGGTTTTCTGACCCAAATTCAAATCAGTTGGCCACTTTCACCGCACCGGATTTAAATTTGGATGGGAAGCCCGATAGTTGGCCCGAGGAGTTTTTCAACCAAACTTTAGGGCGATATGTATGGCCGGCATTTTTGGGCGACGACGCCACCACCCCGGATGAAGAAGCCTTTTACGTGATGGACGACTTCAGTAATGCTGAATTTCAATATTACCCTTTTCCGGATGACTCGACCAAAAGAGGTTTAGGCTTGGAGCTTCAGGTGAGAATCTTTCAATTCAATAATGCTCTTGCTGAAGATATCATCTTTTTGGTTTATACCATCACCAATGTCAGCCAAAAAACACTCGATAAAGTCTATTTGGGCATGTTTGGCGATCCCCATGTTGGGGGTCCGAATGACTTCGCTGACGACAACGCCGACTTCATCTCGGCTTTTAATGAAAGTTTTCCTTTCGACACCCGAAATATGCTTTATGCATTTGACCAGGACGGGCGAGGAGATGGCGGCAGAATACCGGGCTACTTCGGCTATAGATTTCTGGAGAGTCCTGGAATAGATGATGACGGCAAAGACAATGATAACGACGGACTACTCGATGAAAGCCCGTTCAACGATGCCGGTATTGAAATTTTTGGACCTATAGGAATATATGGCGATGATAAGCTGCACTGGTCCGGTGATGAGGATGGCGACTGGCTGGCAGAATTTGATGATGTAGGCGTAGATGGCATTCCCGGCACCGGAGATTTCGGCGAAGGAGATGGCAAACCCACACAATTGTTTTTTCTTGATAGCAACGGCAATGGCATACTCGACGTCGGTGAACCCAGATCTGAAACCCGATTAGAGGGGATGCGCTTTCACGGTGGTGAACCTAATTTTGGATTCTTAGACATTGCGGAATCGGATCAATTGGGCTTAACCAGCTTTAATGCGATCTTATTTGGCGGTAATAATCGCCCGAAAAATGATGAATTGATGTGGCGGCTTATGTCTACGCCCAATCAACGACCGGAAGACCCTGCACCGCAGATCGAGCAGGAAGCGGATAACGTATTCATTTATGGCTCTGGACCGTTCAGTTTGGCGCCCGGTGAAAGTCAACGCTTCTCCATTGCCTTGCCTCTCGGGGTCGATTTAGATGATCTCTTACAAAATGCCGAGATATCTCAGCAGGTTTTTGAATCCGATTACCGCTTCGCACAACCCCCGCTTAAGCCCATCGTTAGGGCGGTTCCTGGCGATGGGAAAGTAACGCTCTACTGGGATACCCGGGCGGAATCCTCCTTCGATCGATTTGTGGCGCGCGCAAACCCGGATAACTCTGACTTAGGTTTTGACTTCGAAGGATACAAAATTTACCGCAGCCGAGATTTTAGCTTCAATGATACGAAAACTATCACAGATTCCCGAGGGATTCCCTTTCTTTCAGTACCGCTGAAACAGGCCAACGGCGTAGCCGCGCAATTCGATTTAATCAATGAGTTTTCAGGCTTGTCTGACATTGAGTTTGCCGGGCGTGGGGTGCGCTTTGATTTAGGGAAAAACACCGGCTTGAGACACTCCTTTGTCGATTCCAATAATGTGATAAACGGAGTGACCTATTTTTATGCGGTAACTTCTTACGATCATGGCGACCTAAACGCTGAAATTGCACCCACCGAGAGCCAGCGCTCTATCGATCAAGATCCCCTTACCCGAAAATTTTCTTTTGATGTCAATACTGCAATGGTTGTACCCGGTCCCCCGGCACAGGGTACCGTTGATGCGGACATTCAAGATAGTGATAATCTAGCAACAAGGGAAGAGGGCGATGCAAGCGGACTAGTCCGAATTCAATTTTTGGAGCCATTTGCGGTAAAAGATGGCAAAAAATATGAGGTTGAATTTGTCGATGTAAAAATTGATTCCCTCACCCAGACGACAGGTTATTCCGTGATCGATTTAGAGATTAAGGTCGTTATCATTACCTCAAGAGATAGGGTATTTGTTAATCTCCCTGATAAGAATTTAGTTGCAGGCTCAATCACGGTCGCAGACCTGGCAAGCGGTAGCGCAGTCGATCCGAGTAATTTTGAAGTGGACCTCAATGAGGGAAGAATTCGAGGCGCCAGCCCGGGTTCATTACCTGAAGGTGATCAATTTGAAGTAAGCTATAGATTTAAGCCGGTCTCCGAGAGTTTATCTTTGAACAACGAAGACAATAACCCGGTGTTTGATGGCATGCGCTTGTTTGTCCAAAACGAAAAAACCGCCGTTGACCCGCAACGAAGCGGCTTTAAAATCAAAGACTCAAATACGAATTTGCGAGTTGATTTTTTGATTCCGGCGAGAGTTGGGAATCAAGCGCCCATTGATAGCGACTTTGAAATTCACTTTGCAAACTACGATACAACCGCTGATGGTCGATTGGTCGCCCCTGCAGACTCCAGTATATTAGGGAGACGTGTAAAAGCGCCATTTCGCATTATTGATACCTCAACCGGCGACCGGATTGATTTTTTCATCCAGGAGAATGTTCGAGGTTTTATTAATGAACGCTGGGATTATCCGGAAACCATCGTTTTGATACGGCCTGAAACGGTACTGGAAACCACATATGAAATCAAGTTTACGCCGCCAGCCGATACATTAAAAGCCGCCGATGGCACAGATTCTTTAATTGTATTTAATGACCCGATTTATCCTGAGGACGGCGACGTCTTTTTAGTCTTCGCGAAGAAACCATTTGAGCCCGGTGATAAATATTCTATTACCACTATTGCCGTGTCTTTTGATAGTCAAATCGCTAGTGATGCTTTGAAGGATGTCATTGTGGTTCCAAATCCTTACGTCGCTTTCAGTTCAGCGGAAATGGCGTTTCGCTCCGGTATACGAAATGACCGGCGAATAGAATTCAGAAACTTGCCTCCGCAATGCACGATACGAATTTACACCATCACCGGGGAATTAGTCGATACGATCATAAAAGACGACAACTTGAATTTTGCAGTTTGGGACTTGCTGACTTTTGAGTCGCAGCAAACCGCCTATGGCGTTTATATTTATCATTTAAACGCACCGGGGGTTGGGACTAAGATAGGACGTTTGGCCTTGATCAAGTAACCTTAAGACTAAATCCCAAAAATTCAAATCCCAACAAAATTCGATTGGGATTTGGCGGTTGGGCTTGGGGATTTTGTGATACACTCAATAAGTTTTTCTTAGGGGAGACATTAGCATGAAACGTACGGTATTAATTTTCTCATTAGTTCTATTCTGGACCGTCAATACCGCACTTGCCCAGTCGTTTCGCTCTACATCAAAGGCCGGAACAACCGCGGCGCAATTCCTAAAAATAGGCGCTGGCGCAAGACCGATTGGCATGGGTGGGGCCTATACAGCCATCGCCGATGATATCAATTCCATTTATTGGAATCCTGCAGGCTTGGCATTAATTGGCGGCGGTGGAGAAGCGACCTTTAATCATGCGGAATGGTTAGGAGACACGCAGTATGACTTTGCCGCTTTTTCATTGAATGCCTCGGATTTCGGCTCTTTGGGCCTGCAGGTCATTTCGCTAAGAACACCGGAAGAGAATGTACGCACGGTTTTTGCGCCAGAGGGTACTGGGCAAGTCTGGGACTATAATGCTATTGCCATCGGGGTTACTTTTGCAAAGAATCTTACCGACCGTTTTGCAATTGGCTTTACCGGAAAATTCATACAGGAAAATTTGTTTAACGAAACAGCCAAGGGGGCAGCATTTGATATTGGTATACTCTACAAAACCCCTTTTGAAAACGTAACCTTAGGCGCCTCCATCATAAATTTTGGCACAAAAATGAGGCTTGATGGTCGCGACATTTTCTTTAACGAAGATCCGTTTCCCGAACAAGGCTCGGTTAACGAAGTTCCTTCCAAATTCCGCTTGGAAAGTTATGAAATCCCTCTTAGTCTTCGTTTTGGGTTGAGCTGGCAATTAGTACACAATGAAGATGTCACCATTTTGGCGGCGGTAGACGGTTCCCATCCGAATGACAACGTAGAATTTATTAATGGCGGCGTTGAAGTTGGATTAAAAAATATCCTTTTTTTAAGAGGGGGGTATAAATCCCTATTCTTGAAGAATAGTGAGCAAGGCGCCACGTTTGGCGCAGGGTTGCGTTACGATATCGTCGGTACGAACCTCAAATTCGATTTTGGATGGGCTGATTATGGCAGGCTAAAAAATGTCAAATTTGTCTCTTTAGCAATTAGATATTGATCGCTTAAACTACAGAGAGGCTGCAAGTTAGATTAAACTAGAAAATTCAATAAAGAGATCCTAAATACCAAGTAAATCACCCAATCACCAAAACAGAAACAATAAACCACAAATCAGAAAGGAGGGCAGAAATAAGTACCAATTAATTAGTTTTCCCATTTCTTGCTGGGATCATTACTTTTAACCTCTAAAAGGAGGAGATGATGAGTAAAAGGATATTATATCTCGCGATAACGATCGCCACGATATTTCTTTCCGTGGCAGTTTGTACGACTCATGTTTTCGCAAACGTTTTTGCGTCAGATGTCAGAGTAGTCAACCCGGACGGTACCGCTTTTGATGGCAATTTAGCGGATGGCACTCCCGGTGTTGGTATTGAATTCCGTTTGAATGAAAATGCAACGTCTGTCGTCATAACGGTCTCTGACGGCAGCAATAATGTGGTTGCTACAATCGATGCCGGCCCCCAGCCGCAAGGTCTGAATATGGTAACTTGGGCCGGAGTTGATGATTCCGGCAACCCGGTTCCGGCGGGAGACTATACCTTTTCGGTAACCGCTAATGACGCAGTTGGCCATACCGCCAATGATTATGATATCATCTATGCTCACTCTGGCACCGTAATATTCACCAGGGGCTGCACGTCTATACGAAATCCGGCGGCGCCCAATTTTGGCCACCCGATTGGCGGTAATGGTGGTGGTGGTGGGCTAAAACGCGGTCCTCTAAACTTCTATGCCGATGGCACCGGTTTCGAACAAGTTGAACCTAATTTGAGCCGCTTCTCGCCTTTTGACGTGCGTGACTTCGGCGGCACTGGTCGTCTTTTCAAGATAACGAGTGACGATGATGGCTGGCTGTATTATTCTGACAGACTTGATCCACTGAGCAAGATTTATACCTTCGGACCAAGCCTGGATCCTGCGACATTTGCACAGGTCACAACTTCAGATGATTCCTCTAAAAAGGGTCTTGGAATCGATGTGGTTGGCACAGGGACAGATAGAGTGATCTATTGGGGCCTAGCAAATACGGTAGTACGTGCCGCCATTGGTGCAGCCGCCACTTTTGATCCAGCCAATTTTGAAGTTGTTGCTACGTTTGAACCGGACACAACTGCCGGGGATACACTTGCTGTCATAATCAAAGATATCGTCATCGACGACAGTGGTTTCATGTATGTCGCATTGAGTCGTGGCGGCGAACCGGATGGAGCAAATCCCGGTATCGCTGTCGAACGGTACGACATTTCGGGCACGCTTCCTGTAGTTCGCGCTGACCGTCAGTGGACGATTCCTGTGGGTTTCGACAATGGCGACGGCCGTCCTGTTGGATTTGGTATTGATCGCGGCGACAACTTAAACAGCAACGCTGATGATAGAATCTATTTCTCTGGCGGGAGCGGTACTGCTGATCGTAACTGGAATACGATGCGTAAAATTGACGATTTGGCTACCGGCGGAAGTTCCGTCGTTTTCGAGGATATTTCCGGCTCAAGAACGACTAGCAGCAGAGCCGACATGACCGTAGACGCGGCCGGCAACTTGATTTGGTTTGAGAACAGTTCTGAGTGGCTTATCGCCGTCTCTCCTCCGGATGGTCCAAATTCCTTCACCACACCGGCCAACGATGGCATTTCGATCAGCACAGCATCTACTGCCAATGCTTTTCCGCAGATATCCTCAATAACCGATGTGCCGAATGACCAAGGTAATCAGGTTCGGGTATCCTGGGCAGGTTCTTTCCTGGATCGGATTGGCAATAACGGCATGGATGAATACGAAGTCTATCGTCAGGTCAATGGCAACAGCGCAAGCAAAGTCAGCAGTTTAAAAAGCGGCCCTCCGGGTGCATGGGAGCTTGTGGGTACGACCTCAGCACGTCAAACCAGCAACTATTATTTAACGGTACCCACATTGTATAATGAAACTCCGGACACCACAATTCTTTCTACATTTTTCGTAAGCGCGATTGGAAATTCTGGTACACGCTGGGACTCTAATGCAGCGAGTGGATTCTCAATCGACAACCTGGCACCAGGCGCGCCCGCAAATGTCGCTGCCAGTGAAGGGGCAATCTCCGGTCAGAGCTTCGTTCAACTCACATGGGATGAATCACCAGATGAAGACTTCAACTACTTCGAGGTGGTTAGAAGTACTGCATCCGGATTTGATCCCACCAGCGCAGAAATCATCGGGTCCTCTACTGATCCGAATTTTGTTGACGATGCGGTCAATGTCGGAGAAACCTGGTTTTACAGAATTGCAGCCTTTGACTTCAACGGCAATAAAGGCGAATTCTCAGACGAAGTTTCCTTGCTGATCACGAGTGTAGAAGAAGGGACATTTGTCTCCATTCCGAAAGAGTTTACTCTACAACAAAATTATCCAAATCCATTCAACCCCGATACCAATATCGCATACGATCTGCCGAAATCAGCAGACGTTATTTTGAAAATCTACAACATCATGGGGCAAGGAGTAAAAACGTTGGTGGATGAAAGCCAACCGGCCGGTCGATATACTGTACGCTGGGACGGCACAAATAATTTTGGTGTGAGAGTTTCGAGTGGGCTGTACGTCTACCTCATTAAGGCGGGTGATTTTGTGAAGTCAAGTCGCATGACTTTACTCAAGTAGCATCTGCTTTTATTTTTCGGTGGACAACCGGAACTAAGGCCTTCTTTCCAAAAGATTGAAGGCCTTTTTTTTTGGCAATAAAGATAGAAACCAACATTCACGACAGTGAATATCAAGGTCAATTGGGATATCAATTTCGTTTGAGAGTACCGACAGTTATAAGACCAAATAAATTTCTGCGATCAAAAACCGACATTTTGCACTATCTACTTTGTTTTTGGAGTTAAATGACTGCGTCAATTTTAACGTCGACCCAATCGACGTACTCCGGAGAACTCTCAGAATAGGCACAATTTACGATTACCAGCACACCGGCCATCAGGTAAATTTTCCCTATCTCACCAGAGCCAGCTTTCTTGACATGATAAGTCGGTCAGCGGTCATTCTGTAGATATAAATACCACTCGCTACACTTTTGCCACTAAAATCTTTCCCGTCCCATTGCACCGCGTAGTTTCCTGCTTTTTGATTTTCGTTTACTAAAATCCGAATCCTTTCTCCGATTAAGTTGTAAATAGCTAATTCAATCTTGTTTTGCTTCGGCAATTCATAGGATATCGTTGTTGCCGGATTAAACGGATTCGGGTAATTCTGACTCAAGAAGAAATCAGAAGGAATAACTTCTGCGTTATCTGAAACGTGTGTGGCTGGTGAACTGACAAAGAAGCTCCACACATCCATGCTGGCCGTTATGGAAGTTGCATCCGTAACATCAACAGTCCAGATAATTTTATGTTCGTCTTTTAAAACGCCCTGGTTTAAAACCAAAAAAGTATCAGCAATCCCGGTTACAATTGAATCGAAAGTGGCGCCGGTTTGCAAATCCTTTCCGGTCAAATAGAGATTGTAGGACAGGACTCCATTGTCTTCATCCGAGGCTTTCATCCAGCGTAGTTCGACTTCTGTGGTTGCATTCAATGTATCCCCGTCTTCCGGTTCAGATAAATTGAATGTCGAAGGCCGGTTGTTGATACCGACTTCCTCAACGATTGTGATTTCCCGATCCACATCCGAAAAGTCTGTGATTTTATCGATTGCGCCGCTGGGCCATTTTAAAATGATGGAGTCGATTTGCGTGGCTTGACCCAAACCAAAGTGGGCAGTCAAATTGTGGTTTTGGGCGCAGAAACTGTCTCCGGCTCGGATTTCACGGACTTGCTGCAACATATCGGTGTACACCTCGATTCTGGTGCCGACGCCAAAATAGTTCGATGTTATACCTCTTGTGCGAATTCGGAGCCAGTGATTGTCTCCGCCATCGTTTAGCATCAACAGGTTTTGAAAATTACCGGCTGTGAATATATCGATCCAACCATCATTATTGAAATCAGCAACCGCAACTGCACGGTGCTCATTTAATCTTATACCGGCTTGGGTCGCGATGTCGGTGAAGGTGCCGTCGCCATTATTGCGATAAAGCCGATCGCGTTGAGAAAGGTTTGTGACGTAGAGATCAACCCAGCCGTCATTATTAAAATCGGCCTCCGATACAGCATAACTGTTTTCATCCGCCTCTCCGGCCACACCGGCTAAAAAAGATGCATTGGTGAAAGTGTTGTCGCCGTTGTTCCGATAAAGGCGATTATGGCCAAGTCTGGGAGCGTGCACCGAGTTGCCGATATAAATATCAAAATCGCTGTCGTTGTCATAATCGAGGAAGACAACTCCCCAGCTTGGCAGGGAATCCGCAACACCGGCCGTTGTGTTGATATTGGTGAATGTCTCATCACCATTGTTTAAAAGCAGGTGGTTGATCGATCGCAGCGGGTCTGTCGCGTGGCAGGTTGTGATGAAGGCATCGGGATAATTGTCGTTATTGATATCGCTCCAGGAGATGCCATAGGAATTTCCAAACGTTTCAACATTGGCTGAAAGACTGATATCCAAAAACGTCGCGCCATCGAGGTTCTTAAAAAGCTGATTTGGCCCTATATCATTCACGGCCAAAAAATCGAGCGTTCCGTCAAGGTTGAAATCACTCCAGGCGACCCCCTGCGCTAAATTCTTAATGCTGACATTTGCAACAGTGTTTACCTCTGTAAAAGTGCGATTGCGATTATTGAGGTACAATTTGCTCGGAGCCGAGAGGTCTTCGAACAAAATATCCAAATAGCCGTCGTTGTTGTAGTCGCCAAAAACAGCCCCCCACATATTAGTGCCCTCGACAAGATCGATATCGGGTAAAATGTCGAGAAATTGTCCGTTTCCACGATTAAGATAAAGGCGTCCGTTTTCTCTAAAATTTGGATGATAAATGTCAACGAGTCCATCATTGTTGAAATCGGCGGCGCTGGCACTTCGTAAAAAACGTCGCGCAGGTTCAGGAAAATAGGGACTTAGATTTTGGGACGCATAACGAAAAGTTTGCGCAAAGATCGGCGATGCGGTCGAAATGAGCACAATCAGGGAAATAATGAGACGCGGCAGAAATGGCATAAATCACTCCTCAGTTGGGTCAGTAAAGCGGGATAAATTCGACTTTGCAGTTTCTGGCAATAGGTACCAAAATATTTGCGCTGCAGCCCGCTCACGACAAAGGGACCTTCGGGAGCTGCATACTACAATAACTTTCCCAGTCTGAATTAGGATTTTAGGGGATCTGAAATTTATAGAAGCGGTCATATTTACAAAAGGAAAAAGGTGAGGTTAATAGAAATAATAAAGAGATAGTTTAGAAAAGACACGTCCTGCGACTGACGCTTTTCTTAGTTCTAAAAGAGATCTGCATACGCTTTTGCAACTCAATATGTCAACTGCAATTTCTTGCGAACCTCATTCATGTTGTCATAGATTTTTAGTACGGTGTCGAGTTTGGTTATTCTGAAATAATGTCCAACTCTGTCATGGACACCCAGGAAGTGTAAATCACCGCCATTTCTTCGTAGTCTGGTGACGCACTGTATCAGCATTCCGATCCCGGCACTATTCATCCATCGAACTTTTTCAAAATCCATCACAAGATGTGAATGCCCGGTAGCAATCACAGCCATCAGTCGGTGGCAAAGTTTGTCACATTCCGTACCGCCCATGATTTTGCCTTCCAGCTTAAAAACGGGTAGGCCGTCCACGTTTTTCTCAAAATAGGTCATTTTTTTGTTTTTGTTTATTTACGAGCATCCGGGAGTTTGGTTACTTTTTTATCGGTTTTGGGACAACAAATTTAGCTGACGGATATAAATCAAGAAAATTAAAAAGATAAGTGAGCGAGCGATAGACTCTATCTTAATAACTGTTTAAACATTTCAGAGTTTCCTTGATACCGACATTTCTAAGACCACCCATGAAAAAAAAGTTGCTGGGCACTGCTAGAGATAGATTGAGCAAAGACAATTGAAACCGTTTCTGCAATGTTCCGTAAGTGCTTAGTGAAAAGTGTAACCATTAACCAATTGGAGCAAGATCGGATATGTTTATAAACAAAGGAAATGGCTTTAGTCCCTTCAAAATTTCGGCTGAGGAGAAGGAAAATTCAGAAAACAGGGCGACCCGAGGTTATTTTTCTAACCTGCTTGCCGGCCAGAAAATGACAAAACATAAGGCTGCGGAGGCAGACCTCAAACGTAACTACAAAAAAGTGATCGAGGCATCATTTGCCATTACTTTAGTATTAACCGTTTGCCTGTTTCAGGCGGCAAGACTGTTCTCTCTAAATGTCGCGACCCTGGAAAAAGTTGATGTGATAATTGAAGTAGCCGATATTCCGGCAACTCAACAGTTTCACAAACCGCCGCCGCCGCTGAGACCAAGTGTACCGATTCCAACTGAAGATGAATCGATCCCTGAGGATTTAACAATTTCTTTAACGGAGCTCAATTTATCCGATATACCAC
>Ga0209988_10000549_pt1 | contig 23520 bp, 30 predicted proteins | sample N075metaG_FD_183115 | JGI IMG/M metagenome (GOLD analysis project Ga0209988, IMG submission 183115) | Deep subsurface microbial communities from Kermadec Trench to uncover new lineages of life (NeLLi) - N075 metaG (SPAdes) (version 2) | ecosystem: Environmental > Aquatic > Marine > Ocean trench... | reverse complement strand
AAAACTTGCAATCAGTGATACAAACATTGGTATAATTTAAAATAATATTATTAATGAAAGATATTTTTTTGCCAAATTGTTTTCTTACTAGATGCCCAGAAACAAGCCCCATAAGATGAATATCATCAGATTCTAAGAGTCTCAAGCAATCTTCAGGTTCAGGTCTTTTACCATTAAGAGAATTATCTAAAATATCTTTGATGTCACTTTTTTGTATCTGTTCAGTAGTTTGGCTCAATTATTATTCATCTTTTTTAATTTGTATTTAATTCTTGATAGAGAAAAGGAGTAAAAAAAGAATTAAACAAAATGAATGATTTGTGCTTAATTCTAAGTGAACCTAAGTTAATGATTCACGTTATTTTTAAGTAGGGCACAAAAAGTAGATCAACACATGGTAACTGCTAATCAGATTAGACTTAATCGAATTCTCCGCGAAGGAAAAATGCTTTGTATTCCAATGGATCATGGCATTTCAAATGGACCTATTGAGGGTCTTGAAGACCCCGCCTCTACAATTTACAAATGTGAGGGACATGGACTTACAAGTGTAATTATCAACAAAGGAATTCTTAAAACACTACCTAAACCAACTAGCGTTGGTATTTTAGTTCATTTTTCAACTAGTACTTCATTATCATTGACACCTAATCGCAAGATGTTAACTGGTACAGTAAAAGAAGCTGTGGCATTGGGAGCAGACGGTGTTTCATTACACATCAATATTGGTGGAAAAGAAGAACCAGAAATGTTAGAACAACTTGGAAAAATTTCTGAACAATGCCACAGATGGGGAATGCCACTATTAGCAATGATGTATCCAAGAGGTGAAAATATCAAGGACCCACATGATCCTCAAATTGTTGGACATGTTGCAAGAATGGGAGCAGAGTGTGGTGCAGATATTGTTAAAACAGTATACACAGGAGATATAGATTCCTTTGCAAAAATTGTAAAGAGTACACCAGTTCCAATTGTTATTGCAGGTGGTCCTAAAGCAAAAACTGATTTAGATATTCTTCAAATGACTGAAGATGTTATGGCTGCAGGAGCTAAAGGTATTACTTACGGTAGAAACATCTTTGCACACAGAACACCTGAAAAAATGGTTGAAGCATTAGCTGAAATAATTTTCAGCGAAGTAACAGCAAAGGAAGCATTGAAGAAAATTGGGTAAAACAAGAGAATTAATAATTTTACCTAAAGTGTCTCAAGCACAATTAACTAAATTCCTTCCTCAATTAGAATCTGAAGGAATCAAGATAGTGTATCTTGACCCCAAAAAATTAGGTAAGAAAAAAACAAAACTGCTAACGGTTTTTCCTTCAAGTATCGCAAAGTATGTAGTTCTTGAAAAGGAAAGATCATCCAAGCCAAAAGGTAAGAAAGTAGGAAGAAAATTCAAAGTATTATCAAATTCAGATATTGAAAACATTCTTTCTGCCGCAAAGAAAGGACTAGATTTTGTCATAATAGAAGTGAAAGACTGGAAAATTATTCCTCTTGAAAATATTATTGCCAAACTCCATAAAATGCATACAAAAATTTTTGCAATTGCAAGTACACCAAAAGAGGTAAGAAAAATGTTTTCAATTTTAGATGTAGGGGTGGATGGAGTAATCTTCAGCACAGCATCAATTAACGAAGTAAAAGAGGCAATGGTGTACTTAGGAACCAGTAGTTTTGAGATGAAAACTGCAAAGATTATTGAGATAAAAGAAGTTGGCGATGGTGAACGCGTTTGCGTAGATACAGCTTCAATGCTTCACAAAGGAGAAGGAATGCTAATTGGTAATAGATCTAACTTTTTCTTTCTAGTTCACAACGAATCAGTAGGATCGTCATTTACATCTCCAAGACCATTTAGAGTAAACGCTGGTGCAGTTCATTGTTATACTCTTGCACCAGATGGTACAACTAACTATCTCTCAGAAATTGAAACAGGTTCTGAAGTGTTGATTCTTAATTCTAAAGGAAAGGCGAGAAGAGTAACTGTTGGAAGATCAAAGATTGAACGAAGGCCAATGTTAATGATAAAAGCATCTATAGGAGAAGAGATAGGTGGAATTATTGCTCAAGATGCTGAAACAATTCGTTTTGTAAAACCAAATGGACAACTAATATCAGTTACGCATCTAAAGAAAGGAGATACAATTATGGTGCATGCAAAACCTGCTACAGGTAGACATTTTGGTATGGAAGTTTCTGACGAATATATATTAGAAAAATAAAATGAAATACAAAACTTGTGTATCTATAGCAGAAAAAACGCCATATAAAATCAAACAGACATTAAAAATTGCTCTAAAGAAATCAGATTATGCTGAAGTTAGATTTGATTTTTTAAAGATTAACCAAATACCAGAGACATTAGAGACAATCAAAAAAGATCTAAACAAGATTGTGTGCACACTAAGACCAAAAGTAGAAGGTGGAAAATTTTCAGGAAGTGAAAAAGAACGAATTGCTATTCTAAAATTGATTGCAGAATACAATCCATTTTTATTAGATGTAGAATTTAATACGTTAAAAAAAAATTCATCGTTAGTAAAATATCTAAAATCAACAAAGACAAAATTACTTGTTTCATGGCATGACTTTAAGAAAACACCAAGCACAGCAGAATTAAAAAAGAAAATGAATCAAATGAGTAAATTCTCATTCAACATAAAAATTGTAAGTACTGCAAAATCAACTAATGATTCTAATAGAATGCTTGAGTTATACAGTAAAAAAGGAAGGAATAATCTGATATCATTTGCAATGGGAGATTTGGGTAGAATATCAAGAATTTTATGCCTGTATTTGGGTAGTCCGTACACATATGTCTCATTAGGAAAGGCAATTGCACCAGGCCAATTCAGTGTTGATGAAGTAAAGAAAATTACAAATCTGAAAAAATAAACAAATTAGCAATTGAGAGTTTAAATCAATCATTTACTCAGAAAAAACAAGATGGTAAAAACATTTGTAGTTATTGGAGATCCAATTAATCATTCACTGTCTCCAAATATTCATAGTGCAATATTTAGAGAATTGAATTTAGATTGTTCATACATAGCATATAGAATTCCTAAAGGGGAATTAGAAGATGGAATTGGAGCATTAAAAAAAATTATGGTTGATGGATTTAATGTTACTATTCCTCACAAAGTTGAGATGATGAAATATCTCGATAAAATTGATGAATCATGTAGTTTAATTGGTGCAGTTAACACTGTAACATACAAAGACGGTATCCTTAAGGGATACAATACAGATATGGATGGTTTCCTAGAACCATTTAAAAAAAAGAAATTAAATATTACAAATACCAAAGTACTTCTTCTTGGAGCAGGAGGGAGTGCAAGAGCAATAGTTGCTGGATTTGCAAAAGAGAAAGCAAATAGCATAACCATTGCAAACAGAACGCTAGAAAATGCCACTAATCTTTCAGAGTTTGCAAAAAAAATAGGATTGAATGCCAATGCAATTAAAATTGAAGATGTGAATGGCTCAGTAAAAGATTATGATATTATTGTTAATGCCACATCAATTGGTCTAAAGAATGAACCAAGCCTAATTTCCTTAGAAGGTATCAATGAGAAAACAATTGTTTATGACATCATATACATACCAATGAATACTGATTTTATCAAAAAAGCAAAAGAGAAGAAAGCAATTATTATTTTTGGATATGAGATGCTTCTAGGTCAAGCAGCAAGATCCTTTAAGATTTGGCATGATATGGAAGCACCTTATAGTGCAATGAAAAAAGCATTGTTTGGGGGATTTTGATGGCAAAAGCAAAAGCTACAGTTCATGGTGCAATTTCCCTCGTAAATGCGATTGCAAACCAAAAAGGAGCAACTTTAGGAATTGCATTAAAAGTAGAAGTGATAGTTGAGGCTAGTTCGGGGAAGGGAATTTTACTACAATCTAAAAATAAAAGTTTCAGTACTCGCTTAATCAATAAAACTGTTGAAAAAATTGTTTCAAAAAAAGATTTGGAACAAAATAAAATTACAATTACACTTGATTCAGAAATTCCAACGGGATACGGACTCAAAAGTTCAAGTGCAATTTCAACTGCAGTAGCATTAGCATGTGCCAAGATATTTAAATCAAAATTTTCTGAGCAGCAAATTTTGCTTGCAGGAGTTGATGCATCAATTGAATCCAAAGTCAGTATAACAGGAGCTTTTGATGATGTATGTTCATGTTACTATGGGGGGTTCAATGTTACAGATAATGCAAAGAGAAAAAGAATTCATTTTGAAAAAGGTCAGACTAATTTAATGGCAGTTATTTTTATTCCAAAAAATAGAAAAAGAGGAAATTTAAAAGATCTCAAATCTCTTTCGTTGGTATTTGAAAAGGCATGGGAATTAGCAAGAAAAACAAACTATTGGGAAGCAATGATCATCAATGGATTGGCAACTGCAACAATTTTAAAGTCAAATCCTAAAGTCATTACAGAGTTAATTGAAAAAGGTGCACTTGGAGCATCAGTTTCTGGAAATGGGCCTGCGGTTGTAGCAATAACAAAAAAAGAAAATGAAGTAAACATAAAAAAAGTATTTTCAACATTAGAAGGAAATGTGATTGTTTCAAAAGTTAACAACAAAAAGGCTGATGTTTATGAGTTGTAAAGTTGAAAAATCAAAGATTTCAGGACAAATAGTTTGTCCTCCAAATAAAAGTTACACACATAGAGCAATTTTTCTCGCATCACTTGCTGGAAATAACAGCAGGGTAGACAATGCATTACTTTCAGCAGATACTATTGCAACAATTGAAGCTTGTAAAAAATTTGGAGCAGAGATAGAAATCAAAAATTTGTCAATTATTGTTAAAAATCCGATAAAATTAGGCTCAGTTGTATCTGAAATCAATTCAGAAAACTCTGGAACTACAATCAGAATTGCATCAGGTATCGCTAGCCTATTTTCTGAAGAGATCACATTAACAGGAGATTCTAGTCTGCAAAAAAGACCTATGCAGCCTCTTCTAGATGCACTATCAAGTATAGGAGCACAATGTAGTTCAACAGATGGAAAGCCACCCATCAAAATTAAAGGAAAAATTTCAGGAGGAAATGTAACAATTCCAGGAAATTTTTCAAGTCAATTTATCTCTGCATTATTAATTAGTGCACCACTAACAGAAAAGGGAATTAACTTAACCATAAAAGGAAATTTAGTTTCAAAACCATATATTGATGCAACAATTGCAACAATGAGAGAATTTGGAGTTTCAGTTCAAACATTAATTCCATATAAAAGATACAACATAATACCACAAATCTACAAAAGTACTACATTTACAGTTCCAATTGATTTTTCAAGCCTTGCGCTAATTCTTTCTGCTGCAGTACTTAATGGAGGAGGGATTACAGTCAAAAGTAGTATTGGAAACTTACCACAAGGTGATGAAGTTTTTATTGATATTTTAGAACATCTTGGAGTAAATATTATAATCAATGATAAAGAAATTCAAATTAAATCGCCTGAAAAATTAAAGGGAGGAAAATTTGATTTAAGTAATTCGCCAGATCTTCTTCCACCTCTTGCAATTTTAGCATTAAAAACATCAAGCCCAATCGAGATAGTTAATGTGAAACATGCAAGATTTAAAGAAACTGATAGAATTGCAATTATATCAAGAGAACTTGTAAAACTTGGAATCAAAGTTCAAGAAAAAGAAGATGGGTTGATTCTACAATCATCAGAAAATCTAATAGGAGCAGAATTAAATTCTGAAAATGATCATAGATTATTTATGGCATTTTGTATTGCTGGAATGTACATAGGAGATTGCATTATTTCAGATCCAGAATCAGTCAGAATTTCATATCCAAATTTTGTAGAAGAGATGAATAATCTTGGTGCAAAAATTCAAATTCTGTAAAACAATTTTCAAAAAAATTAAGCAAAAATGGGAAAGATATGACACGGTAATAGAGTAAAAATAAGTGATGTGAAAAGCAGTGATTTTATGCCTATTTTGATAACTTTGAGTGTGTGAATCTTAAAATTTCATGTTTGATTATAAAAATTATGGAAAAAATGCGAGCAATGGTACTTTCTGAATGTGCTGCAATTGAGACAAACCCATTGAAACTAACAGAGATTGATAAGCATGAAATTCAAAGGCCAGAGGAGATTTTACTAAAAATTGAGGCATGTGGAGTTTGCCACTCACAGTTGCACGGAATTGAAGGAGATTGGAAAGACATAGGAATTCCACCAACTCTTCCGACAGTTCCAGGTCACGAAATAGTTGGAAAAGTAGTTCAAATTGGAGATAATGTCACTAAATTCAAAGTTGGAGATAGAGCAGGGATCACTCCACTTCTTGAGACATGTAAAGATTGTCAATATTGTAAAGAAGGAAAAGAGAATCTTTGCGAATCATCAACAATAACAGGAGAATCTTTCAAAGGAGGATATACAGAATACATTACAGTGATAGAAGATTTTGCAACAAAAGTTCCAGAAAGCATGAAACCAGAATATGCTGCACCATTATTTTGTGCTGGAATTACAGCATACAAAGCAGTCAAAGCTGCAGAACCAAAACTACATAAAAAAATTGGAATTTTTGGAATTGGTGGGGTTGGACACATGGCAATTCAATTTGCCAAAGTAGAAAATTGTGATGTGATTGCATTTTCTCGAACTCAGAGTCATCTTGATGTTGCAAAAAGATTAGGTGCAATGGATACAATGACTTTTTCTGAAAATCAAGAAGAATTTCTAGGTAAATTAAAAGAAAAACATGGAATGTTAGATGCCGCCATAGTTTTTGCACCAGCAGATATTGTAACTGATACTGCGATAAAATCAGTAAAGAGGGGAGGACTTATTGTAATTGCGACAATTGGAGAAAACCCAGCATTTATGGCATTTGAAGAAAAGACAATCAGGGGAACTCTAATAGGTTCAACAAAAGACATGGAGCAGGTCATAAAGATATGTGATGAAAAAAATATTGAAGTGATTTCTCAAATATTTCCATTAGAAAGCGCAAATGAAGTACTCAAAAAATTAAAAAATTCTGAAATTGAAGCAAGAGCAGTCTTAGTTCCTTAACTTCGGGCTTAAATATAATAAAAATTGATTTTTTGCTATGAATTGTAAGAGATGTCACCATACAGATGAGATACATATTCTAAATGAAGAGAGTAGTTCAATTATCAAGGCAGGTAGATGCCAAATTCCAACTTGTACATGTCAACAGTACTTGGACCCAATCGAAAAGATTGATGAAGATCTGTTGTAACGATTCATATATCAAAATCTTTTCAGATTACTTATGGACAAACATAAACCATCAGATGAAATGATTCAAGATTTAGACAACATATTATCAAAACTTAATGCTATGGAAATTGTGGCATCAGATGATAATCAAAAAAATTCAATTAAAATTATGAGAGCACTAGTGGAAGGACAAATGCATTCAATTAATGAATTTCAGCATTTGAAAAAAGCTATAGACTTGTTAATGTTACAATTGTTTGATGTTCAAAACAAAGTTAAGAGTTAAGCTTGGTGTCACTTATTCCACAACCAGTACAACGATAGAGAGTAGATTTTCCAAGATCTTTTTCAGATTTCATTTCAGATCCACAACAGGGACAAGAGAATTTTTTTTGCTCTAAACTAGATTCTTTTATTTTTTGAACAACATAATCAAGTTTTGATTCATGAATACCTTCAGAATTACAAGGGGGTTTATAATGAGTTATTATTTTATTGAACACACTTCGTCTTTGATCATTACTTGATTCAAACATGGGCAATATTGCAAGATACAAAGATTTTTCAGAATCTGATTGTCGTACCCAACATTTGAAATTTGAATTTTGAGTAAAAAAATTCTGGTCATCAGTTTTGTCACAATCACCGATATAGGTAATACTGAATTTGTCCATATCTCTAGATAAGATCAAGTATACCAATTTTTCCATTGGAGGTCCCCACTCATCAAGAGGAATAGGTCCAAGAAATTCGTATTGAAGAATTTGAATGCTCAATGAAAGTATTTTTGGACACTCTCTATTCTTTTTTTCCCAAATAATCACACTATATCACAATTTGATCGCAAAATCCAAACTTGAAAAGATTAAATTCAAGAGTTATGGATTTTTGGTAAATGACAGGGTATAGTAATAATCAACAAGCTGGTTTTGCCATGATTGTGGTTGCCGCAAGTCTTACGGCAATTGGGTTGATAGCATTAGCAATTGGTGGAGATGTTCTCTTTTCAGATAACATACAAAGAGGTAATACTGCTGAATTCAATGAATGTAAGGAGAACGATTTCAAACCAGATAATTGTGAAAAATATTTGAGTAGAATCAATAATGAAGTCTCAGGAATTTATATAGACCCAGAAAATTAATTTTATAATTCATTAGCAAAGTCTTCTAACATGTTTTGATTTTTTGTTAGTCTATTCATTGCATAAAATGCACCACCAACAATTCCTGCTTGATAAAAAGTATACAAAAAAACACCCGAAGATGTAGGATCAGATTTTGTAAAACTTAAAACAAGCATAGTAAAGAATACAAATGTTCCAACAAAGGTTATCGTTCTGTTTAATAATCCAAAGTTCATTCCAACAATTCTTTTGGAAGCTGTTGCCATCAATGCAATGCTAGAAATTATTAGGAAAGTGGCTCCACCATTTTCTATGATAAATGCATTTAACCAAACTAAAAGCCCATCTTCTAAAATTGTAACGTCAGGCATTAAACTGCCTCCGTTTATGGCAAAGTTTACAGAACTAAACATGCCACCAATAACAAAAAAGAACAAGAAGAGTTTTACAATTGATCGTTTTAATGGACTACGAATTTTTGAAGGATTGACTGCTCGTTCTGTAATTCTAAGCCCATAAAGAAATCCTACTGCCATAGCAGGAATGAACATGATATTGATCAAAATAGGAGATTCCTTGTTGATAGATTCAATTTGAGGATTTAAAATTAAAAATAAAATAACTGCAAGGAAAGCTGCTGCACCAAATAATATCAATCCTAGATGTTTGTGACCATTTGACTCAGACATGCTATTCCAATTATACATTTCATGAATTCTTAAGAAAATCATTAAAGGTCAAATCGAAAAATCATTTGGTCAAATTATCAATTCTGTTTACCCTTTTTAGCAGAAGATTGATAAATTATTCATGAAGGGATTGAAATTAGTCATGATTGGTGTCGTTATCTTGATTTCGGGTCTAGTCTTTCATCTTCAAGGACAATCAATTATAGGACCAGAATCATCGTTCATGTATTCCAATCCAGATTGGATTACGTATGGTATTCAAATTACAATAGTAGGAATCATCATAGTTGTGATAGGAATAGGTATTAACAAAATCAAAAGAGATTAGTTAACCACACGAAGTGTAATTGTACTCTTTATTTTTTGAAGTTTTCTAATTTTAGACATAATTATTTCGTTCATTTGTGCAGGAGTGTCTGTGACAAATTCAGCAACAACATCATAACTCCCATAGGTTATCATACAATCTTTGATTTCAGAAATCTCTTTTAGTTGTGAATAAACTGATTGTTCTTCTCCAATTTCACAACTAATTAGCATGTAAGCTTTATCCAACTCAATCATATTTTCTAAAAAACACACTAACTTAAAGACATCTAAGAAATTATGGTAGTAAAACAGATCTCAAAAACCCGCAATTATTGGATCTTTGGGTTTCATTATTTCTCTTAACAAGATTGTTGCAAAAGAACCTCGAGATAATGAAAATTCTATTGTTGTATCACTTGATGAATAGTCAAAACAATGTACTACAGCTTGCCTAAAACCTCCCTCACTACTCACTTCCTGCATCTCTTTTATGAAAAAGTCTTTTGGGGTAATTTCTTCTTGTTCCAAAATTTTTGAGATTTGATAATTGAATCGTGTTTTTTTGTAATATGAGTATCCTACAAACGGTAGTGCCAGTCGTTGATCTAATCCTTTCACATATTTTCCAATTATGCCATGAAAGTCAAAACAAACATCATTTAGTTCTGCATCAAAAAGATTTTCGCCGTCAGAAAAAGCTGAGCTTAGAGACTGATTAAAGAGAAAAGATTGGTAGGCTTGAATGTAAAATCTTCGTAATGATATCTGGATAGAGCGGATTGCACGAAGAGCATCACCATGATCAATCATTTCTTTTAGAACAATTTTTTCAATATCCATTTGATATGGAACCTGATCAAGATATTTTTTATAATTTGCCTTATCAGAAAGTTTTTCACGTATCTCAGTATTTTCCTTCGAGTCATAAGGAGATGTAAAAGATAAAATCAAATCAACAGCTTTTTTAAAATCTCTCTGCAAAATTGCCTTTCCAATAAGATGAGTTACAGGCCTTTTTGAACCAAATCTCTGATAACCATAAAAATTTAGAATTTTTCCATATTCAATAAAAGATGACAATCCATTAGCACAATCATAGATTTTTATTTTAAAATGATTTGATATCATGTCTTTTTTTGATAATGGTTTTTTTACAAACCCTATTTTTTTAAGAGTGTACTTATCAGTTGAAAAAAATTCAATTGTTTTTCCTTTATTTGTAGAGCAAACAAATTGCTCGGTTATTGCAGATGCATCTTTTAATCCAAGAGACTTTAAGCGAATTCCTTTTTTTCTAAAAATATCAGATAAAGCATGATTGGTATCAATCTTTTTCTTTTTTAGTTTGTATACAGCATAACCTTCTTGATCATTAATGCAGTTTTCTGCTCGTTGAGAAATTAATTCAGTTACCTGAAAATCTTCAGGTTCAACTCTGATTTTTCCTCCAATTCCATTAAATTCTGTACTATAAATGGTAATACCGACTTGAGAATCTAAATTTGGTATCACACTATTGTCACTGTGACAAATTTGCTAATTGCAATATCAGGAGATTGAACTCCAAGTAGAATTTTGTATGTACCAGGTATAGCATCATTGGAAGCTGAGATAGTTATATGAATCGGTAGAGGAACATCAGAGTCTAATTGAAATATTTTTGGAGTATCATTAACAAGGTCTACATCCAAAAAGCCATGAGTTGTAGATAGAATTAATGAAACATTCAACATGTCTTTTTGAGATTTAGGAGACACAATAAAGTTGAAATGCTGAGTGTCTCCAGGTGCAAGAGTTAAAGAATCAGATTCTAGTTGAATTTCAAAAGGTAATGGAACAGAAGTGTCAACCACTCCAATATTATTTTCAACCCATTCTGTGAACCAAATTTTTTCACCATCTATAGTAAAATCAAAAATTTGAGATATACCACAATTAGGTAACATCACACCGGTTCCAGGATCACAATCACCCCAGTAAGGATTCTTTGAAGGAATATGATATTCGATTAGAGATTGAGACTTTGGATCCATTATAGATATATTGTTTGCAGTTTGTTCATTGAAAACAAGTCGTCCTTGATCATCAGATTCAATCCAATAGGGTCTTGAAATTGGGGATTTAATGATGCCTGTTTGATTTCCATATGTACTAAGTTGGGGTTCAGCTGTAACGTATTGAGTGAATTGTTCGGTAAGAGGATCAAAACTGAAGAAGAAAGATGATGTAGTATCTGCTAACCAAATAGTTCCATCATCAGTTACTGTAGCTCCGTTTGGAGTAAGTAATTCTGGTGGTAATTGATAAACTTCAATAAAATCAAGTAAGGGAAGAAATTGTTCACCAGAATTTGCAACAGAACTAAGATAACCGTTTTGATTAAATTTAACTAAAACCCCGCCTTGTTGAAATAACCAATTTGTAAACCAGATATTGTCATTTGCATCTAATGCAAAATCTGCAGTTACAGAATTATCAACGGGAGAGGGAATACTAAGATAATTTACATCGTCACTAGATTGATTTGGATCTAATAATGTGAGTTTATTTCCAGTAAAATCATTGATGATAATTTGAGAGCCATCAATTTGGAGTCGTTGCGGTAAAGAGTTTCCATCAGATGGATATGCTAATCGCTCATATTTCTCATCAATAGTTGAGAATTTCCATATTGAATCAAATCTTTCATCTGTAAACCACACTGAATCATCAGGTGCATAATCAATTCCCCACATCATAGAACGTTCTCCTGGTGGCCACAAAGGATTATCATATTCGGTAAATCTTTCAGTGGATGGATCAAATTTTGCTAGTTTACCAGTATTTGTTTGAGCGAACCAAACATTTCCATCATAATCTGTTACAATTGCCAATGGATTTGTGCATGGTGTTGGAATTGAGAATTCTTGAACAAAGTCAGTAGACTTTGCATTACCAGAGCCGCAAAACTGAGCACGTTGTACATCAGGAAAATTATCAGCTGGAGTTCCAGTAATTGTGAAATCAGGATCATATTCAGGAGGAGGGGACATCATACTTGATAGTCCAAAACCTGAAGTTACCATGATTCCACCAAAAAAGACAACCACTATGAGTCCTTTTTTCTTCATATCTCAAAAAATATCGAGCCGTGTTATATCTGATTCCAAACAAGTGCACAAGTTATAGTAATTTTAGATCACCAGTAATTTTATCAATCAGATTTTCAGGAGCTGGACCAATTGAGATACATGTTGTTGTTCCAGGAGATATCTGAGTATGTCCGGCATCTGTGACTTCAGACCATGGAAGATTCAAATCAATTGCGTGTCTTTTTATTTTTTCTAAATCTTTGATACTAGAAACTTTAAGGACAATCTTTTCTTGTCCATTCCACCATTCATTGAACCATTCAGGGTGAGATTTTCTCACATGCTCTGATCCAAGAACGCAAGCATGGCCTACTTGTGCTGCTATTTTCCCTTTCCCCATTTCGAGATCTGTTCTAACTACAATTACTTGTTTGATAGTTCCCATACTTTAATCAAATACAGACCTAATGAAAAACTTTTGAGTTAAATAATTGACAAAGAAAGAAAATCTATGAACTTTGATGTTGTAGTTGCTGGAGGAAGTGTTGCAGGATTATTGTGTGCAAGAGAAATTGCTTCAGGTGGATTTTCAGTACTTGTGATTGAAGAAGATTATGAGATAGGAACACCTGAGCATTGTGGGGGATTAGTTAGCATGGCAGGATTGGAAGAACTAGGAGTGATTCCATTTAGAAAAACTTTTGTTCATATGATAGAATCTGCTGAAATCACAGCACCGAATGGGAATAGCTTTACAATTAATTCAAAGAAACAAAAAGTAGTTGAAATTAATCGAAGGGAGTTAGATAAACAAATAGCTTTTCAAGCTCAGAAAAATGGAGCAGTAATCAAGGTCAAAACAAGCTTTCAAGAAATTACAGACACAGGCATTAGAACAAATGAAGAGAAAATAGATTGTAAAATTTTTGTTGATGCAAGAGGAGTTTCATCACTTGTACACAAAGACAGAACTGGAATTTTATTATCAGCACAATACGAAATTTATGCAGATTGGATCAAGAAAGGAAAAGTAGAAGTGCTTTTTGATCAAGAAAAATATCCAGGATTCTTTGCATGGATTATTCCATCCAATGATGGTAAAGGCAAAGTAGGAGTTGCTGGAAGAGGAATTAACATTGCTGGAACATTAGATAAAATTCTTGAAGAAAAAGGAAATTATTCAACAATTAGAAAAATTTTTGCCCCAATCTGGATAAAAGGTCCTATTGCAAAGTTTGTGGAAGGAAAAACGGTTATTGTTGGAGATGCCGCAGGGCAGGCAAAACCAACAACTGCAGGAGGAATTTTTACTAGTGGGATGGGAGGAGTTTATGCAGGACATGCAATTGTCAAGTTTTTAAAAACAAATAACAGATTGGATCTTGAACAATATCAAAAAAAATGGACAGATAGATTTGGTGAAGAATTTGCAAAACAGTTGTTTGCAAGAAAAATTTTGGAGAGAGTAGACAATAAAACAATCAACAAGCTATTTGAGTCAATTACACCAGAGATCATAAAAGAAATTTCAGAGACAGATGATTTTGATTTTCATACTAGTTCAATTATTAAATTACTAGGAGTGAAGGGTTCAATCAAAACTGTGCAAACTTTAATTGGTGGGGAATTAAAAAAATTACTGAGCTAAAATGTGCTCAAATTCTAAGGAAGGTATAAATGATGTTGACAGAAAATCGGGGTATGTCATCTACGATTTCATTACCAACATGTAGTTGTTGTCACAGACATATTATGCCTAATGATAAATGTGTAAAATTCAATTGTCCTGATTGTGGAGTTGATTTAATTTGGAGATGTCAAAGTTGCAGAGAAGCAGTAAGAAACTATACTTGTTCTTCATGTAATTTTCAGGGACCATAAGAAAATGGCTCAGCTATTATTAATTGCAAAAATTCTTCCTAAAGACATCGATGTGGATCTAGACAAACTAGCAGAATCTATCAAGTCATCACTAAAAAATGGGATCATAATGAAAAGACATGTCAAAGAGCCATTAGCGTTTGGATTAGAATTTCTTAAAGTAGAATTCGTCTTAGATGACAAAGAAGGGCAAATGGATTCATTAGAAAATTCTGTTAAATCAACTGAGGGTGTTAGTGAATTGGAAATCCTCAATATGAGTAGAATGTCAGTTGACATGAAATAGGTGATTTTTTGGTACGCAAAGAAGAGCCTTTGCAAATGCGAATTGGTGAAGCAAAGCAAAGAGATGTTGGAAAAAAACGTGCTAGAATTGGGCCTGAAGCCATGGATTTTCTCAAAGTTACTCCTGGCGACATTATTGAAGTGATGGGTTCTAGATCTAGTTGTACAGTAGTTTGGCCAGTTGATGAAGATGAGAAATTTCCAGACATCATTCGAGTTGATGGACAAACAAGAAAAAATGTTGGTGCATCACTAAATGATATTGTCAAAATTAGAAAAGTAACATCAAAGATTGCAAAAACAATTTCCCTAACACCGGTAAATGATACGGTTACAGTAGACAAAGAATTTACAGATTTTGTTAAAAATAGATTGAAAGGATTGCCAATTACGCATGGTGATGAAATTTCTGTAATGATATTAGGAAATTCTATGGACTTTAAAATTACAAAGGCTACTCCAAAAGGAGTAGTTAAGATAGAACAAACTACAAATCTTAAAATTTCAACAGAAACTGCAGTTGATAGAAAACTTCGAGTAACATATGAAGAAGTTGGAGGACTTCGAGAAGAAGTTAAAGCAATGAGAGAGATTGTAGAGCTTCCATTAAAACATCCAGAGTTGTTTGCAAGACTAGGAATTGAACCACATAGTGGAATTTTACTTTATGGGCCACCAGGATGTGGAAAAACATTACTTGCAAAAGTTCTTGCAAGTGAATCAGAAGCTAACATGTTTTTTATTAATGGTCCAGAGATAATGAACAAGTATTATGGTGAATCAGAAGCTAAAATTAGAGAAATTTTTAAAGAAGCTAAAGACAACTCGCCAAGTATAATATTCATTGATGAAATTGATGCAGTTGCACCAAAAAGGGAAGAAGCTTACGGGGATGTTGAAAAAAGAGTTGTTGCTCAATTGTTAGCATTAATGGATGGTCTTACCGATAGAGGAAATGTCATTGTACTTGGTGCTACAAACAGACCAGAAAGTGTTGATCCAGCACTTAGAAGACCAGGTAGATTTGATAGAGAGTTTGAGATATCTGTACCTAATGAAGATGGAAGGTTAGAGATTCTTTTAATTCACACAAGAGGAATGCCGGTAAGCGACGATGTGGATCTAAAAAATTTGGCATCAGAACTACACGGATACACAGGTGCAGACATCAAATCACTTTGTAGAGAAGCAGCAATGAAATCAATCAGAAGATACCTGCCAGAAATAGATCTTGAGACAGAGAAGATTTCTTCCAAAGTATTACAATCAATGCAGATCAAGTTAATTGACTTTTACGATGCAATGCATGAGGTAGTTCCTACAGCAATGAGGGAATTTTATGTTGAAAGACCAAAAGTGTGGTGGAGAGATGTTGGAGGATTAGATGAAATCAAAAAAGCATTAACAGATAATCTTGTTGTAGCAATGAAAGACCCAAATAAATTTACAAAGATGGGAGTCAAACCACCAAAAGGAGCTTTAATTTATGGACCTCCAGGATGTGGAAAAACATTACTTGGACGAGCACTTGCTACTGAAACTGGTGCAAATATGATTTTAGTTAGAGGTCCTGAAATCCTGTCAAAATGGATTGGGGAATCTGAAAAAGCTATTAGAGAAATATTCAGAAAAGCAAAAGCAGCAGCACCATGTGTAGTAATTTTTGATGAACTTGACTCACTAGCACGTCATAAAACAGGAGAAGAGGGAACAAGTGAAAATGTTCTAAGTCAATTATTAACAGAGATTGAAGAAGGCAGTTCTTCACGAGTTGTAGTAATTGGAATTACAAACAGACCAGATGTTTTAGATAGTTCCTTGTTAAGAACAGGAAGACTGGATTTAGTTCTATATGTAAAGCCTCCAGATGAAAAAGGACGATTAGAAATCATTAAGATTTTAACAAAAAACATGCCACTAGTAAATGATGTAAAATTACAAGAGATTGCAATAGCTACACAAAACTATACGGGTGCAGATTTAGCGGCACTTTGTAGGGAAGCAGCAATTCAAGCAATGAGGAGCAATTCGTCAAAAATTTCAAGTCAAGATTTTGCAAATGGTTTGAAACAAGTTAAACCATCTATTACTAAAGAAGTTGATCAATGGTACAACACTGTAAGAGAAAGTATATCTAATGTTGTACCTAAGACAGAAGATAAAGCATTCTACGGATAAAAATGACAATTCCAATACGAAATACAGTATATGACAAGATAAAGGAGGTAAATGCATTAACAGATGTTGAACTTTTTAAAATTTTAATAAAAGATGGATATGTTCTTCCTGAAGGCAAATTTAACAAAATACTTTTAGATTTAGAGATTCTTGGATTGATTACAGTAGTGTGGATTACAAAAGATGAGCGCAGGATAGAAGTAATTGTTGTTGAAAAAGAGATAGATAAAATTGAAGAGCAAAATAAAGAAATGATAGAAAAAGATTACGAAGCAAGTTTTCCAGGTTTTGAAAAATAACTATTTAGAATAGAGGGAAATGAAATGCAGCATCTAATGCTACTGCTACAAAAATTATTGTAAGATATGGTGCAGTGACTTTGTATGCTTTCCAAGCAAATTCTGATGTAGGATTCTTTGTCAAGTTATAATGATATACAAGCATCAGTCCACCAGAGACTAGTGCAATTACTGTGTAAACAATTCCCATTCCATTTGGAATAAATGAAAGTACCAAAGAAAAAGGAATTAAAATTATTGTGTTCCCTAAAATGTACTTTGATGTTTTGTGCATACCAATTACAACAGGCAACATTGGAATTTCAGCTTGTGCATATTCATCTTTTATTTTCATTGCAAGACACCAAAAATGAGAAGGTGTCCAAACAAAAACCAAGAATCCGACTAAGAATCCCAATAGATCCATACTACCAGTGGCTGCTGACCATCCAGCCCAAGCTGCAGCACTACCTGCAATTCCCCCAATTACGATATTTGAAGAGTTTCGGCGTTTTAGCCAAACTGTGTAAATGATCACATAAGAGAAGATTCCAACAGCTATAAAGAAAGCAGAAACTGCATTTATGAAAAAGTATCCATAAATTACAGATACACAACTAACAACAAATCCATAAATTAAAACATGAGATGCAGTCATTCGCCCAGAAGGGATAGGCCTAGTACTGGTTCTCTTCATTTTCGGATCAATATCTCGGTCATAATAATGATTTAGTGCACTAGAACCTGCAGATGCTAATGTTCCTGCAATAATTATGTGCAAATATGACCAATAATCAAGTTCAGTGGCACCATCAACCAGTTTACTTGCAGCATACATTGAAGTAACCGCAGTAATAACTAGAAGAACCACTATTCGTGGTTTGGATATCTCCATTATTTCTTTAAATCCCAATATCATTTTGTTCTATTCCAAAGCCATTTAATTTCTTTGTCTACGTAATCCAGTGTTTCAAAAGGAATAAGTATCTCAGATCTACCAGCTACCTTGAATGAGTAATTGGGACCTCATGATGCCAGGTATGGGACTAACAGCTATAGGCTTAGCTGGCGTAATATTGTCTTATGCTGGAATTGCACATACGTTCATTGATGGTTTGCACGCCTTGAGTGGACTTACCATGTTTATAGGACTAATTTTCTTAGCAGTAGGTATCTTAGATGGAGGTATTTCAACCAGCAAAAAAGCTAAGATAACGACTTTGATAGTTTTGGGAATTGGATTATCATTTGGAATGTATGCTTTAGCAACCATGAATACATCTGCCTTTACAGTTTCGTTAGTAGGACTCTTAATGGCTATTGCATTCCCAGCAATTATCATAGCATATCTAGCAATGAAACATCCAACTATAGTAAAACCAGTTGGCTCCATCATTTCAATAGTTGCAGCTACAGGAATTATCATGTGGTTTGCATTTGGATTCGTAAGTCCGGATGCAGATATGATTCCTCAACAAGTTGGAGTTGAAGAGCCAACCAAAGGAGTTTCTCTAGCAAGACCAATCTTTGCAATTCAAATTCTAGAAGGATCATTTGAAGTAGGAAATCCAGATTATAAACCGGATGTTTCAGTTGTTACACAGGGAGATACTGTTGAATGGACAAATATGGATTCAGCTGTACATACAGTAACTAGTACAGTAGGCTTTGGAGAAATATTTGATTCTAGTTTAATGGATGCAGGTGATGTCTTTACGTTAGATACATCTAATTTAGAAATAGGAGAACACGAGTATTTGTGTATTGTACATTCTTGGATGGTTGCAACATTAATTATTGAAGAACCAAAAGAAGATTTTAAAGTTACAATTCCAGAAGGTGCAGCAATTCCTGAAGATGATCAAATCTTTTATGATCCAGAAGTAATCAATGTAACAGTTGGTACTACAGTTGCCTGGGAAAATGTAGACAATGCAATGCATACAGTAACCTCAGGTAATCCAGATGGGGGGGTAGATGGAGTGTTTGATTCAGACATAATGTCGGCAGGAGATAAATTTGAATTTACATTTACTGATGCAGGAAATTATGATTATTATTGTATTTTACACTCATGGATGGTTGGAACTGTTAACGTAGAATAGATTTGCAGAAAATCATTTTATCAGAATCAAATAAAAAAATACTAACAGAGCATGCAGATAAAGAAAACCCCAATGAATCATGTGCCATATTATTTGGTAAAAATGATCTTATCTTAGAAGTATTTTTAACAAAAAATATTGACGAGTCATCAGTAAATTTTACAATTTCAAATAAACAATTAATTGAAGGATATAAGATTGCAGAAGAAAAAAAGTTAGAAGTAATAGGCATATTTCATTCACATCCTAATTCAGACGCATACCCATCAAATACAGACAAAAAATTCATGTACAGTAATCCAGTAGTATGGATAATTTACTCGTGTGTCAACCAAAATTTCAAAGCATACTTTCTTGAATCAGATATAATAGAAATTCCAATTCAAGAGAGATAATTCAAAATTTTAAACTAAAAATTGCACTTTTACCATCTACATTATTGAGAATAGATTTATCTGGTGAAATAATTTTACCAAGTACATTAACAGGAGAAGCAGGAGTAATTTCACCTGGTTTTCCAATAGGAGTAAAGCCATAAAACAAACATATTGCTTTTCCAGTGGGCCAATATGCTATATCATTTAGTTCAACCAATGACTTTGCATTTTCTTCAGGTTGCGTAATTGGGGATTCTGAAGTATAGATTTCATCACCCCAAACATTCAGATCAACTGTAAAAGGTAATTTTTCAATAAAATCATTAACTGTCTTTGGGGAATTAACATCATCTAATTCTAAAATTATGAGTGGTAAGTTTGGAATTGTAACTTGAACGGTATATTTCACAAATTTGTGTGATCTTTGAATTAAATAAAACCTGTGGAATAATGGTTGTTTGGAATTTCAGGGATTTATTTTATTCTGTATCGAAGTATGGCTAAAACTGAATTATGAATTTCCAGTTTTTTGATTATTTTTGGAGAAACTACAAACTCAATTTTAGAGGACGTGTTTTTTGCAATCTCCAGCATTTTCATTATTTTTTTAAATTGAGAAGTGGTATGATAGTCTGCTGAAACGATTAGTGTATCTACTGCTCCAATTTCTAATGCATGATAAATAACATCATTTCTTTTCGCAGTTAATCCTTCTTTGAATAATTTTTCATATTTTTCAATAATTTCTGTAACATATTTTCTTCTATACAGATACAAATGATGGATTATTTTCTTATGAATATCACTCATAGAAGTAGTAAAAGATAAGTTTTCTACAAATCTACATTTTTTTATCAATTCTGAATCAAGTTCATCAAAAAATTCTGTTTTTGCAGGACCAATTCCACCCAACAGAATTAATTCTGAATTGGAATCCATCGTTTTGACTTTATTTGCAACTTTCTTAAAGAAAACATGAATTTTGGTTTGTCTTGCCCTTAGGAATCTCCCCTGACTCTGTCCTCCTTTTCTATGTCGTCCTCGTAAGTAAATTTGAAGTTTAGATTCTTGAACGATCTGACTCCCATAAAATTTCTGTAGTCTTGCAGATTTTTGATCAAGTGTTATTAGTAAAATATCATAATTGGTTTTGAGAATATCACGAAATGGTTTGATGTATGGTCTTTTGCTTGTCATGTAAATGTAGGGTAGTTTCTTAGAGGTTCCAATTTCTTTGGTGTGTACTTTACCATTCTTTATCCATCCAAAAATACAAAGGGTTTTTGTGAATTTTCCTGCTGAGGAAGGATTCTCTTTAAGGTACGTGATTCTTTTTTCAATTTCTGATTCTATTATTTCAAATAACTCCTTTCGTTTTGTCTCCCGTAACAAAGAGATGGTTTCTTGCCCTTTACCGTATGCATAGTAAACGGATACACATGGAGAATCAATCTGTTTTATTTCATAAAGAAACTGATTTAGTGATAACCACTCAGTAGTAGAGATCTCTCTGGATTCAAAATTGCTGTTCACAAGCACCAATCCTAAAAAGTAATAATAAATCTCTTTAAATGTGGTACATTTAACTTGATTTCTGTTGGTATTCACTAAACCCATAATTGAAATTGTAAATGTTGTAGCATCAGCTACAATCGATCAGAAACTAGATCTAATTGAAATCACAAAAAAATTTCCAGACACTGAATATCACCCTGAACAATTTCCAGGATTAGTATTTAGGCTGAAAAACCCAAAGACTGCAACTCTAATTTTTAGAACAGGTAAGATGGTATGTACTGGATCAAAATCAGAAGAGATGGCAGTAAAAGCAGTAAGAACAGTAGTTCAAAAATTGAGAAAAGAGGGAATTAAAATTAAAAAAGATGCAGTTGTAACCGTTCAAAACATTGTATCTTCAATAAACCTCGGAGGAAAGGTTCATCTTGAAAAAGCTGCACGAACATTACCTCGAAGTATGTATGAACCTGAACAATTCCCAGGATTAATTCACAGAATGGTTGATCCTAAAACAGTAATTTTGATTTTTGCATCAGGAAAACTAGTTTGTACTGGTGCCAAGACTGAAACAGATGTTTATCGCTCAGTAAATAATCTTCATAATATGCTTGAGGAAAAAGACTTGATGATGTATGATTAAACTTGCATTCATATACATAGAAATATTGGTAGAGTATAACTGAATTGATAATAATCCCTATGAAAAATATTAATACAAAATGTAAATTGAGTTCTTTAGAATTTTCCCTCATGATGAGTATATAGAAGAATAAGCTTAATGTGAAACTAATGTCTGTCGATATTCCAACTTTACTAAATCAGAATAGAAATAAAATTATCCAGCTAAAAATAAGGGATAATAAGACAATTAGAGGAGTTCTTCAAAATTTTGATATCCATATGAATTTAACATTGGAAGATACAGAAGATATTTCAGGTACAGAAGTAGTGAAACTTGGAAAAATTCTTTTACGTGGAAATAACATAATTACAATTTCTTTACCTGAAGAATAGTTGTAGATGTTATTTTTTGATCAAGTAATCAAATCCTTCCTCAATTGTTGGTAGTTCATATTTTTCAATTTGTTCCTCGACAAGCATTGCAGGAATTGATTTGTTTTCTATAACTTTTCGATGTTCCAATCTTTGCCAAATAACATTCTCTGGAGTAACAAAGTACACTCCTTTGATGATTATTGTTTTTCCATATTTTTTTGCCATTTCTCTGAGTTTTGTAATAAGACTGCGCCGCATTTCAGAACCCAAGTTAGTTCGATCAATCACAAAATTCTTGTTGTTTCGTATACAGAACTCAATGTCTTCGTAAAAGTACTTTGTAAATTTTTTGAATATACCAATTGACTGCGATATCTGGAATGCGTTATCATAACTTACTCCAAGTTTGCTTGCCTGTTCTTCAACATATTTGTCTGTGGAACAAATTACATGACCTAAGGTCCTGGCATAAGTTGACTTACCACATCCACTTGAACCAACTAAGATTGTTGTTATCATTTTCTATCAATGCTATAAACATTAGATAGAAAATAATTCTATCGATTTAGTGGCCATAAGATCATGAAACTGGACAATATTGATTAAAACTTAGCATTTCCTCAAGTTCGTTGATTTATTTTCTAAATTGTGTTTGTTTTAGGGTTTTTCTTTTATAATTATTCTAATTTTTCAAAGGCATTGTCATAGCAAGTTGCTTTTGCTTTAAGTTGGGACTCTACAAGGGATTTTGAAAATTTATGTACTGTAATCATATGTTTTGGAATATCATCACACTTTGTTTTACAGGTCTTGCACAAATATTTCATATTAGAATTTTATTGATTTGTTAATACTATACAACTGTTTGTTTTTTCTTCACAATAACATAAATTACTTGATTCTAAGCACGGATAATCACTGTTCAAATCAAATGTTTCATAAAATACTATTGTGAACATGATGAAAATCAAAATTATATCATTATGACAAAATTATACTAATTTAGTATCAAAGTCTCCAGCCTGAGGGAGATGTTTTGAATTAAATATCCCTTTTGTTACTAATAATTATGGAAATTCACGTATACGACACATATGTCAAAGCAAAAAATGGTGATACCATGCACTTTGACGTTATTACTGGTGAAAAAGATCACGACAAAGCCCTCACATATGGCAAAGAGTGGTTAAAGTCAGTTGGTGAAGAAAATGCAGAGATGACAACAAACGAATGTCAATTCTGCCATTCAGCAAATGCACCAGAGCCTGTAGAGCAGGCAATTAAGGAAAAAGGCTACTACATCCAAAAAATGGAAAACTGTCCTTAAACACTTTTTTCCTTTTTCTAAAAGACTATATTTTTTAGATTAATTGATAGAGATAGTATGTCAGAACACAAGTATTCAAAGTGGACAGTAGACGGAGACAAAAAAACAAAATGGATTTGCGGATGTTTTCAAACGG
>Ga0209988_10000548_pt1 | contig 23568 bp, 20 predicted proteins | sample N075metaG_FD_183115 | JGI IMG/M metagenome (GOLD analysis project Ga0209988, IMG submission 183115) | Deep subsurface microbial communities from Kermadec Trench to uncover new lineages of life (NeLLi) - N075 metaG (SPAdes) (version 2) | ecosystem: Environmental > Aquatic > Marine > Ocean trench... | reverse complement strand
GAGCGCCAACGACATTGGCCTTGGGCACGCGCACGTCTTTGAAGAAAACCTGGTTGAAAGAATTTTCGCCGATCTTTCCCGACATCGTGCGCAGCGGCCGGACCTCGATTCCCTCGCTGTCCATCGGCAAGAGGATGTAGCTGATGCCGGCGTGCTTCGGCGCATCGGGTTCCGTGCGCACCAGAGCGAACATCATATGGGATGTGTCGGCGGTGCTCGTCCAAATTTTCTGGCCATTGATCAGAAAGTCGTCGCCGTCTTCCGTCGCCTTCGTCTGCAGACTCGCAAGATCGCTTCCGGCATCCGGTTCGGAATAGCCCTGACACCAGATGGTCTCCCGCCTCAGCGTCGGTGCGACCCAGCGCCGCTTCTGCTCCTCCGTGCCATGCGCGAGCAGCGTCGGCACCAGCATCGCCGGCCCCTGCGCGGCGAATCCGCGAGTCACATGCGCGCGGTTGAACTCCTCATCCATGATCACCGTCTCGAGCAGATCGGGTTCCGCGCCGTAGCCGCCGTATTCCTTGGGAATCGTACGCGCCCAATAGCCATGTTCGATTTGCAGCGAGAGCCAATCGCTCACCGCAGACGGTTCGGCCTCGGAAAACGAGGCCTTGGGCCGGTCGTCCTTGTGCTCATCGAGAAACGCGCGCACTTCCTTGCGAAACGTCTCGTAGCGCTCGGCATATTCCAGATCCATCCGATCGATTCCTCCCCGGCGGACGTGCTGCCGCGCCCCGCCATCGTTCGCATCGGTCGCGTCATCGACCCAGGCGGTAGCCCGGCTTCGGCGGATCGACGGGGCCCCCGGCGAAGCATTGAGCGATCTCCATCCAGGCATTCGCGACGCTTCCGTCGACCTCGAGATCCGTGTCTCGAACGTTTCGAACTTGGGTCACGGTGAGACAGAAGTCCACGGCCGTGCCCTCGATTCGTTCCTCGGAACTCGGCCCATCGGGCGACTCGTCCAAGCGATTGTATTCCCAGATCTCACCGGAGGGTGAAGTCAGCCTGACGTAGGGAGCCGGTCCGGGCGGCTCGCGTTTTCGATTCACGAAGGTCCAGCCGAAGGTCTTGATTCCGATCGCCACGATGTTCTTGATTCGATCCGTATGCTCGCGCTCGACATGTTTGAGGTCGTAGATCGCCTGCGCATGAGACCACGTCTCCATGTAGCGCGCGGTCGTGAACATCTGCACGCCCATGTCGGGTCCGAACCAGGGGAGTCGACGCTTGGGATCGGACGCGCCGAGTTGTGAGGCCATGTCATCACCGAAGGACTTCCAACGTTCGAGCAGCGCCTTGGCATCGAAAGCGCCGAGTGCACTCCGCGTCTGTTCCCGTCCGCTCGAGCCGGCGGCCATCCCTTCGACGAGAGCCTTCTGACTGGCCGCGAACGCCTCGCGCCCCGCCAACGAGGCCAAGGAGACGTCGTCGAAGAAATGGAGGTGCGCGACGATATCCCACGGCGTCCAACCCATGAAAAGTGTCGGCGTCTCCCAATCCTTCTCGTCGAGGGTCTTCAGAAACGTGTAAAACTCATCCGTCTCCGCACGAAGATCCTGACTGATCTGCAATGTCATTGGGCCTTCTCCTCTGGCTCGATCAACTCGAACGCAATTCTTCCATATAGGCCAAACGATCCGCATCGCTTGCGAAGGGGACGCTGCAGACCACTCGGTCGACCATCCCGCCGAAGCGCGCCTTCATTGCACCCGCCACTTTGGCCGGCTCCGCGACGATGGCAAACTCCTCGAGGATCTCATCCGTCACACGCTCGCCCATCGCAACCCATTCACCGCGCTTCGAAAGCACGTTCAGCTCGGTCTGCAACTCGCCCCAGCCGTGTGCTTCGAGTACGCCGCGATAGGCCGGGGTCGAGCCGTAGAACGCCAATTGCCGCGATACCGCCGTCCGCACTTCCTCCCATTCGCGCTCATCCTGGCCCGTCACGACGAAGGCCGGGTAACAGATTTCGAGATCCGAACGTTCGCGACCCGATTTTCGAAGCCCTGCTTCGAGCGCGGGAAACGTCACCTCTCGCAGGTAACGCGCCGTCGTGAAGGCATGGACGATCATGCCATCGGCGACCTCACCGGCCACCTCGGTCATCTTCGGACCGACCGCCGCCAGCACGACGCGCGGTGCGCCGTGGGGATTGTTGACCGGTGTGAACATCGGCGTCATCAAGGTGTGCGAGTAGAATTCGCCTCGGAAGTCGAGTTTTTCGCCGTCGTACCAACTCCCCCAGATCGCACGCATCGCCAGGATGAACTCCCGCATCCGCGCGGCGGGATGCGACCAGGGTTGGCTGAAGCGCTTCTCGATATGCGGCTTGATCTGGGAGCCGAGTCCAAGAATAAAACGACCCTTCGAAAAGGCCTGCAGGTCGTTCGACAGGCCGGCCACGATCATGGGGTTTCGGGCGAAGGCGACCGCGATCGAAGTCATCAATTCGATCCGCTCGCTGTGCTCGGCGGCGAGCAAGAGCGGAAAGAAGGGATCCCCACTCATTTCTGCGGTGATCAGACCGTCATAACCCTGTGCTTCGAGTTCCTTGACAACGCCGGGGACCTTCGAAAGATCTGCCGTATTCATCAGTCCTGCATCGATCTTCATGCTTCGCTCTCCCTTTTCTCTTTCTCTTCGTGTCCAGATATTCTTGCGAACCCCAATGTTAGTCCTCGTCCGATTCCGCCCAGCTCGGCGAACGTTTCTCGAGAAAGGCCCGCATGCCTTCCTTCGCCTCATCGCCCGCGAAGAGCCGATTCGAAAGCGCCGTCGTCCACTCGATCGCGTCTTCGCGAGTCCGCAGGGGAACCTCGTACACCAGGCTCTTCGCGAGTCCGAGCGCCTGCGGACCCCCGCGCCGGAGGTCCGCAAGAACCTCTTCGACCGCGGCGTCGAGCCGATCGCCCGGAACCGCACGATTGATCAGCCCGAGCTCCGCGGCGCGTGTCGCGGAAAAGCGATTGCCCCGCAAAAAGGCTTCCATCGCTTCACCCCGCCGCATCTTCGGCAAGCAGACGACCGAGACGATCGCTGGTACGACGCCGAGCCGTACCTCGGTGAAGCCGAACTTCACATCCTCGCGCGCGATCGAAATATCGAGGGCGGAGGCGAGACCATTCCCGCCGCCAACGACATGGCCGTCGATGCGGCCCACGATCGGCTTCGGAGAGGCCTGGATTTCTTGAAGCAATTCGACGAATCCACCACCGCCCCTGGCTGGTTTCTTTTCGGCCGATCGTTGTTTCAGATTTGCGCCGGCACAGAAGGTCGAGCCTTCGTTCGTGATGACAATCGCCCGTATCGACGCGTCTTCGTTCGCCGTGCGGATCGCACTTCGAAGACCTTCGAGCAACTCGGCGCCCAGTGCGTTTCGGTTCTCGACATCGGCGAGTGTCGCCGTCAAGACACCCCGCGCCTTGGCAACCTTGACTACGTCCATCGATGCGCTTCCTCCGGCATTCGCCCTGACTCGACCGATCCACTCCATCGCAGCAACGATGTCCCCGACGCCACAAGGAGTCGGTAATATTTATTGCTTCTTGTTACCAGACCTGTTAGGAAGGTGTCAATCAAAAGATGGAGAGGCCATGCAGCCCGCCCTGCTCGCACCCCCGATCCGCTCGAATCTGGAAGTGAAAAGCGAGGAGTTCGTCGACAATCGGCGCGTCATGCTCGACCGGCTCGGCGAGATCGACGGCCTGCTCGAGGAAGCCGAGCGCGGCGGAGGGCCCGAAGCCCATGCGCGGCTCCTGAAACGCGGAAAGCTGCCGGTCCGCGAGCGGATCGCTTTGGTACTCGATCCGGACAGTCCCTTCCTCGAGATCAGCTCGCTTGCCGGATATAACTCCGACTATGTCGTCGGGGGGGGCGGTATCCTCGGAATCGGCGTCATCGCGGGTGTCGAGTGTGTGATCTTCGCCAACGATCCGACCGTTCTCGGCGGCGCCCTCACCCCCTATGTCGCGAAAAAGTGGATGCGCGCACTCGAAATCGCGCGGGACAACGGCATTCCTTACGTCAGCTTCGTCGAATCCGCCGGCGCCGATCTCCGCATGGACGGCGATTCAGATTCGAAGGACGGGAAGAAGAAACGTCGGCCCGCCAAGACGAACCATTTTGCCGAGTCGGGTCGCTTCTTCTACGAGATGATCGAATTGTCCAAGCTCGAGATCCCGACGATCTGCGTCGTATTCGGGTCGTCGACGGCGGGCGGCGCCTATCAGCCGGGCATGTCCGACTATAATGTTGTCATCAAGGAGAAGTCGAAGATCTTTCTGGCCGGCCCACCGCTCGTCAAAATGGCCACGGGAGAAATTTCGGATGACGAGACCCTCGGCGGTGCGAAAATGCACGCCGAGATTTCCGGCCTCGCCGAATACCTCGCGGAGGACGAGCCCGACGCGCTGCGAATGTGTCGCGAAGTCGTGTCGCATCTCAACTGGCAAAAGACCGGCCGGCCGAGGAGCCTTCGCGCCGATCCACCCGTACTCGATCCCGAAGAACTCCTCGGCATCGTCAGCCCGGAATTGCGCCGTCCCGTCGAAATCCGAGATGTCATCGGACGCATCGTCGACGGATCTCGTTTCGAAGAATTCAAGCCGCGCTATGGCAACACACTCGTCTGTGGCTTCGCTTCGATCGATGGGTACCCGGTGGGCATCCTCGGCAACAACGGTGTGATCTACCCGGAGTCCGCGGAAAAGGCGGCCCATTTCATCCAGCTCTGCAACCAGATCGACACCCCGCTGCTCTTCTTCCAGAACCTCACGGGATTCATCGTCGGACGAGACTACGAACACGCGGGCATCATCAAGAAGGGCTCCCAGATGATCAACGCGGTGACGAACTCGACCGTTCCCCATCTCACCGTGATCATTGGCGCGTCCTACGGAGCGGGCACCTACGCGATGTCCGGCCGAGCGTTCAACAATCGCTTCACCTTCATCTGGCCCAGCGCGAAAATCGCGGTCATGGGTGGCAAACAGATCGCGGGCGTGATGTCGCTCGTACGCCGAGGGCAAGCCGCGCGCAAGGGTCTCGAATTCGACGAGGAAGCCGATGCGCGACTCGTCGAGGCCGTCACAGTCAAACAAGAGCAGGGCTCAGTCGCGCTCGAAGCCACCGGCGCGATCAGTGATGATGGCATTCTGGATCCGCGGGATACGCGAACGGTACTGGCCATCTGTCTTTCCGTCGTCCGAAACCGTCCGATCGAGGGCACCGAGGGATATGGAGTGTTCCGGCTGTGAGCATCACGACCCTACTGATCGCCAATCGAGGTGAAATCGCGCGTCGTGTGATTCGAAGCGCACACGATATGGGGATCCACTGCGTCGCCGTCTATGTCGACGCCGATGCCCAGGCACCCTTCGTCGCCGATGCGGACGAGGCCGTGCGCCTGCCGGACAGCTATCTCGACGCAAAGTCGATCCTCGAAGCCGCAAAGACGACCGGCGCAGATGCAATCCACCCGGGCTACGGATTCCTTTCGGAAAACGCTGGGTTCGCCCGGGCCGTGCGAGCGGCGGGCATCGCCTGGGTGGGGCCCTCGCCCAAAGCCATCGAAGAGATGGGGGACAAGCTCGCCGCCAGGGCCCTCGCAGAGAAGCATGGCGTCCCGATCCTCGTCGGTCGTGAGGATGCAGCGGACGCCGACGACATCGGCTACCCGATTCTCGTCAAGGCGGCGGCCGGGGGCGGCGGCAAAGGCATGCGAATCGTCGAACGCCCCGAGGATCTCGAGGAGGCGATCGCCTCCGCCAAGCGCGAAGCCGCCAGTGCGTTCGGAGATGATCGCATCTTCCTCGAACGTTATGTCGCCCGCTCACGCCATATCGAAATCCAGATTCTTGGCGACGCGCACGGCAATCTCGTGCATCTGGGCGAACGGGAATGTTCGATCCAGCGACGCCACCAGAAGATCATCGAGGAGTCGCCCTCGCCGCGTGTCGACGAGGCGATGCGCAAAGCCATGGGAGAGGCGGCCTTGCGCCTCGGACGCGCGCTCGACTACGAATCGGCCGGAACCGTCGAATTCCTGGTCGACGAAGAGACCGGCGAATTCTTCTTCCTCGAAGTCAACACACGACTACAGGTCGAACATCCCGTCACCGAAGCCGTCACCGGCATCGACCTCGTCCGTGCTCAACTGCGGATCGCGCAGGGCGAGCCGCTCGAATTCAGCCAGGACGACATCGAATTCGATGGCTTTGCAATCGAAGCCCGTCTCTACGCCGAGAACCCCGCCAATGATTTTCTGCCGGCGACCGGGCGGCTCGATGCGTGGGCCGTGGCCGACGTTCCCGAAGTACGTTGGGACACGGGCGTCGAGCAGGGCTCGGTGGTCGGAACGGATTTCGATCCGATGCTGGCCAAAGTGATCGCGCACGGCCCGACGCGTGCGGAAGCGGCCGGCCGGCTGGCGCTGGCCCTCGAACGACTCCATCTCGGCGGCATCGTCACCAACCGGGATTTTCTCGTCGCGACCCTGCGAACGCCTGAGTTCCTGGCCGGCGATACGACGACCGATTTCATCGAACGGGTCGCGCCGCCGCGTTCGCTCGAACTCCAGGATGCCGACTTCCTTCATGTGGCCCGGGTGGCCGCGCTCTGGATCCAGAGCGCCAACCGTGCCGAAGCGCTCGTCCTCGAATCCGCTCCGACCGGCTGGCGCAATTCACCCATGCCCTTCGAGCGGGTCGCGCTCGCGACAGGCGAGCGCGAGATCGAAATCCGCTATCGAGCGCGGCGCGATGGATCCTTCGAGTTTCAGGACGGCGCCACGGCCCGCCTCTTCGCCTGGAACGTTGATTCCATCGATGTCGAAATCGACGGACGACGCCAACGCTCCCGCGTAACCCGCATGACCGACCGCCTGATCGTGCAGTGTCCGCGCGGCGACATCGAGTTCCGCATGATTCCACGCTTCACGATTCCCGGTGACGAGGCCGCCTCCGGTGGAGTCGTCGCCCCGATGCCGGGAAAGGTGATCGAATTGCGAGTCGCGGTGGGCGACCATGTCGAGAGGGGTCAGACCCTGATCTTGCTCGAAGCCATGAAGATGGAACATCCGATGCGCGCGATGACCGATGGGATCGTGGCCGAAATTCGTGTCGAGCTCGGCGAACAGGTCGAGAACGAAGCGTTGCTTCTCGTGATCGAGCCCGATGCGAACGAGGAGACGAAGGAGACCGACGACCGCTGAGCCTTGCGGTCGCTGCAGGAACAAGGAGTAGAGAACCATGGCCGATCCGATTCGCATAGCGAACTGTTCTGGGTTTTTTGGCGATCGCCTCTCGGCGGCCAGGGAAATGGTCGAGGGCGGACCGATCGATGTTCTGACCGGCGATTGGCTCGCCGAACTGACCATGCTGATCCTCGCGCGCACGCGCATGAAACGACCCGGCGCGGGCTATGCGCGGACCTTCGTGACTCAAATGGAACAAATCATGGGTCTTTGTCTCGACAAGGGAATCCGAGTCGTCACGAACGCGGGCGGCCTCGACCCGGATCGCTGTGCCGAAGCGGTTCACGAGGTCGCAAAGAAGCTCGGCCTCGATCCGAAAATCGCCTATGTGCGTGGCGACGATTTGATGCCCGGAATGAACGACCTGATCGCGCGCGACCAGCTGCATCATTTCGAAACCGGTGAGCCGATCAAGGATACGAGCCATTTCATGACGGCCAATGCCTATCTCGGCTGTTGGGGCATCGTCGACGCGCTCGATCGCGGGGCCGACATCGTAATCACCGGCCGCGTCACCGATGCCGCCGTCGTCTGCGGACCCGCGGCCTGGCACCACGGCTGGAAGCGCACCGATTGGAACGAACTCGCCGGCGCGGTCGTCGCGGGCCATGTCATCGAATGCGGAACCCAGGCCACCGGGGGCAACTATTCGTTCTTTAGCGAGGTTCCCGGTCTCGAAAGGGCCGGCTTCCCCTGGGCCGAAGTCGCCGAAGACGGCAGCTGCGTGATCGGTAAACACGACGGGACGGGCGGAGAGGTGTCGATCGGCACGGTCACCTCACAGCTCCTCTACGAAATCGGCGGCGTCGAGTATTTCGGACCGGACGTGACGGCGCGCTTCGACACGATTCGACTCGAGGAGCAGGGGCCGAATCGAATTCGCATCTACAACACCCAGGGCGAACCGCCGCCGGATACCTTGAAGGTCTGCATGAACCGCAATGGCGGATTCCGCAACGACATGCGGACCTGCCTCACCGGTCTGGACATCGAGGCCAAGGCGGCGCTGATCGAGAAGGCTTTCTGGGCCGCGTGCCCCTATCAGCCGAGTGACTATCAACAGGTCACGACGCGACTCATCCGAACCCACAAAGAAGATCCGGAAACCAACGAAGAAGCCGTCGCGATCCTGCACCTGAGCGTCAAGGACCCGGACGAAAAGAAGGTGGGTCGCGCCTTCTCCAATGCGATGACGGAACTCGCCCTGGCGACGATTCCCGGTTTCTTCGGCGTCGGTGGCGGTCCCTCCGGCGGTCGACCCTTCGGTATCTACGAACCCGCTCGCATACCGGCAAACGCCGTGCCTCAGGAAGTCGTCTTCATCGACGGGGATTCTCGGGAAATCGATTCCGTGATTCCACCCGGCGACGTGACGATCGTGGCGGCGGAAGGTCCAACCGAGGCGCTACCCGGCGGGCCGAGTCGACGCGCAGCGATCGGTCGGGTCCTCGGGGCTCGATCCGGCGACAAAGGCGGCAACGCCAACCTCGGCGTCTTTGCACGAAGCGACGCAGCCTGGGCCTGGCTCGACGAGTTTCTCACGACGGAGCGCCTTCAAGAGCTGCTTCCAGAGGTGGCTCGCTTCGAAGTGGACCGCACTCGGCTTCCCGCCCTGCGAAGTCTCAATTTCGTCATTCACGGAATCCTGGAAGAAGGCGTTGCCGCCGCGACCCGCCAGGACGCGCAGGCCAAGAGCCTCGGCGAGTGGCTTCGTGCGCGCTTCGTCGACATCCCGGAGGCGCTCCTGCCGTGACGCGGCCGGCCTCCGAAAGGAATCTCAGCGAGAAGCCTTCGGTCAAGCGAAGGGGCGACTTCTCCCACATCCGTGCGCCCAAACGACGACTCTCGTCGAGCAGCGAAGAATCCCTCACAACGCGCCAGTTGGAAATCCTCGACACCCTCGACGAATCGGTCTTGAGCGGCGGCTTCTCAGACCTCACGATGGCGGAGATTGCGAAACGGATGACCTGCTCGTTGCGTACGCTCTACGGCATCGCGCCGAGCAAGGAGGAATTGGTCCTGGCCGTCGCCGATCGACATCTCCAACGCATCGGGCGAGAGGCGATGGAAGTACTCGAACTCGACGAGGATCCGCTGTGTCGATTGCGCGCCTATTTGCGAGCGACGAATCTCGCATTGCAACCCACGACCATGGTCTTCTCGATGGACTTCGACAAGTTGCGGGGCGCCCGAAAGCTCGCGGATGCCCACGCCGGATATATCGTCGCGATCACGCGAGCGCTTCTCGATGAGGCGGTCGAAGCGGAACACGTCGCACCGCTCGACACGGCCGCGCTCGCGCTGGTCCTCGGACGACTCGGTCGTGAATTCGCCAGGCCCGACGTAGACCGGATCCTTCAGAATTCGGCGCGCGAGGCAGCCGATTCGATCGCAGAGATCATCCTCGACGGACTCGTCGCGCAGAAACGAAAAGCGGACGAAGGGCGCTGAGCGCGGCGACGCGCTACTCCGGAACCGCCATTCCCTTTTGGACCGCCGGTCGCGCCTCGATTCGGGCAAGCCAATTCGAAACACGTTCGACATCCAGGATCTCGCGCGAACCGAGATCCTTCATGATCTGTAGCCACGGGAAATGCATGATGTCGCCGATACTGTAGGCGCCCACCAGATATTCTCGGTCGTCTGCCAGAATCCGATCGATCACCCCGATCAGACGTTTGATCTCCGACGAGAAGATCTCGATCATCTCCAGGTTTTTTTCGCCTTCCTTGCGCAACGCCGCCCCGAGACGGCCCAGATTCGGACCGACCCCGCCGGTCTGGAAGAACGCGTATTGAATTGCGTCCATCCGAGTCTTCGCATCTTTGGGCAGGATGATTCCGTCCGGATCGTATTTCTCACCGAGGTGCAAGAGAATCGCGCCCGACTCCCAGATCACTTGCCCGTCGTCTTCCAAGACGGGAATCTTGTGATTCGGGGTCAGCGCCAGGAACGCGGGCTTCATCTGATCTTCTTGATCGAGCTTCACCCAGGTCATGTCGTATTCGACCCCAAGCTCTGCCAGGGCGATCGATATCTTTCGGCCGTTGGGCGTGGCGGCGGTGTAGAGACGCATTTTGAACCTCCGGATGGACGGGCGACCCGGACCCTAGCTCAGCTCCAGCCCCTTCAGTCCACCTTCGGCTCGCCAATCATCGAGAATCTTGAAGAAAGCCACGGATCCACCGCCGTAGAAACCGTTCTGACCGTTGCGTTCGCCGGGCTGGCCTTCGTTGTTGTAGTAGCCCGGTGTGCATTCTTCCAAGAAACTGAGGCTACCTCGCGAAAGGCTGATGATCGTATCGACCCACTCGGCTTCCGCCTGCTCCGACGCCTCGATGCATTCGATGTCGTTGTCGAGGGCGTGCTTGATGATATACGCGATATGTTGGCTCTGTTCGCTCAGCGCATGCGGAAAGTTCACGGTAAAGCCGGACTGAACATTGCTGATGATGAAGCAATTCGGAAAACCTCGCGCATGCATCCCGTGAAAGGTCCTCACGCCGTCTGCCCATTTTTCGGTCAGATCAAGGCCGTCCCGACCATGGAGGGAATAGCCGCTGCGCCGGGAATAGTCGGTTCCGACTTCGAAGCCCGTCGCGAAGATCAAACAATCCAGCTCGTATTCCTCGCCGTCGACGACGACGCCTTTCTCGGTCACGCGCGTCACGCCCTGCCCCTTCGTATCCACGAGCGTGACGCTCTCGCGATTGAAGGCTTCGAGGTAATCGTCGTGGAAGCAGGGTCGTTTGCAGAATTGTCTGTAGTAGGGCTTCAAGGATTCGGCGGTTGCCGGATCCTTGACGACCGAATCCACTCGATTGCGGATCTGCTCCATCTTCTGAAAATCCGCCAACTCCATGTTCTTTGCGAGGGCATCGGCGGAGAGGTCGGCGGTCTCTTCCGTCTGAACCATGACGAGTAGATTCCGGATGATCTCGGTCCAGCCGTCGTTCACCAGATCCACTTCCTGAAAGCCGCCCGAGACCAGCGTGTTGAAATTCTCCATCCGATCTTGATGCCAGCCGGGCTTCAGACTGTCGACCCAGCTCGGATCGGTGTCGCGGTTGTCCCTCACGTCGATGGAGGAAGGCGTGCGTTGAAATACGAAGAGCCGATCGGCCCATTCGCCGACATGCGGCACACATTGAACGGCCGTCGCGCCGGTCCCGATAATTCCGACGCGCTTGCCACGAAGGCCCGTCAGACCCCCGGTCGAATCACCGCCGGTATAGTCGTAGTCCCAGCGACTGGTGTGGAAGGTGTGTCCCTTGAACGAATTGATTCCCTCGATTCCGGGCAGCTTCGGCCGATGTAGCGGTCCATTGGCCATACTGACGAAGCGCGCCCGAATCCGATCGTTCCGGTTGGTCGAGATGATCCACCTTTTCGCCCCGTCATCCCAACGCATGTCGGTCACTTCGGTCTGGAAGCAGGCGTTCCGGTAGAGATCGTATTTCTCTCCGATCGCCCTGCAATGCGCCAAAATCTCGGGCGCGCGCGTGTACTTCTCCTTCGGAATGAAATCGAGTTCTTCGAGCAAGGGCAAATAGACGTAGGATTCGACATCACATGCCGCACCTGGATAGCGATTCCAATACCAGGTCCCCCCGAAATCGCCGCCCTTCTCGATGATCCGAATGTCGTCGACACCGGCGTCTCGCAACTTCGCGCCCACTAGCAATCCGCCAAAACCACCCCCGATCACGACGACATCGACTTCGTCCTCGAGTGGCTCGCGCGTAAAACCCGGATCGACGTAGGGGTCCTCGACGAAATGAGAGAAATCGGCCGTGACTTCGTGGAACTGATCGTTGCCGTCGGGTCGGATTCGCTTGTCGCGCTCCTGACGATATTTCTCACGCAATGCATCCGGGTCGAAGCCAAGTTCTGGTTTCCCATCCAAGACCGGCTCGCTCTCGAGCTTCATCTCACTCGTCATCCAGCGTCTCCATCTCTCGATTCGTATTGGGCGCGCGTCGCGTTCAGCGGGGATATTATGACACTACCAGTGTCATATTACCAATCCCGACTCGGAGGATTCGAATTCGCTACGTCCCGTCTCGCGCCGCCTCCACCGCTTCGAGCTCCGCGGCCGTCAGGATCCGTGGCGTCACGCAGGGCTCGTCCGTGCTCCCTTTGAAAAAGGGGGAGCGGTCTTGGTCCCCGTCCTGGATCGCTCGTTCGAGAATTTTCGTCACGCGAGGCCCCATCTCTGGCGAGTTGCCGTCATCTGCATCGAGGCGTGACCGGTCCCCCTTCGCGAAGCGGCCGAATCCGCGCATTCGAATCGGCCCGAGCGAATCGTCGCGCGAACGTCCGTCTCGGGAATGGTCGACGCAACTGTGAATCAATCCGACGAAGGGCACGCGACTCGTCTGCGGTGTGTTCCCAATCGGAGTTCGACAACAGCTTGCGTACCACCGAAGCATCCCCGATTCCGTGAGTCTTATGCACGCGAGTTCTTCCCTCCCCTGATGGAACTCGAGTCGGCCAGAAGACGTCTGAAAAATATCCGTGCCGCCGTTGGCATCAAGAATCTCATCGGCCCGCTCGAGAAAATGAGCGAAGGATTGACAGTCATCGCAGTAGCAGACGCAGCGATTGCCGGTGTCACGCGAAGGTTCGCGCAGCACGCCGCGCAGCGCGCCGCATGTACAGCGAATCGGGAGGTCGGTCGAGTGGGTTTTCGTCATGGCGAAAAGCCTAGGAGTCTGCGCGGCAGAAGGCGCACGCGTCCAGACGCGAATCCAATCCCGCTGGCGGCGTTGCGAAACCTTGCTGTGGCTCGCCACAGCGGCGATTCCGCGCCTTGCCTTCGGAATCGTCTACACATCTGTCCACCCGCGCCTTCTGCCGTGCAAACTCCTAGCTTTCCGATCCACCCAGTACAGTCCCCGACCGAATTCTCTTAACGACGTCGCTTTTGTTCACCAGCTCTACACTGCCTTCGATCGACACATCGGCGCCAAAGACGTGATCGCCCGAAACAGAGAGTCGGCGACACTTGGCAAGCGACGGAGCGCCTTCCGGAAAACGCTGCCTCAGATCGTCGACCGTCCCGAAATACCGGGAGTCGAGTTCGATCGTTCGAACACGGCTCAGCGCCGCATCGACCGGTACGATTCGCGCATCCTCCGTGAGTCGATACGCATCGGACCAGAGCGAGAGCAGATCCCCGGTCGTTTTCACCGGCGCGAACCGCTCGCGCGGAACCACGATCGCCCGGGCGCCTTCGAAACATTCGATCGCCGATCCCATCGCCGTTTCGAGCTGGTAGCAGAGCGGACTCGACGGGTCCTCGGACGAAACCGGCTTTTCGTTCAGCATGATGGGAAGCGGAAGGCCCGTCGAGGAGGCCTCCATCTCGCGCGCCAACACGTCGAGGTCGAGCCACAAATTATTCGTATTGAAATAGTGGTGTCGCCCGACATCCTGAAACGAATCCAGATCACTCTTGGGACATTGGGCGATTTCGCGCAGAATCAGGCGATCATCACGAACACGAATCGCCAGATGGCCGCCCTTCTTGTCGGACTCGGTACGCTCCGCCACCTCCATCGCAAAGGGAATTTCCTCGGCGGCGAACCAGCCCAACAGCCTCGAATCGAGAACGGCCCCGAGGTTGTCCGCGTTCGAAACGAAGGCATAGCGGATTCCATGCGAGCGAAGCGTGTCGAGCATTCCCGAACTGACGAGCGCGAGATAGAGATCCCCATGCCCCGGCGGACACCAGCTGAGGGACTCGTCATCCGGCCATTCGACGGGCGCCCAGGTCTCGGCATCGATTCGCGGAACTTTGTGCTGAAGAAAGTCGAGTGGGATCCGATTCTCGAGATCGGGATAGGATCGCAGTGCAGCGAGGGAATCCTCTCTCGTACGAAAACTATTCATCAAGACCAACGGGAGTTCGACGTTCCATCGTTCGCGCCACCAAAGGGTCTGGCGTGCGATGAGATCGAGAAAGGAAATTCCGGGACGAACCTCGAGCAGACTCTTCGCGCTGGACAGACCCATGCTCGTTCCGAGCCCACCGTTCAGCTTGATGATCGCCGTCTTCGAGGCGGCTGCGCGGCCGGCTTCACGAAAGTCCTTTAGCTGGGCGAGCTCGGGAAGCGAGTCGACCGGCGAGATCGAACTTTCCGGAATCGTCGTTTCCCCGCCCGACGACACGAACTCGAGCGCGCGCCGAAAGGCGAGCGTCGCGACTTCGGGCAACCCCGCGCGTCGCATGCGGTCGGTGAATTTGGCGAGTCCTGATCGGTCCAATCCTCGGTTTTCCGAATTCGCCACGCCTACCCTCTCCGCCCCGCTTCGCTCGCTGTGTAGCGTGCGGTAGCGGGGGCGGTAGGGCAAGCGAAACCCCTGCATGCCCCGAATTCCGTATGCTCGTCGACACCCATGAAACCGAACGCCTGCGCACACAGATTCCGCTCGATCTTCGTCGTCGTTGGGCTGACCACGCTCGTCGCCGGTTCCGCGCAGGCGACCGAAGCTCGGCCAACGGAACCCATCGAACGTCCCTATGCCGTCACGGAGACTCGGGAGGAGTGTGCGGAGTACACTCCATTGCGTCGGCCCTTCTTTGGCGACACCCACGTCCATACCGCGCGCTCCCAGGACGCCTCCACACAGGATACGCGGGTCACACCCGCCGAGGCCTATCGATTCGCCAAGGGCGAAGCGCTCGAAATTCAGCCCTTCGATGCCGACGGGAATTCGTTGCGCACGGTCGTCCTCGTTCGACCCCTCGACTTCGCCATCGTTACAGACCATGCCAATCAGATCGGTGAAGTGCATATCTGCAAGACGCCCGGCCAACCCGGACACGATTCTTGGGTGTGCCGGATCTATCGAAATTTTCCGCGCGCGGCTTTTTTCGTGATGAACGCCCGCTATTCACTCTTGCAATCTCGTTGGAGTTTCTGTGGAAAAGACGATCGAATTTGTCTCGAGGCCGCGGGGATCGTCTGGAACGAACACCAGCGTGCCGCGGAGGACGCCTACGACCGAAGCGCGCGCTGTGCCTTTACCAGCTTCGTGGGCTACGAGTGGACGGCCGCGATCCAGGGCGCGGGTCACCTTCATCGCAATGTGATCTTTCGAAACGAACGCGTCCCAGCGCTGCCGATCAGCGTGATGGAGACCGGCCCAGAAGCCATTCATCTCTGGAATCGTCTGGATGCCGAGTGTCGCGACGGCATCCCGGGATGCGAGGCGATCACGATTCCACACAACTCGAATTGGAGCAAGGGATCCGCCTTCACCTCGGCGGTCGCGATCGGCGAAGAGATCACCCAAGAAGAAGCGGCGATCCGCGCGCGCTACGACCGGCTGGTCGAAGTCATGCAGCACAAGGGCGAATCGGAATGCGCGCTCGTGCCCGGCGTGACCGATGAAGGATGCGGCTTCGAGAAGGCCTTGAACCCCCACGGAATGCCCTTTGGCAAAGCCAAGATCGAAGCGGTCAATTTCGCACGCGATGCCCTGAAACGCGGCCTGGCCCTCGAGAGCGAACTCGGGTCGAACCCGCTGAAATTCGGCCTGATCGGCAGCACCGACACCCATCTCGGAACGCCGGGCCTCGTGATGGAGCGCGGGTTCGGCGGCCACGGGGGGGCGGGCAAGCCGGCCACCCAGGCTCTCGACCCGGGTTTTCCAGACCTCATCTCGCTCAACCCCGGCGGACTGGCTGTGCTCTGGGCCGAGGAGAATACGCGGGATGCGCTCTTCGAGGCCATGCTTCGAAGGGAAGCGTACGCGACGAGTGGCACGCGGCCTATCCTGCGACTCTTCGGTGGTTGGGACTATCCGAGCGATGTCTGTCAACGCCCCGATTTTTCCGAGATCGGCTATGCGCGGGGCGTCGCCATGGGCGGGGATCTCCCAAGACCCGCGAATGGCGTCGTCGGTCCGCCGACGTTTCTGGTTCGCGCCTCGCGTGACCCGCATCCAAACGGTGGCGACCTCCAACGCATCGAAATCGTCAAGGGTTGGGTCGAAGACGGCGAGCGAAAAGAGATCGTCTGGACCGTCGCGGGCGGGCCTAACCAATCGGACGTCGATCTGTCGACCTGTCGTCGAAGGGGTCTGGGCAAGACCCAGCTCTGCGCGCGCTGGCAGGATCCCGATTTCGATCCCGCAGAGCCCGCCTTCTACTATGCACGGCTCCTCGAAAACCCGAGTTGCCGTTGGACCCAATGGGCCTGCATCGACGCCGGCGTGAAATGTGAGGATCCAGCGACAATCGGCGAAGGCTTCGAAGCCTGCTGCAGCGCCGAATTCCCGGCGACGATCCAGGAACGCGCTTGGAGTTCGCCCATCTGGTACACGCCCGAAGCGCAAACTGAAGCGAACTGATCATCCAACGCCTAACTCAATCGGGCGCGCCTTCGCTGGCCGGGATTCGGACGATCGCGAGCAGGCCTCCACCGAAAGCGAGCAAGCCGATCTGAACGAGAAAACTCGCATGAAAACTGCCCGTCGCACCCTGCAGGAGTTGACTCACCGCGGAAGCCGCAGCGATCACAGGGATCGCCACCAGCCCGCCCAATCCCGAGGCACGACCAAAATTCTCACGACCGAAACAACGTCCCAAAGCGACGCCCTGTAGCGGCATCGCGCCGCCAATCCCGATCCCGAAGATCGCACCGGTCACGACGAAGAGTCCGTAGCTCGGCTCCACGTAGAACAGGCCCCAAACCAGAATGTTGGCGACTACGACGAGACCGATCGCCGGCTTCATCGGCGCAACGTCTGCAAGTCGCCCGATGACGACCTTGCCCAACAACGAGAACGGGACCATCGCGAGAAAAAACACGTTCGCCTGCTGGCCGGTAAACCCCAGATCCCTGCCGAAGGGCACGACCATCGGCGACAGCACTACAGGAGAGGTCAGCACCATCCCGAAGCCGACCGCGAGCAGCCAGAGACGCGGATCGCGAATCAGCTGAGACAACTCGAGTACTCGCCCGTCGGTCGGCGAACCGGATCCAGCATCTTCGTGTTGTGAGGGTCCGTCCGGAACCTGACCGACTTCTTCCGGCCGGCCGATCACCAGGCCGCCAAAAACGGGTACCCCAATCGCAATCGTCGCGACACCGAAACACAAGACGGCCGTTCGCCATCCGTAGGCGTCGATCAGGCTTTGTGCGGTGGCGGGGGCGACGTAGCTGGCGATCGTCGCCCCGGCGACGGCGATGCCGATCGCGAGGCCGCGTTTCTTGATGAACCAATTCGCGGTCAGCGCCATCGAGGGCATGATTCCGAAGAGCGCCGCACCGATCCCAACCACTCCGCAGAAGAGCACCGCCGCCTGCGTGAGTGTCGTCGCCCGTGAAAGCAGAATCAGACCCGACCCCGCGACCAGCGCTCCCGTCGCCATCATCACTCTCGCCCAACCCCGATCAAGTGCCGCCCCGGCAAAGGGACCCAACAGGCCCATCACCAGGAAAGCGATCGACATGCCGAGACCCACCGTCGAGCGGGGAACCTCGAAGGTCGCAGCCACGGGGTCGACGAAATTCCCGAAGGTCGCCAGCGTGATCGCGCCGGCCAGGAAATTGGCGATGAACCCGATTCCGACGATCCTCCAACCGAAAAAGGCACCGGAGCTTCGCTTCGATCCGTTTTCGTCGGTCTCGCTCACACTGGCCGTCATCCGGTCTCCGCAGACGATGACGATTCGACACGCGTCTCTGCGTGGATGTTCAGGGGGACTCGCATCGTCTATGTCCTCGACATCGGACGGCGCACGGCAGCGATCAAATCGGGAATGAATTGCACTGTGAAATTGGGAATCTCGCCGAGATCCGAATTCGCCTGGCGCATGGCGATGAATTTGAGTTCCAGGATGATCGCATAACGAACGACCGCGAAGAGTTCGAACCAGGCGATTCCTTCGATCGATCGACCCGTGAGTTCATGCCATTGCTGATAGATCTCCTGCGCCGTCGGCAGACCGGCAAGGCGTTCGAGGCCGAGCCCCTCGCTATTGCACCGGTCGATCCAGAACCACCATGCCAGGTCGGCGCGCGGGTCGGAGACATTCGCCATTTCCCAATCGAGAATCGCGATCGGAGCAAAGTCTCGAAAGATCACGTTCCCGACCCGCGAGTCCCCCCAGCAGAGAGCCGGCTCCGCATCCGTCGGCACGCTCGATTCGAGTAGCGCCCAACCCTCCAGCACGATCGGATCGATCGCGCTTCGGAGGCGGGGCTTGAAGATCGATCCGAAGGTTCGGAGTTCCTGCGCCAGAATCCATTCGCCCGGAGCCGCTCGTGGAAGTCGGCGGAGATCATGCCGGCCGAGATCGATGCGATGGATCGCGGCGACGACTTCGAGCCCCTTGCGCCACATGGTCTCGCGCTGCGCCGCAGAAACGTCGTCTTTCAGCCATCCGGTCGCATGAAAAGGCGGATTGTCCGAGGGAATCTGCCCCTCACAGAACTCCATCACATAAAAGTCGCTTCCGACGATCGAAGTATCACTCTCGTACCCGACGAGAGTCGGCGCGGGCAAGCCCTCCGCCGCCATCAAACTCATCATCTGGAATTGCATCAGGAGATCGTGGTGTTCAAAAACCTGGCTGGTCGGTGGAGCCATGCGAAATACGAGCTTCTCCGACCCCCCTCCGGACCAGCTCGCGTCCATCATCAGGGTCACGCTGCTCTCGCCACTCGCCTTCGGAAAAGTCAGATCGGAAATGCGCAGATCGCCGCGGTCGGGCAGCGTTTTTTGCAGCCATCCCTCGACCTTCCGCCGAATCTCCTCGAGATCTCCGATGTCCTGTTCACCCAACTCGATTCCCCAATTCCTGTGAACTCGGCCTTGAAACTCCCGCGATCCGCGACGAGCGCGGAGGAGCGCCTAGAAGGGAATGTCGTCGTCGTCCGTGGGGGGCGGCGGTTCATCGCCCGAAGGGGCCGCACCGGATGCTGCGCCCGTCGACGTCGCGCCGTCCGATCCGCCCTCGCCCTCCCCGACCCGATCGATCGACCAGACTTCGAGGCTGTTGAAGAAACGAACTTCGCCCTTTGGGCTGGTCCATTCTCGACCCCGAAGACTGAACTCGACCGCGACTTCCTGACCGGCCTCGAAACCATCGAGCGCGTCACAGCGATTCCCGGTCAACTGGAACATCACGTATTGGGGATAACGGGAAGCCGCTTCGAGTTCCAGAACGAACTCACGTTTGCGGAAACGCTCCGTGATCTGCGCCGCCTCGAAGGTGGCGTGTATCTTTCCCTGGATCTGCATGTTCATCCTTCTGCTCTCCCTGATCCTGCTTTCCGCGCGCACATTAGCGCGAGTCCGGGCCTCTGCGGACTTTTCCGCTGACCGCTCTGGTTTAGCGTAGAATGCACCCGAAGGATGCGCGGCGCAGATTCGAGTCGAGAGCGCAGGGGGATCATGAAGATGGCAGGACCGCTCGACGGAGTCCGTATCCTCGATGTGAGCGAAGTGATCTCGGGGCCGCTCGCGGTCATGCTGCTCGCCGAGCAAGGCGCCGACGTGATCAAGGTCGAGCCCCCCAAGTACGGGGAGCAGAGTCGACAGCTCTCCAACTATCGAAAGGGCATGGCCGCGCTCTACGCCAATTGCAACCACGGAAAGCGATCCATCGGAATCAACCTCAAGAGCGCCGAAGGTCTGGAGATCTTCTACGATCTCGTTCGCAGGGCGGATGTCTTCGTACAGAATTGGCGACCCGGCGCAGCCGAACGACTCCGAATCGGCGAAAAGGAGTTGCGCGCGATCCAGCCCAACCTCATCTACGCCTCGATCACCGGCTTTGGCGATGACGGTCCCTATGCCAACCGACGCGGCTACGATCCGATCTTTCAAGCGCTGACCGGCTATGTCAGCGCTCAATTGAATCCCGAAGTGCCGATCCCGGATCTCGTTCGAAACGCCGTCGTAGACAAAGCGACATCGCTCTCGCTCGCCCAGGCCATCACCGCCGCACTCTTTGCGCGCGAACGCGGTGCGCCCGGCCAACACATTCGCATCTCGATGCTCGACGCGGGACTCAGCTTTTTCTGGCCCGATGGCATGCTTCGGCACACGCTGATCGGGGACGATGTCGAAAACTATCTTGTACCCGGCGAGCGATACCAGCTCGCCTCGACGTCCGACGGCCAACTCGTCATTTGGGCCGGCACGGCGGATCAGATCCGCGGAAGTCTACGCGCCGTCGGCTGCGACGAACTCGCGGACAGCCCCTCGCAGCGAGGCCCCGCAGCCCTCGAAGAGGAGAGTCAAGTCGCGCGGGCCAAAGCGCTCGCAGCCGGCCTTGCCGCGATGACGACCGCGGACGCCTATCGCCGCATGGTCGAGTTCGAAGTACCCGCGGCACCGATCCTGAGCCACCATGAAGTTCTCGTCGATCCCCAGATCAAACACAATGGCTGCGTCATCGAAGCCGAGCATCCGGTCTACGGTCGCTACCGGCGCGTGCGACAGGCGGCGCGTTTTTCGGAGACGGTGAACGAAACGATCGCTCCGGCCGCGCTCTACGCGGAGCATTCAGACGAAATTCTCGACGAACTGGGATGCGACACGGACATGCGCCTAAGGCTTCGTGAACTCGGAGCGATTACTTGAAATCGACGCCCCTGGAGAGCAGCCGAGAGAACGACTGAGCCCGCCCTATTCGACGGCGGCGGCGCGAAGTTCATTGAAGGATTCTTCGAGACATTCGGCGTAGAACTCTGGATCCGGCAGCTGATCTCGACAACCGGTGATCGAAACCGTGAGCGCGCCGTTATAGCTCAACACGATGTGGAAGAGCCCGAGGCCCTCCATGGGAAGGCCGAGACCGAAATTGGCCACCATCTTCGCGCCCGTGAAGTAGAGCGGGATTTGCGGACCCGGAATATTTGTCACGACACAATTCGCCATAGGGGTCATCCGACTCATGAGTCCCGTCCGCGCCACGAGTCGACCTGCGATCCCGGCCAACGCACCCGGCATCGTCTGGGTCACGTCGGTCATGCTGCGCGCGCCCACCGCCTTGGCCATTTCCTTCGAACTCACCGTGGTTCGATAGACCTTTTCGAGACGTCGCACCGGATCCGCTTCGTCGGTATGAAGCTTCACGAACATTCCCGAGACCTGATTGCCAGCCGTGCCTGCCTGATCCGCAGTACGCGTCGAGATCGGCGCGAAGGCGCTGAGCGAGTCGATCGGAAGCTCGTGATGATGATCCAGGTATTTGCGCAATGCGCCGCCGCAAACCGTGAGGATGACATCGTTGACCGTCGCGCCCTCCACCCGTTTTCGAATTTGCTTCACGTCCGCGAGTACGAAGGTCCGGGCCTCGAAAACACGGTGCGGGGAGACCCGGCCATTGAAACGGGTGCGCGGAACCGTGGACGTCGACGCCTCCGAGTCGTCTCGTTGTCGCAGCAACGCCCGAATCGCCGGCGGCGCTGCCTCACTGAGGATTTGCGCGAACCTGAAGGGCTGGCGAATATTGTTGACGGTGCTTCGCAGGGCGAGTTCGAGCAGTGTCGGTTCGGATTCGGGCACCCACGGAGCCTCGGGTTCGGGGGCCACGCCGGTCGCGGTCAGGTCGTGAATTGCGGCCGTCATCTCCATCCCGGAAACGCCGTCGATCGCGGCGTGATGGATCTTCGACAGGATGGCGAAGCTGCCCGCCGGCAGGCCTTCGACGTGGTCGAGCCCTTCGATCACATACATTTCCCAAAGCGGCTTCTCGAGATCGAGCGGGCGAGCATGCAGTCGCGCCGCCTGAATACAGAGTTGTCTCCAATCGCCGGGCTTCGGTAGCGCGATATGCCGAACATGGAATTCGAGATCGAAGTTCGCATCTTCGATCCAGTAGGGATGGTCGAGGCCGAAGGGGACGCGGACGATCCTTTGTCGAAAGCAACGCGCGAGATGAAGCCTGGACTCGATATTCGCCAGAATCCCCTTGAACGTCACTCGGCCTTCAGGCGCGGTGGATGGATCGTAGATTGCGATCGCCCCGACGTGCATCGGCGTTGAGCGTGTCTCCATATTGATGAAAGTCGCATCCAGTCCGCTCAATTGTTCCATGTGTGCCTCTAGCCTCTAGTGGTACAAGCGAAGAATCCCACAAATGACCTCATTTGGTCAAGTTTCGGGAATCGGCCCCTTTCCGACTCGACTGACCGTGAGCCCATGGCCCTCCACCTGGAGGATCGTCGACGGTTCCGGCCACATCGGGCCGCCATCCACCACGACCTCTACGCGTCCCCTGTACACACGTTCGAGTTCCTCCGGATCCTCCAACTCGGGCTCGTCCTCTCCCGCCGTGAGCGATCCCGTCACGATGGGCTCGCCCAACAACTCGACCAACATTCGGCAAATCGGGAGATCCGGCATCCGCAAGCCGATTTCACCGTTGCGATTTCGCATGTCTCGAGGCACATCGACACTCGCCTCGAGCACGATCGTGTAGGCGCCGGGCAAGATTCGGCGAACGGTTCGAAACACGCTCGTATCCATGATCGAATAATGTCCGAAATCGCTGAGCTCGTTGACCAACATCGAGAGGGGTTTTCGAGATCGCGCGTCGAAACCTTTCAGCGATCGGATACCCGCGATGCCCTTTCGGCTGGAGAGCGCACAGCCAAAGGCGTAGCCGCTGTCGGTCGGATAGAGAATGACATGATCCCGCTGCATGGCCTGCACAGCCGGAGCCAGCTTGCGGGGGGCCGGGCGGTTCGGATCAACTCGTACTCGCATTCGGGTCTACGCTCACGAACCGGGATTCGGCGCGGTCTCACGCCTCGGAAATTTCAGTTCCTTCAGATGCTCGAGCATGTCGCTGCCCGCCGTCTCGGGAGCGACGTCTTTGTCGATGAATTGAAGAATCCCCTCGGCATCCACGTAGAAGGTCCAACGCTTCGAAAAGAATCCACCGATCCCCAACACGCCGAAGCGTTTCGCGACCTGACCCTTCGGGTCGCTGACGACGGGCAACCCGGCTCCCATCGACGCCGCGAACTCGGCGTTCTTCTTGGGCGAGTCGAGACTCACGTAGAGAACATCGACATCGAACTCCTTCAGCTGCTCGGCACTGTCACGCAGCGCCGCAAGTTCGGTCGTTCAACCCGGTGTGAACGCTTTCGGAAACCACGCGATCACGACCCCGCGACGACCCACGAAGTCGGCGCGACGGTGTACCGCTCCGCCCTCCCCCCGAAACTCGAAATCGGGGATCGGCGCGCCGATTTCCGGAGCCGCAGAGACCGCAAAGGGAGTCCATGCCAGAATTCCTGCCAGGAGCATTCGGTATTTCATTGCCACACGTTCGCGCGCCC
>Ga0209988_10000546_pt1 | contig 23589 bp, 22 predicted proteins | sample N075metaG_FD_183115 | JGI IMG/M metagenome (GOLD analysis project Ga0209988, IMG submission 183115) | Deep subsurface microbial communities from Kermadec Trench to uncover new lineages of life (NeLLi) - N075 metaG (SPAdes) (version 2) | ecosystem: Environmental > Aquatic > Marine > Ocean trench... | reverse complement strand
AACAAGCATAGCCATAGCTATGGTTTTTGAAGGATCGGCCATTGGACAGGAGTCCCGGTGTCGTGGAGCACATGGACGTGCGAGAACGACCGAAATGTGAAGCCAGATGCAGTGCAAAACCGGATAGGACAAACTGTATTTTTCGCATGTCAATCATTGTGGATATAAGCTACTAAATTTGTTCATGAATAGTCATGTAATCGTCCGCCTTCATGCAATATGCGGGCTAAAGCCATCAACAGGGATATCGTATGACCACTAATCAAGAGTTGAAAGCCTGGGTGGACCAGGTAGTACAGCTAACCCAGCCCGAACATGTTCACTGGTGCAGCGGTTCCAAAGCAGAGTATCAGGAATTGGCTGATCAAATGATCGCAAGCGGTGATTTCCTTGAACTCAACCAGGATACACACCCCGGTTGTTATCTTCACCGCTCAGATCCCTTAGACGTAGCGCGCGTAGAACACTTGACCTACATCTGCACCTCAAGCGAGGAGGATGCGGGCCCAAACAATAACTGGATGGCTCCTGTTGAGGCACGGGCAAAGATGCGGGAGTATTTTAGCGCTTGCATGAAAGGCAGGACGCTCTATGTCATTCCCTATTGCATGGGCCCTATTGACTCACCTCTGTCACGCTGCGGCGTAGAGATAACGGACAGCGCATACGTTGTGGTCAATATGCATTTGATGACCCGTATGGGCGATCCTGCACTGCGCCGTATCGAGAGCGAAGGCACCTTTATCAAGGGACTGCATTCCATTGGCGACCTCGACCCCGAGCGACGGTTCATCATGCATTTCCCGGAAGATCTCGAAATTCAAAGCTTCGGTTCCGGTTACGGCGGCAATGCCCTGCTCGGTAAAAAATGTCACGCACTGCGTATCGCCAGTTATCAGGCCCGATCTGAGGGCTGGCTTGCGGAGCACATGCTGATTGTCGGGATCGAGAACCCCGTGGGTGAAGTTCACTATGTTGCCGCCGCATTTCCGTCAGCTTGCGGCAAGACCAATCTGGCTATGCTGATACCTCCCGCAAACTACAGGGGCTGGAAAGTGTGGACCATCGGCGACGATATCTGCTGGATGCGCGTGGGTGATGACGGGCGCATGTGGGCCATTAATCCCGAGGCGGGTTTATTCGGTGTCGCCCCGGGAACGGCTGAGAACACCAACCCCAACGCTTTGGCGACGTTGACTCACGATGCGATATTCACCAATGTTGGCATCACCAGCGATAACCAGCCCTGGTGGGAAGGCCTGGACGATCGTGTGCCGGTAACAGACTGGAAGGGTAATCCCTACGATCCGGAACACGGACCTGCTGCTCACCCCAATTCCCGCTTCACGGTGCGCATGTCACAATGCCCGTCCTATTCAGACCAGGCCGAGGCGCCGGCCGGCGTACCTCTTTCCGCCATCATTTTTGGCGGCCGCAGGGAAAGACTGGTCCCGCTGGTGATGGAAAGCCAGTCCTGGAACCACGGCGTGTTGTACGGCGCAGCCATGGCTTCGGAAACTACTGCGGCCAATGTCGATACCGTCGGCGTGGTGCGCCGTGACCCGATGGCCATGAAACCTTTCTGTGGCTATAACTTTGGGGATTACTGGAAGCACTGGCTCACTTTTTCGAATGCCTCGGACAAGTTGCCGAAGATTTTCCATGTCAACTGGTTCCGCAAAGATCAGGACAACAAGTTCATGTGGCCAGGCTTTGGCGACAATATGCGCGTGCTGGACTGGATCATCAAACGTTGTATGGATGAAGTCGATGCTGTTGAGACACCGATCGGCTATCTACCAAGGCTTGGCGATCTGAATCTGGATGGTATCGATGTGCCGGCAGAAACAATGAAAGCCCTGCTCGAAGTCGACCGCGAAGCTTGGCAGGTGGAAATTTCTGATATTGGTGAATACCTCGATTCCTACGGCGCCAGGACCCCTGCGGCCCTGAAGGCGGAACAGGAAAGAGTGGCGGCAGCATTATTGTAAGAGCACAACGCCGATGCGCGAACCGGGGTCAGAGAACCATTTCCTGGCCAAACGCCTGAGTACAAAGAGATGCCTTAACAGGAAATGGTTCTCTGACCCCATACATATTTCATACATGACCCCATACATATTTAAACCCTTTGCCCAGGGTAACAGTCCAATCATTATGGAGGAGCAAGCGCGGTGGTATCGTGGCAAGCAGGTTCTGTACAGCACGATGATGAATCCATGCTGGTGGAATCGGCCAGGAATGGGGATAGCGCTGCTTTCGAAAAACTTTACCGCAACAACAGGGATCGCATCTACGGATTGTTATGGCGGATTTGTGGCGGTGATGCCACGCTGGCGGAGGACCTCCTGCAGGAATCTTTCATCAGAGCCTGGCAAAAGCTGGACAGCTTCCGTGGAGAAAGTCGCTTTACAACCTGGTTGCACCGGCTTGCGGTAAACGTAGCATTGAGCGACAGGCGCATCCGGCTACGCCGAGTCGGGCGCGAGGTTCCGATGGATGAGGTGGCCGAAAGGACGGCGATCGGTGTTCGGGATGTTGTCGCCGATAAACAAATGGACCTGGAAAAGGCCATAGTGCGGCTGCCGGAACGAGCCCGGACCGTGTTGATCTTGTATGACATCGAAGGCTACCGGCACGCAGAAATCGCGGAAATGACCGGGATGGCTGTTGGTTCTTCCAAGGCGCAATTACACCGTGCACGGAAATTGATTCGCGAGGTACTCAATTCATGAAACAAGAATTAAGCGAACAGGAATTATTGGCTAGGCTGGGGTCTCTGCCCCGTGAGATCACGCCGGACACAGACGCCTGGCCGGCCATTGCACAAAGGATAGGACAGGAGGACACTCCCTACCGGCAGCAGTCATCGAGTCGCTGGTGGATACACGGTGTAGCTGCCAGCTTTGCAGTGGTCTTAGTTGCCGGAGTTCTGATCGGGCGGCAATGGGACACCACGCCCGGAATGGCGCAGCCCGGATTTGACCTGGCGAATCAGGCGCAAGCTGTGTGGTTTGGTGGCCTGGCCGGAGCCCTGACTGCCAGTGAACTCGAGTACCAGGCTGCATTTCGGGAGTTTATTTCAGTCGGGGAATTCCGGGAAAATCTACCGCAACTTGCGGTTGAAAATCTGACCGCCGCCTGGCTTGACCTGAGTGAAGCTGAGACCGCACTGACTGAGGCATTGCGGGATAATCCCGGCAATTCTTTCCTGAGTGGGAAATGGCTGGAACTGCGGTCCCGGCAGCTTGATTTTTTGATGCAGATTGCTTCCCTTGACCAAAACAGCAGGAGGACGACCATATGAAACTTTTCACGGTATCGCTCGCTGGGCCGGTACTGGCCTGGCCAGCGCTCGCCCTGTTGTTTCCATTGAGCGGTTTATCAGGCCAGAATCTGGATGAGACGCGCGACATGGCTGCCGATGGTCATGTGCTGGTTGAAAACATGGTCGGCCGCGTTGAAGTGACCGTTTGGAACAAGGCGAAGATCGAGATAAAGGGTGATTTGGGTGACGATGTGGAGAAAGTCGAGATTTCCGCAACCGACAATGGATTCCAGATACGGGTACATAATCAGCACAAGGGGCATGATATCGATGACACCGACTTGTATCTTCGGCTGCCGGTTGGCGCCAGCATAGAAGTGGAAACAATCAGTGCCGACATTGATGTGAATGGCAGCGCGGGTGAAAGCATTGTGCTCAGCACGGTAAGCGGTGATGTGGAAGTGGAAGCTTCACCCCGGCGACTCGAGATTCAATCGGTCAGTGGTGAAGTTGAATTCGCAGGTTCAGTTTCCCGTTCCTCGGTCGAGACTGTCAGCGGCGATATTACGCTGCGCGGCGTGCGGGGTGAAATTGAAATCAGCACGATATCAGGTGATGTGTCACTGATCGCCGAGGAAGTCGACCGGGGGCGGTTTGAATCGGTTTCCGGTGATATGAAACTGGACCTTACCATCAGCGATAATGGCCGCCTGGTCAGTGAAAGCATGAGTGGTGATCTCGTGCTGCGATTGCCTGAGGCGCAGCAGGCCGGATTTGTAATCCAGACTTATAGTGGGGATATTCGATCGGATTTTGGTGAATCCGTTAAGGTTTCCAAAGGCCCGGGCAGTGTACTTAAGTACCACGAAGGCAATAATGGGGCCCTGATTCGGCTGGAAAGCTTCAGCGGAGACATTCACATTCGCCGCCAATAGCGACCTTCTCCGAATATTGCCTCGCCATAGCCCTCACCATTGCGTTAGGGTCGCGCGGGGTGTAGATTAAATCTACTGGGTACCGCACACCCTGTAATTGTTGTGTCAGCTGACATGCGGTGTTCAAGGGGAAATTAAATGCAGGGTAAAAGGGGATCCAACCAATCTGAACAGAATCTAGCCATGCTTGGCCATGAACTATGCTCCGTGCTCAATGGAATCCAGGGCATGACGGAGTTGCTGGACGGCACAACGCTCAATGGCGAGCAAAAACAGTTCGTGGAGGCGGTCAAACTGTCGATCCGGCAGATGCACTGGCTCATCGGCGGTATCCATACGCAGCGGCACGGCACGGTGTTCCCATTTTCTCCTGAACACGGTGTGCTCGATGGTCCGGAATTGTTGGAGCAAGCTGTTCGTTGTCATACCAGGGCGGCGATGATAAAGAAGGACCTGTTGTTGTTGGTTGTTGACCCGGCGCTCCCACGACAATGGTTCGGCGATGCACGCCTGCTCCGGCAGATCATCGACAACCTGCTTGGAAATGCGATCAAATTCACACAGTCAGGGTTGGTGGTGATCGAGGCCAGGCGGGCACCGCCAGGGCAGGGCAAAGATACCGGCCTTGAATTGCTGGTCACCGATACCGGGAGTGGCTTCAACCAGGCCGCGTCCCAGCGCATTTTCAAGCCATTCGTACAGGCGGGTCCGGGCATTGGCCGGGTCCACGGTGGTACCGGTTTAGGCCTTTTTATCTGCCGCAGAATTGTTTCCCGTCTGAAGGGTCAACTCGACTGTATCAGCAAGCCCGGTTCGGGCAGTAGCTTTCGTGTCTTTCTGCCGGATGCGATTGAGCCGGGGTATTGCGAGAAGCGCGGAACGAGCTCCGGCCTGCTTTCTTCCATGATCTGTCATGTTTCAGTTGAAGATGAGTTGGGCCGTTCAGTCAAGTTTCTTTTGCAACGGATGGGAATAACGGTTGAACCCTGCCCGGGTGGAGAAAAGCTCTGCTCGGACGTTGATTTCCGGGTGGAAATCAGCCTGGCGGATCCGTGCGATGACAATGCTTCGATGGACCACTGCCTACTTTTTACACCCGGTCCGGTTCGGTCAAACGCCGGACCGCCGACGGGCGTCAGGCGAATGCTGCCACCGTTCCTGGCATCAACCCTCGGCCCGTTACTAATGGAAATGGCTCTGGAACGGAGATTCAATACGTATTAGTGCCTGTTATGATGCCCTAGTGAAACGCCGGGCTGAGCTCCCAGACTGAGTTGATCAACGCACCCAGGTGTTCCGGTTTGACATCCGGCGTTATACCGTGCCCCAGGTTGAAGACATGCCCTTGTGCCTTACCGAAGCTGGTCAGCGTATGGTTGACTTCGCGGTGGATGGTCTCCGGGTCAGCAAGCAGTACTGCCGGATCCAGGTTACCCTGCAGGGCTACCCGGCTGCCAACCCTCTCTCGCGCTTCGCGCAAGGATATTGTCCAGTCCACACCCAGCGCATCACAACCGGTGTCGGCCAGGGCTTCCAGTTGTGTATTACAGGCTTTGCAGAAAAGGATGGTCGGTACGCGCCGGCCTTCATTCTCACGCTTTAGACCCGAGACGATTCTGGTCAGGTAGCGCAGGGAGAAATCCTTGAAAGCAGGGGCAGAGAGCACACCACCCCAGGTGTCGAAAATCTGGATAATTTGCGCCCCGCTTTCTATCTGTAGATTAAGATAATCGGTCACGGTGTCGGCAAGCTTCGCCAGCAGCATGTGGGCCAGTGCTGGTTCCTGGTAGATCAGTTTTTTGCACTTGGAAAACGTTTTGCTGGAGCCTCCCTCGATCATATATGTGAACAAGGTCCAGGGACTGCCACTGAAGCCTATCAGCGGTACCTTGCCGTCCAGTTCCCGGCGCACCATGGACACGGCATCCATTACGTAGGCCAGGGATTCTCCGACATCCGGCCTGGGCAGCTTGTGAATATCTGATGATGAAGTTATGGGATTCGCAAATTTGGGGCCCTTGCCCTCCTCGAAATACAGGTTCATCCCCATCACGTCCGGTATCGTCAGGATATCGGAGAACAAGATTGCGGCATCGAGCTTAAAACGTCGCAGGGGCTGCATCGTTACTTCACAAGCCAGCTCAGGGGTTTGGCAGAGGTTCATGAAACTGCCTGCTTCGGTCCGGATCTTCAGATATTCCGGCAGATAGCGCCCGGCCTGGCGCATGATCCACACGGGCGTGCGATCGACCGGCTGGCGCAGCAAGGCACGTATCAATGTGTCGTTCTTGAGTTCCGTTGTCATATCTAGTGTAGTGTCCTATATTATGTGACGATTAAGCGAGATGAGAAGGTATTAGCTGCAAGGCGCGTCTCGCAGGGAATGGCACGCCCTTCACCAGAGAGGGAACACAGCAGATGATGCCTTCTCGCCTCGCCCGAAGGGAGCATTGCTGATGACCCAATACGGCGTTACAGCCCTTAACAAGGACCAGCCATTGTTTGCGGTCTGTGTCTTGTCTTGAATCATCTGCTTAACTCTGAACATGGCAATATCACCTTGCAGGAGTACGAGGCAACCATTGATTTATTCTGGACTGACCAAACTCTGTTTCATGGCGGCTAGGATGTCATCGTCGCTGCTTTGATTATCGACCACGGCGTGCCCCATCGCTTGCAGCAATACCAACCTCAGGCCACTGGCCAGGGCCTTTTTGTCGAGTGCCAGTGCCTGGGTCAGACCGTTGATCTTGATGTCGGCCGGTTGTTTAACGGGTAAGCCCAGGATAGACAAAAGTGTCGCAAGTCTCTTCGCAGTGCCCGTCTGGCACAAGCCGCGTATCTCGCTCAAGCGGGCTGCAGTTACCATCCCGATCGAGACTGCCTCACCATGTAGAAATCGCGAATAATTCGATTCAGCTTCGAGTGCATGGCCGAAACTGTGGCCAAAATTCAGCAAGGTACGGATTCCCGCTTCTTTTTCATCCTGCGATACAATTTCTGACTTGTTTTTCACCGATTCAAGGATCAGATGATGCAGAGTGTCTGCATGCCGTTGCCTGATGGCTGCAGCGTTCTCCTCCAGCCAAGCAAAAAAGCCGGCATCGTTGATGGCGCCGTACTTGACGACTTCAGCCAAACCGGCATTGAACTCCCTTTCGGGAAGGCTTGCAAGCGTAGCGGAGTCAATGATAACCGCCGCTGGCTGGTGAAAAGCGCCCACCAGGTTTTTGCCCTTAGCGTGGTTGATTGCCGTTTTTCCACCGATGGCAGCATCTACCTGGGCGAGCAGTGTGGTTGGAAGTTGCACAAACCGGATCCCACGCATGTAGCAGGCTGCTGCGAAACCCGCTATGTCCCCTATAACCCCGCCACCGAGTGCAATTAGGTTGGCGTCACGCCGTGCCTGCATGTCCACGAGCTTGTCAATGATGCTGTACCAGGTTTCCGCAGTTTTGAAGCGTTCACCATCGGGGATGATGTGTATTTCAACATCCCGGTTGGCCAGTGATGTCCTGACCTGGCCAAGATAAAGAGGGGCAACTACATCGTTGCTCACGATGAGTGTTTTGCCGCTGCCCAGGTGTCTTTCCAATAGCTCTGTCGCTGTCAGTAAGCCACTGCCCAGGTAGACCGGGTAACTGCTGCTGGCGAGCTTCACTTCGATGGTTATCATTGTTTACACGGTTCCGTGCGATGAACTATCCGGGTCAATCCCGGTATCTGGTGCTGAAGATGGTTCCCAGTATGACAGGATGGCCTCGGTCAGGTGTCGTGCTGTGATCTCCGGGCCACGGTTCCGGGTGGGGAAGACAAGATCTGCCAGTTCTTCGTAAATAGGATTTCTGGCTGCCGCCAGACGGGTCAGTTTTTGCTGCCGGTCCTTCTCCTGCAGCAGAGGACGTGTGCGGTCCAGGCAGAGACGATGCAACTGCTGGCTGACCGATGTCTGCAGGTAAACGACCAGACCTGTTTGTTGCAACAACTCCCGATTTTTTTCGTCGAGGACAACACCGCCACCGGTGGCAAGCAGTACATTTTGTCCGGACGTCAGGACTCTCAGCATTTTGCTTTCCCGTTGGCGGAAACCAGATTCACCTTCAACATCGAAGATCAGGTTGATGCTGGCACCTGTCTGCCGTTCCAGGTTCCGGTCGCAATCAAGAAATTCCATTTCCAGCCGTTTTGCAACGCGCTGTCCAATGGTTGTTTTACCAGACCCCATTGGACCAATCAGGTAGATGTTCGAGCCAGCTTTAATCACGGGTCACAGGAGAAACATTGACGCGTGCACTCCGGCACAACTTTAGTTAACATTGCCGAATTCTCTACAAGCCTGGTTGCCAATTTTATGATTCGCTTTTTTGTATTGTTCACAGTGATGTTGGTTGGTCTGTTCACGCTGGAGATTCTACAGCCGGCAGAAGAGTACGTCATCCTGCCATTTACATCTTTCATTGCTGACGTCAGTGTCTGGATTCTGCAAGTTTTTGACGATAACGTTGAATCCTACAAAAATGTTATCCGTAGCTCGGTGACCGGGTTCGGTGTGCGCATTGAGCGCGGTTGCAACGGCGTGGAGGCAGTAATAATTTTGTTTGCCGCGATTTTCTCCTTTCCCGCCCCATTTAAAAATAAGATCATCGGTTTCGTCATTGGTTTTTTTGCAATCCAGATTTTGAACCTGATTCGGATCATCAGTCTTTTTTACCTCGGACAGTGGAATCAGGTTGCTTTCATGTGGTTCCACCTGTACCTGTGGCAGGCCCTGATTATCCTTGATGCACTGGTCGTCTGGTTGATATGGCTGAGGACACTGCCACAGGCGAAATTGAAACGGCAAATGGAAGCTGAGTCAGCGGCTGAGTCAGCGGCCGAATGACTAGCCCGCATAGTGCACGAAGGATCCGGAATTTGCGGTGTAGCTGGCAAAACAGTTTGGATATAAGCTATTAAATTTATTCATGAACAGTCATATCATCATCCGCCTTCGTGCACTATGCGGGCTAGTACTCCTTCATGGCAATATTACCTTGGAGGAGTACTGCTGTGAGCTTGTCGCAGGAAATCATTGAGCAGTTCAACCAGGCTTTCAAGCTGGCAAAAGTGTCCGGTGAGCCCGAACCCACGGCTATGGTGCTGGCAACCACCGACTGCGAAGGTCTCGTAACGTCTCGTACCGTGTTGCTAAAAGCGCTGGATGCGAACGGATTCGTGTTCTTCACCAATACGCACAGCATGAAAGGAAAGCAGATCGCCGCCTGCCCCAGAGCGGCGGCGACATTTCTCTGGAAGGCAAGTAGCTGCCAAGTGCAACTGGTGGGTTCTGTTAAGCAAATATCGGCTGAAGCGGCCGACGTATACTTCGCTACTCGTGACCGGGGCAGCCAAATCAGTGCCTGGGCATCGAGGCAATCAGAGCCGTTGGATAGCCGCGAAACCTTACTTCAAAGGGTCAGGGACCTGGAGCGTAAATATGAGCACGTGGAGGTTCCACGGCCGCCTCACTGGACAGGTTACGTCCTCAGTCCGGAGTCCGTGGAATTCTGGACCCAGCGGGAATTCCGCTTGCATGACCGGTTTCTGTACACGATTGACGACGGGGTCTGGACAAAACAGAGGCTCAATCCCTGAACTAGCCGGTAGACCAGTGACGGACCCGTCCCGGATGTCAAAAGTGGCGCCGTACACGGGGCATATGATGTTGTAACTGCGCATGCGGCCGTTATCGAAAGCGCTCAGAGCGTGAGAGCAGTAGTTTTCGATAGCGTAGTACTCGTCCCAAAAGCTATAGATGACGATTCCGGTGCCGTTTACGTCGAATAATGATTGGCCGCCGCTTTAACCTGAGGGCATGAAGATTGGCCGCAAATTACGCCAATTACGCGAATTTTCTTAAATTGAGCAGGTACGAAGTTCCCAATTCCCGGTGATCCGCCACAGCGCACCCAATCACTCGTCTAGAAATATTCAAACCCACCCCAAAGAATTTCGCGTAATTGGCGTAATTTACGTAATTTGCGGCCCATACCAATTGCCCTAACCCGCATATTGCATGAGTTGCCGGAATTGTCGCCTTATTTCTCGAACTCACCATCCCAGCAGAACAACCAGGAACCGTATTGCAATCAGTGCAAACAAGGGCGAGAGATCAAGGCCCGCAATGGGTGGAATGAATTTCCGGAAGGGTTTCAATACGGGTTCTGTCAACTGATAGACAAGCGGCACAATCGGGTGGTGTGTCCGCTGGCCGATCCAGCTGAGAATTACCGAGGCTATGATCAGGAAAAAATAGGTCATCAACAGGGTCATCACGAGTTTAATGGCGCCAAATGCCACGATTTGCTGGATGTTCATCGGTGTGGATCCGATATAGCTGATGCCCCAGATTCCCACGATTTCAAGCGCTAGCATCAACACCACTGAGGCGGTGTCAAGGCGCCCGATCGAAGGAATGACACGTCGCAGAGGGCCCAGGACGGGATTGGTTACCTTAACCAGGAACTGGCAAAGTGGGTTGTAAAAATCCGCCCTGACCCATTGCAGCAGCAAGCGCAGCAGTACAGCGGCCACATACAGGTCGATCAAGGTTCCCACCAAGTAGGAAAAGGCGCTTACGGTAGATCCATTCACTTGATCCGTGCTCCCGTTGAAGCCTTAACCAAGGAGTTAATCACTGGCCAGCTCCCTGCCTTTGCTGGTTGCTGCCGCAACGGCCGAGCACACCAACTGGCTGAACAGGCCTGATTCCAGCACTTCCAGTGCCGCCTGGGTTGTACCGCCGGGTGAAGTCACCTGGCGCCGCAGTTCAGCAGCGCCTGCGTCGCTTTGAACAACCATGGCGCCGGCGCCAAAGGCAGTGTATGCAGCCAATTTGTCCGCCACCTCTCCAGGCAGGCCAAGCGTACGTCCGGCGACGGCCAGTGCCTCGGTCAGTAGGAAGTAATAGGCAGGCCCGCTGCCGGAAAGCGCAGTGACGACGTCCATCAGGGATTCATCTTCGATCAATACCACTTCCCCGGTTGCAGAGAGTATCTTCTCAGCCTGCTCGATATGATGTGGTGTGCAGTTTTTACCCGGGCAGACACCGGAGATGCCATGACCTATAAGAGCGGGCGTATTGGGCATTGAACGGATCACGGCCTGGTCCTTCCCGAGTGCTTTTGTGATCGTCGCGATGCTTGTGCCCGCCGCAATGGAAAGTACCAGTTGCCGGGGCTCGGTGTGGCCGGCCAGTTGGTCAAGCACCCTGGTCATGACCTGGGGTTTGACCGCCAGCACAATAATGTCCGCTCCAGCTATTGCTGCGACAGAGTCAGCGAATGGCTCTATTTCGTATGCGGCCTGAAGGCGGTTGCGCGCTTCCTCGCTGGGGTCAGATACTTTGATTTTGAGGTCAGGCCAGGCGCTTTTTATCAGTCCACTGATCAACGCTGTCGCCATGTTTCCACCGCCGATGAAGGTAATCACCATGTTTTTGTTTGTCCTCCTGGTTCGTTTACGGGTTTTTCTGGCTTGCCCTGATGCCGAACAGGTCGGTTCCGATTCGGAGCATAGTGCTCCCCTGCATGATGGCATGTTCCAGGTCGGCTGACATGCCCATGGATAGAGTATCCAGCGATATGCCGGAGGAAACCAGGGAACGGAATAAATCGTCCATCTTCCGGTAGCTCCTTGCCGGATCATGATGGGCTGAAGCCTGTCGCGGGATCACCATCAGCCCGCGCAAGCGCAGGTTTGGTAAGTCCAGGGCAAAATGTACCAGGTCCTCCAGGTTTTCCGGCAGTACGCCAGCCTTCTGTTCTTCCCGGTCGATGTTGACCTGGATGCAGATATTCAGTTTCGGGAGCGCTTCAGATCGTTGCAGCGACAGACGCCGCAGAACCTTTTCCCGGTCTGCACTTTGCACCCAGTCAAAATACTGCGCAAGCACCCGGGTCTTGTTGGATTGTACAGGGCCTATGAAATGCCACTTTAGGTCCAGGTCCGCCAGCTGGGCCTGTTTTTCTACCGCTTCGCGCATATAGTTCTCCCCAAAAGCGCTCAGACCAAACTTGTGCATTTGCCGAATACGAACTGCCGGATGTCCTTTGCTGACGGCCAGGACCGTGATCTCCGAGGGCTTGCGTCCGGCTTTTTCGCAGGCCCATTCAATCCGCGAACGCACATCATGAACTTTTGCTTTCAAGTCTTTCATCTTGCAGGAAACTATGCATTGATCTATGGTTAGGGGCGGCGCGTCTGAATCAGGGATCTGAAACATGCATTTCTACGCGATTTGTTATGCATTGTAGCGCGACCTAAGCTTTTCAAGGAGGGAATGTGGATATTGCTGAGTTGCTGGCCTTTTCGGTCAAAAATAATGCCTCGGACTTGCATCTGTCATCTGGGCTGCCCCCCATGATTCGAGTAGATGGTGATATTCGTCGGCTGACGCTGCCCGCCCTGGAAACTGCACAGCTCCAGGAGCTCATCTACAGTACGATGAGCGATCGGGTGCGGCGTGATTTCGAGGCTAATCTCGAAGTCGATTATTCCTATGCGATCCAGGGCCTGGCGCGTTTTCGAGTGAATTGTTTTCACCATGACCGGGGAGTTGGCGGCGCTTTCAGAACCATTCCGGATACTGTGTGGACGCTCGAAGATGTAGGCGCACCCCCTATTTTTCGAGATCTCATTGACGCGCCACGCGGACTGATATTGTTGACCGGCCCGACCGGCTCCGGTAAATCCACAACACTTGCTGCAATGGTCGATCACCTGAACGGCACGGTGGAAGGCCATATTCTCACCATTGAGGATCCAATCGAATTCGTTCACAAGAGCAAAAAATGCGTGATCAATCAGCGTGAAATTCATCGCGACACACATGGATTCAACCAGGCGTTGCGTGCTGCTTTGCGTCAGGACCCGGATATCATACTGGTGGGAGAGATGCGTGATGTCGAGACGATCCGCCTGGCTCTCACAGCCGCAGAAACCGGTCACCTGGTGTTTTCCACCCTCCATACCAGCTCAGCCCCCAAGACCATTGACCGTATCATCGATGTGTTCCCGGGGGGTGAAAAAGCCATGGTGCGTTCCATGCTCTCGGAGTCCCTGCGGGCCGTGATTACCCAGGCGCTGATGAAACGTATCGGGGGTGGACGGATTGCTGCCTGGGAAATCATGGTGGCTACCCCGGCAATCCGGAACCTGATCAGGGAAGACAAGGTTGCCCAGATGTACTCAGCCATCCAGACGGGAAGTAATGTGGGCATGAGGACACTGGACCAGGCTCTCGAGGAACTTATCGAGCGTGGCCTGATCACTAAACATGAAGCTGCCAGACGTGCGGTCGATAAGAAAATGTTCAGGTAGGAGACGGGCAAATGAAAGTAGTTGACGAGTGGTTAAAGCTATTACACGAAGAAGTAGGCTCCGACCTTTTCATCACGGTGGACGCACCTCCTTGCATCAAGGTACACGGCAAGATCAAACCCATCTCCACTGATGTGCTCAACGCTGAAAAATGCAAGGAAATAACGCTCAGCATCATGTCGGAGCGGCAAAGAGAGAAATTCCGGAATACACAGGAATGCCAGTTTGCCTATTCGCTGGGTGCCGAAGTGCGCTACCGGGTCAGCGCATTTTACCAACAGGGCATGATTGGCATGGTATGCCGACGAATTGAATCACGGATTCCTACCTACGAAGAACTTGGCTGCCCCGACGTGCTATCCGAACTGTCGATGGAAAAGCGGGGCATCGTCCTTTTTGTAGGCGCGACCGGCACGGGTAAGTCAACCTCGATGGCGGCAATGGTTGGCTACAGGAACCAGAGAATGACTGGTCATATCATCACAATTGAGGATCCAATCGAATATGTCCACCGACATGGCAAGAGCCTGATCACCCAACGCGAAATTGGAATCGATACCGAATCCTTTGAAGTTGCGTTGAGGAATACGCTAAGGCAGGCACCGGATGTCATTCTCATTGGTGAAATCAGAACAAAGGAAACAATGGAACACGCCATCACTTTTGCAGAAACGGGACACCTTGTGCTGGCAACGCTTCATGCCAACAATGCCAACCAGGCGATGGATCGTATTCTGCATTTTTTCCCGGATGATTATCGCGAACAACTGCTTCTCGACCTTTCATTTAACCTCAAAGCCATGATCGCACAGCAATTGATTCCCTCAGTTGACGGCTCTCGCCGCTGGGCGGCCTTTGAAGTCTTGATGGCCACTCCACTGGTCAAAGACCTCATTCGCAAGGGCGAGATTCATGAGTTAAAACTAGTGATGCGCGATTCTGGACACCATGGCATGATTACCTTCGATCAATGCATGTTCAACATGTACAAAGAAGGCAAGATTTCATACGATGATGCGTTGCGCTACGCAGATTCGCGCAATGAAGTCAGACTGATGATCAAGCTCGATGAAGGCGGTGACGCCGAATCGCTGGCCAAGGGCCTGGAAGGAGTCGAGGTCCTGGGGGGCGACTTCTAAAGAAATTTCCAGGGGTATTCAATGCACGTCCTGATCATAGAAGATAATCCCGATATCGCGGCCAACCTGGGTGATTACCTGGAAGACCGTGGTCATACGGTGGATTTCGCTGGCGATGGTGTCACCGGTTTGCACCTTGCTGTCGTCAACAATTTCGATGCCATCGTTCTGGACCTGGCTCTGCCCGGAATGGATGGCCTTGAAGTTTGTCGCAAACTTCGCCAGGAGGCAGGAAAGGATACACCTGTGCTCATATTGACCGCACGCGACCGCCTGGAAGACAAGCTGGCCGGGTTCGATACGGGGGCGGACGACTACCTGGTTAAACCGTTTGAGTTACAGGAAGTCGAGGCGCGCCTCAAGGTGCTGGCCAGTCGGGGCAGGCGTTTGAATCAAAGGGAGCTGAGAGTGGGCGACCTGATTTACAACGTCGACACGCTGGATGTTACTCGCACGGGAACCGAGATTTACCTGAACCCGATTGGGCTGAAACTGTTGCATCGTTTGATGGAATCATCGCCCAATGTCGTTTCAAGGGCAGAACTTGAAACGGAAGTGTGGGGTGATGAAATGCCGGATAGTGACAGCTTGCGGGTTCATATTCACTCCCTGCGCGGCGCGATTGACAAACCTTTTGGCACTAATATGATCCAGACCCGCCACGGCATTGGCTACCGGCTGGTGGAATCGGATGCAATTTCGCCGCAGGCTTAGAAGCCGGATCGTCCTTTCTTTTCTGCTGTTCGGCACACTACTCAGCGTGTTGTTCGCCTTGAGCACACTGTTTCTGCAAAATTACCTGGAAGATCAACTGATCGGTGCGACACTGAAACAGGAGTTGGATGACTATGTCACCCAATTGCGTTTGGATCCGTCTTTGGTGGAACCGTTCTACACCAGAATCCAGGGCTACATCACCCGTCCCGGTGACCCCAACCAAACGGTCAGTGCGCAGGTACGGTCCTTGCCAACTGGAGTTCACGACGTCAAAATCGCAGGAGGTGTCTTCAAGGCGGCGGTGCGCAAGGAGGATGATCTCTGGGCATTCCTGATTTACGACGTCAGTGACAACCAATTGCTGAAAAGACAATTGATTTTTGCCCTGGTTGGCGTTGTGCTTCTGTTCTCAGTGTTGTCGTTCACACTGGGCGTCTGGTCTTCCAGGCGGGTGATGAAGCCGGTTACGGACCTGGCCGCACGCCTGGATACACTGAGTGAGGACGCTAGGCCCGAGCGCTTGTCGGCGCATTTTGCCGATGATGAAGTAGGCCAGCTTGCCGCTGCGCTGGATAGTTATGCCGACCGGCTTCACAACCTGGTCGAGCGTGACCGGGAATTCAATGCAGACGTCAGTCATGAACTGCGCTCACCCCTGACCGTGATTACCGGTGCGACTGAACTGTTGCTAGCTCAATCCGAACTGGATCCCAAGGTTCGAACCCGCTTGCTGCGAATTGCGCGGGCGGCCAGGCAATCAGCGGATATTACGACCGCGTTATTGCACCTGGTTCGTGCAGAACAAGGTATCGATGTAGACCGCACGGCAAACAATGTGGGTAAAATCGTGGGCGAGCTAGTGCACTTGTATGAGCCACTGGTGGGCAATAAGCCGCTGGAGTTGAGGGTGAAAGAGGAAGAGCGTGTCAGCGTGATCGCCCCCGAATCAGTGGTTGCGGTGACGGTGGGTAATCTGATCGGTAATGCTGTGCGCTATACCGCCGAGGGTGAAGTGGTCATTACCATCGGTAATGGCCGGGTGATTGTGGATGATACGGGGCCTGGTATACCGCAAGAGGAACTGGAGCATGTCTTCGATAGGCATTACCGTGGTCAGAACATCACCGGTAAAGGTGCTGGCTTGGGCCTGGCTATCGTCAAGCGCCTGTGTGAACTCTACGGCTGGTCAATCCATTTCAGCAACCGGGAAGCAGGTGGCTTGCGTGCGGAATTGAGGTTTTTCGGACTGTAGGAAGGCTTTTATGACAATCATTGCGTGCCTTGAATGCGGTAAGAAAATTTCGAGCCATGCACCCATTTGCACCCACTGCGGTTTCCAGATGGGGGAGGTATCTGAAGAGCAGTTCGATGCATTCCGGGCGCGGAAGCTGCGCGATAAGATTTATCACTTGAATATGACCAGCTACGTGGTGATGACTGCTTTCGTGGCTGCCTTTGGATGGTATTGGTGGGATTCAGGAGGTTTTGAGCACCCCTCTTCAGCCGGACCGTTCATTCTCATGGCTCTGGCTGCTGTTGCCTACCTGTTTGTCAGGATATTGCTGTTGCGTAACCGGCACCGGCAAAAGAAGCTCCGGCAGAAAGAATTCATGCGCCCGAAATTCCGGCGGAAATCGTAATCCCAACCGATTCAGAAGACTGACCCGAGCATTTAAGCTTTCCGCGAATTGTCCGGGCTTACTGGATTCGCTTCACACGGCAATTGGAATTGTAGCCGTCCACGGACAGGCGCCAAGTGCCAAACATGCCAGGTTTAATGGTGATTTCGGGGTTCTGAATCTCTCGGATGTAAAATTTTTCCTTGTCCGACTGTTCCCAGATCATGCCATTTTCAAGCGCGAACAAGGTATGGCCACTCCAACCGGTGAAGCTGCCCTTGACTCGGCTGGTGATCGGCACACGGTCCTGTTTAAAATCTTTTTTGTTTTTGAAACCACGCTCATCTCCCTGAGCACCAGCGACGGCATAACTTCCAGCTTTGGGCTGGTCCAGCGTGGCCACCGAGTGGCTGCGTATCCAGTTGTTCAGGGCCTCCAACTCTTCGGCAGTCAGCTTGTCAAGCCCGGTTGCGGTGAATTCCTTGCCCGACATTTGTTCTTCCAGCGAGGAGAAACCCTCGGCTGCGGTGACACACAGAGGCATAGTGAGAAACAGGATGACGATAAGAAATTTATACATTTGATTATTTTTAAACGCCAAACCGCGAGAGTCTATCACGATCATGTCAGGGTCTGACAAGTCCGGCAGACTACTGGGAAATTCTGCTTCAAGTTTACAGGTCTTGCTGATACCTGACGTATGGGATACGTCCATAAATTGACTCAAGAGGATCACTCGGTTGAATGTCAACCTTGTTTGTTTCCTCTGCACCCGCGTTGAGTATATTGCTGGCACCCACGCTCAGGCTGCCATTCCACGGTGTTTTCCAGGTGAAATGAACATCAAAAGTGGTCAAACTGTCGACGCTGTTGCGGTTCAGAAAGTTCACAGGTTCACGGTAGAATCCCCGGATTCCACTGCTGAAATTACCGCCACTCCATTCCAGGTTCATCCTTGCGGAATTGAACGGTTCTGCCAGGGTCCATGAAAGTAGGTTTTGGCTGTTCGCATAAATGCCCTGGTAATCTGCATCAAGCACGCGGCTGAACGCCAAACCGAGGCGAATATCTCCTTTGCTGTCTGTTGCTATACCCACGCGGAAGTCCAGATCGACACCGGTGGTCTGGCCCTTGAATTGTTGCAGAGGATCCAAGTAGGCGGAAGGAGCAAGCAGGAGATTACCCAGACCGGGCACCAATAAGTTGTCAGGCGCCACGGAGATACCGTTGGCCATGTTAAATTGTCGCACATCAGGACTGCTCAAATCGGCATTGCGTGTGAACCAGTTAATCGAAGCGGAAGCAATGCCCGTGTCATAACGGGCGCCAAGGCTGATGCGCCTGCTGTTGGAGGATGCATAGGACTCATTGACAAACTGGCATCCTGAGGCCGTGTAAGAATCCGGACGAAGTATGCCGTTTATGCAATGGATACTGCCCAGTGACTGGAATTGTGCTTTACCCAGTTGCTGGTCTGCGTCTGCAGTCAGACTGAAATGGTTACCCAGCGGAATATCAAGAGTTGCGTCCAGGCCAATCAGGTTTGCGCCACTATCCAAAACACGTGCATGCGAACCTGCGCCAAGGGTCACCGGCTGATCGAGCAGTAATTGCAATTTCCTGATTTCGCTTCCACCCAGGTCAAAATCCAGGCCTGCGCTTTGGCTGTCCCGGATGAGCTGAAAGGTTGATGCCTCTGCCGTGGTGAATCCTTCAGCCACACGCATCAGGCCAACCGTATCGTTGCCACGCGTGTAGTTAAGTCGGGCAGAGTCCACAGCAGGCTTTTCCGCTGCAATGGCAGGTATGGCAGCCAGGAACAGCGACAGACAGAAGAATGAAATTCCCATCCGCAGTAATCTGTGATTCAATCTGATGTCCATAAGCCAAACAACCGATGCGAATTTACTCTCCCGCAATGCCTCTCATGCCTTTGAGTGCGAAACTTAAAGAAAGTTTAATTCAATCATAGCAAATTTTTTGGAATTTTCGTGGAAAATATTTCAGACAATGCCTGATATACTGCGGCTTTCAGACCTGAATCAACTTTAGGATCCTCTGATCAATGGTGAGCACTGCAACACCGGTCTGCGATTTTGGAGCCTCGGCCCCGGATTTTTCTCTAATGGGGGTGGATGGGAAGACTTGGTCCCTGGCCGATTGCCGCGGCCCCAAAGGCTTGTTGGTTATGTTTATTTGTAATCACTGCCCTTACGTCAAGGCCATCAATCACAAGCTGGTCCGGGATGCCCTTGACTTGGAATGGTTGGGAATTCAAAGTGTTGCGATCATGCCGAATGACACGGAATACTACCCCGAGGATGCGCTGGAAAACATGCAACGGGTGGCGGCAGATATGGTCTATCCCTTCCCCTACCTGGTGGACGAGACGCAGTCAGTTGCCCGGGCGTATGGCGCTGTTTGTACGCCGGATTTTTTCGGTTACAACGCCAAACTCGAATTGCAATACCGGGGAATGCTGGATGAGAGCGGCAAAAATTCGGACATGAATGATGTAAGGCGGGATCTCTATCTAGCGCTGAAACAGGTTGCGCGGACCGGTGCCGGTCCAACGGAGCAGAATCCCTCAATGGGATGTTCGATTAAGTGGCGGAATCCTTAGCCTGCATATTGCCCGAATAGTACAGAATGTACAATTTGCTGTGCAGTTCTTTTACCCATAAGTTTCTGAATAGGATTAAATCTGAAATTTACGGGTCCGCTTTCGTGCAATATGCGGGTTAAGCCGGCTATTGTAATATTATGGGCTGAGCCGGAATAAGAATGAAGTAAACAACAAATGAGCCAGGAGCCTCACATGTCAATAAGAAAATCGGGTTTAACCCTGTTGGGTCTGTTCATTTCGATGCCGGTATTTGCCGACAGTGGCATCGATTCACGCATCAATGAAGCAATCGAGCCATTCGCAAATGCGGTCGCCGGTTTCATTTTTTTATCTTTTCCGGTCGCCGGCGTCCCGATTCCATTCGTCCTTGTGTGGTTGATTGTGGGAGCGGTCTTTTTTACGTTCTACTTCCGTTTCATCAATTTCCGTGCTTTCAGGCATGGATTCCAACTGGTGCGCGGCGATTATTCAGACCCGACTGCTCCAGGCGAGGTATCCCATTTCCAGGCGCTGGCTACCGCGCTGTCGGGCACGGTTGGCCTGGGAAATATTGCGGGAGTGGCGATTGCGGTTTCCCTGGGTGGGCCCGGGGCGACTTTCTGGATGATCCTGGCTGGTCTGTTGGGTATGTCTTCGAAGTTCGTCGAATGCACGCTGGGCGTCAAGTACCGCAATGAATACAGCGATGGCACTGTCTCCGGCGGTCCGATGTACTACCTTTCCAAAGGGCTTGCCGAGCGCAGTGACAAGCTGAAATCGCTGGGCAAGGTGCTGGCTGTAATGTTTGCCGTCTTCTGCGTCGGCGGGTCATTTGGCGGTGGCAATATGTTCCAGGCCAACCAGAGTTTCAAGCAGGTGGTGGCGGTAACTGGCGGTGATGTCAGTTGGCTGGCGGATAAGGGCTGGCTGTATGGCCTGGTGATCGCAGTCCTGGTGGGGCTGGTTATTATTGGCGGAATCAAAGGAATTGCACGGGTTACGTCAAAAATTGTGCCGTTCATGGCCGTGCTTTACGTGACTACCGGCCTGTTCATTATCTTTTCCAATAGCAGCGAAATCCCGGCTGCTTTTGCAGCGATCATAGATGGGGCGTTCAGCGCCGAAGGCATTTCCGGCGGCGTAATTGGTGTGTTGTTCCAGGGCTTCAAGCGGGCCGCTTTTTCCAACGAAGCAGGCATCGGTTCGGCCGCCATCGCGCATTCTGCGGTGCGCACCAATCGGCCGGTAACTGAAGGATTCGTCGCCTTGTACGAGCCCTTTATCGACACCGTAGTGGTGTGTACGATCACCGCACTGGTGATCATCATTACCGGTACCTGGAATCCGTCGGTTGACCCCAGCGAGGGTGTGGCGCTGACTTCAGCCGCTTTTGAGTCATCAATATCCTGGTTCCCGTGGATCCTGACCCTGGCGGTTGTTCTTTTTGCCTTCTCGACCATGATTTCCTGGTCCTATTACGGCCTCAAGGCCTGGACCTACCTGTTCGGTGAATCGATGATCACGGATATCGTGTACAAGGTCATGTTCCTGATTTTCGTGGTGATCGGTGCATCCATGGAACTGGGTTCTGTCATCGATTTCTCCGATGCGATGATCTTCGCCATGGCCTTCCCCAACATGTTGGGAATCTACTTCCTGGTGCCGGTGGTCAAGCAAGAATTGAATGAGTACTGGGCTGACTACAAGGCAGGAAGACTGCAGAAATTTGGTAAAGCAGCCAACCGCGCCTGACGCTGGTCAACTTTTTAATGTGCCTCCTTGACACTAGCCCGCATATTGCACGAAGGATGCGCTGCACAACCGGATAGGACAAACTGTAATTTTTGCATGGCAATAATTTTGAAAATAAGCTCTTAAATTTGTTGATGAACAGTCATATAATCGTCCGCCTTCATGCAATATGCGGGCTAGACACCTGAGCAGGTATAACCCATGCCCACTCGAACTAAACTTGCAAATGCCATTCGCGCTCTGTCTATGGATGCTGTCCAGCGGGCAAACTCCGGTCACCCCGGAATGCCAATGGGCATGGCGGATATTGCCGAAGTGTTATGGAATGACAACCTGAAGCACAACCCGTCGAATCCCGGTTGGGCGGACCGGGATCGTTTTATTCTTTCCAACGGGCATGGTTCGATGTTGTTGTATTCCCTGTTGCATCTGTGCGGATACGACCTGCCCCTGTCGGAGTTGCGTAATTTCCGCCAGTTGCACTCGAAAACACCCGGCCACCCGGAGTTTGGGGAAACCCCCGGCGTGGAGACCACCAGCGGCCCGCTGGGTCAGGGGCTCGCCAATGCCGTTGGCATGGCGCTGGCCGAAAAAGTTCTGGCCAACCGCTACAACCGCGGTGGTCACAAGATCGTGGACCACCATACCTGGGTTTTCATGGGTGACGGTTGCCTGATGGAAGGTATTTCGCATGAAGCCTGTTCGCTGGCCGGCAAGTTTGGCCTGGGAAAACTGATCGCTTTTTGGGACGACAATGGAATTTCGATCGACGGTGAAGTAGAGAGGTGGTTCATCGATGACACGCCGGCCCGGTTCGAGGCTTACGGTTGGCAGGTCATTCGCGGAGTCGATGGCCACGACCCTTTCGAGATCCAGCAGGCCATCGATTCGGCGCAAGCCGAAACGGAGCGGCCCACGTTCATTTGTACGCGGACAGTCATTGGTTTCGGGTCACCGAACAAGCAGGGCACGGCGGCCACTCATGGTGCGCCGCTGGGCGAAGACGAAGTGGCTGCCACCAGGCAGCACCTGGGTTGGAACCATGCGCCTTTTGAAATCCCGGATGAGATTTATTCTGGCTGGGATGCACGGGGCGCCGGATTGGCTGCTGAAGCGGACTGGCAAACCCGGTTCGACGCATTCAGATCTGATTTTAAGGAGCTGGCGGCGGAATTCGAACGCAGAATGTCCGGTGACTTGCCCTCCGGTTGGCAGGAACAAAGTACGCAGATCATCAGGAAACTGCAGGATGAAGGCGGTGATGTGGCCACCCGGAAATCTTCGCAGATCGCACTAAACTCCTTTGGTCCGTTGCTGCCGGAACTGATTGGCGGTTCTGCGGACCTGGCAGGGTCCAACAACACCATCTGGTCCGGCAGCGTGGATGTGAATGATGGCACCGAAGATGGTAATTACGTGTACTTTGGTGTGCGCGAGTTTGGCATGACAGCCATTTGCAACGGTCTTGGGTTGCACGGAGGGTTTATTCCCTACAACGCAACATTCCTGGTGTTCGCCGACTATGCACGCAACGCTGTGCGTATGTCGGCACTGATTCCCGCCCACAACATCCACGTGTATACACATGATTCCATCGGCCTGGGGGAAGATGGTCCGACGCACCAACCGGTGGAGCATGTCGCCAGCCTGCGCCTGATTCCCGGGCTTGAAGTCTGGCGGCCTTGTGACACCGTTGAATCTGCCGTGGCGTGGAAATGTGCGATCGAAAACCGTGGCCGGCCTGCAGCATTGATCTTTACCCGTCAGGGACTGACCCATCAGCCCAGGAGCGGTGATCAGATTGAGGCTATTGCACGTGGCGGTTATGTGCTGCGCGAGGCAGACGGGCCAGCGGATGCACTGATTATCGCCACCGGGTCTGAAGTCGGTCTTGCCCAAAGCGCAGCCGATGAACTTTCTTCCAACGGGGTCAATGTGACTGTCGTTTCAATGCCCAACCCGGATCGTTTCATGCAACAGGACCAAGCGTACCGCGAGTCGGTGCTGCCTTCGAGAATAAAGGCCCGTGTTGCCGTGGAAGCCGGTGTCAGCAGTTACTGGTCGGCGTTCGTTGGAAGCTGTGGACGGGTCATTGGTGTTGACCGGTTTGGTGCTTCTGCTCCGGGTAAGGAACTATTAGAACATTATGGCCTGACGGTTGAAAACGTCAGCCAGGCCGTCCGTGATTCACTGG
>Ga0209988_10000545_pt1 | contig 23593 bp, 18 predicted proteins | sample N075metaG_FD_183115 | JGI IMG/M metagenome (GOLD analysis project Ga0209988, IMG submission 183115) | Deep subsurface microbial communities from Kermadec Trench to uncover new lineages of life (NeLLi) - N075 metaG (SPAdes) (version 2) | ecosystem: Environmental > Aquatic > Marine > Ocean trench... | reverse complement strand
GGATACCTGGAGCACCGCGACGGTCAGCAACTGATCTTTTCGGTCATCGCCAACCATCACATACTGGGCTACACCGCCATGACACAGTACATCGACAGTGTGGTCGTCGACTTGGCGCGATAGTACTCCTCCCGCTCGTCCGTCTGGCCCACCCCCGGGATGGCCGGGCGGGAGGCCACGGCACTCACGGGCCACGCATAGTGGCCCGGTCGCTGGCATCGCCAAGCCCGGCGATACATCTTCCCCCGTATGAAGATCTATACCCGCACCGGCGATGGTGGTGACACCGGCCTCTTCGGTGGTGGCCGTGTGTCCAAAGCCCACGTACGGGTAGCCGCCTACGGCGACATCGACGAACTCAACTCGGCGATCGGGGTGGTCCGGGCCACCGAACCGCGCGCGTTCCACGACGATCTTCTGCGTGCGGTCCAACGTGACCTCTTTGCCATCGGTGGGCACTTGGCGACGCCAGATCCGCAGAAGGTCGCCAAGGCGCTGGAGAAGGCCGAGCTGTCCGAGGCGCGGATCGCCGAGTTCGAAGACACCATCGACGAGGCCGACCGGGAACTACCGCCGCTCAGGGCGTTCATCCTCCCCGCCGGCGTCCCCAAAGCCGCTGAGCTGCACCTTGCCCGGACGGTTTGCCGCCGGGCCGAGCGCAGCGTCGTCGCGCTCGACCGGGAAGCCGGAGTGCCGGCGCTCTTTCTCCAATACCTCAATCGATTGTCAGATCTGCTCTTCACCCTCGCCAGGTTGGCCAACCTCGAGGGCGCAATGGACGACGAAACCTGGTGAGCCACACCCTCGAGCCTACCTGCACCATCGCCCACGCCCAAGGGAGCTACCCGGTCTACGTCACCGTCGGGGCCCTGGCCACCGTGGACGACTTGATCGGCAACCGCCTGGACGGTCGCACCGTCTTCACCATTACCGACGACATTGTCGAGGCGGAACTCAGCCGGTGGCGCCAGGACGGCGGTCATCCATGGCGACAACCGGATACGCGACCATCCACCGGGTTCGCCGCCGACCCGCTGGTGTTCCGCCACGGCGAAGCATCAAAAACTCGCGATGAATGGCAGCGGCTCAGCGACGCGCTCCTTTCGCGCGGGGCGGGACGCGACGCCGCCATCGTGGCCGTAGGAGGGGGCGTGGTGGGAGACCTAGCCGGGTTCGTGGCAGCCACCTACATGCGGGGAATTCCAGTCATCCACGTCCCGACGACGGTGGTGGCCATGGTGGATTCGGCCCTGGGAGGAAAGACCGGCGTCGACACCGCGGAGGCCAAGAACCTCATCGGCGCCTTTCATCATCCCACCGCCGTCGTCGCCGACCCGCGCACACTGCTCACGCTTTCCGCGCGTGAATTTCGAGCCGGCATGGCCGAGGTCGTCAAGCACGCCGTCATCGCCGACGCAGAGTACTTCGAGTGGCTCGAAGCCAACGCCGGCGACATTGCGGCACGGCAGCTCGACCTCCTCGTGGAGCTGGTACGGCGAAGCGTAACGATCAAGGCGAACGTCGTGCAATCCGACGAACGGGAGCAGGGCCGGCGCGCCCACCTCAACCTGGGGCACACGATCGGCCACGGGATCGAACACGCCTCGAACTACCAGTTGCTCCACGGCGAAGCGGTCGCCCTGGGTTTGGTGGCCGAATGCGCCCTGGCGTCGGACCTCGGCCTAGTGGGGCCCGACCTGGGGGAGCGGGTGGCCGGGTTGCTGGCCAGGTTCGATCTCCCCGTCCGCCTCACGACCGACATTTCGTTCGATCGGGTACTCCGGGCCATGGCCTACGACAAGAAAGCGGCCGGGGGGGCACAGCGCTTCGCCTTGCCGGCTGGACTGGGGACCATGGCTGGATCGGGTGACCAATGGACAGTGGTGGCGGAAGCATCCCGAATCCGCAGGGCACTTGCTAGCCTGTCAACGGATTAACCAACAGATCTTTCCACAGGACAATCCCGCAACCAACACCGTAACATGAAGTCAATATGTATGTTACGATATTTCCACGTGGATAAATAGAAACGTGGCGATGGGGAAAAGTTGACAGTTTCTCCAACGGGTTCCCTGTAAACGATTTGTGATGTGGAAAAAAATCTTTTCTTGACCGGCCTCTCAGCGCCCCCTATATTCGGCGTCCCAACCGGCATCAGCGGCTGGCACTCTCCATCGATAGCAAGCGACAAACGCACTCTCCTCCTCTCAGGGGTAGTAATGGCTTCTGGAACGACGAGTAAGCCCCGGCCCTTCTTCCGTCCGGCACCGACCGGTGCCTTCGACCAGTATCTCCATGACATCCAAAAGCTGCCGATGATCACGGATCGCGAGGAGGAGAGACGCCTGGCACGCAAGGCCCAGAAGGGCGACGCGGCGGCCGCAGAACGTCTGGTGACGGCCAACCTTCGATTCGTGATCTCCTACGTGAAGAAGTATCAGGGCCACGGACTCGATCTATCGGAACTGGTAGCCATCGGGAACGAGGGCTTGCTCAAGGCGGTGCGAAAATTCGACCCCGAGCACGGCGTCAAGTTCATCTCCTACGCCGTGTGGTGGGTGCGCCAAGCGGTACTCAAAGCCCTTGCCGAGCAAACCCGCAGCGTCCGTATCCCGCTCAACCAAAACTCAGCCCTCATTCGCATGTCCCGCGCCGAGAGTTTTCTGTCCCAGGAATTGGGCCGCGAGCCGACCGATCGGGAAATTGCTACCGCCCTCAACGAGACCATCGAGAACATCCGCTCCGCCCGACGCATGACCAGCGCGGAGTTGTCGTTGGATGCGCCGGTCGAGCGTTCGGACAAGACCGCGAGCACCTTCGGCGAACGGTTTGCCGGCAGCGGCGGTAGCGAAATCGAAGAGAAAACCGATTCCGCCCTGATGAGGGAGTTCATCGATCGCATCTTCGAGCGGCACCTGACTCCGCGCGAACGCAAGATCCTCTATCTCTACTACGGCATGGAAGAAGGATCGGAGGCGCTCACGCTCGAAAAAATCGGCGCCCTCCTCGGTGTCACCCGCGAGCGCATTCGCCAGATCCGGGAACGGGCGTTCGAGAAACTGCGTGAATCGCCCGACTTGGGTTCGCTGAAGGGATTCTGGAGCGCGGCGTAGCCGCCCAGCCCTTCCCCACCCCACCCCGGCTGGCAGCCGTCAGCTGACAGCTATCAGCAGGTCGGCGCAAGGGCTACCCACCCGGGCGCAACCCTCAGGCCACGCCCTCCCTGCGCCCTGCGGCCTGCGCACTCCCGATACGAGTACATTGCCCGTATGCGCCGATCGTTGATCCGCGACCTCGAGCGGCTCGTCGGGCCACGGTGGGTGAAGTGGCGTCCTACCGACACGGCCGTCTACCGGGCCGACGGCCTCCCGACGCACGAGTCGGAACCCGGGTGCGTCGTCCTCCCGGAGAACCGTGACCAGGTCGTTGCCGTCCTGAGACTGCTCCACGACGCAGAGGTACCGTTCGTCGCCCGCGGGGCCGGCACCGGACTTTCCGGCGGGGCCTTGGCCGGGCTGGATGCGGTCCTCCTCACGCTAACTCGGCTCAACCGGATTCTCTCCATCGACCCGGTCATCCGCCGGGCAGTAGTCGAACCGGGGGTCGTCAACGCCCGCCTCACCGACGCCGTGGCTCCGTTCGGCCTGTATTATGCCCCCGATCCGTCGAGCCAGACCGCCTGTACCCTCGGCGGCAATGTGGCCGAGAATGCCGGCGGGCCGCACTGCCTCAAGTACGGCGTGACCACCAACCACGTGGTTGCCCTGACCATATGTCTTCCGGACGGAGAAACCGTTGTCCTGGGGTCCACTCAGGGTGAACCGTGGGGCCCGGACCTCGTTGGGCTGTTCGTCGGCAGCGAAGGGATGTTCGGTGTGGCACTGGAGATTACCCTCCGGTTGGAGCCGACTCCGCCCGAGGTGGTGACCATGCTGGCGGACTTCATGGCCCTGCGTGACGCCAGCGAAGCGGTCACGGCCATCATCGGCTCCGGCGTGGTACCGGCCGCGCTCGAGATGATGGACCAAGCCTGCGTCCAGGCGGTCGAGGATTCCATCTACGCGGCAGGCTACCCGCGCGATGCCGCCGCGGTCCTCCTGGTGGACCTCGACGGTGGCGCGGCGGCAGTCACCGCGGAAGCTGAGGTGGTAACCGACCTGCTGGGGCAGCATGGAGCCCGGGAGATCCGGACGGCGCGAGACCCGGCACGACGGGCCCAGTTGTGGCTCGGAAGAAAGAAAGCCTTTGGCGCCTTGGGCCGCATCGCCCCGGACCTCGCGGTCCAGGACGCCGTGGTCCCCCGGTCGGCGCTCCCTGACATCATCGACCGGATCGCCGATATCGGCCACCGCTACAGCCTCAACATCAGCAACGTGTTCCACGCCGGTGACGGCAACCTGCATCCCAACATCAGCTTCGACCGGAGCGATCCGGTATTGAGTGCCAAGGTGCGCGACGCCAGCGCGGAAATCATGGCGGTGTGTCTCGCAGCCGGGGGGTCGATCACCGGCGAGCACGGTGTCGGGTCCGACAAGATCGACTACATGCCCTGGGCCTTCAGCAGCGAAAGCCTGGCGGCCATGCGTTCCGTCCGCCGGGCGTTCGATCCCCACGAGAGAGCCAATCCCGGAAAGGTGTTCCCCATCCATGCCTGCCGCGAATGGCGAGCTGGAGGTGTGGTATGAGCGGCGACGCTCTCGACAGACTGCGGGCCGTGTTGGGACCTGAAGCCGTCGCCGACGCGGAAGGGACCCCGCGCGTCACCCCGACTAGCGTAGACGGCCTCCGCCGGGCCTGCCAGCTCGCCAGCGACATGGGTTGGCACATCCGCGTGGAAGGGAACGGCACTTGGCTGCCGCCGGACGCTCCGGCCGACATTGTCATCAGCACTCGGGGGCTCAGACAGACGGTGCACGCCAGTGCGTCGGACCAAGTGGCGACCGTCAGCGCCGGAGTACCATTCAACGACCTCCGTGCCCACCTGGCGGAAGAGGGCATGTGGCTCGCCATCGACCCGCCGGGCAAGCCGGACCGAACGATCGGATCGATCGTCGCCACGGCGACGTCGGGGCCGCTCCGAAACAGCTACGGCCACGTCAAGGATCACGTTCTCGGCTGCAGTGTCGTGACCGCCGACGGCCGGCTGGTAGAATTCGGCGGACAGGTGGTGAAGAACGTCGCGGGCTTCGACATCACCAAGCTTCAGGTGGGCGGGTTCGGCGCCTTCGGCGTCATCGCCACCGTCCACCTGCGGCTGCGGGCGCTCCCCCAGTCCGATGCCACCGTGATCGCCCGGGGATCCCGCGACGAACTGACCGCGGCCGGCAGGTCGATTCTCGATCAGGCAATCGAGGTAACCGCCCTGGAGCTCCTGTCGCCGACGGTCGCCGGAGACCCCGAGTGGGCCCTCGCCGCCCGCATGATGGGGAGTGAAGCGTCGGTGCTGTCGGAGATTCCCCGCTTGAGCGCCGTGTCCAGCGTCACCTGGGACCGGCTGGCCGGCGATCGCGGCGCGGTGCTATGGCGTATGGTCGCCGGTGCCGCGGGCGCCGGACCGGTGAGTTTTCGTCTGGGAGTCCTGGTGGACGGCCTGGACCAGACAATCGACACGCTCATCCACGACCTCGACGATGGACTGATCGCCGCCGGAGCCGCGTCCGGCGGGCTTCGCTGGACCGGGACGGCCACCGCCGAGCAACTCAGGGCCGTTCGCTACACCATGGCGCAGCAGGAGATTCCATTGACGCTCGAGCGCGCCCCGTGGCACATACGGGAACTCGTGGGCCACTTCGGCGCCTACCGGGAAGGCGTGGGCCAGGTGGTCGGGCGGCTGCGCCGGACGTTCGATCCGGCAAGTCAACTGAGTGTCGCGCTCGAACCCAGCGATGTCTGACGGATATCAGGGTCTCGACCCCTGCGTCCACTGCGGCTTCTGTCTGCCCGCGTGCCCCACCTACCTGGCGACCGGCGACGAGAACGAAAGCCCCAGGGGCCGCATTGTTCTCATGCGCGCCCTCGAGCGGGGCGACCTCCTTCCGACGGACAAGCGTCTCCAGCAACACCTCGACAACTGCCTCGGGTGCCTGGGGTGCGAGCCGGTGTGCCCGTCGGGCGTAGCCTACGGCCGGGGCCTCAGCACGGCGCGCCAAGCGCTCCGGGAATCGAACGGAAGTTCCCTCACGCAACAGGCCATCCTCGCCATCTTTGCCACTCCCCAGTTGTGGCGCCCATTGTTTACCTTGGCCCGTTGGTTTCGTGCCACCACGCTGCCGCGCCTCTTGGCGGGATCGGGTCGAGTGGGATTCGCCTGGGGAATGCTGGCCGCGAGCGCCGGCCTGCCGCGGCCCCGCCGCCGGCTGTCAGACCGGCGACAGGGACCGCCATCGAATCAAGACGGCCCAACGGTGGCGCTGTTTCGCGGTTGCGTCATGGACACGCTCTTCCCCCACGTCCACGACGCTTCGCGCCGGGTGCTCGAGGCCAACGGGTTCCGGGTAGTGGACGTCCCCGGCCAGCAGTGTTGCGGCGCGCTCCACGAGCACACCGGCGCCCGGGAAGAGGCCCTGCGTCTGGCGCGCTGCAACGTGGCCGCGTTCGCTACCGGCGCGGACTACATCGCCGTCGACAGCGCCGGATGTGGCGCCCTCCTCAAGGACTACGGACACCTCCTGCAAACGGCGCCGGCAGTGGCCCTGGCCGCCTCCGTCCGCGATGTGTCAGAGCTCCTGGCGGAGGCCGGTCCTCGCGCCGGGGCGGCGTTGCCGATGCGGATCGCCTACGACGCTCCCTGTCATCTGAACCACGCCCAGGGCGTCGTCGATGCACCGCTGGCCATCCTCAGGGCCATTCCCGAACTGGATGTTCGCCTCCCCGATGGCCACGAGCGCTGCTGCGGCAGCGCGGGGCTCTACTCGCTCGACCATCCCGCACTGGCCCGACAGATTCTCCGCGACAAGATGGCGGCGATCCTGCCGCATGAACCGGACGCGATCGCCACGGGCAACCCCGGATGCCTGATGCAACTGGGCGCAGGATCGATCGCGGCCGGACGACGGATCCCCACCGTCCACCCCGTAGAGCTCCTCGACGAGTCGTATCGCAGGGCCGGCTGGTACCGGCTCTCTCACTGACCCGGCGACATATGCCTATCTTTCCCGCATGACGACACTCTCGCTGCACCTAGACCGCACCCGGCTGGAGCGGCTCCTCCGCGGCGGCGTCTCGGTGACCATGCCGGCCGCCATCTTCCGCATCCACGGGCCCGGCGCCATCGACTGCCTGCAAGGCGTGCTGACCAACGACCTGGTAGCGCCGGGGCCCGGCCGCTTGGTGTACGCCGCATTGCTGACTCACAAGGGCATGGTGGTGGTCGACTTCTGGGTCATGATCGGGACGGACGAGGCCCTGCTGATCGCCCCTGCGGAAGGCCGCAGCGCGGTGGTCGAGACGTTCCGCCGCATCCTCCCCCCGCGGCTGGCCGCGGTGGAGGACCTCAGCGACACCTGGCGGGTCCAGTGGTTGTACGGCGACGTGGTCGAGTCAGCCATGGCCGCGGCTCATCTCGTGCCCCCCCTCGATGGTCCGGGCCATGTGGCCCCGTTTGGCATCCTCGGCGCGGAGGTCATGGTTGCATCGGCCACCGACACGGCGCCCTTCGTTTCGCTCGTCGTCGGTCCCAGTGAAGCCCTCGAGCACTACGGCAACCTGCTCACCGAACACGGCATGACCATCGGCACGCCCGACGACTATCACGCCGCCCGCATCATGGCAGGGTGGCCCGCGCTGGGGATCGAGATCGGCGAGAAGACCCTGCCCCAGGAAGTCCGCTTCGAAGCCATCGACGGCGTTTCCTATACCAAGGGTTGCTTCATCGGTCAGGAGACCGTCGCCCGCGTCCACTTTCGCGGCCGGACCCAAAAGGAACTGCGCGGACTTGATTGGATAGACCTCCAACCGCTGGATGGAACGGACATCGCCAACGGCGACCGAGTCCTCGGCCAAGTCCACTCCGTGCTGGTACTCCCGGACAGACGCATTGGGTTGGGCATGGTCCGGCGGGAAGCCGACATCGGCGACACGGTGATCGCCGGCGGGCGTGAAGCCACCATCGCCCCGCTCCCGTTCGACCACCCCGACCGGGCAGCGTGATACTGGTCACCGGCGGCACCGGACTCGTGGGGCAGGAGATTCTACGGACCCTGGCAGACGCGGACATCCCAACTACCGCGCTAGTGCGTACCGCCGAAGGCGAAACCCTGGTCCGCAGACTCGGCGCCGAAGCGGTGCGCGGTGCCGTCGAGGACGCGGCCGCTTGGCAGCAGCCCTTCCCCAACCTCAGCGGCATCGTTCACGCCGCAGCCATCGTTGCCGAACCGGTCTCATGGGACCGCTTCGAGGCCGTCAACGTCCAGGGAACACGGTTCGCCGCTGACACCGCATTCGAGCACGGCGTCCCCCTGGTGCACATCTCGTCGGTGGCCGTGTACGGCCGCCGCGCCGCAGACGACGGACCCTACAGCATCACCGAGGAATACTCTCGCGGACGGATAGAAGAACACGACTACTATGCCAGGTCAAAGCGCCTGGCGGAGCAAGCCGTGTTCGATCGTGCCCCACACAGTCTCCAGGTGTGTGCCTTGCGGCCGTGCGTGGTATACGGGCCGGGCGACCGACTGCTTCTTCCGAGGCTTCTGGGTTTGGCGCGTCGTGGCTGGTTACCCAAGATCGGCTCCGGCGCCACGCCCATGGCGCTGGTCCACGCCGCCAGCGTGGCCCAGGCGGTGCTAGCCGCCATCCAATCGGGCCGGGGCTGGGGCCGGGCCTTCAACGTGACCGGAGACGCCCCGGTCACGGCCAACGACTTGTTTCAGGCGGCCCAGACCGTCGCGGGACGGCGCCTCAGGACGGTGCCAGTGCCCGCGGGCCCGGCCCTGATGTTGGCCCGAGCCGCGGAGCTGGGTCTTCGGATCGTCAGCCCGCGGCGTTACCCCGGCACCCTCCAGGGTGCCGTGCGCTTTCTGCGGGGCGGAGACCCGTACACCGCCGACGCCGCGCGGGAGGTACTCGGCTGGCGGCCGACCGTGAACCATCGGACGGCGCTGGTCGAAGCGTTCCAGGCCATTGCCGCGAGGGAAGCGGCCTGACCCGAGGCATGGCTGCAACCCGCTTCCGCTCCATCGACGCCGTCAACCGGGCCATCGTTCGGTGTGAGCGCTGCCCACGCCTGATCGCCCACTGCCGCGCCGTGGCCACCACACGCAAGCGCGAGTTCCGAGATTGGAACTACTGGGGCAAACCGGTCCCGGGGTTCGGCGACCCTGACGCACGCCTGATCATCGTGGGCCTGGCACCGGCGGCCCACGGAGCCAATCGTACCGGCAGGATGTTCACCGGCGATTCGAGCGGCGACTGGCTCTACCATGCTCTGCACCGATTCGGCTTCGCCAGTCAGGCCTTGTCCACGGGCCGCGGCGACGGCCTGGTATTGACCGACTGCTACATCACCGCCGCGGCCCGGTGCGCCCCGCCCAACAACAAACCCCGGCCGGACGAACTGGCCAACTGCCGCCCATTTCTCCAAGCAGACCTGGCGTTGTTGCAGCGGACGGAGGTGGTGCTTCTCCTGGGACGGATCGCGTGGCGCCACTGGCTCGAAGCAAGTGGCTGGTGGACTCGGTTGTCGGTGGGGGAGCGACCTCTGTTCGGGCATGGCCAAGCTACTACGATGTCGGATGGACGGACCGTCGTTTGTTCCTACCACCCCTCGCGCCAGAACACCAACACTGGCAGGCTCACCCGCGACATGTGGTACGACGTCTTTGCCCAAATCCGGACGCTGATCCCGGACACGACTCCGTAGTCCCGGCCACCTCTTCGGCCGAGCGCCGTGGAGCCGCTCATACGGCGCCCCCCTCAGAACGCAGAGCGCCTCCCGCCAACGATCCCCGATGACTCGGCGCTGCCCGAGAGAGAGCGGTTACGGACCGCCGGTCACCCGCTTGACGAGGAGGCCACTCGCCAGCGTGTCACCCACATCCACACCGTTTATTAGAGCCACTTGCTCGACGGGAATCGACGATGGATAGCGGCGATGGAACTCGGCCATGGTCATCCGCCGGGGGAGCCGCACCAGGTCGATGCGGGCCGGTTCGACGGCCAGCACCGCCGGATCGGTTTCCCGCTGGAACGATCCGATGGCGGCGCTGAGTACCATTCGCTGGCTGCTGAAAGCCGCCATGGTACCGTAGCCGAGCAGTTGGTAGATGTTGCCATCGTAGGCCACGTGCGTCACCAGTCCGTTGATGATGCCCCGTTGGGTCGATACCGTGAAGTACCGGGTATCGGCCGCCAGCCCATTGACCGGACCCGACGACGCGGACTCCTGGCGAATGCCGGCTTGGGCAAAGAACGTGTCCGCCGCCGCGCGCGGTGAGGCAGCCGGCACGATCCGCAACTGCAAGACGGCGTCTTCCGTGGCGTTAACGGCGATCACCGCTTGCGCCAGATTCTGCCTCTTCCAGTCGGAGGGGAACGACATGCGAAACCGCAGATCGGGATGGAGGAACCAGCCGCCGTCGAAGTAACCCTCCCGCGGGTTGGCGCCGAAGACCACGCCGTCGATGTGCCTCAGGTAGTCGTTTCGCCCCACTCTGAGCGTCGACGGATCCACCGTCATCGTAGCCGCACGCTCGGCCGACCGGGCGGCCCGGTTCTCCGGATCTGGGTGAGTGGATTGCCACTCGGGTAGGCGACCGCCTCCACCCAACCGTCCCAGCATCTCGAACATATCGGTGGCTTCCCGGGGATCGTACCCGGCCTCGACCATGTAACGGAAACCGAGTTCATCGGATTGGGCTTCGTCGTCACGACTGAACTTGAGGAACAACACCTGCAGCCCGCTGCCGGCAACCTGGTGCAGCACATCGAGGCTGGGGGTGAGCACCATCCCCACGCCCAGCCCGAGCTGGGCGAGCTGCGCCTTGCTGATCTGACTGACCGAATGTTTGGCCGTGACGTGACCGATCTCGTGCCCCAGAACCGACATCAATTCCGCCTCGGAATTGAAGTATGCCAGGATGCCACGGGTCACGAAGATAGAGCCCCCCGGGAGAGCGAAGGCGTTGACGGTGGCGTCGTTAACCACAGCAAACGACCAGGGGAGCTGGGGTCGCTCGGAAGCCAGTGCCATCGATTGCCCCAATCGGTTCACATACGCCTGGAGAGCCGAATCGGGGTAGAGCCCGATGGTGTTCACCACGCTCTGGGCGCCCTCCTGACCCATCCGGATCTCCTGGGACTCGGAGATGAGGGACAGTTCGCGCTTGCCGGTGACCGGATTGACGGCACAGGCCCACACCAGCACCGCACAGGCCACCAACGCAACGGTCGCCTTGGGAAAGGCTACGCCGGTCACGGGTTCACCCCCATCCGGTCCAGACCATCCCCGCCGATCACCGGTGTCCAGGGCAGAAGTTCGTACTGCGCCACCCCGTGCTGTACCAGGGGATCCTGATCCCGGATCCGGTCGAGCGTGGCCTCCAAATCACCGTCGGGGACCCGCAGGAGCAACGCGCCGCCCATGCGGGGCTGGAACGGCCCGGAGGCCAGCAGCCACCCGTTGTCGTACAGTCCCTGCAGGTAGGCCCGGTGCTCCTCCACGTGCGGCAGCACCTCCTCCAACGGTCTCCGATAGCGGATGATGGCGAGTGCGTACATAAGGCACCTCGGCTAGAAGTCTGAACGTTCCGGCTGTCCTCCGCGATACCACTGCGGTGGCGTTCCGGTCGCCAGGTAGCGCACGATGACAATCGCCGACGTGACGACCTGGCCGAAGTGGGCGAAGTTGATGGTCTCGATTTCGTCGGAGGGCTCGTGCCAATCGTCGTGGAACCCGAAGGAAGACAGCGTGTGCGCCGGAACGCCGCGCCGGGCCAATACTACGCTTTCAGTGAGGAGATACACATTCTGCTCGGGTCTGGGATCGGGTTCGACCTCGATGTCGATTTCGGCGTCCTCGAGCAAGCGACCGAGGTTGGTACGATCACTACCAGTAATCCACGCAACACCGAGTCCGACGAGGGGGTCGGGCCGGCCGATGTTCTCCAACCACAAGGCCGCGACCGTCTCACCCAACGGTGCCGCCGGATATTCGGCATAGTAGTGGGTTCCAATGAAGCCGATGGCCTCACCGGCCGAGAACAAGAACACCACCGACCGCTTCAGGCCGGGCCCGGCTGCCAGGACCCGGGCGATCTCCAGCGCTCCTACCGCGCCGGATGCGTCGTCGGCACCGTTGTAGATCGAATCGCCGTCGATCGGTCGCCGAATACCCAAGTGATCGTAGTGGGAGCCCACTACTACCGTTTCCAAGTTGGTGGAATCCGCGCCGGGCAACCGCGCCACCACGTTGACAGCCATGAGCTGCTGTTCCGGCGGGAGCAGACCCCACGCCCGGACCGACGGGTAGAAACTGAATCGTCGTCTGCCGTCGGCTCGTTTGGTTACCTGAATGGGAACCCGTTGGAAGTAGCCGCTGTCGCCGGCGGGCTCGAGACCAAGCCGTTCCAGCTGTCCGGCAATGTACCGGGCTGCTGCGGCGGCGCCCTCACTCCCGGTGAACCTGCCCTGAAGCGAATCGGCGGCCAACACCGACATGGCCGCACGAAGCCGGGCCGTGTCCACCCCGGCGACCGCGACACCCGCAGCAGCCTGCCTGCCGGAGCCGCACCCGGCAGTGGCCAGGACCGCGCCGAGAATGAGGATGGAAAAGGTGAAACGTATCAGGACGGTGGGGGAGTGCATGGAGTTCCTGGACGGTGTGGTATCGAAGTGTGTGGCAGTACAATGGAACGTTTAGCCGCCCCCGGAGCCGATCGCAAGCTTCGCGACGTCCCTGCACTGCCCCTGTACGCGGCCTCTGTCCGGGATAGATTCATTGGTTGATGGTTGGCGCTGGGTCACTACCAGACGACGTCCCCCCGTCCCGGAGGATTGCATGGTCGGCATCCAGGAATCGACCACGATCGAGCAAGACAACACCGACCTCCTTCGTGAAGCCGGCCTCAGAGTAACCCGCCCGCGGCTCCTGGTCCTCGACCTCCTCCGCTCCACTCCGGGCCATCATTCCGCCGACGACATCGGGACACTGCTGGCAGAGAAATCGACGCCGCTCCCCCGGGCATCGGTATACAACGTTGCCAGCGCCCTGGTGGATTGTGGCCTGGTCACCATGGTCTCCGTCGGTCCCGGCAGCGCGCGCTACGAATACGGGGCGCCCTGGCACCACCACTTCGTCTGCAAGATCTGCGGTGCCATCCAGGATGTGCACTGCGTCCTCGGCAAGAAACCCTGCCTCGACCCTGACGACATCGAGGGGGACGTCGAAGAGGCCCAGGTCACCTTCCGGGGTACCTGCGCCTCGTGCCTGAGGGCCATACCAGCCTAGGCATTCCTCAGGAGTCATGCTCCGGGCGAGCTCGCCACCACGCTTCCGCATCTTCTTGGGACCACGGCGCCAGCCGGACCAGGCCTTCCAGCCACTGTGCCCCGCTCCGCGTGCTGGCCAAGCCGGCCAGCGGCGAAACTACCCCGGCCCAGCCGTCCCGCAGACGGGGCGAGCAGACGCCACCAAAACGGCCGGCACAAGGGAATCTTCACTTACCACCTGACGTTCAGGACGTCAAAGAGGCCTTATCGGCGGGGGTGTCATCCCCCGCGCCAGACGAGTAGTATGGCCGTGACACGGAACCCGGGGGACGAGAGGACGTGACTGAGTGAGCGCCAGCGACAGAGACATACGTCTTGCCGTCCAGGCAGGCGCCGTGGCGTCCGCCTCGATGATCGCGTTCCAGATCGCGGGGAAGGCGACCCGCGACGCACTGTTCCTGTCCAACTACGATATCGTCGCCCTTCCCGCCATGATCATGGGCGCCTCGGCGCTCTCGCTCCTCCTCGCCGGTCTGGTAAGTCGGACCGGCGGCCGCCTAGACCCGGCCCGGGCGGTGCCGCTGGGGTTTGCCCTGAGCGCCCTCCTCACCCTCGGGGAGTGGGCGCTGGTCGGCCAATACCCGCGAATAGTAGCCATCATCATGTACCTCCACTTCACCGGACTGGGAGCCCTGCTCATCTCGGGATTCTGGTCCGTGGTGAGCGAGCGATTCGATCCGCGGACCGCCAAGCGGCAAATCGCCCGCATCGCCGCAGGAGGTACCATCGGCGGCTTGCTCGGCGGCATCATGGCCGAGCGGAGTGCGGCGCTCTGGTCGATCGAGGCACTCTTTCCGATGCTGGCGCTGTTCCATGTGGCGGCAGCCGTTCTTACGTCGCGCATGGGGAGGACCGTCCCCTCGCCCGCGCTTACCGCGGAATTCGCGGAGCACCGGAAACTACCGAGATCCGGCCTCCAGGTCCTGCGCCGGTCGCCCTACCTGACGACCATCGGGGCGCTGGTGTTCCTGACGGCCATCAGCGAGGGGCTCCTCGATCTCGCGTTCAAGGCATGGGCGTCAAACAGCATGCGGGGTGAGGATCTGCTGCGGTTCTTTGCCGTGTTCTACACCGCCATAGCGCTGATGACCGTCCTGGTCCAGACCCTCGCCACCAAGCGGCTCTTGCGGCGCTTCGGGTTGGCCGTGTCCGCGGCCGGTCTTCCAGCCGTCGTCGCCCTTGGCGCCGGCGGGGTGATGCTGTTTCCCGGGTTGATCCAGATCATGCTCGCCCGAGGGGCCGAATCGGTCGTGCGTAATTCCCTGTACCGATCAGCTTACGAGCTGTTGTTCAATCCGGTCAACGCGCCCGACAAACGGGTGATCAAGCCCATCCTGGATATCGGCTTCGTCCGCGCGGGCGACCTGGCGGCCGGTGCTCTGGCGCAGGTCATACTCTTCCTTTCTCCCGCCGGGGCCCGCGGGCTGCCGATGTACGCCATTACCTTCGTGCTCGCGGTCGCCGCCATGGCCGTGGCGCGTCGGCTCCATCGCGGATACCTCAAGACGCTGGAGAAGAGCCTGGTCGTGCGCGGTAGCTACCTCGAGGACGATGGCTCGTCCAACGTGGCGCAAACCGCCATCATGCAGACCCTGGGGGCCATCGACCTTACCCAGTTCCGGGAAAAGAAAACCGCCACCCACCCGTCACAGGCCACCGCAGCGGGCGCTCCCCCGGCTGAGCCCACGAGCGCTCCCAAACTCGATCCTGCCATGGAGCGAGTCCTGGAACTCAGATCGCGCGATCGCTCGCGTGTCCGTCGCGCGCTGGCCGAGGCTCCGCTCACCCTCGAGTTGGTAGCGTACGTCGTGCCGTTGCTCGCCTGGGACGAGGTGGCCCGCACCGCCATGAAGGCACTGCGCCCCCTGGCCGATCGAGCCACCGGACTCTTGACCGATTACCTCCTCGACCCGGACAGCGACTTTTCCATCCGCCGGCGCCTTCCGCTGATCCTGGCCGACGCCACGACACAGCGTGCGGCGGATGGCTTGTTGGCCGGCCTGGAGGATCACCGCTTCGAGGTGCGCTATCGATGTGGCCGAGTGTTGAGCCGTATGCACGCCCGGGACGCTTCGCTGCGGGTCGATCGCGCGCGAGTGTTGGCCATGATCGACCGGGAGGTGGCGGTCGACCGGGGTGTGTGGGAGAGCCGTCGCCTGCTCGATGCCACTGAGGATGACGACAAGTCACCCATTCTCGACGAGGCCCTGCGAACCCGGGCCGACCGGAGTCTCGAGCACGTCTTTACCATGCTATCCCTCATCCTCCCGGCGCAGCCGCTTCGGGTAGCCTTCCGAGGGTTGTTTACCGATGACGCCCTGCTGCGGGGAACGGCGCTGGAGTACTTGGAGTCGGCATTGCCCGACGACCTGCGCCGCAAGTTGTGGCCCTTCCTGGAGACACCCATCCGCCGGGGGCGCCACCCGCAATCGTCGGGCGATGCCCTGCAGGGCCTCCTCAGCTCAGAGGACACCATCGCCGACAGGCTCGACGCTCTAAAACGCCTCAGGGAAGAGTCGCAAGACTAAACCGGCGGCTGGCCCGTTTGGGTGAGATGAGTGTAGATCCGACCGATCGCGATCGCGACCGCTATCCAGATCAGCACCAACACGATATTGACAACGGCAAATCCGCCGGGTCGTAGCGCGAAGTATGTGGTGCCGACGAACACGAGCGCGGCCGATAGCACGTCACCTGCTCTATGGAAGAAGGCGTCGACGACCTGCTTGGCCTTGTATTTCTGCTCGCGAGTCGTGGGGAGCCACAAGGCGTTCTTTACGGTGTTCTGCAGCGAGTAATCGGTGGCATTCTCTATTGTCTTGGTCGCCCTCACCGCTGAGAGGAGCGGGTAGAAGGCCAGTACACCGTAGCCCAGCATCGCGGTGAGCGGCAGAACCAGAATCCCGATTCGCACCCCGGCGTACTTGATGATTCGGGAGACCAAGAACAATTGCACCACGACTCCTAGAATATTCACCACCAGGAAAAAATCCGAGTAGAAGCTGGCGATGTATTGCTTTTCGCTCAGCCCGCCGGAGGCACCCGAGGCGACCGCGGCCTCGGCCGCGCGTTCGACCGTGCTCGACAGAATATATTCGCCGGTGGTGTTAACCCAGTTGGTCAGTAGAATCATCAGCGCGATGAGCAACAGATATCGGGTCTTGAACACCAGGGCAAAGGCGCCTTCCCCACTACCTGACGCGAGCGATTGCTCCTGGGTCAACGCCTTGAACTCGCCGGTCGCCACCCGATATTGCCCGGTGGCGGCCGGCATCTCCGCGGTAGTCGAGGAGAGCGGAAGATGGGATTCCGTGCGCTCGCGCTGCTTCCGATCGATGTAGTTGGTAATGACCAGACTGAGGAGGAGGAGTGCCGCCCCGATCAGCATCAACAAATTGATGCCCAGAGGGGCGACGAGCGTCTTGGTCACGGTAGACCCGAGCACAGCCCCCAGGGACATGCCGAAGCCGATGACCGGAAAGAGCCGCTCCCCTTCGCCGCTGGTATAGAGATCGTTGGCGAACGACCAGAACTGGGCGATGATGACGCCACTGAAGATGCCCACCCAAATGAAGAACGGGATTGCCAGTGGAATTCCGGCCCGCCCCAGCAGGAAGAATACCACCAGGCAAGCTACGAAGAATATGGTGACAACGTTGATCAACCGCTTGCGTGGAAGACGATCAGCCAGTCGACCGTAAAGCTGTACCACGGGCACCAGGATGATAACCATCGCTGCTGCCAGATAACTCTTGACCTCGGCCGACCATTCGCCGAGAATCAGCGCTTCACGAATCGGCTTGATGACGTAGTACGCCGTGAGCACCATGAAAATGTTCAAGGCCAGCAGAAGGGCCTGCAAACCCTCTCCCGCCCGAACGTCGCTGAACAACCGCATGAACCGGTCGAGCCGCGATCCCTTCGGTTGGTCGTTCATCGGCCTGCCATCAGGTCACATCTCACGACACCTGCCTCCCAGCTCCTAGCTCCCTACGCCCCACGCCCTACGCCCTACGCCCCGCGCACGACGCACTCCCACTCAATCCATCAGAAACGCCACATAGTAACGCCGCCCACGCCGGTTCACGTGGAATACGGCCGCATCGCCCGGGCGCAGCGCTCTCACCGCGCTCCTGAGTGCGCCGATGGTGCGGGCTTCCTGGCCGTTGAGCGAGTAGATGACGTCACCAGGCATGAGGCCGTCGCGCAGTTGCGGCGCGCCCGGCGCCTGGGCCGCCACCACTAGGCCCACCGGATCCCGCAGCCACGGGAGCGCCGACGCCAGGGTTCGGTCGAGCTTAATCACCAGAACGCCGAGTTCCTCGATTAGGTTCTCGTCCTGGTTGACCAGGTCGGCCAGGCGCGACGGGTCGTCGGTCCGCTCGGACACGGTGACGCTGATCGTCAACCGATCCAGGCCGCGGCGCACCTCGAGCGAGACCGGTTGGCCGATCGGCTTACGATACAGGTTGACGTCGAACTGCCGACCGTTCTCCATCGGCTTCCCGTTGAGAGATACCACGATGTCGCCCGGCTGCAGGCCCGCCCGCTGTCCGGCCCCGCCCTCGAACACGTCGGCGATGATCACACCCCACTCACGTACCAACCGGAGCCCATCGGCGATGGTTGGCGTAATCGTCTGGGCAAACACGCCGATCTGCCCGCGGCGCACCCTGCCGTGGTCGCGAATCTGGTCCGAGACATAGCGCACGATGTTGCTGGGAGCGGCAAACCCGAGGCCCTCGCTGCCGCCGGACTGCGACAGAATCAGCGTGTTGATGCCGATGACCTGGCCCACGGTATTGACGAGCGGCCCGCCGCTATTGCCGGGATTCACCGGAGCATCGGTCTGGATATACACCATGCGGTCGTCGGGACTGAGCTGCCGTCCCACCGCGCTCACCACACCCATGGTCACGGAGTTCTGCAAGCCGAGTGGCGCGCCGAAGGCCAACACGATCTGGCCGGCGCGAAGTTCGTCCGAATCACCGAACTCCAGGTAGGCGTGGTCGGTCACGTCGACCTTGAGAACGGCCAGGTCGGTCTCCACGTCCACGCCGACGATCGTGGCGGACAGCCGGAGTCCCACCGGCTTGAGAATCGACGTGGTGCCGGCCCCCTCCACCGCCGGCTCCGACATCAGTACATCGATTCTGCGGGCGCCTTCCACCACATGCGCGTTGGTAACGATGTAGCCGTCTGGCGATATCATCACCCCCGACCCGGTGCGTTCCCCGATCGCCAACCCGGCTCCCTGCCTGGGACCCGAAGCACCGTACCCGACCGTAAACACCTGAACGATGCCCGGTACCGTCTGCTCGGTGAGTGCCTGGAACGACCGGCTCAGGTCGGTCAGCGACTGCCCGTGAAGCGCCGCGGGCTGGGCCAGCGGAACGGTGATAGTGAACACACACAGAAGCGCGAGAAGACGGCGGGGCGTGCGCATGAGATGGTCCTCGGTCAGTCCATTGAATTTCACAGGGCGAGTGCCGCCGGCGGCGATGGCGCGGCATCGGAGGACAATTCTGCCAAGTGGGCTTCCCACCAGCGGGCGGCACGCTGCTCCGTCCACGGCTCTGGCAAGAGACAGGCGGCCAACTGCCGGGCAAGTTCGACGGTGTCGCGTGGACGATCGTCGGGTTTCTTTGCCAGGCACGCCATGACGATGGCGTCGAGTTCCGGCGGCACAGACTGTTCGCTCCGTGACGACGGCGGGTCCGGCGTGTCATTCACGTGTTTCATCATCATCGCCACCGAGTTCACGGCATCGAACACCAGGCTGCCCGTCAGCATCCAGTAGATGACGCACCCCATGGCGTAGATGTCGATGCGCGGGTCCACCGAACCGCCCTCCTCGATCATCTCCGGAGCCATGAAGGCCGGCGTCCCGGTCGTCAGATTGGGAGACGTCAAGTGGGTCACGTCTCTCCCTGGAAGCCGCTCAGCCTTGACCAGTCCGAAATCCAACACCTTCACGAAATCGACCTCGAGCCCCATGCGGCAGGTGTAGATGTTGGAAGGCTTGATGTCACGGTGGATCATGCCGCGCTGGTGAGCTTCCGCCAGTGAATGGCACGCCTGAATCATCAGGTACACCGCGCGTTCCGCCGGCAACGGCCCGAAACGTTTCACCAATGACTCCAGGTCCATCCCCTCGAGAAGTTCCATCACGAAGTAGAACGACCCCTCGTCGGTGACGCCAAAATCGTACAGTTCGATCGTGTGGGGCGAGCGGAGCGTAGCCACCACCTCCGCCTCGCGGCGGAAGCGGCTCAGTGTGACCTGGGCTTCGCGAGAGGTACCCAGCAGATCAGGGCGAATCAGTTTGATGGCCGCCGGCCGGGCGAGCAGCCGGTGCTCGGCGCGGTAGACCTCGCCCATCCCCCCCTTGCCGATGACGTTCAGCAACCGGTAACTCCCCAATTCCCGGGCCTTGCGAACCTGCCGGCCCAGGCGGCCGATGATCTGGGCGGGGAGCATGGCCAGGAAAGCGCAGAGATAGTTGGGCCAGAAGACGGTGAACAACTCGAAGCCGGTGGCCGAGACCGGGATTCCCCTCATCGAGGCGAACAACACGCCTAACGGGTCCATGGACGCGGCGGCCAGTCCTGCGGCCAGGATCTTCCCCGGAGTATTGGGAGCAATGGTCGGGTACACCAGAACGATGATGCAGATCCATGAAATCGTGGGACCGGTCCGGCCCTCGACGGGGATCCACTGATTCCAGCCGGCGATGATCGCCGACGTCAGCACCATGAACACCAAGCCGATGTCGAGCAGCAACACCGGGCGGTGGCTCAGCCTGGAGGCCAGGACCAGCATGACGAGCGACAGCAACACCCCGGCGCTGGCAAAGTAGGCTCCGGGGACCGGCCAGTGCTCCTGCATGTAGACCGGCATGGCTTCGAGAAAGAAGTTCCGCCCGATCAACTGGATCAGGATTCCCGTCAGCCACAACCCGGCAAAGACCAGAGCCGCGACACCCACGCGCTTGCACGACTGCGACAGGAGATCGGGCGGCAGCTGGAGCCCCGCCGGCGCCGGCGACACCTCTTTGGTCGAGGGCGTGAACTCCCGGGCGATCACCCGATCGTGGCTCATGCCGCCGCGTCCCTAAGGGTGGAGAACATGGAGTAAAGGGGCGCCCGTGCGGCGCCTTGCGCAAGCCACCGGTCGGCCCGGGTCAGGTGGTCGTACCGCGCACTCGGGCGAGCGCGTCGACCTCGAGCGTCGGCTCCATCGACATCGAGTCCATACATTCCGGCGCCCGGCAGTCGCTCGACGATTCCGCCCACCACACCGCCGCCTCCTTCTGGGTCCACGTCCCGATCGGTGACTGGTAGCCGGAACTCAGTGCCTCCAGCAGCACACCGGCATCGGCCGGCCGGTCCGCCGGATCCTTGGCCAGGCACTGCAGGATCAGGCCCTCCAGGTAGGGATCGAGCGAGCGACCCAGACGCTCGGAGGGATCCTCCGGCGTGTCGTTGACCTGCTTGCCCAATACTTCGATGGCACTGGTACCGGAAAACACGAACGAACCCGTGAGCAGAAAATAGCCCACGGCCCCGACCGCGTAGAGGTCCGACCGGGCGTCGATAGCGTCGGGATGCTGAATGGCTTCCGGCGACAAGAAATGCGGCGTCCCGGGGACGGTGTTCATCGCCGTGACGTTCTGATCGCCGCTGGTGATGTCCTTGACCAACCCGAAGTCGAGTACCTTAATCACGTCGTACATCCCGCCCCGTTCCAGCAACATGATGTTAGCCGGCTTGATGTCACGATGGATCATCCCACGCGCGTGTGCTTCGGCCAACGACGAACAAATCTGCCGCAGGATGTGCACCACCCGGCGCTCCGGCTGGGGACCATCGTTCAGGATCAGGTTGTCGAGCGTGATGCCCGGCAGGTATTCCATGGCGTAGTAGAACACTCCTTCGGGTGTCCGCCCGTAGTCGTAGATGGCCACCGTATTCGGGTTGGCCAACTGACTGGTCAGCTGAACCTCGCGCTCGAACCGAACGAGCGTCTCCGGCTTGACCTGTCCCTCCTTGATCAGCTTGATGGCCGTGGGCCGCCGGAGCATGGCGTGCTTGGCCTTGTAGACGGATCCCATGCCGCCTTCGCCGATCTTCTCCTCGAGCGTGTATTGTCCCAACCGCTCGGCCTTGCGCATCCTGTTCGACATGTCCTGAAACAGGAAGTTGTAGAAGAAGATCCCCACCGCCCCCAACATCAGCAACGCCACCAGGGCCCAGAATCCCTGCCGCACCACGTACAGCGTCTCGTAGGCCTCCTGAACATCGACTTCCATGGCTACCCCGAAGCCGTAATCGGGAAGCCAGCGCCAGGCGCCAACCACCGGGACGCCGCGGTAATCCAGGTATCCCTCCACGTCGACACCGTCGATCCCGGCGATGGCCGCGGCGGCCATCCGCGTGTAAGGGAGCGCGGCCCTGGGGAGATCCGGCTGATGGCCCAGCAGCAGATTGCCACCGGGGTTTCGAATCTCGATCGCGAGGATGGAACTGGCATCGGGGCCGTCCTCCACCAGTCCGACTTCCTGCAACTGGTCGGTAAACCGACTCTCGGTGATCATCACGCCACTGGAGTTGAACGCGTAACTTTCGCCCGACGCCCCAAATTGCGCCAAGTGGAGTAGCCCGCTGAACTCATCCGCCGGCGAGTAGCGCATTACCAATGCGGCGATGACGTCGTTCCGGCTGTTCCGTACCGGCGCCGCGACAAAGATCGCCGGACGCAGCACCAAGCTGTCTCGTTCACCCTCGGCAACTGGATACTCCACCGGCCCGAAGATGGCCGTCTCACCGGCAACGATGCGGTCAAACCACTCGGCCACGGACGTTCCTACCCGGCGGCCGATGGCCGCGTCGTTCTTCGCGGCGACGATCCTCCCGGATAGGTCGACCACGCCATATCCCCGCACGGTCGATCGGATGGACGAGGCATCCATCACTTCCCGGAACGCTGCCAATTCTCGACTGGCCAGAACGGCGCTCGGACCGCCGTCGGGGTCGGCCGCGACGCGAAGCAGATCCACAATCGTACCAAGGATGACCGGGTCGAGGGCGAACCTTTGCGCCTCTGACTTCTCGATATCGGACCACAACGTGAGCGCGGCAACCTCGGCGTTGAGAAGCGTGGACAGTTGATCGCCCACCTGCCGCTTGACGGCCCCCTCGACGGTAGACTGGGCCCACCATCCTACGGCCCCCACGACCCCGGCGATGATGACAGGGGCGAACCACGATCGTTGCCAAAGTGCTTTTCTCAATTCGCCCGCCACTCCGCGTTGCTGGACGGTAATACGGCGCGAGGACAGATCCGCACGCGTGCAACCACTCCATTATATCCTCACTCCGGCCGCGGCGGCGAGGACCCCGCAACTCCTTCCAACAGGCGTGCCCCTCAGGTGCAGTGCACTACCACCGAGCGCAATTCGCGGCACTCCGGCGATGTCCAGTCGTTTCACCACTTTGCGCAGCCGACAGCAGCAATCTACCGCAATCAAGCCGCTTGGAGCCCTGCAACCGCTTGCACGAACCCGCCACCGGTCAGCAGCGTAACACACTAGTATTCAAGGACTTGCAATGACAGACGAAGAGGTATGGATCGTGCTTCCCGTGATGTGCCTATGTATCGCATCCAATTGGCCTCCGGCGCCGAGGCCGTCTACCGTTCGCTCGAAGAGTTGGCCGTCAGTGTCCAGAACGGCATCGTCAGCCCCGATGCTCTGGTTTACCACAGCAAGACCGGGAGTTGGCTCCCCATAGAGGCCCACCCGCACTATCACGTGGCCCGCGAGCTGGTACTCCCGGAACGCATGCGACCGATACGGGTGCGACTCGACCAACCGGCCAATACGGAGCCGCCGGTCGCGGGCCGGAGATCAGGCCCCAGACCAGGCACTCCAGCGGAAACATCGGACAAGACCAGCAATAGCACACTTCGACCGGGCACCCCGGCGTCGCTCACGGGATCGTTTCGGCGAACGAAACCGGCCAAACGACCAACCGTCGCCCCAACGCGGCCGTCGGCGCCGAGGCCCGGCAATCCGAGAAAACACTGGCCGGGAGGGTCGTGGCTCATG
>Ga0209988_10000543_pt1 | contig 23601 bp, 23 predicted proteins | sample N075metaG_FD_183115 | JGI IMG/M metagenome (GOLD analysis project Ga0209988, IMG submission 183115) | Deep subsurface microbial communities from Kermadec Trench to uncover new lineages of life (NeLLi) - N075 metaG (SPAdes) (version 2) | ecosystem: Environmental > Aquatic > Marine > Ocean trench... | reverse complement strand
AATGATGATCATGCGAACATTATTCTTATTGCTCGCCACTGGCTTCGTGCCCGCTGTCGCTGACGTACCGAATTGCACGAATTGCTACCAGGAAGGTCTGGATGCTCGGCAGCGTGGCCGACGAGGCCGCGGCGATCCGCCGTCTCGAGCGAGCCTGTGAGGGCGAAGGCGTGCGAGAACGCCGAGTTACTCGCAAAAGCTACGCCGAAAGAGCCACCCAAGGAGCAGAGCGCGGGATGGTCGACGAGTTTGGAGAATTTTTCGTTCAGCACCCGCAAAGAGCCCACCGAAGAGGGTGATGCCCCGGCATCGACCACCATCGGCTCGATGAAGATAGGTCAGGGCAGCGAAACGGCGACCTTCAGCGACGTGAATTCGTCGTGCGGCATGCTCCAGTTAACACTGGCCTTCGGCTCGGCAGCTGCGTCTGTGCGCCAGTGCCTGGGAGACTCGGATACGCGGCGCATTACGCTTGTGGCCGAAGATGGGCGCATCGCTTCGTCGAGTGTCGAGCCGGATGACAGCGTGGGTCGTTGTGTCATCAGCGCGCTGGGCCGCCCGCACATCGAAGGCCTTTCTTCGTGCAGGCTCGAGGCCAGCGTTTCGCGCTGACCGGCTGTCTGCTTCCGCCCTGGCAGATCCCATCGGAGCCGCGGTATGTGTAAGTATGAACAAGAATCAACGCTAATAAAAATAAGGAACAACAATGGACAACAAGAAATTCCATAACTTGAAGTTGGTGGGTTCCGTTGGCCTTGCGATCGGGATGGCGCTCACCGCAGCGTCCTGCAGCACCCTGGAAGCAATGACTCGGACGATCACTCCGAATGCGTACTCGGAGAGAGGCGGGCCGGAACAAACGAAAATTGACGAAGACGAGTGTTTCAAGTTTGGGATGGCCGAGAAACGGCGACTCCTCGATGAATTGCTGGCGGGAGATCCATCGGTTGGCGCAAATGAAGCTCAGGAGTCCAGCGCCGAAGACACTGCCAGGTCGGTGGTCAAAAGTGAGGGTGGGAGCACGGCAGAAGGCGACGTCGCCGCCGGCGTGGCTGGATTCCTGTTCTCGTCCTGGGACGAGGACACTTATGATGAAAGTAATCTCGCCAACTACCTCGGAATTGAAGGAGGGCTCGGCGCCGGGTTTTCGGCCACGCAGCGCCTGACGTACACCTGCCTGCGTGCAAAGGGTTACAAGGTCGAGAAAGACGAGGAAGACGGTTCCGGGACTGCACATCTCGTGTGGGCGGAACCTGCAGGCATAACGCGCGTTGTGTTGCGCGAAGAGAACGGCTCAGAACGCGTGTTCTACGAATACGTTACACCGAGCAAGCGGTAGAGCATGTGAGGATACCTAAGGGAAATCGAATAATGAGAATCACCACGCGATTAGGGCTGGCAGTGGCCCTACTGAACTTGCTCGGCTGTACAACGACGAACACGATTCATTACACCGTACAGCCTGGTGAACGACTGAGTGAAGAAGAGTGCGCCGTGCCAGCGCCCACGAAGATTCCGGAACAGATCGTTGGGGTTGCACTGTCGGGCGGTGGCAGCCGGGCGTCGGTGTTCAGCGCCGCAGTCCTCGAGGCGCTTTGGGAGCGCGGCTACATCGATCTGGTCACCCATATCTCGAGTGTCTCCGGGGGCAGCCTCGCGGGTTCCTATTTCGCGGCAAACCTGCCCGCTTGTGGAGCGTTGCGCTCCCCGGCGGAGCAAGACGTTTGCTGGCGCGAGTTCTTTACAGACTACAAGCTGGCCATGCGTAGCAACTTCTTCAAATCGATGGCCGGTCGTCAGGTCAGCCAGTTGCGGTTTGCGTCCAACACCAGACTAGCGCTCTCACTGCAGGAAACTATCGACACCCAGTTTCTGCACGGCATGACGTTTGGCGACCTCGCCAACAAGAACGCAAATATGGTAAACGACGGCCTGTTCCCCCCCGTGCTGATTATCAATACCACGAGCTACGACAACGGCCGCCGCGTTGTATTCTCGAACATGTGCCTGTCCGAAAACCCGCCGGCCGCCACAAATGGCGGCGGCGGCAATCCACTGGACGACCCTGCGTTGCGAGGGCTCGGCATAGCGCCGCCAAACTGCGACCAGCCCGCCCCGCAAGCCATGCCTTTGTCACTTGCGGTTACCACTTCTGCAGCCTTCCCCGGCTTCGTCGGCCCAATTACCATTGAAGTGCCGGCAACGTGCGAGGGAGAAGGTCTGGAATACTGGCATCTCGCTGATGGCGGGCTCGCCGATAACTCCGGTCAGGACTCGATTGAGGAGGTCATCCTGCGGCAACATCGTGCGGAGCCGCGCATTCTAAAACGCGCACTAATACTGTCGGTTACCAGCATGCTGACAGAGGACGAGAGCGATTTGCGGCAAATAAAGAACTTCTGGCCCTCACAGCACTCGGGGCAGGGCCTCCTGGCCTATACCAGCCGTTCGCAGGGATACCACCGTCTTTTTTGGGATCGATTCAAGAGCGACCTGGCAGCAGACGGCATTGTCGTTGAAAACATCGAGTTCCCAATTATGGCTGCAAATCTCGAGCACTGGCCTGCCTCTTGCCCGCAAGCTGCAGGGTCTGCAAAACAAGAGGCTGAAGAAATTCGCGCAGAAATTGCCGCAGCGGTGGCTAATATTCCGACGCTTTACAGTATTTCGGATTGCAACGCCGATCTGCTGGAACTGGCCGCCATCGATGTCGTTAGCTCACGACTTGATCCAGCAACCATGGAACGACTGAAGGAGCTGGGGTTTAGTGCTCGCGTGACCGCCGTTGTCAATCAGCCGCCTGGAGGAGGTCAACAATGACGCGAATTTCACCACAATGCATAACGATGCATAGCTGATACACGCAAAATTCACGCATGGCGTCAGACATCTCTAATGGTCGATTTGTAGTCAACTGTTCAGTTTGACCCGTGGACATCGGCTGCTGGCCGCGTAATTTAAAGTCGTCGATATCTCTCTCCTTGCACTAGAATTGGTTCATATCGGCATTGGTGACCTCTTAAGCGACACGCACTGGCGTCGCCAGCCTGGCGGCTGTCCTGCAGGTCGCCGACATAGTCATTGAGAGGACCTCGGCATGGAAGAAGAATTCGACGTCGATCTGGAAATGTCAGTAAATCGGCAGGACTTGCTTCGTTCAGATGCACTTCCACTGGTAGTAGCCGTCACCGGCCACAGGGATCTTGTCGCTGGCGAGACGACAGAGCTCCGGCAAAAGGTGCGGGAGTTCCTTCTTGAACTGGCGGAACGCTTTCCTTCCCGGCGACTCAGGCTGCTTTCTTCGCTGGCAGAAGGCGCCGATCAGATATGCATCAAGAATTGACCGGGAAAGACAGCCACTGCTTGATCCTGCCTGTGGGAATCAGTTGCCTACGGGCATCGAAGTCATCGACCGGTTGCAATCAACTGCCGATTGGCTGGCGGTGAGATACCAACGACTGATTTTGTCGACGTTCCTTCTCATCCATATTCTCGCGTTTGCAATGGGATTGATGTTCATTCTCTATACTGATTACGCTACCAGGCCAAGCTTCCTCATTTTTTTCCTGTTGGCTTTTGTTGCCGCGATCGGAGTACAGTATTTCAGCAAGAAACGAGGGTGGCACAGAAAGTACTTGGATTATCGGGCTCTCGCAGAAGGGCTTCGCATCCAGTTTTACTGGGCTGCCGCGGGAGTTACCCAGCTCGACATATCCAGGTTTACGCATGACAGTTTCTTGCAGGCACAGGATCCGGAGATTGGCTGGATAAGAAACGTCTTGCGTGTCGCCGGGACCCGAGTGGATGCCAGCCCATTCTCCTCGCAGTTTGGATTAGACATGGCCATTCGGGAGTGGATCGGATCGGCGAAGTCGGGCCAGTTGGGCTATTTCAGGTCGGCCACACGATTAAGGAATAGCCACAAAATGCTGACCGAGCGACTTGGCCTGGTCTGTCTGGCGGCGAGTGCGGGAGTAGTCGCCGTATTTCTGTTTGCAAGTTCAAGTATTCCCGAATTCTTGCGCGGCCCATTGATGGTTGCCCTTGGGCTACTGCTCTTATTGTTCGCTGTCCGTCACAGTTACGCAAACAGCATTGCCGAAAAGGAAATGATCAAGCAATACGAATTCATGCTTAGAGTATTCGACAATGCTCATAAGCGCATGCAAACCGCGAACGATGATACGGAGAAGCGGCAGGTGCTGTATGCCCTTGGCCACACGGCGTTGGAAGAACAGGCGCAATGGCTCCTGACGCATCGGAAACGATCGATTGAGTCCACTGACATTTTGCAAATGGGCGGTTAGTCGGCGGGGATTATTCCGATTTCATTCAAACTCCGCGACGACCGCGCGATCTCGCGTAGCTGCCTCTGCATTTCCCATGGCCTCATGCGCATCGGCCCGTCTGGAGTATGCGTTGACATACTCAGGCTCTAATTGAATGACAACGTCGAAATCTGCAATCGCGACCGCAAAGTCCTGAAGGGCGTAGTGGGACACACCCCGATTGTAGTATGCGCCCACGTCTTGCCCGTTTAGCCGAATGGCGTCGCTGTAATCCGTAATCGCCGCTTCGTACTGCCCGAGTGCCTTGTATGAGGCACCCCGTTGCTTATAGACGAACGACCGCTCCGCATCGAGTCGAATAGCCTCGTCGAAGTTTTGAATCGCGTCCTCATGGTCCCCGATCCCGGCGAGTCGGACACCCGCGCCGATGAATTCGGCGACATCAGGCAGGCGCTGAGGAACAGACGCAAGGACGATTTCGTCGGCGGCATCCGTACCAGTTGCGGTATCGTTACTCGCCGCGAGGCCAGCTTCAGCATCGTCGACGATCTCGTCTACGGCATCGGCTTCAGCGGAGAGAACGGCTGTCGCATCTGTTACGCCTTCCAGGCTGGCATCGGGTTGGTCGCTTGTCTCGCCGGCCGCATCGGCTTTGGGTCCCGGGGTGGTTACAGCATCGTCGGCGCTCTCGTTCGTGGCACCAACCGTGAGATTGTCGGACGTGTCGGATTCGGTTTCCGGTACGGGCTGGAAAATCGCTCCAGCATCGATGCCGGCTATGGCGTTGATGTCGAGATCGGCTGCCGAATTTTCACCAGCGTCATCCGCTGCTGCAGCCGAGAGACTGGTTGGCGGGCCAACCTCGACCTCGCCTATACTATCGGTGTCGCTCGTGCGATTGGCTTCAGCGTCATCGCTGGCATCGAGATTCTCTTCATGCCCGAATATTGCAGTCTCAACTGACATCAGCACTGCCTGCATTGTCTCCGGGTTGCGGTCCACGTAGTACCATGACGCACCCACCAAAACGACGATGGCGCTCAGCCATAACCGCCTGCTCCACCGGTTCTTTGTTTTATCGCGCCCGATGCCGAGCTCAGCCTGCCTGTGGGCCCTTTCTTCTTCCCCGAGTTGAAAGCTGATTGCGGAGCTTCCACTCCGTTTCGATGGCGAGTCTTGCCGCACGTCAACTTCGGCAGGCGATCGTTCCGCATTCAATTCACGGATATGGATTGGGCCGGTTGTCGCCTGTGTCCCGGGTTCATCGCCGGCTGCTGCCCGAATCTCATCGAGGTGCAGTTGCAGGTTCTTGATGAGACGAGCCATGTCGACGTTGAAATCCGGTGCCGGCCTGATCTGTGTTCCATTGCGAAACGCGAGACTTCGCAGCGAGTCAGGCAAATCTTCCGCCGCCGGCATCTTCGCGCCTGAGACCAGTAACGGAATAACGGGAATGTCTCGCTTGAGCGCAGACTCGATCTCGATCCTTACAAAGTCTGCCGGATCCTCCAGCCTGGACCGACCGTCCTGATCTGCTACCGTGAGCCATTCTGCCCCGATCACCGCCAGAAGAACCTGACACTGGCTTACTGTCTGATCCAGAACAGCCCGGAAATCGACACCCAGGGCAATGTTGTCCACGTCGGTAAATACAGCCTCATCACCGAACTCCTTGCGAAGAAGGTCGTTGATATGGCCTGTGACGTAGGCGGCATCGTCACGGCGATACGAGATGAATATCTGGTCGGTCATTTATGGTCCGAGGACTTGTTTTCTTTACATTATAGTCTTATTTGAAGAGTCCTTCGAGCCTCCCTGAAGGTCAGAGAATGCCTTGCGTACAGCTGAGGCGGCAGGATATTCAGCGCCGTGAGCTCCTCGACACATAGCTTACAGATTGTTCCGGACACATGGTTTACACATAGGAGCATTTGGGGAGAGCCCGGATGCCTTGGAATGAGTGTAAACCGATGGTGACGCTAAAATATGGACCCGGTCAAGATCTCGATTCCGGGTGGTGGTACATCCAATTGTCATCACAAGACATACTGTAGTAGGACTTGCGGCTACCCAGTCTTAACGCCATTACTTATTGTTATATCCTTGGCGAACCAGTATTCAACCGGGCCCAACAGAGAATATGATCAAGGAATTCGTGCCTGATCGTGCCAATTAACCGCTCGATGAAAAGACGGAGCATTCGCGCGTAGGGAATACTCAAAGCCCATTGATCGGGCCAGGTCGTCGAGGCCGCTGAGTTACTCCGCAAGAATGACCACAATCGGGAACAACCAGATGCCCGCAATTCCTGGAAACCAATCGATCGTGTATCCCGTTTCGAAAAAGCTAGCGTATTGGGCAATTAAGATATAATGGTAATTCATGACGTCGACCGCAAGAGTTGGCCACGCTCACCTTTCAATCCATCCGAGAATACGCTATAAAACAGTTAACTGAGTTAGATCATTAATGCGATTCGATGCTTGACGAAAATCGCTCCTTTCTTATGCGTCAAAGTTCTGATGAGTATTGATTGATGCCCAAGCGTAAAGAAATTCAAATCAGGGCGTTGTCCGATCTTTGCGCGCACCGCGATCTGGTCAGCGATAAAGACAGATACCTGTTCGCCGAGGAAGCGCCCCGATACCGATTCAACGTGATAGGCGCTGGCACGATGGGTCTGGAGCACATACGAGTTACGATGCTGGAAGGCCGTGCCACCATCCACGGTATCTACGATCCGGAGCCGCGTAGCATTGACAACGGCAAGAAGGCGTTCGCGCAACTCTCTGACGTGCCGCTCAAGATTTACGACTCAGCACGAGCAGCCTTTGAGGACCCTGACGTTGATGGGCTGATCATCTGTACACCCAACTTTACCCACCTGGAGGTTGTCCGCGAGGCCGCGAAGTCCGGTAAGCACATTTTACTGGAGAAACCTGTAGCTACTACCATCCCCGACGCTCTCGAGATAGCGAATATCGCTGCGACGTATCCGGCCATTTTCCAGGTTGGGTTGCAATACAGGTACAAGTCGATTTACACGGAAGCTATTTATGAGGCTTTGGAGCGCAAGACTCTCGGCAATATCAAGACGATCGGTATGGTTGAACATCGCATTCCGTTTCTCGACAAGGTTGGTCAATGGAACAAGTTCAGTCGTTTCTCCGGCGGTACACTCGTAGAAAAATGTTGTCACTATTTCGACCTGATAAATCATTTCGCCCAGGCAAGGCCGAGCCGGGTTTTCGCATCTGGTAGCATGGCGGTTAATTTTCGCGAGTTTGATTACGAACGAGAAAAGTCTGACATCATCGACAACGCAGCGGTAGTTATCGACTACGAAAACGAAATTCGGGCCAGCTTCCAACTCACCATGTTTTCACCGATGTTTTACGAAGAGGTCGTCATCTGTGGAGATGAAGGAAGACTTAAGGCGTGGGAGAACAGGGATTCCCTGGCCGGCGCGTCGCTAAAATCACAGATCGAGATACATTGCGGCGAGAGGCGTCCGTCGCGGACGACGACGCCTGGCTATCCAGTCATAATCGAGAATTCCGGTCATAACGGCGCAACTTTCTTCGAGCATATAAAATTTGTCGATAATATTGAGAGCGGAGTCAGAGACGGCCCGTCACCCATAGACGCCTTCTGGTCGATAGTAGTCGGTGTTGCAGCGGAGAAGTCAGTGGCGACCGGCGAAGTTATCCAGATCGACCAGCTTTTGAAAGCAAACGGCGTAGTCAACCTGCCCTGACCGCTCCCCCGCCACCTGATGCATAGATTCGGTCAATCAGTTTCATGTTGTTCAACGCGTCGTCTCCACCAGTGATCGGTGCCTCTGAGCCGTTGACGACGTCAATGAAATGGTGCAATTGATAACTGTAAGTCGTATCACCGGACACCGTTTCTATATGCTCGCCAGCATCATCTTCCAGAACAATACGATTACCGTTATGAGGCGCAATGGCTGCCGCGCCTAAGATGCCGATTCGTATCATCTTTTGATCGCTTCCCGATCGGCCGCATCAATCTGCACCTCGCATGTCCCCACCGCCTCGTCCAGCTTGATCAACCACTCGTCCCCGTAGGTCTTCGAATACCAGTCTCGCACGCCTTTCGCCGCGTCGCGAAACATGTCTTTTTCCTCCCGGCTCGGCACATAGATTGAGCCGCCTGACTCCCTGAATTCCTGATACGCGTCGATCTCCCGACTCTTTACGACTTCGCGTGTGACCATCTTCAACACCTGGAAGCCGTCGTAGACGATGTGCTGAATGTCCTCGGGTAACGCTTGCCAGCTTGGCTCCGAAAACCACCACATCTGACCCATGTAGCTATGGCCATCCAGTGTAATAAATCGAATTTGCTCGTGAAGTTTCATCCCGACGATATCCTGGATACCGTTCTTGGTTCCCTCTACAACGCCGGTTGCAAGGGCCGTATACACCTCTGACCAGGCGACCGGCGTCGGGTTACCGCCAAACTGCCGCACGAGCTCTTGCTGAACCGGTGCCGAAATCGTACGTATCTTTCGCCCCCTGATATCCGAGGGCGTTCGAATCTCGCTGCCGGTGGACGCGAAATTACGCCAGCCGCCAGTGTTGCCGACCGCCATCAGGCGAATATTCAAGCCCTTCGCCAATATGGCGCTTCGGACCTCGTCGAAGATCCGTCCGTCAAGCACGCACTCTGCGACTGCGTCGTCGCGATAGATATAAGGAAGATCGAGCGCCTGACCTGGGCCAAAAACAGTACCAAGTACGCCAGTTGTAAATGGAAATACCTGCAGCACACCCGTCTGCAGCCCTTCAATGCACTCGCGTTCATTTGAGCAGAACTGCCCGGATGGGTATATCGCGACTTCCACGCGGCCATTGCTGTGGCTTTCAACGTGCTCCTTAAACGCCAATGCACCATCATGGTCCTCGTCTTTCGGTGAGCCGAGGAACGACAATCGAATAATGTGATCCGCCGCAGTGCCGCTCCGCGACGTCACCGTCCCAATTAAGCTGGCAAGAGTAATCGCTGCAAAAATGCCGAGTAAGACGTGCCTCTTATTCATCGGCAGATCCTCGAATTATGCAAAGCCCAGCCAACGCGGCAATGTCATCGACAGTGCCGGGAAGTAGGTAATCAGGAAAATAACCAGCACCTCAATTGCCAGGAACGGCATCATCTGCCAAGCGATGCTTTCCACCTTCTCGCCTGAAACCTCGGCTGCAACAAACAGTACCAGTCCCATCGGCGGTGTCGCCAATCCCACCGTAACGTTGACGCACATGACAACGGCGAAATGGATCGGCTCCACTCCCAATGCAATAAACACCGGCCCAAGTATCGGACCGAGAATCAGGATAGCAGGCCCAGCGTCCAGGAACATCCCAATGATGAACAGAAAAATATTGGTCAGGAAAAGTAGAACATAAACGTTATCGCTGGTGTTCAGCATGCCGACGACGGCGAGCTCGGCCACACCGGATAACGTGATAATCCAGGCAAACGTCACGGATGCACCGACCAGTAACAGAATGACTCCCGATTGCACCGCGGCCGAGATGAAGACGCCCGGTAAATCGCTGATCTTCAACGTTCGAAGAATTAATACAGAAACGATGAGCGCGTATGCAACGGCGACGGCGGCGGCTTCTGTCGGCGTAAACACCCCGCCCACGATGCCACCGAGCAAGATCACCGGCGTTAGCAGCGCCAATGCCGTCTTGCGAAATGACTGACCTCGTTCGCGCCAGGTCGCGCGTCGATTGGCAACCGGGTAATTGCGTTTCTTTGAAATATAGCTGGTAACTATCATCAACCCGACCGAAATCATGACGCCCGGTACAAGCCCGGCGGCAAACAGTCCCGCCACCGACACGTTCATGACAAACGCATAGAGAATCATAATCCCGGAGGGCGGGATGATCGGGCCGATGACCGACGACGCCGCTGTAATCGCGGCTGCAAAACTCCGCGAGTAACCATTCTGATGCATGGCGGGGATGAATATTTTTCCGAGTGCCGAAGTGTCGGCGACAGCCGATCCGGAAAGCCCCGCAAACAGTACCGACGACAATATATTGACCTGCGCCAGACCGCCTCGCACATGTCCTATCATGGTCAGGCTGAAATCGACGATCGAACGAGTGATTCCACCCGAATTCATCACTTGGCCGGCCAGAATAAAAAACGGTAATGCCATCAGTGGAAACGAATCCATGCCGTTATAAAGCCGCGAAAGCAGCGCTTTGTAAAAGATCTGATCGCCGTCTATCATCAGGCTCAGACCCGGACCGATGAGCAGCGCAAAAACGACCGGCATACCAGCGGCCAGCAGAAAGATAAAAATCCAGATATAGGCAAGTGACATACCGATCCTTACCCTCCCTGTGTCGTTTCCGACTGAGGTATAACAAAGTCCTCGTCCGGATTAATCAGCGATAGCACGTCCCGCAAGACGAGTTCCACACCTACGACAAACATTGCAGCAAAGGCGACAGGTACGATGGAGTAAAACCATGACATCTGGATCGGCAGACTCGCCGCACGCATACTTGCGCCACGTTGAAAGAAACCGACGCTCTCAAACAGAAATACCGCGACGATCCAGATTACCAGGAGATTGAGTAGCAGATGCAAAATGGCACGCGTGCGACGCGACAACTGTTCCGCAAACATGTCGATGCCGACGTTGGCGCTCGCCCGGTAGGCCCAGGGTGCCACGAGAAATGCGGTCCAGACCATCATCGTTTTTGCTACCTCCTCAGTCCAGATCAGGGAGTCGTTTAGCACATAGCGAAAAACGATCTGCAGCAACACGATCACAGTCATTGTCATTAACAAAATACCAGCGGCATTCCTGCCACTGTTGCACAGTGATTCATTTATCGTAGCCATGCGACCAAGAAATTGACGGGCAAACTTCACAGTGTGATGCCCATCAAGTAAGCTCCAGGACCGGTAACTGAAGTCGACTGGCCACTTGTCGAAGAGTCGGACGATGTTCGCCGTAAGCCAGAGAAAAATGATGTTCCAAGCCACCAGCCATGATTCTTTCATGCACCTCGCCCGCGGGACGGTCGAAACGAATGACACCCGAGGTCCCCGTAAACGCCATCGGCGCGCGCTGCACTTCGGCTCCGGCCAACATCAACTTCGGTCGATTCCCGGCCTGCGAAATCCGCGCAAGCGTCACGCGTCCGGGCTTGAGAGGAAACTGGTGCAAGAGGGGCATCTTGCGGTTCGTGTGAACGGTGGCTTTGGCGCTCACCTCAGGGTCGCACATTGAAATGGGCGCCAGACCGCAGTGCCAAAGCACGGCAGTATCGTCATTGAAATCAACATCCACAAGATCAGCCATCCACACCGGCTCCCCTACCAACTCCTGCAGCATCAACGTCGTCAGCGACCCATAGACGTCCGCCTCGCAGGCACTTGGTACGCCCGCCTCGTTCATCATGGCCATAGGCCCGCAAGCAGCGCAGCCGTACTCCGTAAAAGTTTCTGGCCAGCACCGCACGGCAATACTGCTCGCCTTTTGCTGGGCAACGACATCCTCCAGTGCACAGAGCAGACGAAATGAACGGTCCAGTTGTTCCTGGTCCATCTCGGCCAAGCCCTCCAGATATTTTTCGGCGCTCTGACGATGTGCTGCAACCCGCTCTTCATCGGCCGCCTCAGCCCTTGCAAATAAATCCTGCAGAGGAACTTGATTGACGTCGACTCCCGCAAGCTTTTGCAATACGTCTTCGTCGTATTCACAGGTATCGAAGCCTTCCGGGTGTTTCCCGATTACGCTAATTCTCGCCCCGTCCAGCGCCGCGACTACGCGATCTGCGTCTGCGCTATCAACGCGCTCAACCTGTTTCGCGCTGACATCTGGCAGTGGCCGAACTTCAGTCAGCGCTCGTAACTGCGTCCCGATTTCGGACGCATCGGGCGCCGCGTAAAGCCAGCCACATGGCCGATCAGCCTTGCCCAATGCGTGCACTCCGAGGTTAATTCCACAATACGCGTTAAGACGCAATCGACCACCTACGCGCGGTTCGGGAAAACCCCACAGCACGATTCGAGCTGAACAGCGTTTCGCAAGCTGCACGGTCATCGTCGCGTCTGTAAAGGTCACCTGCATGATCAAGAGGAGATCGAAATCGCCGGCCTCCTCAATTTCACCCAGCGCACGTTCCGCCGCTTCAGCATCGAAGGCGAGCGAGCGAGGTCCGACCGTCCGTATGCCGGCCGAGTCTAGCGCCACAAACGCCCGATCCTTCATCTGCTCGGCGAATTCGACGTCAAATGTCGGTCTCGCCAGCGCAATGACCGCGTACGTCAGACTCACGAGTTCCCTCCAAACCCGGAATAGTGATTACGAAAACCAGCGTCCGGGTTTATGAGTACAGGGCCGCTCTGTCCGTAACACGAATGTGACTGCCAGGGTAATGCCTCAGCGTCGGTGAGCGCGTTGATATCGCGCATGTAAGCGACAGCATCTGAACGTAGTTTGACTCGTATCGCATCCCAGTCCGGAAAGTCCTGAAATGCGTCGAGCCAGATTGCCCGTCCCGCAAGGTAACCCGACGCTCCGGCTTTGTATGCGTGGGTAAGAATGTTGCGAAATTCATCCATCCCGGCACCAGCGGACAGCATCACCCATGGCCGGCCCGCCGCTTGCCCCAGTTGATCAAACCACGCCTGCGCTTCCTCCCATTCATCGCCACCGACGCCCGGCACATTCTCGGCCGCCAGCGGGCTCTCCAGCTTGAAGACGTCGATCCCGAATTTTTGATCGGCAAACGCGCGCACACTCTCGAGCACTAACTCGGGCTTTTTGGACTTCATCTCCACATAATCCGAGGTCTTTTCAGAATCTCCAGAGAGTGGGTAACTCAGCAGTTCGAAGACATAAGGTAGGTCGTATTTCTGACAGGCATCCCCGATGCGCTGCACAAAGTCCTGCTGACGCTGGCAAACGCTTTTATCTGCATCCGGACGATACCAGGCAAGAACCTTGACGGCATCGCCACCGACGCGTTTGATTTTTTCCACTGACCAATTGTCGATTTCCCGGGAAATTCGGCCTCCGGACGTCTCAGTGAATAGCGAATCCTCAAGGGTCAGGATGATGCCCTTCTCCGGGTCACAAACACCGGCTGCTGCCGGGTATGCAAAATGCGGGTCGAGCAACATAGCCGATGATTCACTCTGTAGTTCCTCCACCAGCATAGTCTTGAATGCGGCGACATCGACCCATGGGGCCTGATCGGTTCCTCTAATCTCGCGAATCGGATTCTTGATCGGTGGACGCTGGTCTACCGCGGTCATTTTGAACCGGCCGTATTTGTCCGACAGTCGCCTCATTCCCCAAAGCTTTCCAGCTTCCTGAATCAATCACTATCTCCTGTCACATAATCTCTCAAAAATACTTCTACCTCCTGTCGCTCCGGCACACCGGTGCGGCCACCCGGGGATTGCACTTTCAATGCGGCCGCCGCAGTTGCGAAAATCACTGCCTGTATCTCGTCCCGGCCCTCCGCCAACGCCAATGCAAAGGCGCCGTGCCAGGTATCGCCAGCACCGAGGGTGTCGCGCACCGGCACCTTGAAAGCCGGGATACACCGGATCTCGTTGCCGTCCAAATACAGAGTGCCCTCTGCACCGATGGTCACGCAGCACCAAGCATCGAAGGACTCGGCAACACTGAGCAGTCCGGTCCGCGGATCCGGGTCGCTCGTAAAGTCTGCAAGGCCAGCGGCGGAGAACGCAATATGAGTGGCCGCTCTCAATAGCTCGCCGTCTGCCGGAACTGGTACATCCGCGTCAAGAACGGCGCTCAGCCCCGCACGCTTTCCCTGCAAGAGCACTTTTGCCGCACCATCTGGCCAGCGGGTGTCGGCTAGAACCACTGATACGCTGGCGGGTAGATTCTCCGGCAAACACGCCGTATCCGACGGTAGGTCAGCGTCAAGATAATTTACGATCAGTCGCTCACCTGCCTTATCAACTAGAACAACCGACAGCGACGACTGCGAGCCTGAAAACCGTTGAATCAATGAACAATCGACGCCGAGTTGCTCGAGTTCGGCGATGATAATCGTGCCAATATGATCGTCGCCTATACGTGACACAAGAGACGCGCGTCCTCCCAGCTTACTGATGGCTACCGCTGCTGTTGCGGCGGGCCCACCTCCTACGCTGGAAAATGATGTTGCGCGATACTTGTCGGCCGACGCTGGCATGTCATCGACACCAAACACCATATCCTGCACCGCGTGACCAACGCACAAAACATGTTTTTTCACTCACTTGCCACCGCTAGTAGACATCGGCCACGTAGACAAGATTGCGCGTGTCACAACGGCTCAGTCGCCACTCCACTTTCTGCTTATCGATTCCAATTGCCACTCGAGCGATTTGCAGCAACGGGCTGCCAGGTTCTACGGTGAGCCGCTTTGCATCTTCCTTGGTGGCACTGACAGCGCTTAACTCTTCATGGGCGGTGGCGACGCTAATTCCGTACACACTCTGGTACAGTGAATACAGTGTATTTGGCAGGGCATTCTGATGATCGATTTCCGGAAACAATTTCAGCGGCAGTACGATTTTCTCGGTGATCGCGGGCACATGATCGATCAGCCGGGTGCGTTTGATCTCAACGATCAGTGCGCCCTTGCGCAGGCTCAACTTGCTCCGTTCGATCGCAGTTGCCGTACGGCGCCGGACTCGGTCGCTACCGCTTTCCGGAATAACGCGCTCGCCATCGGGGTGCGGGCGAGCAATGCGAAAAAACCGGAATAGAGCGTGCTCCTGAGTGTGCTCCGCGACGAAAGTGCCTTTGCCCTGACGGCGTTGGACCAGCTTTTCGGCCGCTAGCGCATCGAGCGCCTTGCGAACCGTACCCTGACTGACCCCCAGCTCTAACGCAAGCACCTGTTCGCTTGGTAACGAATCGCCCGGTTGCCACTCGCTATCCGCAATTCGGCGGACAAGGACAGCATAAACTTGTTTGTACAGTGGCTGAAAGTCAGGTCTCGCTTGCACGGTCATTACTCCTTACGTATGGCAACTGCAGGACAAGTTGCGGAAATGCGAGAGCATTGTCCAATAGAGAATGGTGTTTTATCTTATATAAGACGTAGTATAGAATCTAGTCATAAAACACATTTGGTACTAGAGTTGTCGGCTCTAAAGCGATCGACCGCTCGGACAACCACTTTAAGAGGTATAGCAACTATGGACGTTCCACAACTCCTGATACATGACCGACGCGACAATGTAGGCGTTGTTGTCGTTGAAGGCTTGCATGCCGGGGAAGAAATGCTGTGCATTGTCACAGAAGATAATTCGGAATTTAAACTCGTTTCCAAACAGGATGTTCCCATTGGCCACAAGATTGCGCTGCGCGATCTTTCACCGGATGACACAGTCGTGAAGAACGGTGTGGAAATCTCATCGACCTTATACAGAGATATCGCGACAATCACCGAATCTGGACGGGGCAATGACTGAAGTCGTAATCAGCGAATTCATGGACGAAGCAATCGCAATGGATGTGCTGAAGGCGTTCGACGTGCTCTACGATTCGTCGTTGGTCGACGATCGCCCCGCACTGCTTGTATCCCTGGCCGATGCCAGAGCAATCATCGTCCGTAACCGAACGCAGGTCGACGCAGAATTGCTCGACCATGCACCCAATCTCAAGGTCGTCGGACGCTTGGGCGTAGGCCTCGACAACATTGACCTTGAGGCCTGTAAGGCACGCAATGTTGTCGTCTGCCCCGCGACCGGCGCAAACGACGTCGCAGTCGCGGAGTACACAATTACCGCTGCACTCATTCTTCTTCGTGGCGCCTGGAGGGCAACTGACCGCATGATAGCTGGTGAGTGGCCGCGGACGGATCTGATGGGTCGAGAGATTTCTGGCAAACGAATGGGACTGATCGGGTTCGGCTCGATCGCCAGGCAAGTCGCGGCGCGAGCCATCGCGCTCGGCATGACCGTATCCGCGTATGACCCATATTTGGCTGCAGGCGATCCTGCCTGGTCAGATGTTCGTACCGCGACATTGGCCGACCTCGCCGCCGATTGTGATGTCATCAGTGTGCATGTGCCGTTGACAGACGAAACACGTCATCTGGTCGGCGTCGAGTTCATCCGATGCATGCGCGCGCGCGCGATACTCATCAACACCGCACGAGGTGGTGTCGTCGACGAAAGCGCGGTAATAGCTGCGTTGCGCGAGGGCCGGCTTGGCGGCGCGGCACTGGATGTATTCGAGTCGGAACCGCTGGACGGTGAAAGTGGTACAGCATTTGCCGAAGTTCCTGACGTCTTGCTCACGCCGCATATTGCCGGGATTACTGAAGAGGCAAATCAGCGCGTTAGTCTCGTTACCGCAGAAAACGTGCTTGAGCACCTGCAGAATTAGCAGCCTAAATGACCAATCCCAGGGCAACCGTGTACAAATTCTCGTGTCCCAAAGGGTCGTACATTTCTACACGGCGTTCGTGTGACCCAGCAGCGATACAGTATGCGGATCCTCATGGACGCGACAACTACCTTGACACAGGGGGCCGGAACAAGGTGTAAACCATGTGACCGGTTCGGACCTGAATAGGATGGTGGCCAGGGGCGGAATCGAACCGAGCATGGAGGATCCCTGGTCTCAACGTTGAGATAGTGAATCTACGCGCAGGACACGCGGATTTTCAGTCGCGAGTAGAATCGCTCAAGGCGCTATATTTCAAAGAGTTACCGGGGCGTCCGTTGCCCAATTTGCACTACAATGCATAACAATGCACAGCTCACTCACGCATAATTCCCACATCAGATCCGCCTCGAATGAATGACGCGGGCCTGTACAGCTTTCTGGCGGATGCCATACTCGTCATTCACTTCGCATTCGTGGTATTTGTCGTATTCGGCTTCATGCTGATAGTGCTCGGTCTGCTGGCCCGATGGTCATGGGTTCACAATCGAAAATTCCGAATCACGCATCTAGGCGCGATTTTGGTTGTGGTTCTACAAGCCTGGCTAGGGCAGCTCTGCCCGCTAACTACTTGGGAAAACGAGTTGCGTCGCTTGGCCGGACAGTCTGGCTATGAGGAGTCGTTTGTCGAACACTGGCTGCACGAAGTTCTGTTCTATCGGGCTGAGCCGTGGATATTTACTGCGGCTTATACCTGTTTCGGGGTGCTGGTCGTGCTCGTCTGGTTTCTCGGCCGACGCGGCGGCGGGAGAGATCAGCGCCGATGACTGACAGACTTTCGAGCAATGCTGGCCCGGCGAGTACCTACAGCGCTGAAATCGTACAACTGAACAAGGGCCGTGTTTTGCGTTTTCGACTGCTCGATCATGGTTGCCCGCTTTTCTGGTTCGACGTCGTGGATCGGTGGCAAAACGATCAGTCCTTTCGGTGTTTTTTTGTATCTATTCTCGTCGATGCGCCGTTCCCCGCATATTTCTGGGAGACGCCGGCGATCACCAGCGCAACGGTCAGTCGGGAGTTCGAATTCGTCCTTGTGGAAAGCCAACAGCTCGCTGGCGCTCGTACCGACCAACGAGCATTCGCGAGTCATTTCGCGTCGGCTAAACCCGGCACATCCGTTATCGAGTTTTCAAATCTTGGCGGTGACGCGACGCTTGTCGTCCCCTGCCCGCGTGAGCCGCTATCCGCTTACTCGCAGATTTCCGCATTCGCGCGCCGCGCACCCGTTGACCAGCAACACCAGCTGTGGACGCTGGTCGGCACGGCCCTTGAGCGCCGGCTCGGCACACGGCCTGTCTGGCTCAGTACATCCGGCCTTGGCGTCTACTGGCTGCATATCAGACTCGACTCCGAGCCTAAGTATTACACCCACGAACCCTACCGGAATCCGTAACAGCGATATGGTGCGGCAAAGGCTGCGTCCCACTGTCACCGGGAAAAGGTGTCAGGTTTATTTTTTTCAGTCGAAAAATAGATCTGACACCACTGCTGTCCCATAAACAGAATTAAAAAAGGCCTGGTTACCTCAAATTGATACAATGTGAAGTACGACCAACACGTTGTATTTATGGGAGGAACCAAGCCTTGTCTCATTCTAACACCGTACTCGCACAGCTGCTAAGACTGGTGCCGAGACATCAATTTGAGGTGCTGGCAAAAGAGTATCATTTGGGGCGCCGATTTCGCAAAACCAGTCGCTGGTCGCAGTTTGTGGCATTGGCGACAGGACAACTGTCCGGTCGCCGTAGTCTGCGGGATATTGTGAGTAATATGAATGCGCAGCGTACATCGCTCTATCATCTGGGCTGCGGTCAAGTGACTCGCTCGACGCTGGCGAGGGTAAACGAACAGCAGCCCTGCGAGTTTTACGAAGCGCTGTTTGGCAAACTCTATGGTCAGTGCCATTCAATCGCTCCGCGCCACCGTTTTCGCTTCAAGAACAAACTTTATTCACTGGATGCCTCAACGATTGAATTGTCGTTATCAATCTTCCCCTGGGCGAAGTTCCGCCAACGAGACGGGGCGCTGAAACTGCACATGGGACTGGATCATGACGGCGGTATTCCAGCGTTTATGAGTTTGACTAATGGCAAGGTGCATGAAGTCACAGAGGCACGCAAGCAACGCTTTCCGAAGGGCAGTATTATTGTGATGGACAAAGGGTATCTGGACTACAGCTGGTATAAATCCCTGACAGAACAAGGGGTTTTCTTCGTCACGCGTGCGCGCAAGAATACCCGATACCGAGTCACTGAGCGTCGGCCAGTGGACAAGTCCAAAGGCCTGCGTGCGGATCAGACGATTGAATTAACTGGGCAGAAATCCAAACGTGAACTCCTGCCACCCTTTCGCCGTATCACCTATGTCGATGTCGAATCCGGCCAGCGCTACGAGTTCTTCACCAATAACTTCACCCTGGCGGCCTCGACCATTGCGGCAATATACAAGCAGCGCTGGCAGATCGAACTGTTCTTCAAATGGATCAAACAAAACCTGAAAATCAAAACCTTTCTTGGCACCAGCAAGAACGCCGTCATGACTCAGGTGTGGGTTGCCGTTTGCGTTTTCCTGATGCTCGCATACTTAAAGTATTTATCCAGAGCACCAGCATCGATGCAGCAAATAATGCGACTGCTGCAACTGAATTTATTCATGCGACGGGACCTGTTGGCGCTGCTACACGGAGACCCTCCTGAACCAGTGCCGCCAGACCCTCAATCTCAATTGGCCTTCGTATGAAGTTTATGGGACAGCAGTGATCTGACACCTTTTTCCTGCGTTGAGCGAGGTTCTTCTGCGCAGCTAGTCCGCCCTTAACCGATACGATCTGAAATGAATCGTATCGCCGAAAGGTGATCCATCGTCATTGGCGGCTGAAGCGGCGAGATAAAAGTCAATCGGGCCGCCAATCCTTTCCGGTGCATGCCATTGGATTTTCCAGGCGGCACGGCTACTCACCCTAAGCGGCACTATTGAGCGAATCGATGAGCCGATGAACTCAACGTCGTCTGCAGAAGAGGTAAACGTTCCCACATCCTGCTCGGCATCCTGTGCAATTAGCTGAAAGCCGGCAATTACAATGCTCGGATCTTCAAATGTAATCGCAAGATCATAGGTCACGCCGGCTTCTAATTTCTGCGGCAGGCCATGAATAACTAATGCATCAGATGCAAGGACAGGCCCGACACCAAAGTGACAGGCTGCACAATCCTGTTCCGCCGCCGGATTAGCAGCACCCCAAGGCGCGCCATCGGGAAAAGCTCGGGCATCGTGCAAAATGATTGCAGCGACGATAAGCGTTAGCAGGAAAACTCCAGCACGCATTCGGTGAATTTATTTGTCGGGTTCGACGATCGCCCTGCCAACGTAGTTCGTATCTGTACCGAACCACACTGCACCGGACGGCTCGTGGTAATGCATGTGACGAATCGTGCCACCACCCGATTCAATCTCTGTTGCGCCGAAAAACGATTCGGTTACCGGGTTGAAGCCCACCAGCACATTAGGCTGCACGCCGGACGCTACCACCCACAAATTGCCGTGCGAATCCGATGCCATGCCATAGGGTCGCGAACCTGCGCCCTGTGGCATCTCCCATTCGGTGAACTGATCACTTCCAGGATCGTAAACACCAAGCATCCCTTTCGCGTAATCGACATACCAAACCCGTCCATCAGCCAGCACTTCAAGTCGGCGCGGGCGTGCTTCGCTGCGCGGGAGTTCAATCTCATCATGCGTTAATTTTTGCGGATCGATATGTGCAAGCTTGTTGGAACCGAAAAGCACAACCCACACCGAACCATCGGGCGCGGTCTTGATACCATAGGGACGCGAACCTGGCGTCCGTGACTTGATGAGATCGACTTTTCGCGATTCGATATTGAGGCGGCCCATCATGTTGCCACCCTGTACGGTAAACCAGATGTTTTGCTCGCCTTTGTCGAAGATCAGCGTATGTGGATCGCGCGCCCTGGCATCCGGCATCATGATTTCTTCAAATTCTTTTGTGGCGGGGTCGTAGCGGCCGATCAGTCCGTTAAGATTTCCGGCATACCAGACGATGCCATCGGAACCCACGATTAGATTGTGCGGTCCGGAACCATCTTTAAGTTTGACCTGCGTAAACTCGCCGGTCTCGGCGTCAAGATGCGCCAGGTAGCCGGTGCGTTGTCCGACAAACCAGACTGATGTGGCGCTCTCGGCAAATGGGTCACGGGGCCGCGATTGCTCGTAGGGCACCTTCCATTCTTTAACATCGACACTATCAGCGAATACCGGCGAACCAAGAACCAGCGCACTTATGCCGACAAATAAACAAGGTAATTTTCTCATTTCCCGCTCCTAGCACGGTTGCAGGACTTGCAACGGGTCAGGACGAAAAATCTAGCACATACGGGGTGGCGATTGGCGAAAAGGTGTCAAATAATAAACCTGACACCTTTTTCCGCCGTCTTTGGCATCCCTTTTTGTACGGAAGGTCTTGATCACGGTCGGCCAGCCACGCTTGCGAATGACAGCCTTCCAAGTCGATGATGGGGTCCTTCGAATGCTGGCCAAGTCCGCTCCCGGATCACAAGTGTTCCGACTGACACGCGGAGTGAAAGGGGAAACCCTGCAAACTGTTGTTTGAATTGGTGGCCAGGGGCGGAATCGAACCACCGACACGCGGATTTTCAGTATTCAGTTATGTTTGTCTACTGAGTTCTAGATTGATCTAAATAGGTTGATTTAATACAGCTTTTAACCTATGACGCTTCAGCGCACGTTCTAAATTTATCGATTTGCTTGTGTATTTTTCACGGCTTGTTTACACGGAATTTACACATTGCGGTTTGTTTCGAGCCAGAATTGTCGGTCGGATCGCCAATGGATGCCGGCGCGTTATCGTATCAACTGCAGCGTTCCCTTGGCAGGATACAAGGGGCGGTCTACAATGAGACAACATTGAGGCGGTCTATACCGATGCCGTCCGCTATAACAAGAATTAGAACGCCCGCCAAACGTTTCAGAAGCATGGCCGGGCCAATTCAAGTCCTATGCACTGTGCTGCTTACTCGCGGTTATCTGTTGCACCAAGGACCGGCTGGGGGGGCAATAGCTGAATCGGCATGAATAACCTTTACTATGGCAATACCGTTCTCGCGTGGATTATTGCGGGCTCATTAGTTCTCCTGTCGCTGGTACTCGGCAAGACGCTTTACTGGTCATTGAAAAACGTGGTCGGTCCGATGATCCAAAAGTCGGGCAGAGAGCTCCTCAGTATCATCATCGACATGATCGAGGAGCCCATAGTTTTTTTGGCGGTCATCCTCGGCATACGCGTGAGTCTCAATTCGCTGGAATTGAGTAGCTACGCAATTCAAACGGCAGATTACACCCTTGGCTTCATCGTCACCCTGGCCATCACCTGGCTGATCACCCGCTTGTACAACTCGCTGCATCAGCGATATCTGGTTCCTCTCGCCGAGAAAACGGATACCAGCCTGGATGACCACCTTCTTCCGCTACTGAAAAAGGGGTTGAATTCAATTCTTTGGGCGATCGGTATTATCGTCGCCCTGAATAATGCGGGATACAACGTCACGCCCGTCCTCGCTGGTCTTGGAGTTGGCGGACTCGCTTTCGCGCTATCCATGCAGCACACCGTTGGCAACATGCTCGGCGGGCTACTGATTTACACAGACGGTCACTTCAAGGTCGGCGACCGCATTCAGTTCCGTGGTGAACGTGGCCTCATCGATGGTGAGGTCAAGGACATCGGGCTTCGGACAACGTCAGTAAAAACTCGTTACGAAGGCCGCTACGTCAATATTCCCAATTCATTCCTGACCGATCGCGATGTCGTCAACGTGGAAACCGAAAACGGCCGACAGTTGTTCGCCGTCTATAAACTTGCCCACAATACGACGCCAGAAAAGATACGGAAGTTCATCAAGTTGCTCGAAGACGCCGTCAAGTCGACACCCGGCACCAAGGAAGCAGTCGTGACAGGACTTATCGCCGTCAGCGAAATCGCTTTGGATGTAATGCTCCTGTACTGGGTCGAAAGCGATATCTCGAAAGTCAAAACCAGGACCGAGATAAACCTCAAGATTCTCGACGCGATGGCCAGCGAGGACATCGAGTTCTCGGATCGCACCATCGTCACCTACAACAAGGACATCCAGTACTGAGTGGTGTCAGTGACTCCACTACTGATGCACCGTCGATCGTCCCTTTCCGGCGAACGATAGTTCAAACCGGTTATCGCCTGGAAATCTGCTACATGATGCACAGCTGACCTACGCAAATCTTACGCACTGTTCGCGACCTTAATCGCGCGGCATCGCCTTCCAGGCCTCCAGCAAACCCAGCTTTTCAAGAAAAACCGGATAGCGTGGATCAGACTCAAGATGGCGAAAGGAATCATTAAGCAGGATATTCGCCAACCCGCTGCGGTGTTGCTCGAAAGCTTCTTCCAGAGATTCAAAGGCAGAGGCGAAGCCGCCCGAAGGGCGAGAATCGGCCAAAGCCGATTGGAGTCAATCGAACCACCGACACGCGGATATTCATGGCGGCTGAGTATTGTACGACAGCGCCATGCGGCGATTGTTCTGGCCCTGCGCCTGCCGGGGTGGCCGATACGGCTATTTGACCCGCATCGTCTCGTTTACCTGGAAATAGACGCCGTCGCCGTTGCCGTCGGCGTCCGCCAGCTTCGATTGGCCCGCTTCGGCGCGCACTGCCGTTATGTTAGCTCGTAATACGTATGATCCAGCCCTCACGCCGCAAGCGTCGCATGTTCTCCAGTATCCAGCCTCGCCGCTCGCGCACGTAATCCGACGGTGCATC
>Ga0209988_10000542_pt1 | contig 23602 bp, 16 predicted proteins | sample N075metaG_FD_183115 | JGI IMG/M metagenome (GOLD analysis project Ga0209988, IMG submission 183115) | Deep subsurface microbial communities from Kermadec Trench to uncover new lineages of life (NeLLi) - N075 metaG (SPAdes) (version 2) | ecosystem: Environmental > Aquatic > Marine > Ocean trench... | reverse complement strand
AATATTGCCTATATTCCAGGTTGTAGGAACCGATTCAATCAATACAACACCGTCGGCAAATTCAAATGAAATAGTTATTGCAGAATCTCGGTCAACTTCTAAAAATCCACTTGTAGGTCCGTTTCCTGTGGTTCTAGGAAAAGTGTCAATATCTCCATCGCCGTCAGCATCATGAGGAAATCCGGTTAAAGTAACCTCTGCTGTAAATATTCCAGTATTGACCCCAGTCTCGGCAAATCTATATGGCTCAAGAGAATTACTACCGGTTGAAATTTTAATGGGATGGGATTCAGTATCACCAATATAATCAATCAGATGTCTATCAGTATTCCAACTAGGAGCAAAAATAGTTATTTTGATTTTATCAGTCCAAGAGTATATGGGTTTGTCAGTAAAAATTGGAGAATATGGTTTATAATAATCAGGTATTTGCTCAGCATGTGCCAAAGGTAAAATTATTGCAAAAATTAAAAACAATTGTAACATTAAAAAAATATAGAATCGATATGATTTAATCTTTGAGAGTTACAGTAAGATTTTCAAGTTAATCAAGAGTCATCATCGGGTAAAGAAATTGTTAAAACATTGTCTCCAAGTAAAAGAATTTTTCCTAATTTCTAAGTTTTATCATCGGAAACATATTCGGCATCAACTAATGTTAGGTTCATGTGAACATCAAAATCTACAAGATTGCCTGTGATAGTTTGGTTATTGCTTAACCTTAAAAAACAAATTTGTTTCTACTCTTGTTCATCAAGGTTGATATTCCGTCGGCCATCTATTTGACATTAATTATTTTTTCTTACTGACTTGCATGTACAAGTCAACTGTTCCACTTCCCACTGGGATGTTACTTCCAACAATTACATTTTCAGTAATTCCTTTTAGTCGTTCAACTTCTCCCGTCAAGGCCGCATGAGCAATTGTAGGCACAGTGATTTCAAATGCAGCCCTTGCAAGAACACTGTCTTTAGATCCGGCAATTCCATGTCGTCCAATTTGTTGCATGTATCCTTTAGAACACATCAAATCAGATACCAACATAATATACCGATTATCAACCTCTAATCCCTGGTCTCCCAGAGTATGGTTTAGTTCATTAATCAAAGCATTTCTAGATGCCTCAATTCCCAAAGTACCTGCAATCTCAAATACATTGTTTGTTCTGACGTTTTTCTTATCAATTCCCTTAACCTCAAGTACTTTTGCCATGTTAGACCCAGTTGTCTGAATTATCCATTCATTATTTTTTTGAACCAAAGTTACACGGGTAATATCAGGAACCCCTTTAACTGTAGAATTAAGAATCTTGTTTTTAATGGCTATTGCTGTTGGAGCATCTGCTTCTTCAGCTAGTTTTAGAGTGATTAATTCTCCTGTTGTTTCTATCTTAAATTTTTTGTTGGATTGTAAAACAGTCTCAACTTCCCCAATGGTACATCCTCTGCTTCTTAATTTGTTTTCGCTGAGAATAAGTTTGATTTCAGTTTTGTAATCAGTTTCACTTCCTTCAATTAAATCGGAAACCTTTGTTTGTAAAATATGTCTTGCAACCTCAATTGCTTTTTCTCTTGATTTTTTTGTTTCTTCATCAAGATAAATGTCCATAGTTGGAGTAACTGGTTTCTTTCTTGCATCAACTAATTCTATTAATCTGGGAAGGCCCAAGGTTACGTTTCTTTCTTTAATTCCTGCAAAGTGGAAAGTTCTCAAGGTCATCTGAGTTCCAGGTTCACCAATTGATTGAGCAGTAATAATTCCTACTGCTTGACCAGGTTCTACTTTGGCTTTATTGTATAGCAAAAGTCCTTTTTTACCAACAATTGTTACTCCTTCTTTGCTTAGTTTTGAATCAAGAAGTCCATTAGCTACAAGCTGTTTCAACCTTGGATTGAATGTTTTGGTGTATTTTTTGGTAATTTCTTCAATTTCTTCTTTTGTTGCTTTCTTTCCTGAATCAATAATGGTTTGAGATTCAATTAATCTAGTGATATTAAAGGCCTCGCCATGATCACTTTTTGCTACATCAATACCATCATCCCCATACAAGAATTGAATAATGTGTCCATGTGGATCTCTAACTGTTCCATCATATTCCAATCGAATGTGTTCTAAGGCATTAATCAGTCTGCGTTGCATGTATCCACTTTGCTGAGTTCTAACTGCGGTATCTACCAGTCCCTCTCTTCCACCCATAGCATGGAAGAAAAATTCTAGTGTAGACAACCCTTCCCTATAATTTGATTTTACAAATCCTTGCGCGTCTGGATTTGGATCATTCTCTTTAAAGTGTGTAAGAGCACGATTATGAAAACCTGAAGATAATCTATTTCCTCTTCTTGATTGTTGTCCCAAAGCACCTGCCATCTGACCAATGTTTAGGGAAGAACCTCTTGCTCCAGTTGTTGCCATTATTTTACCGGCATTGCTTTGGTCTAATGATTGGTCAGCAGTGTTTCCTGCCTTGTCCCTTGCCTTGCCTAATTCATTTACAATATAGGCCTCCAAAGCTTCCTCAGGCTTCATTCCTCTAGTAAGTTTTAGAGTACCCTTTTCATATTGAGAAGTTAAGTCAGATATGACATCATAGGTTTCGTGAATATCATCTAGAATTTGCTGTTTGTCTTTATCAGGAATTTCCAAGTCTGAATAGCCATAACTAAATCCATAAGAGGTGATGTATTGTTTTACCATAATTAAGATTGAATTTAAGAAGGATTTTGCTTCTGCATTTCCATAATCCTTTGCAATCCTATGCAATACGCTTTCTGGTTCTTCAGCCCCTATTGAGGCCTTGTCAATTACACCACTAAGTAGTTCGCCTTGTTTAATTACAACATCTTTTGGTTTTCCCTTGGTTCCTTTAGACCATTTTGATGTAATTACAAAATTGAAGTCTTTGGGCAAAAATAATGAAAATAGTTGTTTTCCAGTATATGCTGGACCGTCTTTTGTTTTTATCATAGGTTTTGGTAGTTTTCCAGTATATGCACCAAGCATTGCAAGATTTGAAAATTCTTGAACTGATAAGACAGTATCATCTTTTGTGAGAAGATATGCACCTGTAACGTAGTCTCTTAATGCACCAATGATTGGACCGCCATATCTTGGAGAAATCAGTTGGTCTTGAACTCTCATTAGCAGGATCGCCTCTGCTCTGGCTTCTTCGCTTTGTGGTACATGTAAGTTCATTTCATCGCCATCAAAATCTGCGTTGTATGGTGGACATACAGATGGATGCAATCTAAAAGTTTTTCCTGGCAGTACTTTAACATAATGTGCCATAATGGACATTTGGTGAAGTGATGGTTGTCTGTTAAACATGACTATATCACCATCAGAAAGATGTCTCTCTATTAGATATCCCATTTCAAGAGTTTCAGCAATCACAGAACGGTCTTCAACAAAATCAAGTCTGATTTTTACGCCATCGGGTCTAACAATATAATTTACACCTGGGAATTTATTTGGACCGTTAATTACAAGGTGTCTCATTCTTTCAATATTCCATTCAGTAACGATTTCTGGAATTGTTAGTTTCATTGCAATTTGTAAAGGAACACCCACTTCGGATAAATCCAAGTTTGGGTCAGGTGAAATGACAGTTCTACTTGAAAAGTCTACTCTCTTTCCCGACAAGGATCCTCTAAATCTTCCTTCTTTTCCTTTTAGTCTTTGAGTTAGTGTTTTTAGAGGCCGACCAGAACGATGGTGGGCCTGAGGGATGCCAGAAACTTCGTTATCAAAATAGGTGGTTGCATGATATTGTAACAAGTCCACTAAATCTTGAACAATAAGAGGAGGGGTTCCGGCTTCTTTACTCTCTTTGAGTCTTTGGTTAACTCTGATGATGTCTACCATCTTGTGTGTTAAATCATCCTCAGATCTAATTCCAGTTTCCAGAATGATAGAAGGTCTAACAGTTACTGGAGCTACAGGCATTACCTGCAAAATAAACCATTCAGGTCTTGCAGTGACAGGATCATATGATAAAAGACGTAGATCTTCGTCTGTGATTTGTGAGAATCTTTCCCTGATCGTGACTGGAAGTAGTCTGTGTTCACCTATCTCTGTTTTTTCAACAAAGATAGTTGGTTTGGTAAATATCAAATCATATTGTATTTTTCCGCAATGTGGACATTCTTTTGCTTTCTTTGCTTTTTCTATTATTTGTTCAGGAATGCGTTTTTGTGAGATTAAAGTATATGCCAAATGTTTTTCTTTAATTGCGGTGAATGCATCCAAGTCTTCTTGAGGAACTCTAAGTCTCGCACATGATCGGCAGACAGATTGCAAGAGTTTATGGATGTTATCAATAAATGCAATATGTAAAATTGGTTCTGCAAGTTCAATATGTCCAAAGTGTCCTGGACATCTTGCAGCAGTGTTTCCACAAGTAAGACATTTTTGTCCAGGTTCTAATGTTCCCAATCTTCCATCCATTAATCCTCCTTGAACGGGCATTCCATCTTCATCATATGTTTCTGGGGCAGTAATTTCAGCAACGGAATATTTTCTAATTTCATTTGGAGACCATACAGAAAATCTAATTCCAGTAATTGCTTTAATTGCTTGAACAGACATTATACTTTTTCCTCAATTATTAATCTAGGCGCTATATTCAAACTTTGCATTTCTTGTAGTAATAATTTGAAAGCATATGCAACAGTAACTGATGATACCTTAGCTTTGTCACCACAAACTCTACAAACATATCTCCTCTGTTTAACATCATGATAAGCAACTAACCCACATCTTTCACAAACAAAGATATCTGCTTTATCAGATTCATCTAACAATCTATCTTTTAGAATCATTGAGGCACCATATGCAATAAGACAATCTCGTTCCATTTCACCAAATCTTAAACCACCTCCTCTGGCTCGTCCTTCAGTTGGTTGTTTGGTTAACATCTGAACTTGTCCACGAGCCCTTGCATGTATTTTATCTGCAACCATATGATGTAATTTTTGATAATAAACAACTCCAATGAAAACTTCAACCGGAAATGATTTTCCTGTTCTTCCATCATACATTATTTCTTTTCCAGAATATTTGAAACCTGCGGCATCCATAACAGATTTTACTTCTTCAATTTTTTCACCAACAAATGCAGAACCATCATACTGACGTCCTCTAAGGGAGCCTGCTTTTCCACAGATAGATTCCATCATCATTCCAACTGTCATTCTGGATGGGAATGCATGAGGATTGATTAGAACATCCGGTGAAATACCATCTGCCGTATATGGTAAGTCTTCTCCTCTTGCTAAAATACCAAGGATTCCTTTTTGTCCATGTCTTGATGCAAATTTATCTCCAATCTCAGGAATTCTCATATCTCTGGCTCGAATTTTATACATTTTTCCTCCTTCATTGGATTGTGTCATCACGACGGTATCAATAACTCCAGTTTCCGAAGGCCTTACACCAATAGAAGTATCTCGCCTGTAAGGACCCGTTGATTCAAATTCCCTATACTCCTCCATGAATCTTGGTGGGCTGGTTTTTCCAATTAGTACATCACCTCCCTTAATATAAGATTCAGAAGCTACCACTCCATCTTCCTCTAGAAGGCGGTAGGCTTTTTCACCTTTGTATCCTCTAATGTTATCATCGGCATTTGGAATTTCAAAACTATCACGCATTCCGCCTGGGTACTGCTTTGCTTCAGCATCATAAACTCTATAGAAGAATGTTCTTCCCAAACCTCGATCAACCGAAGGTTTACTCAAAACAATTGCATCCTCAATGTTATAACCATCAAAAGGTAAAACAGCAACGACACAGTTTTGACCAGCCGGCCTTTCTTCCAATCCAAGTAATTGCATGGCTTTTGTATTAACTACAGGAGTTTGTGGATAAAGCATTAGGTGTTGTCTTACATAGGTACTTGTGTTCATCATAGGTGTTGAAAATCCTAAACTTTGCTTTGCCATTGCAGATTCATAGGTATTTCTTGGAGATTGATTATGTTCTGGATATGGAATAATCGATGCTCCTGCACCAAGAATTGATGGTGGAAATACTTCCAAGTGAGTATGGTTCTTAGCATTTTTTTCATCCAATGTGACATAACAGTTTTCCTCCTCGTTTGCATCAATTAATTCAAGTACTCCCATTCTCAACAGATCATTCCACGAAAGAAGTTTCTTTGTTACCTTATCTAGAAGTTCTTGAGTAAGTAGTGATCTATTATCTTTAATAATTATCAAAGGCCTCAAGACACGGCCTGCATTGCAATTAACATAGAGTCTTTTCGTTGCGCCCTCTATGTCTGATTTGTGGAATGAAATTCCTACATGAGGATGAATCTTTGAGTTTCGCCTTAGCTCCCTAAGAGATCCAGCTAATTGTGCACCATCTTTAATGTATCCAATAAGACGACCATCGACGAATATTCTAGTTGCATTTTTTTTCAAGTCATCTTTTGCATCAAAGAAATGTACGGTACCCAAATCAAATAGTTTTTCTACAATTTCTTCTGATGGAATATTTACTGAGATAATCCCTGAAAGTGCAAGATTTTTTACAAGACCGCAATTAGAACCTTCAGGAGTTTCACTTGGACAGATTCTTCCAAAATGTGTTGCATGTAAGTCTCTTGCTTCAAAGTTTGGTTGGGTTCTGCTCAATGGAGACTGAATTCGTCTTAAATGGCTGATTGTTGAAAGATAGTTTGTTCTGTCCAGAAGTTGAGTTACACCTACCCGACCTCTTCCCCAGTTTCCAGTTGCAATAGCATTGTTTAATTTATCGCTAATAATTCCTGGACGAATTGCAGCTGCTACCGCATTTATACCTCTTTTCTGGCCTGATCTTTCTAATTGATATTTCATATCTCTAACTAAATTTCTAAATGCGGTTCTGAAAAGATCTGCCAACATTTGTCCTGCAAATTTTATGACTTTATTTCCATAGTGGTCTTTGTCATCTGGATCAATCCATCCAAGTTTTAGTTCAAGTAGTTTGCATGTAGCTTCTCCCAAAAATTGTGCTTTTTCTTTTCGGTTTTCAGGATGTTTTCCTAAGTGAGGTAAAAGCCCCCAATCCAAAAGTGTCTCAGCACGTTTAATTTGAAACTCCTCTAACATCCCAGGAGCAATTCTTTTGCTGATATACACAATTGAATCCTTTGATGTAGGGACATCACTAGCTTTTTCAAATGAACCTTCCAATTCATCTTGAACTTCATCAACAAGTGAAACTGCTGAAGCTGTTTCTTTATCTGATTCTAATCCAAGCGCTCTCATCAAAATTACCACTGGAATGTCTACTGGTGAGCCAGGGATTCTAGCTACTATAAGGCCATCATTTTTCATAACCAATTCTAATTTAGCACGATAACCAACAATTGATGAATATACTTTAGCTTTGAATACAATATTTCCTCCAACATTTTCTTTATCAACAATTATCTTGTTGTAAGAAAGATCTTCTAATCCGACTATTACTCTTTCAGAACCATTAATAATAAAATAGCCACCTGGATCACTAGGGTCTTCTCCATGTTCAATTAATTTTTGAGACGAAAAATTATTCAAAATACATGCATGTGATTTTACCATAACTGGCACATCACCAATGTGTACAAACCTAGATTCTAAGATTTTTCCATCTTCAATTACGCTTGCCTCCATCATCACAGGAGCACAATATGAAACATTTCTAAGTCTAGCTTCGGCTGGCGTAATGTGCGTTATAGAACCATCAAGCTCCATCATTCTTGGTTGTTGGAGTTTTACTTTACCAAGTTGAATCTTGTAAGGGTACTCTGCATTTTCAATATCTATTTGTCCCACTTCATTAATTATACTCTGAAGACCTCTTTCCAGGAATTCATCAAATGAATTAAGATGTTGTCTGGCAATTCCCTCTCTTTTTAGTATATCCTGAATTATTGGCCACCGCTTAGTTGAGGGATCTACCATCTAAACTTCCACCACATATCTATAGTAAAGACTCTCACCAGAAGTTGGACTCTTTCTGTAAATTTTTATCATATCCCCAGGCTTTACACCAAGTCCTAAGATAGCTGGATCGGTTACAAAGATAAGTGGTAATTCAGTTGGTTTACAATTGTATTTTTTTAAAACTTCTTCAGCTTCTTTTACAGACATTATTTCATGTTTTGGAACATAAACGTGGTTCGGTACAAGAATTTGGTTTTTCTTAGTTACCAAAATTCACACCCTCACAAAGAACATTAGATGTAATGATAAATAATACACACAAACTGTCGAAAATTCCTGTTGAGGTTAATATATATCTAATCTGAAATTCGTCAGTAATTTTTCTTTTTAGTCAATTATATTTTTCATAACATTAAATAGTATAAATTTGAGCGTAAAATTGATGAAAACTCATCTATCGGTGTTTGCCTTATTTGCAATCATGATTGTAAGTATTGGAATGGCACCAGCATTTGGACAGATAGTGGAACCAATCGTTGTTACTACTGATAAGACATCCTATTCTGAGGGTGAAACAATCATAGTAACAGGAGAAGTAAGTGAAATTCTTTTCGGGTATGCTATTAGTCTCTTGGTTATTGCTCCTAATGGCAATGTAGTAGTTATTGACCAACTTATGGTTGGCTCAGATAAAAAATACAGTACCGAACTAACTGCAGGAGGATCACTAATGAAGGCTAGTGGAGAATACACGGTTCAAGTACTCTATGCAACCGAAAATAGAACAGCCGAGACCACGTTTACATTTGGAGGATCAACCCCAACGGTATCAGATAATTTAATTGCAGTTGAAGGAACCGACTTTATGGTAGGATACGAAATCACAGGTGGAAAACTCATCTCAATTACACCTGATTTAGATGCAAATTCACTTATCATAAAAATTGATGCATTTGATGATGGCCAACTCACCATTACCTTGCCAAGAGAATTGATTGATGCAAAGATTGGAGATGAGGATGATGATTACTTTGTCTTAGTTGATGGTGAAGAAGTTGACTTTGATGAAACAACAACATCCATAGATAGAACTCTAGTAATATCATTCCCAGCAGGTGCTGAAGAGATTGAAATTATCGGCACACATGTAGTCCCAGAATTTGGTGCAATTGCAGCTTTGATTCTAGCAGTAGCAATTATTTCAATAATTGCAGTTTCTGCAAAATCAAAACTAAGTATTATGCCAAGATACTAGACCTACAATTTTTTTTCATTTTTTAAATATATAAATAACAAATAGTTAGTGGTGAATCAGGATGAATTTTAAGCGTTCAACAACCTCAATCATTCTAGTCTTAATGGTATTATCACTAATGTCAGTAACTTCATTTCAACAAAATGTTTTTGGTGCAATGCTTGGAATGTCTTTGACGGCAGAAGCATCCGAAGGATCAGATACCATCTTAATTCGTGGTCAAACAGCATCACATGTCACCGATATTACCTTTAAGGTGGCATCCCCTGATGGATTCAATATATTAGCATTCGATCAAATAACCCCTGATGCAAATGGATTCTTTTCTACAGAATTCAAATTAGGTCCATCATGGAAACAAAATGGTTTCTACACGATAACTGCTATGCAAAGTGTACATGATAGTTCATTATACACAATGTCAGTTATGGTAGAAGTAATTAATGGGATTACAATGGAGACATTGGTAACAGAGTCAAATTTGGAAACTGGCATCTTTGTGCAGGAACTCGAGCAACTTACTCTTAAAGGACTTACCATGAGAGCTAATGCAATGGAAGGTTCAACCACAATAGGAATAACAGGACATTCTGATAGAACCAACATAGATATTACATTGAAGGTTATTGCGCCAAATGGCAATGTAGTGTCTGTTGATCAAATTACACCAAGCCTAGATGGGAAATTTACTAAAGATATTACAACTGGAGGTCCATTATGGACTCAAGATGGTATCTATACGGTAAGGGCTCAACAGGGAGAATCTCCAGATTATAAGGCTTCAGTTGAAGTGGAAATTATTGATGGAGTAGTTATACCGGAATTTGGTGCAATTGCAGCTTTGATTCTAACAATAGCAATTATTTCAATAATTGCAGTTTCTGCAAAATCAAAACTAAGTATTATGCCAAGATACTAGATCTGTTACTTTTTTTCGTTTTTTAAATATACATAAATAGAGATTCTTTTGAATCGCATACAAGATGAACAACCCTACGTCGTTTGCCCTACTAGCCCTTTTGATTGCAGTCGGTACTTTAACGGTATCATCGGCATATGCTCAAATGGCATGTCCTGATTGTGGACCAGAGGATCCCAGAGCAATAGCCAGGCAATTATTACTTGAAGATATTCCAATTTCACTTTGGACTGATAAGTCCACATATGATCATAATGATACAATTATTGTTGAAGGCAGAGTAGCAAATGTAGTTCCTGGGGTTCCAGTAACACTTACTGTAATGAGTTCTTTGTATTCCATAATCACAATTGACCAAATCACTGTTGATGATAATGGTAATTTTAGAACAACCTTCAATACAGCAGGTAATCTCTGGAAATATGATGGAACATACTACATTAATGCCAACTATGGAAGTGCTCAGAAAAACGATAAAGTGTTGATAGAGTTAGTTAACGGAATAATTACCCAACCAACACAGCCAAGTGTAAAATGTGCTAAATCAGAATTCTCTGTAAAAGGTAATTGTGTACCATATAGTATTTCAGGAGGAGTGGTAACAGGTGCAACTGTCAATACCAAGGATAATTCCCTTATCGTAATGATCAGTGCAAATGAAGATGGAATACTCACATTAAACCCATCAAAAAATATCCTTGACGGTGTCTTTATGGTACTTGTTGACGGAGAAGAATGGGATGATGTAGAAATTAATGGAAATGAAATTACAGTAATGTTCCTAGCAGGTGCTGAAAAGATTGAAATTATTGGTACCTACGTAATCCCAGAATTTGGTGCAATTGCAGCTTTGATTCTAGCAGTAGCAATTATTTCAATAATTGCAGTTTCTGCAAAATCAAGACTAAGTATTATGCCAAGATACTAGACCTACAACTTTTTTTCATTTTTTATTTTAGATAGAAAAAGAGATATAGAAATAATAATGCATGTTTTTTGTGGATCTTAAGATTTTTTTTGTTTTAATTTTATTGGCGTTTTCTAGCTTTCCAGCTTTTGCTCAAAGTGATGATGTTCCATTTTTAACAGTAGAAACCGACGATGGTCACTATGACGAAGGAGACACAGTTGTAATCTCAGGTCAATTAGCAACAATAATTATTGATACTCCAATTATTCTTCAACTTTGGTACGAAGGAAATTTACTAGATGCTGCTCAATTTGATCCAGCACAAGATGGAAGCTATTCCCACACCATAATTGCAGAAAGACCACTATGGAGACATGCGGGAGATTATTTGATAAGAGTTTCTCATGGTGAGGGAAATATTGCAGAAATTACCATTACTTTCACACCAAAACAAGAGTTTCCAGAAACCACAGATAGTTTTGAAGTCAAAATTCCAAATGGTGGAACTTTTGATGTAAAATATACCATCAAAGGAGGTATAGTCAAAGACATGATTCTTGAGCCGGATAATTTTACCTTGCAGGTTCTCATTGAAGCACCAGATGAAGGGACCATTTCCCTTAACCTTCCAAGAGAATCAATAGATGCAGATGGAGTCAAGGATCTAGACAAGAAATTCATTATTTTAATTGACGGAGTCCAGTTTCCTTATAAAGAAATCGAAACTAATCCTCGATCAAGATTAATTACAATTAATTTCGATGAAAAAGAATCAGAAGAAACGATCCCTACATATAAAATAGAAATCATAGGAACCTTTGCGATACCAGAATTTGGGACCATGATTACCTTGATTTTAGTATTTGGAGTTATAATTACAATTGGATTCACTAAAAGCAAGTTTCAATTTAAAATTTAATTTTCAAATTAGAAGGAATATTTTTCTTTAAAGGGTGAAACTGAACGAAGTTCTTTAACCACATTTTTTAATATTTCAACAGTTTTATCCATCTCTTCTAAATTATTTGAAATTCCAAGGGTTAATCTAAGAGAGCCAGTAATTTGCTCGTGTGAAAAGCCCATAGCCTGAAGTACATGGGATGCTTTTTGTATCTGGACTGAACATGCAGAACCAGTAGATGCTGCAATCTCATGTTCATCTAATTTTATTAAAAGATCTTCACCATTAACACCAAGAAAAGTGAAGTGAATATTATTTGGTAATCTTGATTCAGGATGACCATTTAGAATGACTTTTGGAATTTCTTGAATAATTTTGTTAGAAATATAATCTCGTAACTCTTTCATTCTAGAAATGTTCTCCAAAAGATTAATTCTTGAAAGTTCACATGCTTTTCCAAATCCTACAATGTTGGCAACGTTTTCTGTTCCAGAACGTAAACCATTTTCTTGCCCACCACCTAGGATTACTGGATCTATTGAAATTCCCTTTCTAATGTATAATGCTCCAATGCCTTTAGGACCATTAATTTTATGGGATGAAATTGATAGTAAATCTATTCCCAATTCCTTAACATCAATTGGAATTTTGCCAATAGCTTGAACAGCATCTGTATGAAAAGGAATATTTTGCTCTTTACAAATTTTGACAAAATCAGATATAGGCTCTACAGTTCCTACCTCATTGTTGCCAAACATTATCGATACTAGCGAGGTATTTTCAGTAAGATTATCATTTAAAATTAATGGATCGACTAATCCATATTTGTTTACAGGTAAATAAATAATATCAAAACCTTCTTTTTCTAATTTTTTGCAAGGTTCTAAAATAGCGTCATGCTCAATGGAGGATGTAATAATACGAGATCGGGGATTCTTTTTTGCGATTCCGTAAAGAGCTGTATTATTTGATTCGGTGCCACCAGAAGTTAACAATATTTCGGAGGGATCTGCGTTAATTAAATAGGCAATCTGTTTTCTAGCTTTTTCGATGGCTTTTCGAGCAAGGCGTCCATATCTATGAATTGATGAGGGATTCCCATAGTGTTCTTTAAGATAAGGCATCATATCTTCTAGGACATCATTATGGATTTTTGTTGAGGCAGCATTATCTAGATAAATCAATCTGCAATCACGTTTATTTTTCCAGGTTTGTATCCCTCTGGATCTATAATAACATCTGAAAATCCAATTAATTTTAATTTCTTTGTAATTTCTTCAAAAATTTTGTGGTCGCGCAGAACAAATATTTTTTCTTTTTCTACTTCTAATTTGGCGATACCTTTAAGATCTCGCACCCTAACTTGTTTTAATTTTGTGGTTTGTTTGACAATTGTTTCTCCATATTCTATTCTTAGTAATCTTTCGAAAGTAATTTTTTGACCCCAAGGAATTCTAGATGCTAAACAAGAATTAGATGGTTTATTATAAACAGATAGCCCTACAGATTTTGCCATTTCTCTAATTTCGTTTTTAGTTAGATTATTTTCCATTAATGGACTTCTTATTCCATTTTGTTTTAGGGCCTTTAATCCAGGCCTATAGTCACCTAAATCATCTAAATTTGTTCCATCTACAATAAAATCAATATTATGTTTTTTTGCTAAATTTACCAAATGAGTCGCTAATTCCAGCCTACAATGAAAGCATCGATTGGAATCATTTTTTACAAATTCTTGGTTTTCTAATTCATTATAATCCAGAAGAATTTGAGAAATACCAATCTCTTTGCAAATTTGTTTGGCAGTTTCCAGTTCTTCCTGGGATAAAGTTTTGTAATCGGCAGTTACAGCAATTGCAGAGGCACCTAATTTTTGATATGCAGCATAAGCTACTAATGCACTATCAACTCCACCAGACAGAGCTATTATAACACCACTTTTATTTTCAAACCAATTAATCAGATCATTAAGCTTGGTCATTTTATACATCCTCCTTGGTTATCTCTTTTCTAATCAATGATTCCGTTTCCTTAATGGATTTGTTAAGAAAATTTGAGATTTTTTTCAAATCATCAAATTCAATTTTGAAGTTAGATTTTCCTTTAAACACTGAAACTTTGTATTTCACAGTGTATATTTTGCCATCAAAATTTAATTTTACTTCATGAATAGTCCTTGGAACAATGAGTCTGTTTGCTGTAGTCACACGTATTCCCAAAGTTCCAGTCTCTGTAATTAGAGTATCAGTTATTTTATCATATGTACTATTATCACAAATTATTGATACAAGATTTGTTGGTCTTCCTTTTTTTGTAATCCCGTGATAAATAGAAGCATCCTTGGCGCCATCTTGCATAATTTTTTCAATTAGATTCCCTAATATTTCCCCTGAAACATCATCAACATTTGTTTCAAGTATAATAACTGAGTCAGTACCAAAATTATCTTTTTTAGACCCTTTAACAATTTTCAATACGTTTGCGAAATCGTCAAAATCCTTTTTACCTGCACCGTATCCTATGGAATCTATTTTCATAAAAGGATAATATTCAATTGGGGTATTTGTAAGATTTACGAGAATACATGCCCCAGTTGGAGTAGTTAATTCATTTTTTATGTTGCCTCCATAGATTGTCAAGTTGGAATTTTTAAAAATTTCAAGAACAGCACTTGCAGGATTAGTCATAACTCCATGGGAGAAGGTAACCGTTCCCCCCCCAACACAAATAGGCATGGAAACAATCTCTTCATCAAGAATAGCCAAATTTTCTACTGCAATTGCTACTCCTATAATATCCACTAGAGTGTCTATACTTGAAGCTTCATGAAAATGAACGGATTCTGCTGGAATACCATGTACTCTGGATTCAGCTGAAATTAGGGTGTCGATACAAGATTCTGCAAAGTTTTTTGCTTTTTCAGATAGATTAATCTCATTTAGAGAATTTTTTAATGCATGTTTTATCTCAGAACTTTTTCTTTCATGACTTTCTTCATCAATATCTAAAATTAACTTAGTAGATTCTATCCCGTGTTTTCTAACTTTAATAAAATCAATCTTTTTTATTACTGAATTTGGCAGAAATTTTTCAGCTGATTTTACCCCCTCAATAATTTTATTTTTATCTGCTCCAAGATCGATTAAGGAACATAAAATCATATCACCTGATAAACCAGCTAAAAATGGATCTATTATGGTAACCATAAATAACAAATCCCAAAAATGCATATAAATTCTGTCTAATTAAATTAAGAATTACATTAGATTTAATTATTGAAAATTAACACCGCTGGTCATGATTACTATTATAGGTTCAGGAAAAGTGGGTGGAGAAGTGGCCTTATTTTCTGCATTAAAACGATTAGACGATCAAATTTTACTTCTTGATGTTGTTGATGGACTTCCCCAAGGTGAAGCTATGGATCTTAACCATATGCTATCCGAGCAGGGGATTGATGTTGAAGTAAAAGGCTCAAATAATTTTGCAGATATGAAAGATTCCAAAATAGTTGTTGTTGTAGCCGGTTCTGGAAGAAAGCCGGGAATGACTCGAATGGATCTTTTAAAAATTAATGCAAATGTTGTGAAAAGTGTAGTTGAAAATATCAAAAAATATACGAATGAATCCATGATTATTCCAGTTACAAATCCGCTTGATCCTATGGCCTATGTTACATACAAAGTATCAGGATTTGATAGAAGCAGAGTATTTGGAATGGGTGGAATGCTTGATTTATCAAGGTTCAAACAATTCATCCACGAAGCAACCGGATATTCACGAGATTCCATTAGAGCACTTGTGATAGGAGAGCATGGTGAAAACATGTTACCATTAACAAGATTTTCATCAGTTTCTGGAATTCCCCTTTCTTCATTTTTATCTAAAGAAAAATTAGATAAGCTAGTTCAAAACACAAAACAAGTTGCAGCCAAAGTGATTGAATTAAAGGGTGCTACAGTTCATGCTCCAGGTAATGCAATTTCCGCAATGGTTGAATCGGTTGTAAAAGACAGGAAACAAATAATTCCTGTTGCAACATATCTTGATGGGGAATATGGCCATTCAGATGTCACCATTGGGGTACCAGCAATAATTGGAAAGAATGGAGTCGAAAAGATAATAGAATTAGAACTTGATGATGAAGAAAAGAATGTATTTGATGAAGGAGTAAAAAGTGTAAAAGATGCAATTTCAGGAATAGAAATCTAAGCATTTTTTTATTCAAATAAAAAAGTAATAATTATTGGAAATTCAAGAGATTTTAGAATCATTGGAAAAAGGAAAAATTTCGTCAAGTACTGCAAAAAAACTATTATCAATTTATTCAATTGAAAAGATTGAAGATTTTGCCAAAATTGACATTAACAGAAGAAAAAGAAGAGGAATACCTGAGGTAATTTTTGCAGAAACTAAACAGCTAGAAGAAATAAAAAAAATTCTCAAAATAACTTTGAAAAAAACAAATTCAGTGGTAATATCAAAGATAAAAAAAGAGGATTACTTGAAAATTATTTCTTTTAGTAAACGATTGAAAATTAAAGTAAAAACAGGTAAAAATTCATCGTCTCTGTTATTATTTAAAAAACCAATTAAATTCCACGGAGGAAAAATAGGAATCTTGACAGCTGGAACCTCAGATATTGGAGTGGCAGAAGAAGCTAAATTGATGTGTGAGGCAATGAATTGCAAATGTATCACAAGTTATGATGTAGGTGTAGCTGGGATTCACAGAATGTTTCCAATACTAAAAGAGATGATAAATGAAGAGGTTGACTGCATCGTAGTAGCAGCTGGAATGGAGGGTGCGTTGGCAACAATTGTTTCTTCTTTGGTGGATATTCCTATAATTGGATTACCCACCTCGGTTGGTTATGGTTATGGAGAGAAAGGTATAGCGGCTCTTGCTTCAATGTTACAAAGCTGTTCATTGGGTTTATCAGTAGTTAACATAGATGGTGGAATTGCAGCTGGTGCCATTGCAGCAAATATTGCGAATAGAGCAATTATGAAAAGTCAGAAAAAGAGATAAAACCGATCTTAGAAAATAATTGAATTTTTGTTGCTGCCAGAAGGAATAAATCTCGTAAATCATATATAAGATACCAAATCGAAACTTGGTAATATTGTCTGGTAAAAGAATTGTTCTTACTGCTGATCGAAGTTTAATGACAAATTATCGAGGAAATTTTCTTTATGGATTCATTGCATGTGGTCCTTATGAAGTTCTTCCGGAATGGGTTTTTGACAAGGTTTTTTGTCCTCCTGTTGAAACGGACCCAAAAACTGGAGAATCAAAGGTTGCTCAAGTGGGATTAAGAAGAGTGGAGAGTTCTCTTCTTCAGGAATACAAAAGAGATGAAGTTTTTATTGCAAATCCAGATATGCTAGAAAAATCAATCGGACCTGATACAAAAGTTGTTGGAATCAATGTCATGGATCCACTTGGAATGGCCCCAGTTACAACAACTATGTCGCCTGAAAAATTATCTTACGTTGCAATGAAATTCAAAAAGATGTGTGCTAGTATAATTCACCTTAAAAAGAAATATAATTTTAAAGTTGTAGTCGGAGGAAACGGCGCTTGGGAATTAGCAAAAACAGATAGGATGAAAATTCATGGAATAGACACAGTAGTAGTTGGGGAAGCTGATGAATTAGCGTTGGATCTGTTTCATGACTTAGAAAAAGGAGATGCCCCAGAGTTAATGCATTGTTTTGTAAGAAATATACAAAACATTCCAGTTATTGAAGGACCTACAATTAATTCCTTAATTGAAGCTATGAGAGGTTGTGGCCGAGGTTGTGATTTTTGTGATGTAAATAAAAGATCCAAAAAAGATCTTCCTTTAGATAGATTGCAGTATGAAGCAAAAATAAATCTAGATTATGGATTTGATTCAATATGGTTGCATTCTGATGAAATGTTACTTTATGGATGTGATAATAGAGATTTTATTCCAAACCGAGAGGCGATAACAGATTTATGGAAAGGGCTAAAAGGAATAGGAGCAAATTTCATAGGAACGACACACATGACCTTTTCAGGAGTTGCAGCAGATGAACAATTAATACAACAAATCTCAAGAATTAATGAACAGGATAAAACAGGGAGATGGCTTGCAACTAACTTAGGAATTGAAACTGTTTCACCTAATTTAGTAAAAAAACATCTAGGTGTAAAAACTAAACCATTTTCAAATGATGAATGGGGAAGTGTAGTGAGAGAAGGAGCTAGAATACTAAACGAAAATCATTGGTTCCCTGCTGCTACAATAATTATTGGGTGGCCAGACGAAATACCTGATGATAATCAATACACCATCGAAATGATTAGTGATTTCAGGGAAATGGGATTTAGAGGGTTAGTTGCACCGTTACTCTATCAAGACTTTAGTGAAAAGAATTCAATGCATTTTGGAAACTTGAATGAAGCTCAATTTACTTTGTTCTGGAGATGTTGGGAAAACAATCTCCGCGTAATTAATGACATCATCCCAATCATTCTTAGAAACAAAACCTATGGTCCACCAATGAAGATTTTCATGTATGGAATTCTCAAAGCTGGTACATGGGCAATCATGAGGTATCTAAGAGGATTATGTAAAGATCTGTTTAATGGAAGAACCCCTGAGGAAATTATGGATAAATATGCTCGCTCTAGGTCAGTTTCTGCGCCAAAAATTCAAACAAAGAAATTATAATTTTTCAATTGCGGAGTCAGCTATTGTATTCTTTTTTGGAGTCAAAGATATAAAATAATTTTTATCAGCTCTTTCAATAGAATTCACTTTTTTGAAAGATTTTGAAGAAAGTTCAAATTCATAGATACCAGGGTCGAGAGTACCTCGGGCATAAATCATTAGATAAGTATCACCATTTGACGAGCTTAGAGGAATAAATGACATGACATAGCCCTTGTAAGAATTAACAGGCATTGTATTTTTCATTGGAGGGGCAGCAGATGCCATATACATAAAGACATCTTCAATGGTATCAAATTCTTCGTACTCAATTTGCATTATTTTTACTAAATTCTTTCATTATAATAACTTAAAGTAAAAATTCTTAAAAATTTTGATTATATAGAAATTTTTTTGAAAATCAAAGAGTGAGTTTTTCCCAATTTTTTGTTTTCTATAATTTTTATAATTAGACCTAGGACAAATATATTATTCCAATAAATGCTAGCACATCTATTTCAATTGTAAATAGAAATAAGGTAGAAAGAATACAGGAAAGAAAATTATTATAATTAGTTTGTAGAAATTAATTTTTGGACTTTAGCTGTCTATGGATGGTAAATCCTATTGCTGCCGGTGCTGCGATATACATGCCCAAGTTTAATGCAATGACAGATATGCCTAAACCTAATACTTGTGCATCATTTCCATCTTCAGCAAGTGTCATAATGGACAAAGTTGAAATCATTGGAGTGATAAAAACTCTAACTACTTCTTGAAATACAGGATTTTCTCTTTCCATATCAGCAATTGTTGGTGAGAAGGAATAGTATAATTGGTTAAACCCTGTCATGAATGCTATACCAGATTCTGTGCTCATTACAGTGTTGTCTCTAATTTCTCTTAAGAACTGGACCTGTGGTGCAAGTTCTGAGCCGAATGCTGCAGTTGCAATTAGACATCCACCTCCGGATGGTTCATCACTTTTTATGACTTGACATATGCCGTTCACCATCTCAGTTCCGGGACCACAAGTTGGCTCTGGTTCAGGTTCTGGTTCAGGCTCTGGTTCAGGCTCTGGTTCAGGCTCTGGTTCAGGCTCTGGTTCAGGGCTAGGGCCAGGTTCTGGGCTAGGGCCAGATGGTAATGCCGCTTGAAATTCTCCGCCAGTGAATATCATTGTTATTTCACCTTTGATTGCACCAAAGAATAATTGAATGGTATAATCCCCACTTAACTTGAAGAGACTTCCTCCTGCAACAAAATTAAAATCAAAGGTACCATCAGAATTTGGTAATATCTGACCAATGGTTACAATATTTCCAGTGGTGTCAGTAACACGATAGGTTAATGCAGTATTAGAATGAATATCGGGATCAAAATCACGAATCGACCCATCTACCAAAACTCTATTTCCATTTTCATATGTTGGCAATTCTGTTCTAGCTGATATTGGTGGAATGTTATGAGACTCTGCAAATACAGAACTACTAAATCCATATGATAAAATTGATACAGATAGGATTGTGAACATAAGAAAACCAGCCAGCCTCATTTTCATTTTGAATCAGGGTTAAGGGTATTTATGTATTAAATGACAGAAAAATTGACAGATCATATTCGAATTACACCCATCTTGATTAAGTATTCAATTGCAAATAGAAAATCGTCATCAGAAATATCATTATTGGACCACCATTGTGCAGTTATTTTTATCCATCCAGGAATATTTGTTTCAGATAAAGAAGATGCAGTGGAGGGAATTTTAATAATTCCTTTTTCGATTAGATTTTTCAGACCATCAACAAACTCGGAATCGGGAATTGCATCCATCGACCACCACTTTGCGTTATTTTTTACCCAGTCGGGAACACTTGGATGGAGCACCGTAAAAGAAACAGCACCTATATCCATTTCATTATGAGATAGATAGATTTTATAGACGCCCGTTAAAGAATTTTCATTAATTGAGAAAATAGCTCGATAGTCGCCATTATTTGTTAACGAAGCAGAGAAATTTTGGGTAACTCCATCTGGATGGACTAAAATCACGGTTAGGGGGATTCCTACCCTAAAATTAGGCATGTTCCCTGATAGTACTAAATCCTCAATGTTGTCGTTCAAGGGTAGAATTATTTCATTTTTATTTAATTCAGGGAAGGTTGAATATTGATTTGGTTGTTTATTACTTGAAAGACTGAAAATACTAGATTCTCCAAAGTCATCTCTAGCATCATGATATTTTGCATCCAGGCTTCCTCCTGCAGTGGAAATTAATCTTGTTCCTGATTTATCACATATTTGGGAAGGCATCTTGAAAACTCCCTCAAAAATACCCGTTCTAGGACCAGTTTCAATTAGGCTAAATCCAGTGGAGGCTAACCCTCCAGTTTCTGCTCCATTTATGGTACAACGTTTGTATCTAATATCTTTGATTAAAATCTCTAACAAAATAATTCCATCTTTTCCAACAGTATCAACATTGGGGGAATTAGGATCATTGATTACATTATAAATTTCAATTGTATCACTTTTCAAATTAAGATCAGAATCCCTTAGTGTGAAAGTGACTGGTTGACCAAATCTATACGATACCGAATCTAAAGATACAATACCTGAATGTGTGTTAATATCAGATTTTGCCGAAGTTGTAGTTACTACTCCGACTCTATCTAAATCTGAATAATTAATTGAGATACCTTCTTCATCAACTAGTCTATTAGTAACAATGAATTTTATTTCGTCATCAATAGTCCTAATTGTTTGAATAAAATCTGGATCTAAAATATTGAGTTGATTAGTAACTGCATACTCTAAAGTCCCTTCAAAAACAGATGAATTATCACTTGTTTCCTCTAATTCAAATCTGTAAATGGAATTATTGATATCTTTATTACCGATATCGACTAGTCCAAAAGAAAAGAAATCTAAAACTATGGGTTGCTTGTTATTTTCATCAGAAATTCTTCCGTTAGCATTTACACCAAAATTAATTACAACAAACACTGATCCACTTTTCGACGATATTTCTTTTACATCTGAATCATCAAGTCGATTAAATCCATTTGATGACATTTCTCCTGGATCCACTATTCTAATAGAATCCTTCCCTAGACTTCCAAAAGAGAGTGTAATCGAGGTTTTTGAGAAATCACTTATTTCTAAATCATTTGCAAAAGACCGCAGGTCATAATTTAACCAGTTTGTTCCAAAAGTGTTAGAGATAGAAGTATCAATTAAAATGTCATTTAATTCAGATGCGGATATTCCAAGATTTAGAGAAATTTTTTCAAAGTCTCCATTTGCAACAGTTGAAGTGTCAATGAACAGCCTCTTTGAATTTCTGTCAAGAACTGAAGAACTAGCGCCATCACCATCAGTCAGTAGATTATCTGTAGATTCAGAGAAAAACTGCACATTATTGGAATTTTCAAGGGTTATGGGGTTTCCAATCTCCAAGGTCGGAATAAGTGAAGAATCTCTGAATACGTCCAAATCATCGTCTGCTGCGGAATTGAAATTTTGATCAGGATCAGTTAGAATTATCGGAATTTCTGTACCTGGACGTAACAAGTTAAAGCCATCTCCTACAGTCAAAGTGGGTTCGTCCAAAGAAACTGAGGCCGTTGTGAATCCCGTCAACACCGAGATAGGTTGATCATTATAGTCTATAATTCCGGTTTGTCCTCTTGGGGCATCACTCAGAATTCCTATTGTAGATTGGTCACTGAAATCACCATTATCAAATAGTCCAGAGTATGGTCCCTCTTCTACCAATGTGACAATATTTGAAAATGTTTTACCCGCACCGTTATTTACGGAATCATCTGGTTGTTCGTCATTGGTTTTTAGTTCCATAATATTTCCCAAGTCTATCGATAGTTGTCCATTATCTTCAAATCCCAAAGCAGATAGAAATGGTCTCAAATCTACTAAACCAGCATCACCATTTGCAGCATCTTGGCCATTACTGTCAAATGCTTGATAAAACACTGAAATTGGGGAACCAATATTGAATGTCCAAGAATCCTCATCCGTTGGATCTTGATTTAATTGAATATCATTAATTGTTATAAACACCTCAGAATTTTGGGGATAGTTATCTCGATCAATCTCTAAGGAAATATTTGGAATTTCATCATACTCTAGATCCACTTGTTGCACACCTCCTCCTGGATTGTATTTTATGGTCACATCATCAAAAGAATAGAGTTGAATAAATGGCCATGCATCATTATCAACACCAATTTGTCCACCTAATTCATCGGGTGAATCATTTGGAATGGCTGTGTTGATGGATTTTGCTTTTCGCACAACATTGTTAATATTTTCAGAGTTTGTCAGGGAACCAGTACAAGAATTAAATGAAACCTTTCCATTTGTAAAACCACTCAAACCTCCTGAACGTGGAACTGCCACGCCATCAGTTTCAGAAAAACTAATTCCCAAAGCAGTAGTATCTCTACTACAAAAGACTCCAAAATCTAGTCCTTCTCCATCTGCTCCAACTGTTGAATCGGCTATCTTTGCTTTATCGACATTTGCAAAGTATGCATACCAATTACCATCAGTAGCTTGAACCATTCTAAGATCTTTTCCGTTAAGAGTAACATCAGGCTCCCCTTTTCCCTCATCTGTATCGTGAATATCTGAATCACGGATTACAACCTCGATAACCATCGAGCCTTCAAAATAATTATTGAATTTCGAATTCTCAGCAGAGACCCAAAGATTTGGATTATTTGTTGCCTCTGCTTGAGAGATTGGTATAAGCAATAGGATTGAAAAAGTCAAAAGAAGAATAGATTTTTCATGCATGGTAAAGGAGATGAATGGTTATGGCAAATAATCTTGTCGCATTATTCCTCTTTTTAGAATACATGTAATAGATGGAACTGACAGTTGAAATAAATGGAAATATTTGGTCTTAGGACAAGAGTTCTTCAGATATCGCTTCTTGCTATATTTTCAGCTTTTTTGGTTGAATTAATTTTTGGACTTGTTTCCAATAGTTTGGCTCT
>Ga0209988_10000541_pt1 | contig 23657 bp, 24 predicted proteins | sample N075metaG_FD_183115 | JGI IMG/M metagenome (GOLD analysis project Ga0209988, IMG submission 183115) | Deep subsurface microbial communities from Kermadec Trench to uncover new lineages of life (NeLLi) - N075 metaG (SPAdes) (version 2) | ecosystem: Environmental > Aquatic > Marine > Ocean trench... | reverse complement strand
GGTTACTGGATTTCCATGGCGGCCGACAAAATTTATGCGCGGGAGACAACCATTACCGGCTCCATTGGAATCTTTGGCATGTTCCCCACATTTCAACGCACGCTCGATGCACTCGGTGTAACGACCGATGGCGTTGGATCGACAATCTGGGCCGGGCAGTTCAGGGTGGATCGTGAGATGTCAGATGATGCGAAGACGTTGATCCAGACGATAATCAATAACGGTTACGACGACTTCATCAGCAAAGTTGCTGCGCATCGAAACATGGACAAAGCCGCGGTAGACAAGATCGCTCAAGGCCAGGTCTGGACTGGCCTGGACGCACTGGATTTGGGGCTGATTGATGGCATCGGCGACCTCGAAGAATCTATTGCAGCGGCCGCAGAATTAGCGGACCTGGAAGAGAGCAATTACGGGACGAAATACATTGAGCAACAACTCAGCCCTACCGAACAACTGGCGTTGGATTTTCTGAGCAGCGTGAAGTGGGTGGGTATCGATCTGTCCCGGGTAAATGTCCGTAGATCATCTGTCGAAAAATTGGCAAAAATAGTGGAGGGAGCGATTTCGCCCTTCATGCGATTCAATGATCCAAAAGGAATGTACGCATATTGCTTTTGCTCGGTGGAGTAAGGGTGCGGTGACAGTGCCCCTATCTCAGCAGCGGGTCATCTTTGGGTAGATTGCGAGCGTGCCATAAAGCTAATCTGTGTCGAACCGACTTCTGCGACACCTGCAATTCAGGCATCGGCGCAATCAACTTGTCGTGGACCAGTAAGCGATAAATATACAACGCTTTTTCACTGGTTGAATCGGTAGGCTCGAATTCGACTGCTTTTCGTTTTTCGCCATATTCGACGCCGGCATCGAGGGCTGCTTTGAAAAGCTCAGCTTCGTGTTTTAATTTTTTCATGTGGACCCCGATAATTAACGCATAGGACCTGATTCGTGGTAATCGTACCATTACATCGGGGTGTCGAGCAGGGGGACACCTAAGTAAGGTAGGACGATCATCGGTCACTCCTAGATGACGGGTGAATTAATTACTATGCAAGAAACTTCTTCCGAATACTCCTTTTCTGAGGAGCTTGTTCACGCGATCAGTCACGGTGCCGGCGTAATTCTGAGCATCGCCGGGCTTTCGTGGATGTTGTATCTGTCCGTTGGCACTTCCGATCCGTGGCGAATTATCGCCAGCGTCGTATACGGTCTGAGTCTGATTTCGCTGTTCCTGGCCTCGACGATTTATCATGCGTTGCACGCATCACCGCGAAAACACCTGTACAAATTGTTCGATCATTGTGCGATTTATCTGCTGATAGCCGGCACCTACACGCCGTTTCTGCTGGTTGCTATTCGCGAAGACTCTGGTTGGTGGATGTTCGGCGTTGTATGGGCATTGGCGACTGCCGGAATCTTGACTAAGCTCTGGTTCCGGCATCGTTATCCGCGCTTGTCGCTGGTTAGTTATCTGTTGATGGGTTGGGTGATCGTTCCGGTGGTTCCCCAGTTGGCAGAAGCGATTGGAACAAATGGCATGGCCTGGTTAGTCGCCGGAGGGTTGTGTTACACCGTGGGCGCAGTGTTCTATGCGGCGAAACGGCTGTCCTTCAATCACGCCATCTGGCATTTCTTCGTGCTCGCCGGTGGCATTTGCCACTTCATCGCAGTGGTCTGGTACGTGCTCCCCGTGGGCGAAGTGTTTGCAGCAACCGGCTGATTATTGCGCGAGCAATCCGGCGCTAGCCATGCTTCTGGCGACCGCTTTCGCCTGGTCGACGTATATCGAGTATTCCCAGTATTGCTCTACCTTGCGGACAACTGTGACGTTGGTCTCCATTGACCAAACCGTATCCGTTTTCGCAACGGACATGACCTGAGTTGCCAACGCTAGTTGTCCCTTGTACTCCACGCCCTGTGGTGCCATATACTCAGTCAACTCAACGCTCCAGACGTTATAGTAATAGGTCGGCCGGATATTGTAGGTAGCACGGGGCCGCATGTCCTTTACAGTCGCGCTCAATTCAGCGCTCTTCAACTGGGTGATTGTCACCGCATCTGCACCAATCTTATCGACCATATCAAGAAACGTCTGTCGAGTTACCGGCGTCCTGGAATCCATCATCGTCGTACTTGCAACGGCTTCAGTGCCGCGCTCGGCCAATTGCAGGACGATCTCTTTTTCCAGGTACTTGCGGGAATCAAAAGAGTCTAATAACGCGATGACCAGGATCTTTTCGTAGGGTGCATCGGCCTCCGGCGAAAGGTGCTGTATTGTGGTGACCTTGGGCGTTGATGCGCAGGCGCTAAACAAGGCTGCAAAGCACGAAAATAGTAAGGCTTTGTGCCTGATGAACGAAAATTTCACCGTGTCATCTCCCGATGATGATTCTGAGGTTGGATAGTGCGGATTACCGGGCAAAAATGAAAGGGAAACTTGTCCCCGGAGCCAATCACAGGTCACAGTGGCCCGCCCCGATCTCCAAGGGCGACTTCAATCCCAATTAAGAATAACTTTCCCGGATTGCCCCGACTCCATCAGATCAAATGCTGGCTGAAAATCATCGACCGAAAAGCGGTGCGTAATGATCGAGTCGACATTAAGGCCACTCTGTAACATGCTGGACATCTTGTACCAGGTTTCGAACATTTCCCGGCCGTATACACCTTTCAGATTCAGTCCTTTGAAAATTACGTCATTCCAGTCAATTGCCATTTCGCCCGGCGGGATCCCCAGCAATGCGACACTGCCACCGTGGTGCATGGTTCTCAGCAAGTCACGGAATGCCGAGGGGTTGCCGGACATTTCCATGCCGACATCAAAACCTTCTTCCATGCCCAGGTCTTTCATCGTGTCGTCTATCGACCCTTGAGTCACATTCAGCGCAACCGAGGCACCGGCCTGTCGCGCGAGGTCCAGTCGGTAATCATTAACGTCCGTAATCACGATGTGCCTCGCTCCGGCGTATCGGGCAATAGCGACCGCCATGACACCGATAGGTCCTGCGCCGGTGATCAGGACGTCTTCGCCCACAAGATCAAAAGACAATGCGGTATGCGTGGCGTTGCCGAGTGGGTCCAATATCGATGCGAGATCATCGGAAATCACATCCGGGATTTTGAATACATTAAAAGCGGGTACTGCAATAAAATCGGCGAAGGCACCCGCTCGATTTACACCAACGCCAACGGTATTGATGCAAAGGTGTCGCCGACCCGCACGACAGTTTCGGCAAATGCCACAGGTAATATGCCCTTCAGCGGAAACGCGATCGCCAACGTCAAACCCACGGACTTCGCTGCCGTACTCGACGATCTCGCCGGAAAATTCGTGACCGACCGCCAGCGGTACTGGAATCGTCTTGCTGGCCCAGTCGTCCCATTTGTAAATATGAATGTCAGTGCCGCAAATGGCTGTGCGGCGGACTTTAATGAGTACATCGTTATGGCCAATTTCCGGTTTTGCAATATCCTGCAGCCAGATACCACGCTCTGCTTTTGCTTTGACCAGGGCCCTCATTATTGAATGACCCCCAACTCACGCCCGACCGTTGCGAATGCGTCGACGGCCATATCGAGTTGCTCGCGCTTCAGTCCCGCCGACATTTGTGTGCGAATTCGCGCTTGTCCCTTGGGTACGACCGGAAAAGAAAACCCAATGACATACACGCCATGTTCGAGCAGGCGATCAGCCATCTCAGTCGCGAGTTTGGCGTCGCCCAACATGACTGGAATAATGGGATGCGAGCCCGGCTTGAGATCAAACCCCAATTTACTCATCTTGCCGCGAAAATAGGCTGCATTGTCATGCAGGGTAGTGCGCAATGTCGGGTCATTCTCGATCAGGTCCAGGACGGCAATGGAAGCCGCGACGATTGTGGGCGCCACCGAATTGGAAAACAAATAGGGCCGCGAACGCTGTCTTAACCAGCCGACGATTTCTTTGCGACCGGAGGTGAAGCCACCGGACGCGCCGCCCAGGGCCTTGCCCAATGTTCCGGTAATGATATCGATCTTCCCGACGAGGTTGTGATACTCGTGAGTCCCTCGGCCTGTATCACCGAGGAATCCCGAGGCGTGGCAATCATCGATCATCGTGAACGCACCGTAGCGTTTCGCAAGCGTGCAGATGTCCGGTAGATTCGCGATCGTGCCATCCATCGAAAAGACACCGTCGGTAACAATGAGTTTCTCGCGACAATCAGACGCTGCCTGCAGTTGCGACTCGAGGTCAGCCATGTCGCAGTTTTTATATCTGAACCGCTGTGCTTTTGACAGTCGAACCCCGTCAATAATACTGGCATGGTTAAGTGCGTCACTAATGATCGCGTCTTCTGCCCCGAGAATGGTTTCAAACAAGCCGCCATTCGCGTCAAAGCAGGAGGGGTAGAGAATCGTATCTTCGGTGCCGAGAAAACCGGTGATCCTGTCTTCGAGTTCCTTGTGAATGTTCTGTGTGCCACATATGAATCGAACGGAGGCCATGCCGTAGCCGTAGTCATCGAGGGCTTTGTGAGCCGCTGCGACGATTTTCGGGTGATTGGCCAGGCCGAGGTAGTTATTCGCGCACAGATTGATGACTTCGCGAACGTCACCGTTCTCCTGCACATGGATCGATGCCTGCTGCGGCCCTTTTATGAGACGTTCCTTCTTGAAAAGTCCCTGGTCTTTCAGTGACTCTGTTTGTTCCGCGAGTGAACTGAGTAAATTTGCGGCCACGGCATTGCTCTCTGGATTGAAAGAACGCAAAGTATATCAGTGCCCGGCAGGATGAAAGTGTCAAGTATGAGGAGCGAGTCGATAACTGAAGAACGTGCATCGTCAGAGCGCATCGACAAATGGCTGTGGTTCGTTCGGTTTTTCAAAACGCGGGTCCTGGCGACTGCAGCCGTGCAGGGCGGTCATGTAAAAGTTGCTGGTGAGCGCGTGCGGGCGGGGTATCGGGTCAGCCCCGGCATGGTCATCTCAATGACCCGGGATCAACTGCCATACCTGTTGACCGTGGTGCTGATTCCTTCCCGGCGCGGGCCCGCGGCAGAGGCACGTGCGTGCTACCTGGAATCAGAAGACTCGGTTCGACAAAGACAGGAGATCGCTAACGGTATTCGCCGGGACCGATTGCAAATGCCGCGTACGCACGGGCGGCCGGACAAGCACACTCAACGCAAGTTGCGTGAGCGAAATCGACGCTCGAATTCGGAGTAAGGGAATGCCCAATGCTCATATACTCGTCGCAGCAGCATTGGAATGTCCAAAGGCGTGAAATGAACTTTGCAGATCAGCCAACGGTAAGTACCCACCCGCTCGGAAAGATCAGCCAGCGATACCTGGATCCCGAGGAAGCCCTGGTCGAGGAGTTGGTCGAGATCGCGAACGCGGGCTCAGACAAATGGCTCTCCGTCCAGGAAACGGCAGCAACGCTGGTCAGGACGGTGCGGAAAAATGCGGCCAGGGAAGGTGGCATCGACGCGTTCTTGCAGCAATACGATCTTTCGTCGCAGGAGGGTGTGTTGCTGATGTGTATCGCAGAGGCGCTGCTGCGAATTCCGGATGCCGACACCGCCGATCGACTGATCGCGGACAAAGTGACGTCAGCGCGCTGGAAGGACCATCTTGGCGCGAGTGACTCCCTGTTTGTCAATGCATCGACCTGGGCTCTGATGTTGACGGGCGAGTTGCTAAAACTCGATGTGGCGACGATCAAAAAGCCAGGGCAGTATCTTGGCTTGATAGCGAGCAGGGCCGGCGAACCGGTAGTGCGGGCTGCGATGCGTCAGGCTATGCGCATCATGGGACATCAGTTCGTTATCGGCCGAACCATTGAGGAGGCAATTTCGCGATCGCAAAAGAAAGGCGCGCGTAATTTCCGTTACTCGTTTGACATGCTTGGTGAATCGGCACTGACGGCCCGGGATGCCGATCGTTACTTCGACGCATACGTGGATGCGGTCCAGAAACTGGGCAAGCATTGCAAAGAGAATTCAGATCCGTTTTCCGCACCGAGTATCTCGGTCAAGTTATCCGCACTCAGCCCACGTTATTCAAACACGCAGTATGGAAGGGCCATGCGGGACTTGGTGCCCCGTGTGCTCGAGTTGTGCAATGTTGCCATGGAAACAGGCATTGCGCTGACGATCGATGCAGAGGAAGCACACCGTCTCGAAATATCATTGAATATTTTTGAACAGGTATACCGTGACCGATCAATGGCAGGTTATGAGGGTCTGGGGCTTGCAGTTCAGGCATACCAGCGACGAGCGCCCGACGTCATCCGATTCCTGATCGATCTGGCCGATGATCAGGGTCGTCGAATACCTGTAAGGCTGGTCAAGGGCGCCTATTGGGATACGGAAATAAAGGCAGCTCAGGAGGAGGGGCTGACGAGCTTTCCGGTATTCACGCGTAAGGCTCACACGGATGTTTCCTATCTGGCTTGTGCCAGATTACTGTTCAATGGCCAAGAGCGGCTTTATCCGCAATTCGCAACGCATAACGCACATACGTTATCTGCGATTTTGCACTTCGCGGGCTCGCGCACTGATTTTGAATTCCAGCGCTTGCACGGGATGGGTGAAGAACTGTACGACGAGGTCATTGACCCGGACAAGTACGGCCGGGCCTGTCGCGTCTACGGGCCGGTTGGGAGCCATGAGGACCTGCTTCCATACCTGGTGCGCAGATTGCTTGAAAACGGAGCGAACACCTCATTCGTCAATCGTATTTTCGATGAAAATGTCGACGTTGAAAGTATTGTCGCTGACCCGATTGGGCTGAGTCAGGCGAACCGATATCAACCCCATGCAAACATTCGGTCCCCGGAACGAATATTCGGCAGTAAACGCAAAAATTCCAGCGGCATCAATCTGGCGGACCGTTCGGTCACCGCCGAGTTGCTCAGCAACATGGACAAGGCGCTGGCCAGGGAGATTTCGGCCGGCCCGATTGTGGGTGGCAAGTATCTTGATGGTGCGGCAGTCGAATCGACGAACCCTGCAGATGCAGCCGAAGTCATCGGCGTGTGCCAGCAGGCCGATTGTGAAAGTGTTGAACAGGCGATGGCATTGGCAATCGCTGCTCAGCCATCCTGGGATGGTACGCCTGCGGTAGAAAGAGCAGAGGTTCTGAACCGGGCGGCAGATTTGTTTGAGAAACATACTGCCGAGTTGCTGGCTCTGTGTGTCAAGGAAGCGGGAAAGACGGTTGAAGATGCAATTGCTGAGCTGCGAGAAGCGGTCGATTTCTTGCGATATTATGGTCTGCAGGCAAGCGAATGTTTTGCTGCCCCCATCGAGCTTCCCGGGCCCTGCGGTGAAAGCAATATCCTGGGACTGAAAGGGCGGGGTGTGTTTGTGTGCATCAGCCCGTGGAATTTTCCTCTGGCGATATTTACCGGCCAGGTGGCTGCCGCTATCGCTGCGGGCAATGCCGTGCTGGCGAAACCGGCAGAGCAGACGCCGCTGGTCGCGTTCCGTGCCATCGAATTGCTGCATGAGGCGGGCGTCCCGGCCGATATCCTGCACTTTCTTCCCGGTGATGGTGTGCAGATAGGTGGCCATGCTGTTTCTCAGCCAGGTGTTGCCGGGGTGGCTTTTACCGGTTCGATCGAGACAGCGAGGATGATCAATCGGACCCTGGCCGCGCGCGATGGCTCGATCGCGACATTGATCGCCGAGACGGGCGGGCAGAACGCGATGTTTGTAGACAGTTCGGCCTTGCCGGAGCAGGTCGTTCTCGATGTCGTTCGCTCTGCCTTCAACAGTGCCGGCCAACGCTGCTCAGCGCTGCGTTTGTTGTGTGTTCAGGAGGACATTGCACCGCGTGTCATCGAATTGCTGCTAGGACACATGCAGGAACTGGTGATTGGCGATCCGACCGATATGGCAACCGACGTGGGACCTGTCATCGACCAGGCGGCTTTGGAGCGACTGCATCTGCATGTCGCCGAACTGGGGGAAAAAGCGCAGATCATCTACAGCGGCGAATTGCATGCGTCCCTGGCGAAGGGTTTTTTCTTTGCACCGGTGGCGATAGAGATCGATTCAATAGATTTGTTAACAAAGGAAGTTTTCGGCCCCGTGTTACACGTGCTGCGATTTCCGGCCAACAAGCTCAAAGAAACAATGGATGCGGTAAATGCGACCGGATTTGGTCTGACAATGGGCCTGCACAGCCGCATCGGTGATCGTGTCGATGCATTTGTGAAACACTCCGGTGCCGGCAATATTTACATCAACCGCAACATGGTTGGTGCTGTGGTTGGAGTTCAGCCCTTTGGTGGCCGTGGTCTTTCAGGTACAGGGCCAAAAGCGGGCGGGCCCAACTATCTCACCCGATTTGCAACTGAATATGCAGTGAGCAACAACATTGCGGCGGTCGGGGGTAATGCGACTTTGCTGGCTCTCGGCGAAGACTGAGATCCAACCAGGTTCGTCAGGGCTGCTGCAACTTGCGGCTAATCGACGCAGCGTTTCGGATAATCGAACAGGGAAAGGCTGGCATCCGGGTGACTACGCAGGTCCCATTCATCCGCTTCCATCGAAACCGATACGACACCGCAGGTTGGCAGGTTTGGCGTTATATCCGGTACGAGGTGATTGGCGAACTCAGTCAGTCCGGGATTGTGACCGACAATCATGATGTGATTGAAACCGGCATCCTGATCCTCTATGACAGCAATTATCGATTCGACACTGGCGAGATATAGTCGGTCATCCCGCTGCAGGAATTCTCTTGGGTAATTGATTGCGGCAGCAATTATTTTGGCCGTGGTCCAGGCTCTGGTGGCAGGGCTGCTGATAATCAGCGACGGTCGAATATCCTTTGCTTTGATCCGACCGCCCATGATCGGAGCATCGCGTTCGCCGCGCTTGTTGAGAGGGCGATCACGATCGGAAGAATGACGGTCTTTCCAGCTGGACTTTGCGTGCCGAAGAAGAGTCAGGGATTTCACGACCTGAAGTTTACATCAGTCCGGTTTGAAGTCGCGCCTCATCGGACATCATGCTCTGGTTCCAGGGTGGATCGAACACCAATTCAACCTTCACGTCATCGACAGTCGGAATCACAGCGATTTTTTCCTGGGCATCCTGCACCAGAATTTCGCCCATGCCGCATCCCGGCGCCGTCAGGGTCATTTCGACGCTGACTGATCGCTGGCCGTTCGGCAGAGCCGCCACGTCGCAGCGATATATCAGGCCGAGGTCTACGATGTTTATGGGAATTTCAGGGTCATAACAGGTCCTCAGCTGCTTCCAGATAACCTCCTCGATGTCTTTGTCACTCGCGTTCTCCGGAATCGCAGGAGGCAGAACCGGCTCCTTACCCAATGCATCCGCATCGCTACCTGCAATACGAAACAGATTGCCTTCGATATATACAGTGAAACTGCCGCCGAGAGCCTGGGTGATAAAGCCGGACGTGCCCTCACGCAAGGTCAGCGTTTCGCCGGCAGGAATAACGGTGGCAGTCACATCACGTTCCAAAGTGACCGATTCATTGGTATTTCCGAACATGTTCTTCTTACTCCGTTGTTACCGGCTGCGCGCCCTGATGAATCGCCGAGTTCAATGCATGCCATGCCAGCGACGCACATTTCACGCGGGCGGGGAATTCCTTCACCCCTTGCAATGCTCTTAGTTTTCCAAGATCGATCTGTTTTGTGGCATTACGATCAATATCACCATTAATGGAAAGACTGGCAACGAGCGCATCGAAAAATCGCAACGCTTCGTCTGTGTGCATACCGATGATCGTGTCGATTAGCAGAGAGGCTGATGCAACAGAAATGGCACAACCGGAACCCTCGAAAGACGCATCATTGATCTTGCCGTGCGTAGAAACACGAAAATACATTTTCAGCTTGTCACCGCACAGAGGATTGATGCCTTCCGCAAAATGCGTTGAGTCAGCCAATTTCCCAAAGTGCCGCGGACTTTTTGCATGATCGAGAATAAGCTCACGGTAGAGTTCACGCAGCTCATCTTTTCGATTCGCGTCGGATCTGGTCATCCGAAAATTTCCACAGTTTTTTCAAGTGCCACGACCAGTCGATCAACATCATCGGCATTGTTGTACAACGCCAGCGATGCTCGTGCGGTACCGGGAATACCAAAGAAATCCATCACAGGCATCGCGCAATGATGGCCGGTTCTAATTGCAACGCCCTGATGGTCGAGGATCGTGCCTATATCGTGCGGATGAATATCATTAAGCAGAAATGACTGCACGCTCGCTTTGTTGTCTGCCGTGCCTATCAGTCGAATTCCATCAATGGCTTCAAGTTCTGCAGTCATGTAGGCAAGCAAATCATTCTCGTGGGATGCGATTTCTTCGATACCCACCGATTTGAGGTAACTGATTGCCGCACCCAGCCCGACCACTCCGGAGATGTTGGGTGTGCCTGCCTCGAATTTGTATGGCAGTTCGTTGTAAAGGGTTCCGTCAAACCGGACTTCGAGAATCATGTCGCCACCACCCTGGTATGGCGGCATGTTTTCCAGTATCGACTCTTTGCCATAAAGAACACCGATGCCCGTTGGCGCAAACATCTTGTGACCGGAAAAGGCGTAGAAATCCGCATCCAGCGCCTGCACATCCACCGCCATATGCGGGACAGCTTGCGCGCCGTCGATGAGTACCGGGATGTCTCTTGCGTGCGCTGACCGAATGATTTGTGTGAGTGGCAGGATCGAGCCAAGTGCGTTGGAGACGTGCGCAATGGCAAGAATCCGGACACGCTCGTCCAGCAGCTCGGCCAATTGCTGCGCATCGACTTGGCCGGCTTGATCGATAGGTGCGATGACGAGTTCAGCGCCGGTCTGCTCGCAGACCAGTTGCCAGGGCACGATGTTCGAATGATGTTCCAGATGCGTAATGACTATCTTGTCGCCGGTTTTGAGATTCGGTCGGCAAAAGCTCTGTGCCACCAGGTTGATTGCTTCGGTTGTGCCCCGGGTGAAAACAATCTCGCACTTGCTTGCGGCATTGATAAAAGACTGTACTTTGTCTCGCGCACCTTCATAGGCATCGGTGGCTCGATGGCTCAACGTATGCACGCCTCTGTGCACGTTGGCGTGGTCATGCCGCTGGTATTGAGCGACCGCGTCAATGACGGCAGTCGGGACCTGGGATGAGGCGGCACTGTCCAGGTAAACGAGCGGTTCACCGTTGACCTCCTGCTCCAGCGCGGGGAAATCAGCGCGGCAATCCGCAACCGACGGGCGAACCGAAGTTATCGTGTACGATGCTGCTTCTTCCGTCATTGGGCTGCCGTTTCCGTCATCGCATCGAGTTTTCGCTCAACCAGTTTATCGACATGATTCTTTACCGCATCGATGGGCAACTGCGCCAGGATATGTCCGGTAAATGCACGTGTCAGCAGGATCGTCGCCTGTTCATAGCTCAGGCCACGGGAACGAAGATAAAAAATAGCCGCTTTGTCGAGTTGGCCGACTGTTGCGCCATGACTGCACTTGACGTCATCCGCGAAAATTTCGAGTTCCGGTTTCGTGTCAATCTCTGCGGTATCCGAGATCAGCAGATTGTGATTGGTTTGTTCAGCATCGGATCCGTCTGCGCCTTCGCGAACAATCGCTTTGCCGTTAAATACGCAACGTGCGCGACCGCCAATGATGCCACGGAAATTTTGTATGCTTTTCGCGGGACCGACGGTGTGATCCGTCAGAATATGATTGTCGATATGTTGCCTGCCGTCGGCGAGAAACACGCCGCTGATCTCAACTCGTGATCTGGCGCCAACGATATTTGCGACTATGTCACTTCGCACCAGATGCCCCCCGACATCGATTGTTGCGTACTGGAGCACTGCGTCTTCGTTGATTTGAGCAATGACTTTGCTGATCTGAATGTGCTCATCGTTGCATGACTGCATGCGGACAATATCGGCCTGTGCGCCGGCAGCCAGATCGAGTTGCATGACTGAATTGGCGAAGTACGGGCTGTCGCCGGCGGAAACCTGCATTTCGACGAACTGGACAACGGCGTTCTGACCGACTTCAACGACTAATCGTGTCTGGCTCATGCCACTTGAGCTTGCGGCGTTATGGAGAACAAGTAAGCCAATCGGCTTGTCCAGTTTCGTATTTTCTGCAACACGAATCACCAGGCCATCATTTAACAATGAGGCGTTAAAACTCGTCAGCGGGTCATCGATCGTAACCTGTACTGATTCTGTATTTTCCGAAAGTGGAGTAATGGCGACGCCAGCATCGGCGAGTGCGGATAGTGCTGCTGATGAACGGGCATCTGCAATCCCGTTGCTGAGAACAATCCAGTGAGCATCGATATCCCCGATCCAGTCGCCGATTTGTGAGTCGGTAAGTTGTGATTCGGAGTCAGTGCCCTCCGCGGTGCCCAGATGAATATTACTTAATTCTGCGGCAGGGGAGAGATCGGTATAACGCCAGTCCTCATTTTTGACAGAAGGAAATCCGGTATTGCCAAAGCTGGCAACTGCCTTCTTGCGCAATGCGGTCAGATTGTCGTCCGCAATTCGGTCGACAGCGGCTTCCAGCAGTTCCTGGTTTACCACTGCACTCATGCGCTGGCTGCCTCCTGGACCCAGTCGTACCCACGTTCTTCCAGTTCAGTCGCAAGCGACTTGTCGCCCGATTTTACAATGCGTCCCTTCGATAATACGTGTACGTGATCGGGCTCGATGTAATCCAGTAAACGCTGGTAATGTGTGACCAGGATAATTGAGCGTGCGGGGTCGCGTAATGCGTTCACGCCTTTGGCCACGGCCTTCAACGCGTCGATATCCAGGCCTGAGTCCGTTTCGTCGAGGATCGAGAGTCGCGGCTCAAGCATGGCCATCTGTAGTATTTCGTTGCGTTTTTTCTCCCCGCCGGAAAATCCCTCATTGACGCCGCGGTTCAGGAAGCTCGGATCCATTTCGAGGAGGCTCATTTTTTCTCGCGCAAGTTTGAGGAATTCAAAGGCATCGATTTCGGTTTCACCACGATTCTTGCGGCCTGCGTTCACTGCCGCTTTGAGCAGATAGGCGTTGTTTACGCCGGGAATCTCGACCGGGTATTGAAAGCCAAGAAAGATACCCGCGCGGGCGCGCTCCTCAGGCTCAAGATCAAGGATGTCCTGGCCATCGAACAGCACTGAACCGCCGGTTACTTTGTAGTCTTCATGACCGGCGATAACCAGTGCCAGCGTGCTTTTGCCAGATCCGTTCGGGCCCATGATCGCGTGCACTTCGCCCGCACCTACACTCAATGACAAGCCACGGAGAATCGGGATCTCACCGATCGAAGCATGCAGATTCTTGATTTCCAGCATCGTGCTCACAGTCATAGTTCCTTAACCCACAGCGCCTTCGAGACTCACGTTGAGCAAATTTTGTGCTTCAACCGCGAATTCCATTGGCAGTTCTTTGAAAACTTCCTTGCAAAAACCATTGACGATCATGTTGACCGCATCTTCTTCCGAGATGCCCCTCTGCCGGCAATAGAAAAGCTGGTCAGCGGATATCTTGGATGTCGTGGCTTCGTGTTCTATTTGTGCAGTCCGGTTTCTTATCTCAATGTATGGAAACGTATGTGCACCGCACTGCTTGCCGATAAGCAATGAATCGCACTGCGTATGGTTACGCGCGCCATCCGCCTGGGGCATCACGCGAACAAGTCCTCGGTACGTATTTTGTGCCCGACCGGCAGAAATGCCTTTCGATACGATCGTGCTCCGCGTGTTCTTACCGATGTGAATCATTTTCGTGCCGGTGTCGGCCTGTTGCATATTGTTTACAACAGCGACTGAGTAAAACTCGCCGACAGAATTGTCCCCGCGCAATATACAGCTCGGGTACTTCCAGGTGATTGCCGATCCTGTTTCGACCTGGGTCCAGGAGATTTTAGAGTTTGCACCGCGGCAGTCACCGCGCTTGGTGACGAAATTAAAAATCCCGCCCTTACCGTTTTCGTCGCCGGGATACCAGTTCTGAACCGTCGAGTACTTTATTTCGGCATCTTTCAATGCGATCAGTTCGACGACCGCCGCATGTAACTGGTTTTCGTCGCGCATCGGTGCTGTGCATCCTTCAAGGTAGCTTACGTAGCTGCCCTCGTCTGCAATGATCAGTGTGCGCTCAAACTGGCCTGTGTTGGCAGCATTGATGCGAAAGTAAGTAGACAACTCCATCGGACAGCGCACGCCTTTGGGTATGTATACAAAGGATCCATCGCTAAACACTGCCGTATTGAGAGTCGCGAAAAAATTGTCCCGGTAGGGCACGACACTGCCGAGGTATTTCCTGACCAGTTCCGGGTGTTTGACCACCGCTTCAGAAAACGGGCAGAAAATGACGCCTGCCTCCAAGAGCTTTTCCTTGAATGTGGTGGCAACCGAGACGCTGTCAAAGACTGCATCGACAGCAACCCCGGCAAGGCGTGCACGTTCATGCAACGGGATACCCAGTTTTTCGTAGGTTTCCAAAAGCTTCGGGTCAACTTCGTCCAGGCTTTGTGGCTTGTCGGCTTCCGACTTCGGCGCTGAAAAATACGAGATCGCCTGGTAATCCGTTTTCGTGTATTGGACATGTGCCCACTCAGGCTCTGTCATCGTCAACCAGTGCTTATAGGCCTTAAGTCGCCAGGCGAGCATGAATTCCGGTTCGTTCTTGCGTCTGGAAATGCTGCGAATGACGCCCTCGTCGAGACCGGGTGGCAGGCTGTCGGTTTCGATATCCGTGACGAAGCCGTGTTCATAGCGCCGGTTGACAAACTGTTCAATATCTTTTGCTTCGGTGGCCATTCAGGGTGCCTTTTCTTCAATGTTTATCGGCATTCCCGCAAAACTAAACGTCGGGATGCGGCTGGTGGTTTTTTGTAAGTCAATCAAGCTGATGTCGCCCAGCGCGCGGCGTATGGCAACGTTGATTCTCTGCCAGGCACTGCCGACGCCACAATGCGCTTCGATCTCGCAATGGTGGTCAGCTGCACTGCATTTCGTAATGGACACGGGTCCCTCAAGCGCATCGATGACGTCCGCGGCACTTATCTCCGCCGGCTTGCGTGCCAGCTTGTACCCGCCGCGTGCACCGCGTACCGATGTCACGAGGCCCGCCTTGCAAAGGGTTTTAAAAATTTTGCTCACGGTGGGGGGGGCGAGTCCGGTCGCATGCGCTACATCGGCGGCGCTGGCGACGCACGACTGGTTGTGGGCGAGCTGGGCAAGCACCACCGTTCCGTAGTCGGTCAATCGGCTGATTCGCAGCACAGCACACCTCCGTTTCAAGAAAAGAGGACTATTTTAGTCCTATTTGAATTGGGGAGCCAGCAGAATCTGTTAAATAGAGAGAATTTCGACACAAGGCCAGTCATTCTGTCGCCCAGACTGCCGTTGTTTTTTGTTATCCTAGGCGGCTCTGATCAGGAACTGCCGCAATGCAGGTCGAATCGATCGCCTGGCAGTTGACCCAGACAAGAAAAAATGGAGAAAAATGCATGAATGTTAAGGAGTTGAACTCAGTCGCCAAGGCTATGGTTGCGGCTGGAAAAGGCATACTGGCGGCGGATGAGAGCACGCCGACAATCAAAAAACGATTCGATTCCATCGGTGCCGAGTCGACCGTGGAATCGCGACGACGCTACCGCGAGATGCTGTTTACAACCCCTGACGCTGCCGATTACATTGGCGGCGTAATATTATTCGACGAAACGATTCGCCAGCGCACAGCAGATGGCATTGCATTTCCAACCTACCTGAACGATCTGGGCATGATTGCGGGCATCAAGGTAGACAAAGGCGCCAAGCCGTTGCCAGGATTTCCCGGCGAAACAGTCACCGAGGGCCTTGACGGACTCGCCGCCAGGCTTGCCGAGTATTATGAGCTGGGTGCAAGGTTCGCGAAATGGCGCGCCGTGATCAACGTCGGTGCAGATATCCCGAGCGATTTCTGCCAGCAGGCGAATGCGCATGCATTGGCCCGTTACGCGGCTCTCTGCCAGGAAGCGAATATCGTGCCGATTGTTGAGCCCGAAGTAATTATGGATGGCGACCACAGCATCGAACGTTGTGCAGAAGTCACCGCAGCAGCGCTGGATGCATTGTTTCGCGAACTGGCGGCGCACAATGTTGCGCTGGAGGGCATCGTGCTTAAACCCAACATGGTCATTTCGGGCACCGATGCGGCTGATCGAGCCGGACCTGACGAGGTCGCGGCAGCGACGCTGCGCTGCCTCCTTGCACATGTACCGACCGATGTCCCGGGCATTGCTTTCCTGTCCGGTGGCCAAAGTGCCGAGGAAGCCACATTGCACCTGGGACTGATGAACAAGACCGCTGACCTGCCCTGGGAATTGTCGTTTTCCTATGGCAGAGCGCTGCAAGCACCAGCTCTCGCGGCCTGGCTTGGCAGCGAAGCGAAGTTTGCAGACGGACAGGCGGCTCTGTTCAAACGCGCTAAACTGAACAGCCTGGCTCATTCAGGTCAGTACGAGGTGGCAATGGAGACTGCTGCGTAATAACAATAATGGAGCCTGGCTCGACTGAGTCCGGGAAAGCTTCACTATGGACAGTCCATCTGAAAACCTGATCGAGATTCAGGACTTGTACTATTCTCGGGGTCAACGGCCAATATTCAAAGGCCTTGATCTCGTGATTGCACGTGGCAAAGTCACTGCGATCATGGGTCCCAGCGGTACCGGCAAGACTACCTTGCTGCGCCTTATTACCCGTCAGTTGCGGCCGGACAGTGGCTCGATTCTGATTGACGGAGTTGATATTGCCAAGCTCAATCAAAAGCAACTCTATGTTATGCGGCGCCGTTTCGGCATGTTGTTTCAAAATGGTGCGTTGCTGACCGACCTCAGCGTGTTCGAAAATGTCGCCTTTCCCCTTCGCGAGCATACAAAGCTGCCGAACCGGTTAATTCGCCACATTGTGCTGACGAAGCTGCATGCGGTTGGACTACGAGGTGCCGCTGACATGATGCCAACCGAATTATCCGGCGGCATGGCTCGACGCGTCGCCCTGGCGCGAGCGATGGTGATGGATCCGGAAATCCTGATTTATGACGAGCCCTTCGTTGGTCTTGACCCGATATCAATGGGCGTGATTGTGCGCCTCGTACGAAAAATGAATGATGCCCTGGGCATAACCAGCATTCTGGTAAGCCACGATGTGCAGGAAATCGCCACGGTCGCCGACTGTAGTCACCTGCTTGCAGACGGGAAAGTGGCCGCATCAGGCAGCCCTGACGAACTCAGCAACACACCATCGGAACTGGTGCGGCAATTCATGCACGGCATGGCAGATGGCCCGGTCGCTTTTCATTTTGCTGCGCCCGATTATGCTGACCAGTTGCTCGGCAGGGACAACGAGTAAAGTCGATGCTGCGAGAGGTTTATTACACGTTCATTGAATTCGTGCGCACTTTTGGTGCGATGCAACTTTTTTTCATGCGGATGCTGGCGCATTCGCCCAGTATATTTTTTCGCCGTTTCGACCTGATCGTGCAGCAAGTCTATAACTCTGGCGCGTTGTCACTCGTCATTATCATGGTGTGTGGCTTCTTCGTCGGCGGCGTACTGGGTTTGCAGGGCTACTCGAACCTCGCGCGGTTCAATGCGGAGGATTCGGTTGGAGCTTTTGCGGCGTTCTCGCTGGTCAAAGAACTGGGCCCAGTGATTACGGCATTGCTGTTCGCCGGTCGCGCCGGTACGGCACTCACGTCCGAAATCGGCCTGATGAAAGCGACGGATCAATTGTCGGCGATGGAAATGATGGCAATCGATCCGCTGCCGCGTATATTCGTGCCGCGGTTTCTGGGCGGCGTAATTGCCATGCCGCTGTTGGTCGCCATATTCAGTGTAATCGGCCTGTACGGTGCGCATGTCGTCGGCGTAGTCTTGCTGGGTGTTGATGCCGGTGCATTCTGGCAGCAAATGCAGTCCGCACTGGATATTTCTGACATCCAGGAAGGCATCGTCAAGAGCGTTGTTTTTGGCGTCGTCATCAGTCTGCTGGCAGTCTGGGAAGGCTACAGTGCGATTCCTACTGCTGAGGGAGTAGGGCGTGCAACAACGCGAACGGTGGTGATATCGGCGATCGCGGTCCTGATACTGGATTTCATGATTACAGCATTATCAATGTGAGGAATTAGCATGCAACAGACAAGATCAGTCGAACTTGGAACCGGGCTTTTTGTTTTGCTCGGGCTCTCGGCGCTGTTTTTCCTGACGACGCAAACAACCGGTTCGGGCGATTTCTCGGGAACCGATACTTACACGGTGACCGCCCGGTTTGGCAATGTCGGCAGCCTGAAAATCAGAGCGCCTGTGGCCATGGCGGGCGTGACGATTGGGCGCGTTAAATCCGTCGAATTCGATCCATTGGGCCTGGAAGCAGTGGTCGTGTTTGAGATTGACAGCAAATACGACCAGATTCCTGAGGATTCCGATGTGAGCATCCTGACGTCTGGCTTGCTGGGCAGCCAGTATCTGGGCATCGGCGCCGGGGGCTCCGAATTCAACCTGGAAGACGGCAGTGAGATTCAATTTACACAGTCGGCGATTGTGATTGAAAACCTCATTAGCAAATTCATGTTTAACAGCGGTGCGGATGATGACGATGAATAAATCGATGCCAGGAGTGCGTCGTCTGCAAGGAATTGCCTTGTTCATGTTGCTGGGATTCCTGGCCGTACCGGTCATGGCGCAATCCCCTGTCGAGATTGTCGAGGAGGCGATGGATTTGCTGGCCAAGGGAATCCAGGGACATCAAGAGGAGCTTGAGGCCGACAAGGCTGCATTGTATGCACTCATTGACGACATACTATTACCCAGATTTGCTCGAAAATCCGCCGCGCAGAGTGTGCTTGGGCGAAAGCACTGGTCAGGTGCCAGTGAGGAGCAAAGAACGCGATTTGTTGACGCGTTTTACACCAGCCTGGTTCGTAAATATGCCGATGGCGCACTGAAATTCGATCAGGAGCGGATTGAAATATTGCCGTTCAGGGGAGATCTGACCCGGCGCAGTGTCACGGTGAAAACTGCGGTCACTTTGGACGATGGCAACAAGATTTCCGTTAACTACGTATTGGTGACGCGGGACGATCGCTGGCAAATGATCGACGTGAAAATTGAGGGCATCGGCTATCTCAAGAGTTACCGGGACCAACTCGATGCCGAAATTAGAAAAAACAGCCTGGAAGCAGTCATCGTCCGCTTGGAGGGCGAAGTGCGAGAAATCCCAAGCGGATGAGCGATTTCGATCTCAAAGACCTGGGTGACGGAAAATTCGCTCTGACTGGCAGCATGACCTTTGCCACGGCTGGCAAAATATTGCAGGACAGCGAGGTGCCCTTCGAAGAACATACGTTGATCGAAGTGGATCTTGCCGGGGTTACCGATACTGATTCAGCGGGACTCGCACTTCTGCTGGAATGGATAACCTGGGCCAATCACACCGTGCGGGAGATTCGTTTCACCGCTATGCCGGAGAAAATTGAGGCGATTGCGAAAGTGACGGAAGTCGAGCATCTGTTGAAGCGCGGTGAACGATGGGCCGGTTTCATCGAAGCGCCGAACACTTAACTCATTTTAGTCGTCCGGAAAATCTTCGTAAAAATCATCGTCATCGTCGTCTGGCGGGTTACCGTCATAGATCAGGAAGCGGCGGTTCTGCAGGTACGCGCCACGAATAGCGATGTAGCGGTCCTGCGCATCTGCGATCAGTTCTTCAGCCGCGAACAGCCGTTGCCGCACATCTATCAGTCTTAGCGCCCAGAGTTTGCTGCGAACAGAACTGTTGTCGTAATAGGTCAACGGATCTGTCAGGAAATTCAGTGGAATGGCGAAGGCTCCCCGCAGAGTCCTCGGACCCAGCAGCGGCACGACGACATACGGCCCGTCCGGTATTCCCCAGGCAGCAAATGTCTGGCCAAAGTCCTCCGGACTGGCATCGAGTCCCGTTGCGGTCGCAACATCGAATATTCCCAGAAGACCAAAAGTACTGTTGGCAATAAATCGGCCGATTTCATTCATTGCGGCGCCGCCTTTGCCCTGCAGGAGATTATTAAGCGCATTTGCAGGTGAACGCAGATTTCGCGAAAAATTGGTCACCCCTCTTCGCAGCATGGATGGCACAACATATTCGTAACCTTTGGCAACCGGTTTGACGATGCCCTTGTCCAGAACGCGATTGAAGCCATGGATCGGACGATTCATGGGCTCCCACGGATCGATGTTGGGTTCCGAACCGGGGTCGCTGCCATTGCTCGCACAGGCGCCAAGCAGCAACACGATACTGAGAATTGCTGTTCGGAATATTATTGACAGATTGCCATTGTGCATTGTTATTGACCGTTCTTGATGATGGTCGTGCAATTATTCCTAGCCAGTAACACCGGCTACCGAACCACGTGGCCGGTTCCGTTGCATTTGCTGCAATTGTTCTTCGGACATGAACTCCTGAATAAAATCGATTCGGGCCTCGTAGCGAATTCTCTGAATCTCTTCTAAGTTTGGCAGATTGAGCGCACGCTGCAAAAAATCCACACCGCCAACGAGGTCGCCAATCATGAATCGATACTCGGCCATATAATAATGGGCTTCGGCCGCATCTCCTGCGTCTATAGCAGCTCTTGCAATTAGCCTTATCTGTTCCGGTGTCGGCGGCACGTTATTGAGCAAATCGAGAAGAATGTCGTGCGCCTTCTCTGCCTGGTCAAATTGCAGAAGCGCTTCTGCATAGTGGACCACCAAAGGAACGTTTCGCGGAAATAATTCAATGGCATGCTCGAAAGTGAGTTTTGACTCTCTTACGCGTTCCAGCGCCAATTGTGCCTCGGCGAGACCAATGTGGTACGCAATGACCTGGTGATCACGGCTTAGTAAGTCCTCGAAAATCTGATTGGCTTCCAGATCGCGTCCGGCCCTCTGATAAGCGACCGCTCTTCCATATCGAGCTGCATCGGACTGTTGTTCGTAGCTCTGAGCTTCAAAAAGTGCCACGGCGTCTTCGGGAGTATCCGCGGCATTCGCCATCAGCCGTGCTCGCGCAATGCCGTAATTATGCGTGTCTTCTGTGAGCACCCGTGTGTACGAGCGAGCGCGGTTGCGCGCTTCGGCAATTCTGGCGGTAGTGACCGGGTGGCTTCTGAGGAATTCCGGGGTACGGGCTTCCACGGGCCTGGTGCTTCGCGAGATCACTTCGAAAAATGATGCCATACCCTCTGGATCAAATCCGGAGGCGGCCAAAGCCTCCATGCCAATGCGGTCAGCTTCGTACTCATTACTGCGTGTGAAATTGATCTGCTGCTGCATCCGGGTGCCCTGTGCGACGGCAATCGCACCCTGAACGGCGTCAGCTCCTGCTCCCGCGGCACCTGCAAGTATGGCGCCCAGCATTATTGCCGTGCTCAAAATACTCTGCCGCTGGCCGGCATGAATAGCACGCGCAATGTGTCGCTGTGTGACGTGAGCAATCTCGTGAGCCAGCACGCCCGCAAGTTCATCTTCGCTGCGGCTGGCCTCGATCAGACCCATGTGGACGCCGATATAGCCGCCGGGGAGGGCAAAGGCGTTGATCGAGGGTGCGTCGATGACAAAGAAGGTGAATTTTTGTCCGCCGTCATTAGCGTGCGCGGAAATCCGGTGTCCTATTTCGTTTATATATTCGGTGATTTGCGGGTCTTCAACCAGTGCACCGCTGGCGCGAATCTGCCGCATGATGGCCCGTCCTATCTGAGCCTCGTCGGATTTGGACAAAATAGCATCGGCCGGACTGCCCATATCGGGAAGGTTGACCTCTGCAGTAGTCGGCTGGCCGATCAGCATGACCAGCGCGGCCGTTAAAACGGCAAGCAGGAGTTTTGGTGTCTGGCTAAAATTCAATGTGGCATTCCCGACGCCATGCGTAATAAAAGTAAGACTAGGCTGGATTCAGTCCGTTCCCCGGTGTGGGTCTGATTGAAAGTCAGACTAGACTTGAATCAGTCTGTTCCCCACGGTTGGTCGAATTGATCGTATTCAAAGCATTATCTCATGAATGACGGCTGTTCGGTGTGACATAACAGACTGAGTTCATTGAATTTTATTTATTAACAATTCTTCACAAACTGCAGAATTTCCAAAGCAAGACCCTTGACTTTGACCTTGCGCCATTCGGCGCGCAGCTTTCCGGTCTCGTCAATAACAAAGGTGCGGCGCTCGATTCCCGTTAATTTGCGCCCGTAAAGGTTCTTTTCCTTGATGACATCGAAGTATTTGCAGAGCTTTTCATCGGGATCTGACAACAGGTCAAAAAGTCGGCGACAACACGGTTCATGAATCGTCCGGGCTAGGGTTTGATCGGCTCCAACAACGCGTCGAGGTTGAGCTGGTCACAAAATTCCATGAATTCATCGCGCAACTGTGAGATGTGTACAGAGCTTGGCAGGCTGACGGTCATTTGCAGTGAAAACATGGGGGCGCCAGTATGCGCTGCAGCGTAGCGCCGCGTCACGACTTCGGAAATCTCGATGTTTCGCGCCGCGAAAAAACTGGAAAGATTAAATACGATACCCGGCTGATCCAGGCAAACGATATCAACGCCATAAGGCATGCATTCGTTGTTGTCGAGTCGCGCGTCGGTTTTCTTGATAGTAAAGTTCAGATCGTTGTCACTGGTTAGTTTGTCCAGGCTGGCTTCGAGCTTGTTGAGCGTGTGCCAATTGCCGGAAACCAGCACCAACATCGCAAATTCTTTGCCGAGCGCCGTCATGCGACTCTCTTCAATATTGCCGCCGCAATCCAGAATGACCTTGCTAATACTGTCGACGACACCAGAACGATCAGTTCCAAGTACTGATAAAACAATGAGTTGTGACATTTTTTTAAAGTATAATATTATTTAGTTCGATGGGATATTCTGTTGTACTGTACTGTGCGCAAAATTGCTACGAAATTCTCAATTCGCTTGCCAGCACGGTATGTGAACAGTACCATCGCCGGCTGATTTCTGGCGAGAATTAATGACAGGTCTTATGCATAATTTTACTTTGAATTTCCGGGGTGACCGATGAGAAACGTGTACGGCACCTTGCTTATCATCGCATGCGCCGTATTTGCCGGTTGCAGTAATAATTTGTCATGCGATGAGCCGGAACGGTATCAAAGCGCAAGGCCAGGAACACGCATACAGACGCCAGAGGATCTGGACAATCTGGAGGCATCAAAGGAAATGACCGTCCCGCAAGCATCCCCACGTGAAGCGCGGCCGGAAGGATCGCCGTGCCTAGATCGACCGCCCGTATTGCGGGTGGAAAGCTAGGGCAGGGATGAATAGCGAGCGTGCGGTAATACCCGCCCTCGGGTTGGGTTGACGATGAAAATTTTGTATGGAGAGGTGGCTGAGCGGTTGAAGGCGCTCGCCTGGAAAGCGAGTGTGCGGTAATACCGTACCGCGGGTTCGAATCCCGCCCTCTCCGCCATATCGTTAACGTAACATTCTGTTAAATAAATAATTATCATAAACCCACTGTTGTTGGTACCACAAAAAGTCCCACATAATTATTTCACTAGGCAGCCTAAAACCAGCAATTTACTGCACGGTTATACGGTATCCGTTGCCAGCTTTCAGCCGAAGATAGTCGTAAGCCAACGCAGCCTTCTGACCATCAATCTGCGCCTCAATAAACGCCTGCTCGA
>Ga0209988_10000535_pt1 | contig 23719 bp, 18 predicted proteins | sample N075metaG_FD_183115 | JGI IMG/M metagenome (GOLD analysis project Ga0209988, IMG submission 183115) | Deep subsurface microbial communities from Kermadec Trench to uncover new lineages of life (NeLLi) - N075 metaG (SPAdes) (version 2) | ecosystem: Environmental > Aquatic > Marine > Ocean trench... | reverse complement strand
CAGCCGCCCATCCGGAAACCAGTCGAGAGTGCCGCTCAGGTCGTCATACCGTACGCCGAGGCCACTCAAGAAGGCTCCCCCTCCATTCACGGTAAGCCGGCCTTGAGGAGCGAGGCTTCTCGACGACCCCCCTACGTCCACGCGCCCGGAAATGGTCCCCTCCACCTCTTCGTAGCCCGGAAACGGCGCCATCAACAGCGAAAGCGGCAACCGATCCGACTGGACCACGAGATCGATCACCTCTTGGGGAAAGCGGTCCTCTACGGCGTTGAACGACAGATCCAAAGGGAGTTCCCCGTCCAACGTGAGTATTCGCAGGGAGTCGCTCCATACCGCCACGTCGCCGGCAGCCCTTCGGTCTGCGTAGTCCACGTTGGCCTCGAGCCGGTCGAGCACATATTCACGGAAACGGAAGCCATCGGTCGAGAGTGCCAGATGCATCACGGGCTCCGCATCGGTGCCCGTCAGCCGGAGATCCAGATCTACGACGCCCTCGAGTACTTCGTCCAGCTGAAGGAGACGAGCGATCCAGCGGATGTCGAGCGCTTCAGCCTCCAGCTCAAAATCAGCCTCTCCATCGAACGGAATCCGACCTTGAGCTTGTAACCGCATGCCGCCCACTCCCGGACGCCTCATCCGGAAGTTTCTGAACGTGAGGCCGTCCGGATCCCACGAAATGGTAGCGGGTCCACCGAGATTCCAGCGCTCCTCCGGGAAGCGGAACACCAACTCATCCAAATGGAGCGTACGTACGTCACCCTCCTCGTCGAAGGCGAGGAGGCCCGAATAGCTCTCATCCGGGGATCGGACCACGAACACATTCACGTTCCCGCTCGGTTCTTGGTAACGCACGTTCACCGAAACCGAATCGAACTCTCTCTGAAGGATGCGTACCGCACCCGCATCGATCTGAGCAGACACCTCGCGCTGCGGAGAGAATAGGCTCGTCACCGAAAAGGAGACCTCGGCTTGCCCCACACGATTTCCTGCATAAAGGGCGTCGTCCACCGCGGCTCGTCCTATGACCGAAAGGTTTTCGAATGAGCCACTCACCGTCAACTCACCTGCCATCCTCCCTGAGAACAGCACTTCGGCAAGCGTGGGGAGCGTGTCCGCATCGATGCCCTCGAGCTCGAGAATCTGGCGCTCCAGGGCCGTGAGCGTGTCGCCCGCGATCACGTCGTCGTCGCCGCGCAGCAGCGGACGAAGGCCTTCGAGGCTTTCCGTCTCGAAGCTCACCCGAACATCCTCAGGGCCGCCACTCCCTGCTACCGCAAGTTGCCCGGCCCCCTCCACCGTCACGCCGCCGATCCGACCGTAAAGGTCGTCCATGGTTACGATTCCGTTCGAGATCCGCAGCTCGATCGAAACGGTGTCGACCGTCAAGTCGGCGAAACGCGACTCGTGGAGCCGCACGGTCGCCACCAACTCTGCCGTCCTCAGATCACCCCCCTCACCCAAGAGATCGAACGATCCGGACAGTACAGTGCCTTCGGGGAGCCAGGGAGCGACTTCCAGGGGATCGAAATCGTCGGCTTCGCCGCGAAGCCGATAGGATGCAAACGGGGAACGGGCATCGAAGCGGCTCTCCAGCGTGAACCGGCCTTCCTCGGTCGTCAGCTCCCCCCGGAGCATGAGGTCCCGCAGAGACCCCTCGGCATGAGCCGTTCCGCGTACCAATCCGAGCCGGGAGAGGGGCGACTCCTCCCTGAAGATTCTCGCGATGGAGAGAGGACTCAGCTCGGCATCGAAGGAGACCTGCATCTCCCCATCGACTTCGGTGACGATTCCCTGGAGTGAAACATTCGACGTTTCCGACAGCGGATCGGGATAGGTGGCCACCGCGACCACATGCATACCGGTATCCAGTCGGCCATCCGCCCGGATATCAAGGCTCACGGAGCCATCCAGTAACAGCCCCTCGGCAAACCGGTTGACCAGGCCGAGATCCAGCGGAGTCAGCCGAGCCGTCAGGTCGGTTACGCCCAGAGGGCGGCGAAAGTGAAACACACCGTCGATCTCGGCGCTCGTCGGGCCCATATCCGGTTCCAGCAAGTCCATCCGGCTTACCACCGTCATGGAGTCCATGGTGCCCGAGAGCTCGACGCTCCCGCTCAACCGGCCCTCCGACGCCAACGATAGCGGGATGAATGCCTCCAAGGCCGACACCGGGACCGCGAACACATCCAGTGTCACATCCTGAAATGAGGTCTCTCCACCCGGAACAAGCCTTACGGTCCCCTCTCCTGCGATCTCCCCACCGTCGATCGGCAGCCGCCCATTGGACCACGTCGCGCGCAACCCATCCGCTCCGAACTCCACTCCGACCAGGGCGCTGGCACGGGCATCGGGAAGGCGGGGTTCGAGCCATCGCAACTCGGACAGATCCACGCTCTCCACGACGGCATCGAAGGTGAAATCCGGTACGCCTCCGTCGACCAGCTCGATGGTAGCCGATCCGCTGGTGCTGCCCCCCAGGAGACTCACCGTCTCCAGGTCGACCGAGATCCGATTCCCGGACCATTCGACCCTTCCAGTGAGATTCTCGACCTGGATCGGGTCTTGAAAAACTCTGCCCTCGAAGGCGAAGTCCGTGACGTTCATCATGAGTCCGCCCACGGCCGGATCCGGCGCCACCACCCCGTCGATGTGTCCATGGATGCCATGGAACCCGAAAACCCGCACGAAGCCCCGCCCCTCGGGTCCGGGCTCGCTCAGGAAGCGGGAAGTCGGATCAGGCGGCGCCGTCAGCGGATACCGTACGTCGATGCTCCCGTCCCGGATGTCGACGTCCTCGAACAGGAAACGCACCCCAGCCTCCGTGAGCTCATTTACATCGCCAAGCTCCAACTCCAGCGACTCGGTGCCGTCGAGGAAGGCCGCCAGATTGAATGGCCGGTCCGGCGCCTCCTTGGTAACGGTGAGTCTGGGCCCCCAGAGAGTGAGACCCGTTAGAGCGACATCACCGCTGAGCATCGTACCAATGGAGTACTCGGCCGCCACCGAATCCACTGCCAATATCTGACTTCCATCCGGCCCCGTAACCCGAACCCCTAGCAAAGTGGCCGCTCTGTGGAGTCCTGGTGAGCGCAAGCCGGAAATCGTGATTTCGCCGTTGAAGCTACCCTCGATTCGCTTGAGCGCCTGCTCCATCACGAACACCTGCCCGAGGCTCGTGCGGGTGAGGATAAGCACTCCGCCGATCGCTCCCACACCGAGCGTCAGTAGGGCACCGGCCAGGATCTTCAACGCCTTCCGCGCCCGAAGCCGTCGCTTAGACACTAGAACGCCTGTCCGATGCTGAGATGGATCTGAAAGCGACTGATGGAGAAGCCCCCTCGCGAACCATAGAACACCCGTGGATCGAGCACCGCGAGCTCTTCCGTGGCCACGTAATCGATCGGTTCTTCTTGGCCGTCTACAATGCCGCTGATCCTGTCCCTAGGATCGTCGCCCTCCTCGAACGCGCGAATCTGCGTGGTCACGACCTGCAACGGCTCGATGCCGCGGAAGCGGTAGCCCAAGTCCACACGAATGGGTCCGACGGGACTCAGATACCGGATACCGACTCCGGGAGAAATCTCGAGCCGGCTCACCTTACCCGACCCCGGTTCCGTCCAGATCCGTCCGAAATCGGTAAAGATGGCAGCCTCAAGACTCCGGCCCATCAACATTCGGTACTCGACACCGCCCTCGAGCACGACGTCGCCGCCGGTCGGGCGCGGTGTTCCGAAGGCCCCGTCGCTCAGCGGGTTGGCGTTACACGTGAGGTCCATGACCTCGGCCGGAGCACAGGGCACCAGCCCTGTGCTTGTGCCGTCGATCGGAAAAAGCAGCGACGAAGGATCTACCGTGAGCACTCTCGGGCCGAGCTGGTTCTGCGCGAACCCCCGGACACTATTCGCGCCCCCTGAGAAAAACCTCTTCTGGGGGTGTACGACATCGGCTCCCAGGGTAAACGTCCCCGTGCCGACCCAGCCCGCCCGGACCCGAGCCGCCAGCACCTGGCCACGCCCTGTTGCGAGGTAGGCGGTCGCTTCGCCCAAAGCCCGATTGTACTGAAATTCGGAACCGGTCAGGGTGGATGCGTGCTCGAAGTTGAGCACAACTTGGTATCCACGAGTCGGGTTCAAAAGGTTGTCCGTTCTCCCCTGTACGATGCTCACAGAAACCGGGGCCAACCAGGCCGGCTCCTGGAGGCTGGCGATGTCGTCGGGCGTACAGACCTGGATCGAGGTGCAAAAGAAGACCGCCGCCGCCTCCAGTTTGGTGAGTTCAGGCCGGTACGCGAAGGTGACTGATGTGTTCGCGGCAACCGCCTGATAGAGGGAGAGGTCCACACCCACGGCCTCGCGAACGAACACGTCCTGGACGCTCTGACGCTCCCAGAACAGGTTGACCCCGAAGGACACGCTCCGACGGATCAGCGGCTGCGCAAATTCCGCCGAAAGCAGCCAGTTCAGCCCGCCGAACTCGTTGATGCCGGCTTGGCGACAAATACTTTCCTTGAGTTGATCGGCCGCCAGATTGGACATACGGCCCCGGAGTTGGAGTCGTCTCGCTCCACCGTAGAAGTTTCGGCTCGTCCAACGCCCTTCCACGTTCCCACACTCCAGGGTGCTCCATCCCCCACCGAAGCGCACACTGTGAACCTCCGCCTCCGTGATCCGAACCTGGAGTGGGACCACATTGTCGGGCACGACACCGGCTGGATCCACCGCCTCGACGATCGATGCCCGCTGGATCATCTCGATGGAGAACAGATTGCGCTGCGCCTCGAGCGTACGCACCTCTGAGTATTCTTGCCCCTCCTCGAATGGGAGGAGTTGGCGGATCACGTCATCGCTGAGTTCTTCGTTTCCGCTGAAGGTGATGGGTCCGAAAAAGGAATGCGGCCCCGCTTCGACCTCGAAGGTCACATCCGCCCGGTAGGGATTCTCGGCCGGCAAGCTCCACGAACGAGATACGTCGGCCCTGGGGTACCCGCGGTTTCGGAACCGCTGGATCAGCGTGTCACGGGTAGCGGCGAGATCAATCACATTGAGCAGACCATCCACCTGGACCGGAAGGTCCGCGGTAGGGTCGAAATCATCAAAGACGTCTGCCCCTTGCACCGTCAGGCTGGCGATCCGGACGGGTGATCCTTCGTCTATCTGAAAGGACAATTCCACGACGTCCTCCGACGGACGCGTGATCAACGTGTCGATCCGGACCTCCCGATAACCCCGGATGTTGTAAAAGTTCGTGAGCCGAAGAATATCCCGCGCCAACTCCCGCTCATTCAGCACTTCGCGCTGGGCACCAAAGGGGCAGAACCCACCCAACCCAAAAGCACGACACCTCGTTTCACGATTGACTATGGCGCGCGCTAGAGAGTCCTCCGGAAACGCCTCGTTACCGAGAAACTCGATGCTCCGGACCTGGACGGAGGGCGCTTGGGCGAGGAGCGGTGCCTGCACCGCCAACAGGACTGAAAGGACGGCAATGGACGAGATCCGCATCCGGCTTGTTACCTGGCTCCTTCGCCATTGGTGCTCATGCGACGTCCCGGCTCGCTCTCCACGGGGGCGGAGGCCTCCGTTTCCAGACCCTCCCGAGCCAGAAACATCCTGACCAAATAGAAAGACAGGCCGCCTACACCCAAGGCGACGGCCAGCGCACTGACCGTTTCGCGAATTCCCGCCGCCCTTTGTACGTAGAATCTGGTCACTTGTTACGCCGGATCATGATGGGCTCGCGCGCCACGAACCCCGATCTCCTTTGCTCGAACCAGTGAGAAACCACTTCGATTTCTTCTGTGCCGATCTTCAACACGTTCACGCTGTTTTCCCCCTTCTCGGCCGCTCGGCCCCGACTGGATGCGGCAGTCCCGCTGTGTACGATAGTGATATCGCCCCGGTCTCGGTGGTCCGGCCGCACCTCCGATGAGCTCGTCACAAAGCCGCGATGAAGATGCCCGCTGAGAATCAGATCCACCCCCAGCTCCCGGAATCGGTCCAGGAGCGACTCATTCCTCGGGATGACCCGGTCTGACCCACCATCCGGCGGCGGGGCCAAAGCATGGTGCGTCACTACGATACGGACTTCCGCACCAGATAGTTCTTGGAAGATCCGTGCCAGAAAACGGAGTTGGCGCTCCTCGATGCGCCCGTTGACGAGTCCTCGATGGGGATCAGCCGAGCTCAAGGCCACGAGAACAGCTCCGCCGACTCGGGTTGCGGTGTCGAGTTCCTGGGATATGAACGCCCGATAGTTGCGAAATGGAGCGAACAGCCGCTCAAGTACGCGGAAGAGCGGGATGTCATGGTTTCCGGGTGTGACCACGACCGGCACATCCTTGAACTCCCTGAGGTACGCTCTGGCCTGCTCATACTCTCGGACCTTGGCCCGCTGCGTCAAGTCTCCAGCCAAGACGATCACATCGGGCGCCACCCGTCGCGCCAACTCGAGAAAGCCGGCGGCTACATTCGGCCGATGGGGTTTGCCGAAGTGTACGTCCGACCCGTGTAGGACGGTCAGCATTTCTTGCGTCACCCTGCCCGAGTCGTCAGTCTTTTTCTCCTTCGGACTCCCCTCCCCCGGACCAGAACAGGCGCACCCCCCAAAGACCGACGAGCACGAGGGTAATGGCGATGCCCTGAGCAAGCGTGAGGGGCCCGAAAAACCGGTCATCCTTTACCCGAACGAACTCGACCAGGAAGCGTTCGCCGCTGAGCAACGTCAAACAGATCCACCAGAGCCATCCCGCCCTATGCTCGTGCACCCGAAGCTTCCAGAGAACGAGAAAGATGAGGGAGGCCATCACGATCTCGTAGAGCTGCGTGGGGTGCACCGGAACGACCTGCCCGAAGCGCTCGATTAAGGCCGGATCGACCTGAACATCGAAGTAGCGCTCAATATCATCCACCCGCGTGGGCGGCGTGCCGTTCGGAAACTTGATCCCCACCCAGGAGCCCGTAGGACGCCCGTAGTCGTCTCCGACCAGGAAACATCCCATCCGGCCAACGGCATACCCGATGGCGAGCGTCGGGGAACAGAGGTCGGCCATCTGTCCGAGTGGCAGGGACCTCCGTTTGATCTCGATGACGATGAGAAGAAGCGCCCCCGCGAATCCACCATACCACACCATTCCGCCTCGTGAAAAAATGGCCGATAACGGGTCGGCCAGAAGCGCCTCGTAGTTCAGGAGCACGTAGTAGGCCTTGGCCCCAATGACGCCTCCCAGTACCGCCATGAACACCAGATCCCAGGCCCGATCCGGATCGTGGCCGGTCCGCTCCATCTCGGAGCGCAGCAACATCCCCCCCGTCAGGAAGGATAGGAACATGAACACACCGAAGGAGGTGATCGGCTCCCCGCCCATGAAGGGTAGCCAGCTCGGGAGGCGGAAGAAGATTGGGTACACGCTCAGCCTACTCGAGGGTGAATCGGCTCGGAGGACATGCTCAGGCGGAAGCCTTCATCAATCCGGGAAACGGTAAGTTAGGGTCAGGCGAGGCGTACAGCGATGCCACCTCTCCTCGCCCGAGGCGAAACGCACCTGCCCGAGCCACCATCGCACCATTGTCGAGTGACAGCCGCGGAGATGCGTTCAGGAGCACACCATCCGGCTCGAGCCGCTTTGAGAGTGCTTCACAGAGTCTCCGGTTGGCAGACACCCCACCTCCGAGCAGCACGCGTGGGCAGTCCGTTTCTTCCACCGCGCGCATCGTCTTCTCGGTCAGGACGTCAACTACCGCCGCCTGGAACGACGCCGCTACGTCTTCCTTCTCCGGCTCGAGCGACCGATCTGCCTCGATCTCACGGACAAGGGTGACGACGGCCGTCTTCAACCCACTGAACGAAAAATCGTAGAAATCGTCGTCACCGGGACGCTGATTCCGTCGTAACATCGGTCGAGGGAATCGGTAACGCGCCTCGTCACCCCGGGATGCCGCCGCTTCGATGGCGGGGCCGCCCGGGTACGGCATACCGAGAAGCCTCGCGACCTTGTCGAAAGCCTCACCGGCCGCGTCATCCCGCGTCTGCCCCAACCAGTGATAGATGCCCCACTCGGGAGCGTGAAGGAGAAGCGTATGGCCGCCCGAGACCAGCAACGCCACGAACGGTGGCACCGCGTCGGGGTTTTCAAGCGAGGGGGCGAACAGATGGGCCTCCATGTGATGCACGGTCACGAGTGGCCTCCCCAGACCGAAAGCGGCTGCCTTCGCCCAGCAAACACCCACTAAGAGCGCCCCGATGAGGCCGGGCCCCGCGGTGACGGCCACGGCATCGACATCGCTCAGGGCGCAACCCGCCTCCTCCAGCGCCCGATCGACCACCTCGTCGATACGCCTTATGTGGGCACGTGCCGCGATCTCCGGAACGACACCGCCATACAAAATGTGCTCGTCCTGGGAGTAGATCACATGGCCCTTGAGGGTGTCTGGAGCCCTCAATATCGCCACGGAGGTCTCGTCACAACTCGTCTCGAGGCCCAGAATGAGCGGACCGCTCACAGCCCGATCCGCCTCCGCACCGAGACCGTGTCGGCCGCTGGCACCACGGACACATAGGAGGGAACACCCTCTACACGGATCGGCACCCGGCGCTCTTCAACCGCCCCGAGGTCCCGAAGCGCATCCGACGGCACGACGGCTCTCAAGATGTCTGCGTCCATCGCGGACACGCGGCTGCGCGCACCCCTCACCGTGACCCGCATGTTCTCGGGAAACACCTGGATCGGCTCAGCTCCCGCGACCGGGTAGGTAATAACCCGAACGCCCGTAAACACTCGCTCGATGGACTCTTCCGCCGGAATTCCCACCGAGATGATGTAGGGTACGAGGCTCACTCGGCCGATCCCCACCGTATCCACGCGGGTCTCCACCGTCACCTGCCCGTCGACATCGCTGAGGAACACGGGAACGATGTCCAACGTGTCGAGACCATCCACGACACTGGCCGGTCCGCTCACCCGAACGCGGTCGGGCGTCAAAATAGGAGCACTCGCCAACGCCAAACGCTCCGGCAACGTTCCGCGCGTGCTGACGCGAACCGGAAGAATCCTCGTGCTCCGGCGATCGAGGCGAACGCTGATCACGTCGGGAACGATGTCCTCCACCTGCACACCCCGGTATCCGGCCACCGACACCCACCCCGGTTGGAGCTGGATCACCATCTCCTCATCCGACATCTCTGTGATGGGCACGGTCACCGATATGAGGTCGAAGCCGGTGATTCTGAAAATCTCGGTCTGAGGGCCGCGGAAGTAGACGCGTACGGTGTCAGGAACCGGATCCGCCATCAAGATCCAGCCCGGGTCATCCAGCCGGATTTCGACCGGAACCAGAAGATCACGCTGGCTAGGATTTCCAACTTGGACCAGAACCCAAAGGAATAGAGCCAGTCCGAAGGCCGCTAGCTTGAGTCGGCCGTTGCTGGTGAGAGCGCCCCAAAAGGGCCGGCCGCTCACTGCGGAGCAGCCAGCAAACGCTGGATTAGCTCCTTGTGCTGGGGCGCGTCCCACTCGGTCCCGCCCGCCACCTTCTTGTAAATGATTCCGTCCCTACCGATCAGAAAGGTCTCGGGCACGGCCATCGTGCGGTACAACCGCTGGATATCCCCTGAGGGATTGTGAAGCATCGGAAACGTCAGCCCGAGCGAGTCGGCAAACGCCTGAATGTTGCCCCCAACATTGCCGGTGAAATCGAGTAGTCCCAGCTCGGCATCGATGCTGACCGCCATGATCTCGAAGTCCTCCTCACCGATATCCTGATAGAGACGCTCCATCGAAGGCATTTCAGTCAGGCAGGGGAGGCACCACGTAGCCCAGATGTTCACCAAAACGACCTCACCCTCGTGGTCGCTGAGGCGAGCCAGACCGCCATCGAGATTCTTGACCTCGAAGTCCGGGGCGACGGTTCCGGTGGTCACCGGCTGAATACGATCCTGATTCAGCCAGGCGACGCCTATCAGCAGAACGACCCCGACCAACGCGTAGGCGTAGGGTCGGTTCGAATGTCCGGTGCTCGGTGTCGGTTCAACCGTCATGGGTCAAAGAACCTGTGTAGAGCTAAGAAGGCTGGCCTCTAATTTACACTAGTTTCTGCCGCCGCGCCGAGCCGAGGATCGCCTCCCGACGACCAACCTCACTTGACTACCGGGCCTCACGAGGCTGTCCGGCGGCGGAAACTGCTCAACCACCCGCCCCTGGTCCCGCCCGAACCGGAACCGATACTCGACTTCCGATAGCTCGAAGCCGAGGGAGTCGAGCTGGACTTCGGCGCTTTCCTGTTCGATTCCGAGAAGCAGGGGCATAGGCACCAGCGGAGGGCCGGTGCTCACGGCAATTCTGACTTCCATAGGAAGATCCACGTCGGTGCCGGCCTCCGGGAGTACCTCCACTACCAAGCCCGCCGGCAATTCAGCTTCGAGTGTATCCACGACGACCGTGAAGCCACTCGCTTCCAGAACCGTCCTGGCCGAGTTCAAGCCGAGCCGGACCACATCCGGCACGGGCCTCCGTACCGGGCCCAGGCTCACGGTCAGAGCGACCGTGTCGGTCGCCGTGGAAAGTTGCCCGGCAAGGGGGGCCTGACCCAGAACTTGACCACTCAACGCGGTCGGGTGCCGAAACGAATCGGTCACGGCCGCCTGCACCCCAGCCCTCTCCATCATGTCCAGAGCCACCGAGCGGTCGAGCCCTCGGACATCGGGCACCTCGAAGAGATCTCGCGGCCGCGGCGCCATCGGGAAGAGAAGACGGGTGGTCACGATGTAGCTGAAAACGAAGCCGAAGACCAGAACGCCCCCCAACACGAAACCAGCGTTTCGGGAGAGCCTGAGCGGGCCGTCACCAGACCACCATTTCTTCTTCGGCCATTCGAAGCGTCCATCACTGCGGAATCGGCGCCGCCGAATCGAGCTTCCCAGTCTCATGCCGGCGTCTCTGGGCTCCTCTCGTTTAGAAGGCTGTTGAACACCGCTACACCTTCCTCAGGCGGGCAGCGAACGCTCCATCGAACCCGAATACCTGGGGCAAAACATAGAGGTATCCCCGATCGCTCAGGAACTCCAAGTCCACCCCTCCGCCGGGATCCATCTGAAAATCCGGCCGGCGGGACATGAAGGACTCGATCTGTTCCTCGTTTTCTTCGGGCTCCAGGCTACAGGTTGCGTACACCAATACCCCCCCACTCGGTACCACGTCCGCGCACGCATCCAGCATACGGCCTTGGAGAGCTGCCATCTCATCCAGCCGATCCGGCGTGAGCTTCCAGCGTATGTCCGGGTTGCGGCTCAGTGTCCCCGTGCCTGTGCACGGAACGTCCAACAACAGCATGTCCGGTCGGCGGACCGGGGGTGCCAGCGCATCCGCCTGCACGATACTCAATCGAACGTGGCGTCCTCCCTGCTCTCTCACTCTATCTGCGTTCTCCCGGACCAAGCGCAGGCGCTCGATCGACCGATCTGCGGCCAAGACCACATTACCTCGCGCCGCGAGCGCCAACGTCTTGCCGCCCGGCGCGGCACAAAGGTCCGCGACGCGGGCTTCTGGGCTGGGATCGGCATACGAGACCACCAAGGCAGCCGCGGGATCCTGTACCACGGCCGGAACCACCCTCATCGCCTCTTCCAGTGACGCATGCCCATGAATCACTACACATCCCGTGCCAGAACCGACAACACCGGCATCGATCTGCCTGGCCTCCAGCGCCTCCGCAGCCTCCTCCGGCGTATCCCACAGGCACCGAAGGGACAGGGGAGGCACGCCGTTGTTCGCCTCGACCAGCTTCCGAACATCCGCGGAGGACCATCGTGTGAGCCACCGCTCCACCAACCAGCGGGGATGCGAACCCCATGTGGATAGGAACTCCGCAAGGTGGGTTTCGGGGTCGGGGAAGTGCTCCGGGCCACCGCCGTCCCGCTTAATGCCCCGAAGCACGGCGTTCGCGAATCCGGAAACGCCCCGACCACCCTTCGACTGGGCGAGGTCGACCGCCTGGGACACACTGGCGTACTCAGGTACGCCGCCCATATACAGAAGCTCGTACAGGCCGATCCGAAGGGAGTCCCGAACGCCAGCCTTTACACTTTCGAGGCCACGCTTCACCTTCCGGTCGAGAAGGTAGTCGAGCCGGCCTCGGAGCCGCTGAATGCCGAACACCAACTCCCGGCACCACGCGCGATCGCGGGCGTCGAGTGAACGAGTAGCGGCCGCAAAGGCCCGATCGAGCCTCCGCCCACGGGCGACAGCCGCCAGAATATCCAAAGCGGCGAGTCGGCCCTCCGTGGCGGGCGCCTTGCTCAGTCCAACATCCCTCGCGTCGGCGACGAAGGAATCCCGATCTCCCGGGCCTTCATACGGCCAGCCAGATACGCGAGCCGTCCGGCTTGTGTAGCAAGCCGCATTGCGTGCGCCATCGCAACCGGATCGGTGGCGGTCGCGATAGCCGTGTTCGTGAGCACTCCGTCCACACCCTGTTCCATGGCGACACACGCATCGGAGGCGGTTCCGACGCCGGCGTCCACGATGATCGGAACGTCGCACCGACGCTTGATCTCCCGGATGAAGTACGGGTTCACGATACCGAGCCCACTGCCGATCGGGCTCGCGAGGGGCATGACGGCCACACAGCCGGCATCCTCCAGACGGAGGGCGGTCACGAGATCATCATTCGTATAAGCCATCACGTTGAAGCCCTCAGCCACCAGCGTCTTCGCGGCTTCCAGGGTGGCCTGCGTGTCGGGTACGAGTGTGGTCTCGTCGCCAATGACCTCCAGCTTGAGCCACTCGTTGAAGCCCGCCGCACGAGCGAGTCGGGCGTAGCGGATCGCGTCTTCAGCTGTGTAGCACCCCGCGGTGTTGGGAAGCAGAAAGAACTCGTCAGGGTCGAGGTGGAAGAGGATGCCCTCGCTCTGGGTGCGGTCCAGGTCGACCCTGCGCACCGCCACCGTGACCATCGCTGTGCCGGACGCCCGAATCGCCTCCACCATCGTCTCGTTGTCGGGATACTTTCCCGTGCCTACGAAGAGGCGGGACTCGAACTCCCGATCGGCGATCCGGAGATGCCCGGCGAAAGCCCCGTCGACGGCACTGGCGACAGCCACTTCGCTACGTCCCATATCAGCCTCCTCCGACGAAGTGGACGAGCTCGACCGCGTCTCCCTCAGAGACCTGGACGTCCTTGAACTGGTCACGGCTGAGAATCTCGCGATTGAGTTCGACCACGATAAGCAGGGGGTTGAGATCGAAGGATTCCACGAGCTCATGGACCGAGAGCCCAGACTGGACTTCCCGCTCCTTCCCGTTCACCTGTACCTGAATACTTCCTCGACCACTCATCGCAGATCGCTCTGTTCTCCTGGATTCCTCGTTTCTACCGGATCGCTCGTTTTTCCCGGACCGTCCGCTTTCTCTCGGATCGCCCGCTCCACGGCATCAAGATAAGCTTGGACGGCATCCGGCGGAGAGGGGGCGTCCCAAATGCCTCTTATGGCGGCCACCCCGTGTGCGCCGAAGGCGAGAACTGCGGCCACCCGCTCCGGTGTCACACCGCCGATTCCGACCACGGGTAGGTCGACTCGCGACGCCACTCCGTCCATGAATTCGGCTCCTCTGGCCGCCACACCGGGGTGCGAGGGCGTCTCGAACAGGGGGCCTAAGAACAGATAGTCCGCCCTCGACTTTGCGGCCTCCACCGCCTCGCTCGGGTCATGCACCGAGACACCCAAGATGCGACTCGCCCCCAGGAGACGTCGCGCCTCAGTGGGCGGGATCGAGCGGGAGCCCAGGTGGACCCCGTCCACTTTGACGGCCAACGCGATGTCCAGACGATCGTTCACGAGAAGTGTGACCCCGGAAGCGGCGGCGTGCCCACACAGGATCCGCGCCAAGCGAGTGAGTCTCCGCCCCGTCGTGCGGGGCCCCCGCAGGTGAAGCGCTACCGAGGCACCCACCGGGCCACCCACCACGCCCTCATCGGCGGGCTCGCCCGTCTCAAGAACTTCGCACACCTCGCAAGCGCGGGTCTCGAAATCGGGCCGGGCCAGGATCTGGTCGTCGGTGACGACGTGTAACCTCGGGATCACTCGAAGTGCTGGCCGGCTGTCGCGCCGCGCCCCAGAATCCACGCCCCCGCCCCCATCCTTCGCTTCCCCGGTGGTTGGACCTCGTGTATCCGCACCGCTCCCTCGACAGCCGCCACCAGGAGTCCCGTGTCCCGATCGGCCTCCACGATGGTTCCCGGTCGAACCTTCGGGATGACGTCCGGGTCGGCCTGGGGCTGGAAAAGTTTGACCGGATGGCCTTCGAGTTCCGACCAAGCACCGGGCACTGCATCCATCCCTCGAATGAAGTTGCTGACGGCGACCGGTTCACAGGCCCAGTCGATCCGGGCCGTCGCGCGATCGACCTTGGGCGCGTAGGTCGCCCGAGACTCGTCCTGCTCCACCTCCTCGATCACGCCCCCCTCCAACAGCACCAACGCCTCCACCAAGGCCTCGGCTCCGATCTCGGAGAGGCGCATCCTGAGGTCGCTGGCCGTCTCTTCCGGGCCGATCGGCTCCTCGGTCTGGAAGAGGATCGGTCCGGCGTCCATCTGCTCGACCATTCGCATGACCGTGACACCCGTCACCGTGTCGCCTCGGACGATGGACCAGTTGATGGGCGCCGCACCGCGCAGCGCCGGGAGAAGCGACGCGTGCAGATTCAACGAGCCCAGTGCGGGGACGTCCAGGACTTCGCGCGACAGGATCTGGCCGTACGCCACGACGACCGACAGGTCCACCCCGAGACCCACGATTTCCTCGACAAAATCATCGTTACGCGCAGACTCGGGCTCCAGGATTCTGAAGCTCTGGTCGAGAGCCTCCGCCTTGACGGCAGACGCCCGAGGCTCCCTGCCCCTTCCGGCGGGACGATCCGGCTGGGTCACGACGCCCACGATGTCGTGCCCCTCCTCGCCGAGCGCCCGGAGAGAGGGGACCGCAAACTCCGGTGTTCCCCAGAAGAGGATCTTCACCCCTTCGCCCCTTCCTTCTGGCTTTTCTTCCACTTCTTCAGCAGCGCGCGCCGCTTGAACGTACTCAGCCGGTCGATGAAAAGGATCCCGTCCAGGTGGTCGATCTCGTGCTGGAGCGCACGGGACAACAACCCGTCCGCCTCGACCTCGACGGCCTGCCCCTCGGCGTCGAAGCCCCGGACCGTGACACGCGTAGCCCGAGCGACGACCTCCTCCATCTCGGGGATACTCAGGCAGCCCTCGGACGCCTTGTCCTCTTCGTCGCTGGACTCGACGATCACCGGATTGACGAGGACCCAGCGCCCGTCCTCGGGGTTGTCTTTGTCATGTAGGTCGAGCACGCATACTCGCCGGGAGACGCCGATCTGGGGAGCCGCGAGGCCGATCCCTTCAGCGAAGTACATCGTCTCGAGCAGGTCTTCGACCAGCGCACGCAGCTCGTCGTCGAACGCTTCCACCTCTACACCCGGCTCGCGAAGGATTTCTTCGCCGAGCAGCAGAATCCTGCGAACCGCCATTCCTACTTCGCCTCCATACCTATTCGGCTAGAACCACACCTATGCGGCTAGAGCCACCCTCTCGCGCCGCCTACTTCCCCGCAGCATCCGATCGGTCCGCCGAAACCTTCCGGGCGACGTGGCTCCGCTCGAGGGTGATCTTGCTCTCGCCACCGGTCTTGATGATCAGGCGGTCCTCCTCCGCTCTGATTACGGTGCCGATGATCCCGCCGTTGGTCACGATCTCATCACCCTTTGCGATCGCCGCTATCATCTGCTTCTTACGGTCCCGTTCCTTCCGCTGCGGGCGAATGAGCAAGAAGTAGAAAATGAGCACGACGGCAGTCATGTTCAGGAAAAACACGAACGTGCCACTCGCCCCCTGCCGGGGGGCCATCACAACTGCCAGTAGGGCTTCAGCCAAAACCGATCTCCGTTCTGTGTTGCACTTCTCTGTTTCGTACCCCGGCGTCTAGTACTTCTAGACTTCCTCCTTCGAACCCCGGTACCGTTCGAGCCAGTCCCGCGACCAGGACTGGAAGGTACCATTTGCGATGCGCTCCCGGGACTCCTCGGCGAGCCGAACCAGAAATCGAATGTTGTGGATCGAAACGAGCCGGGCACCGAACAGCTCGCTCGACACACAAAGGTGTCTAATGTACGCACGATCATACCCCCGGCACGCGTAACAGTCGCACCCCGGATCGATCGGTTTCCGGTCGCGGATGAAGCGGGCTCCCTTGAGGTTGATCTGACCCTCGACCGACGTCCACGCCGTCCCGTGACGGGCGTTCCGGGTCGGCGCCACGCAGTCGAACATGTCACATCCACGGGCCACGGACTCGAGAAAGTCGTCGGGATACCCCACACCCATGAGGTAGCGTGGAAGCCCGTCCGGAATCTCCGTATGGAGCGCCTCGAGCACTCGCCACGTGTCGTCCTTCGCCTCGCCCACACTGAGCCCTCCGATCCCCATCCCGTCCCAGTCCCCGAGATCGAGGAACGCCCGAAGGTGCTCCAGGCGAAGGTCCTCGTAGATGTTGCCTTGGAGGACCGGGAAAAGGCTCTGGTGTCCGCCCTCTCCGTCGTCATCGAGCACCTGGAAGCGATCCCGGCAGCGCGACAACCAATCCAGCGTACGCCGATTCGCGTCCTCGGCCTCCTTGCGGCTGACGCCCCCCGGTGAGCACTGGTCGAACGCCATCACAACATCGGCGCCCAGTGCACGCTGGATGTCCATCACACCCTCGGGTGTAAAGAGATGACTGGACCCGTCGATGTGGCTCTGGAAGACCACGCCGTCGTCCCGAATCTTGTTGCTGCCCGAGAGCGAGAAGACCTGGTAGCCACCCGAGTCGGTGAGGATCGGCCCGTCCCAGCGCATGAACTCGTGAACTCCCCCTAACTCCCGGACCAACTCGTGTCCCGGCCGCAGGTACAGGTGGTACGTGTTGGCGAGGATCATCGACACCCCCGTGCCCGCGACCTCCTCGGGTGAGACGCCCTTGATCGATCCGCCGGTTCCCACGGGCATGAAGACGGGGGTCTCCACACTGCCATGGGGTGTCGCGAACGTGCCGGCGCGGGCGGCACCGTCCACGGCGTGCAGGGTGAAGTCGAACATGGGTGGGAAGCTCCTCCGTTGCTCCATCGAGCACACCCTATGATACTGTTGTTCGGTTAACCAGGGGAGGTCACGGCCCGATCAGGCACAGGTAGCCGGTACAGACAAACAAAGGAAGGGCAGATTCAGGATGAAGCTCGGAAGATGACGCTCTGAAGATGAAGCTCGGAAAACGACGGACACACCACTCTCAGGCATGGACTACCGTGGCCGCGACGGCCTGTCCGATCCTGGTGGTTCTGGTGATCCTGGCAGCGAGACCGGCGCAGGCCTCGATCTCAGTGCAGCTACCCGCACTGGTCCAGGACACGCCGGGCGTCCTCGTCTCCGTAGATTGGCTGGCCGAGCATCTCCAGGATTCTTCGATGGTTTTGCTTCATGTCGGCATGCCCACTGCTCGTTCCTCCGGTGAGTTCATTCCGGGCGCACGATTCCTGAATTATCAGGATATCGTGCAGGTCAGAGACGGCCTGATTGTGGAGGTGCCCCCGATCGATGAACTGATCGAACCCCTTGAGGTGGCGGGGGTCTCGGACGACGCACTGGTTGTACTCTACGGCTCCCCGGCGCACCTCCCAGCACGGGTATACGTCACACTCGACTATCTCGGGCATGGTGCCCGCACGGTGGTGTTGGACGGCGGCCTGGAGGCGTGGAAGGCGGCCGACCATCCGGTCGAAGCAACCCCGACGCGGGGCCCGCGCGGGCTGTTTACACCGATTGTCCAAGACGACGTGCTCGTCTCGGCCGAATGGATCGAAGAGCGGCTGTACGGCCCCGGCATCGCGCTCATCGACTCACGGCCCGAGGGTGAGTACACCGGACGTATTCCGACTCGGATTGGAGGACGGGCGGGTCACATTCCCGGCGCTCGTAATCTCTACTGGGAAGACCTTCTCGTGGCTTCGGAGGACCTGGTCCTGCGTGATTCCACGGACGTCCAGCTCCAGTTCCAGGGAGCCGGCGCAGACTACGGGTTGATCGTGGTCAACTACTGCTACGTAGGAATGCGTGCGAGTTATACCTATCTCATCGCCAAACATCTCGGGTATGACACGCGGCTCTACGATGGCTCCTGGAACGAATGGAGCAAGAACGATTCGCTGCCGTCCGTGACCGGGTTATTGCCATTTTAGGCCCGTCAGACCGCTGCTCCGCCACCGTACTGGGAATTCTACTTCTGTCGGCCCTTTCCGTCCGCGCCCAGGAGGCAGACCGCCCCGTTGCCGCTCAGAACGGCGTGATCCTTCCCCACTCCGAGACGCCTGTGATCGGCGCGGTCCGGGTCTCCGCAAACATCCAGATCGACGGAATACCCAACGAGGCGGCCTGGGCCGCGGCGACGCCAATGACGGTCTTCACCCAGATCGACCCGAACGAGGGCGAGCCCGTCAGCCAGCCCACGGATGTTCGCTTCCTCTTTGACGACGACGCCCTCTACATCGGAGGACGGTTCTACGACTCCGGCCCCATCATGACTCGTTTGGCGCGTCGGGACGCATCAGTTTCGGACTCGGACCTCTTCACGGTCTCCATCGACAGCTATCACGACCATCAGACTTCGTACCGCTTCACGACCAACCCGTCGGGGATAAAGCGGGACGCGACGGTGACGAGCGGCGGTCGGGGCGACGGCGGTAGTGATTCCTCCTGGGACCCGGTATGGGACGTGATCTCGGTGGTTACCGATGAGGGATGGTTCACCGAGATGCGCATCCCGTTCAGTCAGCTTCGGTTCAGATCGGGCGACGATATGCTCTGGGGCATTCAGGTGGAGCGGACCATTCGGCGTAACGAGGAGAGAGCGGTGTTTTCCTTCACCCCCAAGCTGCAGCGCGGCGGTGTCGCACGGTATGGGCACCTCTCGGGAATCCGCGGCATCGGTGGAGGACAGAAGAAGCTGGAGGTGCTTCCCTACATCGGGATGAGCGCAGAGTACATCTACCAGGAACCCAGCTCGCAAGTCACGTTCGACAATCCTTTTCGGTCGGGCTCCGACTACTTCGGCCGTATCGGCCTGGATCTCAAGTATCGCCTGGGCACGAACCTCACCCTGGACGCCACGGTGAACCCGGACTTCGGGCAGGTCGAGGTGGATCCTGCCGTCATCAACCTGACGGCCTTCGAAACGCGTTTTTCGGAGCGACGCCCGTTTTTCGTGGAAGGAGCCGGCATCTTCACCTTCGGGCGGGGCGGTCCCACGGGCAGCACCGGGCGCGCACCTCAGATTCTGCACTCGCGGCGAATAGGTCGCAGGCCCCAGGGCGGCGTCTCGTCGGCCGCGGTGTTTTCAAATGCGCCCGTGTCCACCACCATCCTCGGCGCTGCGAAAATCACCGGAAAGGTAGGAAACGGCTGGTCGATCGGGCTGATCGACGCTGTGACGGGCCGGGAGTACGCTCCATACGTGGATGCGGCCGGAGTGGACGGCCGGAGCATCGTGGAGCCCACGACGAACTACCTGGCTGGGAGAGCCCGCTGGGATACGCGCGCGGGGGAGACGCAGCTCGGCATGATCGCCACGGCGGTGCACCGCGACATCGGGGACCCGGGGCTCGCCAGCCGGCTTCGCTCCACGGCGTACGTCACTGGGGTCGATCTCGTACACGAGTTTGCCAACCGGGGCTGGAAGGTCAGCAGCGCGCTGGCGACGAGTTACATCGAGGGAGACCCAGCTTCGATCCTCGTGGCCCAGGTGTCCTCGTCCCGATACCTACAACGTCCGGACGCAACCCACCTGGGTGTCGATCCGACCGCGACCTCCATGGGCGGGTTCTACGCCATGGGGGAGATCAACAAACAGGCCGGCTCGTTTACCGGCAGAATCGGCACGGCCTACCTGAGTCCGGGCTACGAGGTGAACGACCTCGGGTTTCAGACGGAGACCGAACGGATCATCCTGGATACACATTTTAGGTGGAGCCAGCCTCGACCCGGCAGCTACTTCCGAGATTGGAGCATCCAGGGTGGGCCCGACAACAAATGGAACACAACAGGCGACCTGATCTTCAGTGACGTCAATCTCCAGTTCACCTGGGAGTGGCTCAACTACTGGGGAGGTTCGGTGCGAGGGGCAGTCCGGCCGGCGACGCTAGACGACCGGCTCACGAGGGGGGGGCCGATGGCCCGGACGCCCGGTTCAGTCACCTGGCGAACGAGTCTCAACTCGGATTCCCGGAAGGCGTTGTCCTTCCGGGTGCGATACGACGGCTCGAGTGACGCCGCGGGTTCCTGGCGGCACAACGGGTCGATCAACTTCATTTATAGGTCCGGAGAGAAGCTGGAGCTGCGGATGGGACCCTCCCTGACACGCAGCTACACCCAAGCCCAGTACGTCACGTCCACGAGCGATCCCCTGGCCACTAACACCTTCGGCCGGCGTTATGTCTTCGCGCCCATCGATCAGACGACCGTCGCGCTGGAGACACGCCTGAACGTCACGTTCTCACCGACGCTGACCCTGCAGGTATACGCGCAGCCGCTCATCTCGAGCGGTGACTATGGGGGTCTCGCAGAGTTCCGTGCACCCCGCACGTATGGATTTGCCACCTATGGTGAGGACATCGGCACCAGCGTCCGCCAGGCCGACGGGGACTACCTGATCGACCCGGACGGGGCAGGCCCGGCGCCGGAGTTCACGGTCAGCGACCCGAGTTTCAACTTCAGAAGCCTTCTCGGAAACGCCGTCCTGCGCTGGGAATGGAGCCCCGGCTCGACACTCTTCCTGGTCTGGCAACAAACTCGAGCAGGCCGGATCCGGGCGTCCGAATTCGACGAGATGGGCGCCTTGGACGTGGGGATTTTCGATCTCGGCTACGATACGCGGGAGCTCTTCGGGCTCCGCTCCGACAACATTTTCCTGGTCAAAGTCAATTACTGGCTGAACCTGTAGAGGCCACAGCTAGAGGTCACTGCGGGTGCCCCGACCGTCTCCTCCGCCCCAATGAAACCATCTGAGCAACTCCGCCGTCTAACCTGTTAGCACCGTTCGGCCGGGGTGGCCGGACCGGGGGGGGGGGAGCCCCGAAAGGGAGCTTCCGACCGCTGATTTCCGATCCCTGACGCTCACAGAGGTTCGCATGTCTCAGCTGAAATTCGCCCTGCGCTCGCTCACCAAGACGCCCTTCGTCACGGCCGTGGCGGTACTCTCACTTGCCCTTGGAATCGGCGCGAACGCGGCGATCTTCTCGCTCTTCGAACAGATGCTGCTGAGGCCCCTGCCTGTCGAAGCGCCGGAGCAGCTCGTCAACCTGGGCGCCCCCGGCCCCACTCCGGGCTCGACCTCGTGCAGCCAGGCGGGCAACTGCGACGAGATCTTCAGCTACGAGATGTTCCGTGACCTCGAGCGCGCCCAGAGTGGATTTTCGGGGATCGCGGCGCATCGAGCGTTCGGAGCGAACCTGGCCCACTCGAATCAGACCACGAGGGGACAAGGGATGCTCGTGTCCGGGTCTTACTTCCCGGTGCTTGGCCTTCAGACCGCAATGGGCCGCCTGCTCGATACCGGAGACGACCAGACCATCGGCGAACATTACGTGACCGTGTTGTCCTACGACTACTGGGAGAATCGGCTCGGCGCCGATCCTGGAATCCTCAACCAATCGATCATCATCAACGGACACCCGATGACGATCGTCGGTGTGACCCCAGAGGGATTCGAGGGGACGACCCTCGGCTCAGAGCCGGACGTATACGTGCCGATTTCGATGCGGGGACTCATGAGCCCGGGTTTTACCGGCTTCGACAACCGACGCAGCTATTGGGCGTACCTCTTCGCCAGATTGAAACCCGGCGTCACGATGGAGCAGGCGGGCGTCGAGATCAACGCCACCTACTCGGCCATCCTCGACGAGGTCGAGGCGCCCCTCCAGGTCGGCATGAGCGCGCAAACGATGGAGCGTTTCCGGGCCAAGCAGGTTACGCTGGAGGAGGGCCCGCGTGGGCAGAGTACGATTCAGGGTGAGACGAGGACACCCCTCATTCTGCTCCTGGCCGTCACCGGCATCGTACTCGTGATCGCCTGCGCAAACATCGCGAACTTGCTCCTGGCCCGCGGGGCAGCCCGAGGCCAAGAGATGGCGATTCGGGGCTCGCTGGGCGCCGGCCGCCACCACCTTCTCGCGCAGCTCCTTACCGAATCGCTGATGCTCGCCACCCTGGGGGGCGTCGCCAGCCTCTTCGTGGCCCAGGTGACACTTGGTGTGATTGGAACCTTCCTCCCTCCGGAGGCCATCAGGATGTTGACCTTGGAATTGAGTCCGGCGGTGCTGGTTTTCACCGCGGCGGTGTCGTTGGGTACCGGGATCCTGTTCGGCCTCTACCCCGCCCTGCACAGCACGCGCCCCGACCTCGTGACGATGCTTAAGGCCAACTCGGGCCAACCCTCGGGCGCCCGCGCGGCAGCTCGCTTCCGGAGTGCCTTGGTCACGGCCCAAATCGCCCTCTCGATGACGCTGCTCGTGTCGGCGGGGCTGTTCATCAGGAGTCTCGTGAACGTGAGCCGGGTCGATCTCGGGCTCCGCACAGAAAACGTCGTCACGTTTGCGATTTCACCGGAGCTCAACGGGTACGAGCCCGAGCGCTCACTGGCTTTTTTCGAGCGAACCGAGGAGGAGTTGGCGGCGATTCCGGGGGTCACGGGCGTCACGGCATCGCTCGTCCCCGTCCTGGCCGGCAGCAGTTGGGGCAGCAGTGTGCGTGTCGAAGGCTTCGAGTCGGGCCCCGACATCGACGCTGGCTCACGTTACAACGAGATCGGGCCGAATTACTTCAGCACGTTGGGGATGCCACTCCTGGCGGGTCGAGAGTTTTCGATATCGGACATGGCCAGCGCCCCCAAGGTCGCCATCGTCAACGAGGCGTTTACCCGGAAGTTCGGACTGGACAGCCGCGACGCGGTCGGCCGTTTTATGGGGTCCGGACGGGGGGATGATCTCGACATCCAGATCGTGGGCGTGGTTCGGGACGCCAAATACGCGGACGTGAAGCAGGAGGTGCCCCCGGTCTTCTTCCGGCCCTACCGCCAGGACGACGGACTGGGCTCGATCAACTTCTACGTGCGAGGCTCGCTCGAGGGCACTCAGATCCTCGCCGCGATCCCCCCGTTGATGGGCCGACTCGATCCGAATCTCCCGGTGGAGGGCCTGAAGACACTCGAGCGACAGGTGCAGGAGAACGTGATGCTGGACCGGTTGATCAGCTCGTTGTCCGCGGCGTTCGCGGTCCTGGCCACACTGCTGGCGACGGTCGGCCTGTACGGCGTCCTGGCCTACACCGTAACGCAGCGCACGAGGGAAATCGGCCTTCGTATGGCCCTGGGAGCCGGCGGTGGCCGAGTGAAGGGGATGGTCCTCAAACAAGTTGTCCGGATGACCCTCATCGGCGGGACCCTCGGTCTCGTGGCGGCCTCGTTCCTGGGGAGAGCAGCAGAATCTCTCCTGTTCGGGCTCGAGGGATCCGATCCCTTTGTCTTCGTCACCGTAGCGGTGCTGCTCGTCGGGGTAGCGCTGGGAGCGGGTTACGTCCCGGCTCAGCGCGCGTCCAGGATCGATCCAATGGAGGCGCTGCGGTACGAGTAAGGGCTACAGTAGGGG